>Ga0172382_10001894_pt1 | contig 36183 bp, 29 predicted proteins | sample Leawel138RmetaG_FD_122245 | JGI IMG/M metagenome (GOLD analysis project Ga0172382, IMG submission 122245) | Leachate microbial communities from a municipal landfill in Southern Ontario, Canada - Leachate well 138R metaG | ecosystem: Engineered > Solid waste > Landfill > Unclassified | place... | reverse complement strand
GACAGGAAGCTCTCGGAGCGTCTGAATGACCCGGTTGTAACACGCACCCTGGTGTCCCTTGAGACGCTCCTTGACGATAAGCGGAAAGAGTCCCGTTCCCCGGTCATTATACTGAATTACCTCGACCTTGGAAAAAGCCTTCACGTTACAGAGTTTCTCCGTCCTTTCGGCAGCAGGAGCACGAAGATATTTTTCAATCCCCTTTTCTTTGCGGGCAAGCTGATCGCTTCCATGTGTGTCAACCCCTATTCCGAGGCAATCTACAATGAGCTGCTCTCATCGCAGGGAAACGAGTTTCACAGCGTCCGCATTCCCCTTGAAGAGAAAACCTGCTGGGAGGATATCGCTCTTTCCTTCCCCAGGTCGATCCCGGTCGGCTACCGGGACAGCGGTGGGGAATTCCGCATGGCTCCCTTGCCCGGAGAGGTACTTCCGGATCATGCCGAGATCGTTGTCCTCAGCGAGAATGAATATGACAGCCGGATCTTCGATTTTTCACGGACGGAAATTCGAAAACAGCAACCGGACCTTTCACTTTGCAGCTCCCCGATACCTCGGCCCTCAGGCACGCTTGTGGTGGTGGGTGTGAACCCCAAGCTCCCCTTTATCATAGAGGGGATGAACAAAATGGACGTCCGGCTCAATATAGTGGACAACCAGACCGAAGACGAATTTGCGGAATGGTACGGAGAGTATTCAAAAACGCCCCTTCCTGAAGGGCTTGTCTTCAATGAATGCCGTTTCCGTTCCGAGGATGAGGTCCGCTCGGCCATCGACCTGGATTCCACGAACCGGATCATCCTGCTAGCCGACGGCTACCTGCTGAACGAGGCCACACCGGATCAGATCGATGCAGAAACTGTTTCAAAACTGCTCATGCTCAGCCAGCTGATCGAGCGTGACGGGCGCGGCGGAATCCACCTGATCGTGGAAACACTGACCACTGATTCCGAGATCGTCGTGAGGAACATACGCAATTGTTCCAACGTGATCGGTCCCCTGACAACGGGCAGGCTTTTGACGACGTTTGCTCTTGAACCAAAATTCGAGCCGGTGTTCCGCACGATCATACAGTTCGGTGATATTGATATCGTCTGCCGTTCGATGACGGATGCGGTCGGAGGATGGAAAGGCGGCGGAAAAACGTTCGGAGAGCTTCTTTCCCTGTCCCACGACGGATGCATACCGCTGGGATGGGTTGAAAACATTAATTCAGCCGCTGAAGCAGGAGGTGAGGCCGGGGAGACTCAGGAAGCCCTCAGGCGCGTTGCTCCACGCGTCAGGCTCAATCCACCGAAAAGCAGCGAGATCCCGCCGGAGGCTGAGATCGTCTTTCTGCAGCGTCAGAAAACGTATGATCCGGGCTTCTAATACAGCCTCATCTCATAAAAACCTTGCGGGCAAACAGGCAATATTCAGGAAAGAGGCCGCGGAGAGAAATACCACACTGCCGGCTGCACCCTCGCCAGAAAAAAAGGTCGGCGCTGATCAGGTTGCATTGATCAGCGCCGACCCTGCTTCCCATGATACAGGCTTGCCTACATTCCCATGTAGGCTTTCTTTACTTCATCGGAGTCGAGCAGTTCCCTTGCAGTTCCGGAGTGCACCACTCTGCCGGTCTGCAGGACATAACCCCTGTTCGCGATATCAAGTGCCTCCTGAACCATCTGTTCCACAAGCAGAACCGTAATGCCCTGCCTGTTGATCAGATCCACGGTTTCGAACACCTTTTCCACAAGGCTGGGCATAAGGCCGAGGGAGAGCTCATCCAGCATGATCAGCTTCGGACCGGACATGAGTCCTCTCGCAATGGCGCACATCTGCTGCTCTCCGCCGCTCAGTGTTTCAGCAGTCTGCGAGCTTCTGTCCCTGAGCTTCGGGAAAATGGTAAACATCTCTTCGAGGCGCTCTTCGATCACAGCCCGGTCCGTTACTGTGAAAGCTCCCAGCTCCAGGTTCTCTCTTACCGACAGCTTGGGGAACAGTCTCCGTCCTTCGGGAATGTAGGAAATACCCTTACGGATGTTCACCGAAGCAGGTGAACGGGTAATATCCTCTCCCCGGAAAAGGATCTGCCCCTTTTCCGGATGCATAAGTCCGCAGATAGTGCGCATGGTTGTCGATTTTCCGGCACCATTCGCACCGAGAATAGCGACGATCTCACCCTCGCAAACCTCAAGGGAGAGCCCCCGGATCACGGGAGCACCGTCGTAGCCGCAGTGGATATCTTTTACCTCAAGCATCGCGGCCATCAGTACCTTCCTCCTTTGTTTCCTTCTGCAGCCTTCTGCTGAACTTTTCTCCGAAATAGGCGCGGATCACTTCAGGATCCTTGACCACGACCCGGGGAATATCCTCGATGATTTTCTCTCCGCTGTTCAGCACTACCAGTTTATCCGCTATAGGCATGATGGCCTCCATGATGTGTTCCACCATGAGGATCGTGATGCCTTCCTCCTTCATCCTCAGGATGACTTCGACCATTTCCCTGATTTCAGACGTGGTAAGCCCTGCCACGGCCTCGTCAAGAAGGATGAGTTTCGGACCTGTGGCAAGCGCCCGTGCGACCTCCAGCCTTTTTTTGTTGCCTATGGTGAGCCCTCCCGCCCTTCGGGACATGTAGGAAGTGAGGAAGCAGGTATCCATGCATTTTTTTGCCGTCTCAATCGCCTCGGAAGAATTGCTGTGGCGCATGTACGCCCCTACAAGGATGTTTTCCAGAACGGTCATCTCCCTCAGAGGACGCACCACCTGGAAAGTCCTCGCAACGCCCAGTCGGGCGATCTTCCACGAGGGAAGATTCGTTATGTCGCTGCCTTCCAGGGTTATTGTCCCCGAGGTCGGTTTGTACAGTCCGGCGACGCAGTTGAAGAGGGTGGTCTTTCCGGCTCCGTTGGGGCCGATGAGCCCGACTATGGATCCTTTCTCAACGTCGAAGGAGACATCGCTGTTAGCGACCAGGGCGCCGAATTTTTTTGTAAGATTCCTTACTTCAAGAAGAGCCATCAGTTTTCACCGTCCCCGGCTGCAGAGTCTTCATTCTCTGGAGTGAATCTCCTGATAAGGCCCATGATCCCGTTGGGCTGCCTTATCATGGTGAAAATGATGATCAGTCCGAAAATGATAAGGTCCACGCCTGATCCCAGGTGTGAAAGGTAAGCTCTTGTGTACTCCTGCAGCGGGATGAGTACCGCCGCACCGAGAAGGGGGCCCCAGAAGGTCCCCAGGCCTCCGAGAATTGTGATGAGGACGAACTTCATGGACATATCCAGTGACATGACCATGGGCGGATCCACCCGGTAATTATACTGGGCGAAGAAGGCTCCGCAGAGTCCGGCCAGTCCCGCGGAAAGGGCCATGGCGGAGAGTTTCACGAACGAGCTGTTCACGCCGAGGGATTCCGCAGTCTCCTGTCCTTCCCTCACGGCCCTGAGATAATAGCCCATCCTGTGGGATTCGATCCACCGCACGATACCGAAAATGAGGACAAAGAGACAAAGCGCACCAAGGTAGTAGCCGTTTTTATCCGATGACCAGGAGAAATTTACCCATCCGTCGTCGAGAATGGGGTAATCGAGGCCGAGAGCTCCGCCGACAGTGTCCCATATCATAAAAAGACGGTTGAAGATCTCCACGATCGCGAATGTCGCAATGGCGAAATAATGGCCCTTCAGGCGAAAGCAGGGAGCACTGATAAGAACGGAAACGAGTGCGGCGGCGAGAGCGCCCAGGGGTGCGCCGAACCAGGGCAGGGAATTGTACTGTACCACAGCCATCGCCGCCCCGTAGGCTCCTATTCCGAAAAAGACGGCGTGTCCGAATGATGTCTGTCCGCAGTACCCGCTTATTATGTTCCAGGACTGTGCCATGGAGGCATAAAGAAGGATCATGGTCAGTACGTGCCCGTGAAATGTGCTTCCCACACCTCCGGGAATGAACGGAAGCACGAACGCCCCGGCAAGAAGCAGATACCATATTCCGCTGGAAATTTTCTTTGTATTCATCGGAAGATCACCACCCGAAAAGGCCCTTTGGGCGGACCAATATCACTGCGATATATACTGCGAACACTGCCACATATTTGACCACTGCCGCGATGTAAAATCCGGAGAATGATTCCACGAGTCCGATGAGGATCGCTGCGAGCAGTGCGCCGGGAATGCTTCCAAACCCGCCGAGAGCGACAACGACAAAGGCGATGAGGCTGAAAAGTGACCCCACTTCCGGATACACGGCGAGGTAGGACGTCATAAGGCCGCCTGTTATCCCTACGCATGCCCCTCCGATCCCGAAAACAAGAAGGTAAATATTCTCTGTCTTTATACCCATAAGTTCAGCCGCCTCGCTGTCCATGGCAGTTGCCTGGATCGCCCATCCGAGTCGTGTTTTCTTCAGCATCCAGTAGAGGACCCCGAGAACAACCAGGGCGAACAGTGCGGTCGCGAGTTGGGGAACAGAGAGAATAGCTCCGCCGACGGAGAGAGTTTTGCCCTCCAAAATAGTTCCCTGGAGAATCCTGAAATTTGGCGTGAACCTGTTCATGCAGAAATTCTTCAGCACCATGGAGAGGCCGAATGTGGCAAGGAGAGGCGCCATCGCAGACTTGCCGAGGCTGTTCTTGATGATCAGTTTGTAAGTGACCGCTCCAAGAATAAACAGAAATATTCCGGCGGCGATCCATGAGTAGAGTGGATCAACGTTCAGAAAAAAACCTATCCAGTAGCTGACATACATGCCCACCATAAGGAACTCGCCGTGGGCGAAGTTGATGACGTCCATGACCCCCCAGATCATACTGAGACCTGCGGCTACAAGGGCATAGACGAGCCCGTTGAGAATTCCGTCCAAAAGGACCTGTAAAAAACTGCTCATCATCCGCTCATCCTCCCGAAAAAAAAGGGGGAGGCACGAAATGCCGCCCCCTCGAAACATTTGTGCTAAAAAAGACTCCTGCTCTCGTTCTTACCTCTTGTCCCAGGGAGTCATGGGGAACATCGGTTCGGAGTCCTGGAACCGTTCCGGATAGATCGTGTTGTACTTGAGGTCCTTGATCTGGGTGATAACGCTCAGTGCCTTGACGTTCTGTCCGCCGGGCTGGAACGCGACTTCTCCGCTCAGAGAAAGAGGAGAGGCGAAGGTCGCGGTGGAAAGGACCTCACGGACCTTTTCAGTGTCCACTGCGCCGGCCTTTTCGATGGCCTGTCCGAGAACCAGCAGCATGACGGCTTCCTGCAGTGAATCGCTGTCGAACTCCTGCTTCGCCAGGGGTTTGTAGAACCTTTCCTGGACTTTCAGTGCTTCAGGCATGAAATTCTTTGCAAGCTCAGGAGAGAAACCCATTCCTCCCATGAAATAGTCCCCGTCGCCTGCGAGCTCTTTCTGGACTGCCGGGTTCTGGTATCCCGTGCAGTAATTGATGGCGATCCTCGGGAGCCAGTTGACCTGTTTCATGGTCCTGACCCAGAGGGAGTAGTCGCCGCCCAGGGCTGCTCCGAAAACGGCATCCGGATTAGCCGCCTTGAGGGTCTGCACTTCGCTGCTGAGGTTTGTTGCTCCGTTGTTGAAGGGAACGTCGGCGATCACTTCAAGGCCGACCTTCTTCGCCGCCTTCTTTGCCTCGTCGGCGGCATGCTTCCCGAATTCAGTGTTCTCATAGATGAGTCCGAGAGTTTTGATGCCGGCATTTTTATCCTTGTTGAGGTAGGTGATATAGTCGGTGAACTCCTCTGACTCGATAGCATCGGTGGGGGCGTGGCGGAAGAAATACTTGTAATTCCTTTCCGTCAGCGCTGCAGAACTGGATGCCCCGCAGAGGAAAAGTTTTTTTGCCCGTTCGGCCACGGCGCTCGCAGGTTTTGTGGCGGAACTGTTGTAGCTCCCGATGATGGCAAAAACGCCTTCCTGGTTGTAAAGGCGCTCGGCCTCCGATTTTGCGACATCGGGTTTTCCCTGGTGGTCAGCTTTCACGATGACGATCCTGTATCCGTCAAGCAGTCCTGCGGATGAGGCAAGGGGAACATTGATGTCCGTGTGGGCGTTGTTGATCACTTCGGCCGCTGCAAGGACGGAATTCAGGCAGTTCTGGCCTGAAACGGCAGAGGGGCCCGTGAGGGGAAAGAGCGTTCCGATTTTTATGACCTTTTCTTCAGCAACAGCACTTCCGGCAAAAAGAAGCGCTCCAATGACACATACGGCCGCAATGGTTGCGATTTTTCTGAGCATGAGATTACATTCCTCCTTATAAATTGAAGTCAGGATGTCATGGTTCGGAAGCAGGAAAAACATACCCGACCCGGCGGCTTTTTCTGCATTTCCCCCCTTCAGTCCTCCTCCGGGTGAAAGTCGCGGGTTTTTTGGACAGCCGTTTTTTTGTTCTCTGTAAAAAATAGTAGGAGTTTCGATTATTTTTGTCAATCAAAATAGGCTAAATAAGGGTTTAGACTCATTGAACAGACTTTTTACCTCTCAAGAACGAAGGAATTCCAGAAAAAAAGCCGCCTTACGGAGAAAACTGATTCCGGTCAGGCGGCTTGATGGTTAGTTTAAACCCCGGTTTCGAAGATTTATTTCAAAGTTGAAAAGTCGGGAAGAGGCATGTCACCCTTTGTCTGAACGGGAACTTGGGATTCTTCCACATTGTGCATGAGCTTGAAAGAAGGGAGATCGACATCCTTAACAGGGTCGACGAATGGCCCGTGCTTTTCGTTCGAAGTCTTTAGCTCCATCAAGGCGGCCTCAAGCAACATCGGATCGGCGAAAAGGTCCAGCGCGGTAGCCGCCATGTACTTGGATACTGTAAGACTTGCCTTGAAGGCAGGCTGCAGGATATTCTGAGCCACCGACTGCCATGAATGACCCGGAGTCCCCTTGGCAAGAGTGGAGCCGGTGAAACGTACCATTGGAACGACCCAGCTGGTATTTGCCTCGTCTATGGAGCCTCCTCCCGTAGCCCATGAAAAAGGCTTATTGTACTCAAACTTCTTGAACTCCCGGGAAAGGAAAGGACCTTTTTCTTCCTTCAGGCTCTTCGAAAAAGGTTCGGCTATCTTCTCATCCTCCTCGGTAAACGGGGGAGTACCTATAAGTAGAGCATTGGCGAATCCCACTTTTGCGAGGGTTTGGTTGGGAAGATACTGCCATACGGCGGTTATGGGAACAAACTCCATGCGGGTCTGGGTCATGAGCGCGGCTCCTTCGGCCACTTTTTTCGACCAGTCAACGATCTCCTTCACCATCTTGTATTGGGGAGCCCTGATAAAATACCATACTTCGGAATATGGAGGAACAACGTTTGGTGCCTTCCCTCCGTCGGGTATGCAGTACATGATCCTCGACTCCGGGCGGACGTGTTCTCTCATGTAATTCATTCCAATGTTCATCAGCTCCACGGCATCGAGAGCGCTTCTTCCCGCCCATGGTGCAGATGCGGCATGGGACGCTTTCCCATGGAATCGTACCTTGAAATTATCCATGGCCAGTGATGATGCGTAGGAAACCGAGTTCTCAGTTCCCGGATGCCACGAAAGCACCGCGTCAGCGTCTTTGTAAATGCCTTCCTTTACGAAGAATGCCTTGCCGACAAGTGTCTCTTCTGAAGGAGTTCCGTATAGTTTTACTGTTCCTTTGATCCCGTGTTCTTCCATTGCTTTTTTGATGGCTATGGCCGCCATCGAACTGTATGTTCCGAACAGGTTGTGCCCGCATCCATGCCCGGGACACCCTTCGACGAGAATCTTTTCTTCTGCTACTCCCGCAGCCTGTGAAAGACCCGGAAGAGCGTCGTATTCGGCATGAATTCCTATCACAGGTTTGCCCGCACCCCAGCTGGCTACGAAAGCTGTTTCCATTCCGGCTGTTCCTGATTCGACCTTGAATCCTGCTACTTTCAGCATTTCCTGTAAGATCGCGGAACTTTTGTGTTCACCGAGTCCCAGCTCAGGATTGTGCCATATATATGTTGCTGTTTCAGCACCCACTGCAGCATGGGTGTCCAGCCATTTTACGGCGGTTTCTTTTTCCGGAGTCATTTTTCCGGCCTCAACACCCAAAGCAGGCGATGCAAGAAGGATAACAATCATTATCAGTGCCCAGGATCTGCACACCTTTCTCATTCTGCTACCTCCTTCTGTTATTCAAAGAAAAGATCCGAAATGCCCCCACCGCACAAGTAAATAGTTATTCCCGGGAATCTCTTTTTTATCACCCCTTTTCTTCACAACACTTGTTGCAGGACTGCCAAAAATCTTTTGAATTACCTTAGACCAGCTCGAGTATTGAAGAAATTAGAAGGAAGATGTCGATAGAAGGGTAAAAAATTTTTCTCATTGCCGTATGCTGTATCAAGGGGAAACGAAATCTTTCTTCCGACTGTAAAATACTGATGGACTGTTGGATAAATATACTATTGAATCGGAAAATTGCAACATCCATATTATCTCTGAAAGTTAGTATTTCGGTAGAAATGAAACTCCATATCATACGATTCATTCTTTTCAACGGGCGAAAAATCCTGCAGAGTGGTAAGCTTTACATAAATATGCAGATAATGTGCCTGTATTGCATTCATGGAAAGAACAGCCTGATAAAATTTGCCCGGGCAGGTGAGATTCTTGTCGGATTCGAACTGCGAAAAGGAAAACAAAAAGAAGAGGCTCAGCCTCCTTGTGGCAGACATAACGGCTATGATCATTTTTTCCACGGCTATGTGCATGTCAATTGAGATCTTCATTGCGAAGCTTACTTTTATCCAGTCAGTAAAAGCGAGGATCGCGGCGGTTCCCGTCAATCTTATTACTGGAAGACCCTACGGCTGGTTCAGGGACAGGCTCTTTCTTTTTTTCGGAATCAACAGGTCCAGTCCCTGGAAGATGATGCTGGGCGATACACTGGCATTTGTCCTTTTCCAGGTACCCCTTTACGTAATAGTCCTTCTCGCAGCCGGTGCCACCTGGAAACAGATAGCACTTTCATCAGGCTTCATGTCATTGACATTTTCCCTGGCGGGAAGACCCTACGGAGTGTTTCTCGATTTCTGCAGGCGCCTTGTGCTTGGTATTTCCAGGAAATAAAACAGTCGCGTTGTTCAGCAGGGTGATCCCATAGTGTTTTGCTCCAGGGCTGAAGGGCAGATTTTCATCGGTCTTGATACCCGGGGTTAAAAATACCGGACGTTTGTTGTAATATTACTCAGTTGGGGAAAAAAAGTACGGGGCAATACATACGGAAGGCTGGCTTCTTTTATAATGAAGAACAAATACCGGGTATTCAGCATTCTTATCATCACAATTACTTGTATAGCTGCAGGGTTGTTTTATTTTACACTGGCGGAAAAAGTCGGTACCATTTATGTCGATAATACTGCAAAAGCAATCAACGACATAAAACAAACATTCCTGAAGCACACAGTCAATAATCAGATACGGAGGATAGAGGAGAGAAGAGAAGAAGAAACCTCCCGTATGGAGGCTCTTGTTCAGGAAACGGAGCGGAAGCTGTATTTCATAGCCGAAAGTGCCTCCGGGCAGTTCGTTCCGATTTTTGAAAAAACCTTTGATGACGAGAAGTGGACTGTAGTGCTCTGGGATGTGGGATCTGGAGAAGTCCTCTTTGATTCCGGGGGAATTTCGACCGACTGGCCTGTATCATCCCTTCCTGACGAGGGGGAGAAATTTGCCGCCCATTGCTCGTGGAGTTACGGCAGATACAGTGCCTTCTTCGGAATTTCAAAAGAGTATTCTGATGGGCTGGTAAAAAAAGCAATTGCCCGGGAAATTCATGAATCCACCTTTCCTTTCGATTCCTACATTTGGGTCAACGAAGTTGTGAACTACGAAGGAGGCCCCGATTACGCCATCCGCAGGATCCATCCGAACCTGAAAGATACTGAAGGAATGCTCCTCTCCACGGAAATGACGGATATCGAGGGCAACCTTCCGTACCTCGAGGAACTAGAGGGAGTAAAAAAAGACGGGGAAATTTTTTTCACATATTTTTTCAAAAAGAAAAACTGTGACATTGTAGCGAGAAAACTGACCTATGCCAGGCTGTACAAAGATTTCAACTGGATAGTGGCCCTTGGAATATACATGGATGACATGCAGCCGTACATAGACAAGGCAAAAGCTGAAAGCCATGCTCTTATCCTGCAGCTGATAGCGCTCTTCATATTTGTTCTTGTTTCACTGCTGATACTTACCTATGCCCTTGTTGTTGTTTCGGAGAAATGGTTCCACAAACGTTCCATGGATGCGCTGGAAGAGAAGGTCAACAGGGATCCGGTCAGCGATGCCCTTTCAAGGCGCGCCGGAGAAGAGGCGCTCAGAAACGCGTTCTCCCGAGGGTTTGATGATCCCGGGAACCCTGCGATCGTCACATTTGATATCGACGATTTCAAGCGGATCAACGACATGTACGGTCATGATGCAGGGGATCATGTTCTAAAAAGGATCGTGACCGTGATCCGCAAACATATAAGAACCACAGACCATCTTTTCCGGTGGGGAGGGGACGAATTTCTCCTGCTCTACAGGGGGCTGAAGCCGGAAAATATTATGCGTGTATGCCAGAACCTGCTGGATGCCGTTTCCGCAGACGTTCATTCCTTAGGTGGCGGACAGGAGACGGTTTCTCTTTCCATGGGCGTCACCTATTTCAGGGAAACGGACACTGATTACCCGGATGCGCTGAAACGGGCGGATATCGCTTTATACAAGTCAAAGGTAAACGGAAAAAACCAGGCGAACATTGAACTATAAATCGGCTTCAGGCAAAAAAGAGCGGGGGGTACCAGGGGAATGAAGAAAGGGATGAAATGGGGCTGCTTGTTTTTGACAATGCTTTTTATTCTCGTGCCGGGACGGCAGGCCCTATCCTCCTCCAACGTCGGGGACCAGGAAAAGGCAAACATGCTTGCGCAGATGCTCCTCGAAATCGAGGTGGCGGCACGAACGGCGGAAGCCGAAATCGAAAAGCTTCCCAGTATTGTTGACGCAGAGAGATCGAGAATCAAAAACGCCCTTGATACATGGGCACGGAACGATCTGACGAAAATTGTCGAAAAGAATTATTCAGATATCGAAAAGGCGCTTGCGGCAACGAAACTTCCCCTGGAGGAGGGCACCTTCAGCATCTGGTGGAAACAGACAAAGGCCGGTGCGGGAAGCAACGAAGACTTGGAAAAACTCGTCGAGCTGTTTTTTTCAAATCTTCAGCCCCGGCTTTCCTCGGTAAGTGAGAGTTTCCAGCGGGAAATCCTGGAAAGCCTTGAGTCTGAAACGCAGGTCCATCTTCAGGAATCCATGGAACGGATACGGGAGCCCTTTCTTGGGATCCTGAAGCAGCGTCTCCCTGTGTACAACACCATTCCGATCCCGAATACCGAGAGAGCTTCCATGGCGTTTTCCTCTTCGGGGAAGAAAAACGGTTTTTCCCAGGGGTCCATTCCGATCAAGGGTCTTATTGGTATCGCTTTTGTCGTTCTGGGAAAAAGAATAATCAACAGGATAATGAAATTCCTGGTGATGAAAATCGCAGGAAAGGTGCTTTCAAAAATAGTTCCTGTAGTGGGCTGGCTTCTCCTTGCTTTTGAAGTCTACGATATGGCCGGCGCAAGGGACAGACTGGAAGAGGAGATGCGAAAGTCCTTTTACGAGGAGTATAAACTTGAGATAAACGCGGAATCACTCTGGTGGAAGAGCGAGGATGGATCATCATTGTCCATGAGGGAAGAAATTGACAGGAACATCGCATCCCTTCTCAAGAACTGGGAGAAGATCTGCAAGTCAGAGGCTGCTTCCATGATCCAGAACGCTCATATTCTTTCTTTTTCCCAGCCGGTCAGGGACTATGTTGCAAAAGAAATCGAAAAAGGCATTGAATTTGAGCCTGTGCTTCAGAAAATGGGCATATTGTGGGATGCCTTTGGTCCCCTTCTGGCACAGGGACCTATCGACGTTCTGGAATCCATACTTATTTCCGCACCGGATAGAAACGACCTGAGAATTCTCTCAAAGGTCATGGGGCCCAGGCTTCTTGACGTATATAAAATGTACGGAATTGATTTCCTCCAGGGTGTGGACAGATTGGGGGCCCAGAATTTCCTTTCATCGGAAGAGTGGGCGAATACTGAAATAGACTGGCATCTTCTCAACGAGGATCTCGCCTATGTTCCGAACCTAAGCGGAAACAGGGAGGCAGCAATAGGCCTTCTTGCACTGGTAAAGGAGAAAGCCCCGGTGAAGGGCCTCTCTCCTGAATCAATGGCGAAAATTGCGCCTAAAAAGGAGCTTTTCAGGAAGCTTTGGGAGATACTTAAACCTGACATAGAGAAAATAGTTCAACTTCTTGGAAATAAAAAAGCTGTAGCAAGCTTGGAGGAAAGTCTTGCGCTCTTCCCCAGTTCTGCGGCAGTATTCATAAGAGAATACGGAACCGAGTTCTGGACTGCATGGTCACGGACAGAAATCCTCGACCTGCTGCAGATCACCGACCTTCGGGCAGTTAACTCGGGAAGATCCCGCGACCAATCGGCTGTTCCCCCTGAAGACAGAGCTGAATTGATAAACATCTACAGAAGGGCCGGAAAACCCGGAATAGCGCTCTGGGATATATATGCAACCGAAGAATCGGGCGAGGTAGGCAAAAATTTTGCACGGAACAGTATAGAATGTCTTGCAGACGGGTATCCTTTCGAGGATCTGAAGGACAGGGAGCATCTCGAATTTGCCATGCTGTGCAGGAAAATTCCCTTTGTGGGTAAGTTTCTGTACGATAATCTCAAAAACTTGGGGATGATACCTCGTTTTCTCGTCATTTTCGGTGCAGTTCTCATGACATTAAGCATGATTTTCCTTTTTCTCAGAAGAAAGTAGGGCCCGATTATTGTGAAGGACAGAAGATCTATAATAATGAAAGAGAAAACCGTTTCCATCCTGACGGTGGATACCATCCCCGGCAGAAATTATGATTTCCTGGGATGCGTCACGTCCTCGTGCTGTTTATCCAAATCCATTATCCAGGACGTATCGTCCAACATCAGGAACTGGACCGTCGGCGGAGAGTTAAAACAGTACAAGGCAATGATAGACCAGTCAGTCATCCTCGTGATGGACAGGATCGCAGACGAAGCCTCAAGACGAGGCGCCGACATGGTGATCGGTTTCCGCCTTTCCACTACCAGCGTATCCACAGGTGCTGCGGAGATTATAGGTTACGGAACTGCCATCCGGTTCATCCCAGGCTAATCCTGACACTTTTTTGATCGAACGGATTTTTCCCGATCAAAATAAAAGGCCTCCGGGATTTCAGAACGGAGGCTTTTTCTTTTTCCTGCTTATCGGAGATATAATGACATAAACGTACCGAAATAAGAGAGAGGGTGAACCGGGTGATTGGTCTTTTGAAAGGAGAAAAGAAGGTTCAGAAAGGGAATGGCTGGTTTCTTCCGTTTCTTGTGATCTTCGCACTGTTGGCCTACCTTTCAGGAAAGGTTTCCCTGCCCCTCGTAAAGCCTCTTTCATGGTCGGCACTCATTGCATTCTCGGTGTACCCTCTTTATGAAAGAATAAGGAAAAGGGGAGTTTTTCAGCATTCCGCGAATCTTGCAGCTGCATCGGCAACGTGTGTTGTTGTCTTTCTGGTTCTTGTACCTTGCTTTTACGCCATATTCCTTGCGTTTAAGGAAGGTGCACGACTGCACCAGTTCCTGACGGAGATAATTTCGATAATGGAAACCTCGGGTGAAGGCGCGCTCGCAGTCCTCCTTCCAGAAAAGATCGTGGAGATAATACGCCCTTGGATGGAACGATACACTTTTCTTCGAGCATGGGTTCGCCAGGGTGCTTCCTGGGGAGCTGTGTATGTTGTTGAGGCATTCGGAAACACCTTCAGCTACATCTATTATTTTTCAATCATCGTGGTCGCCAACTTTTTCCTGCTTCGTGACGGGCACGTAATAATCAGTTTTCTGCAGGAAATAATTCCCCTCCCTCCGTCTGAAAGTGAAATATTTATGAGCCGGGCAAAACAGATACTAAGAGCTGTAGTTTATGGTGTCATCCTCACGGCTCTTGTGCAGGGTGCAGTCGGGGGAATAGGGTGGTGGATCGCAGGCCTCCCCAGCCCGATGCTTTTTGGTGCGCTTATGGTTTTCTTCGCAATGATTCCTTTTCTTGGAACAGCCCTTGTATGGATTCCAGGCTCGGCATATCTCTTTGCTATTTCTGACATAACAGCCGGAATCATATTGCTCGCGTGGGGAACCCTTGTTATAAGCATGGTAGGCCGTTTTCTCCGTCCAATCTTTATTTCTGGAGGAGGAAACACTCATTTTTTCGTCGTGTTCATCGGTGTCGTCGGCGGACTTGCAGCCTGGGGTATACTGGGACTCTTCATGGGGCCACTGGTTGTTTCGCTTTTTGTTTTTCTTCTCGAAAACTACCGGGTCATGTGGAAAGCATGGCTCGAATCATCCGGATATATCCAGTAACAGAAGAGGAAGGGAGTGTACAGCATGAAAAAACTTCTTCTCATCGCGGTTTTACTAGGTGCGGCCTATTTCGGATTAATTGACAGCAGTTGGCTGTCCACTGAAAATAATCAAACCGGGGTGAATTTCGAAAAAGTTTCAGAGACAGTTCTTGAACACGCCATTGCCGGGAAAATAGGTAACCTTCAGGTCGAGGGATACGGAACAGTAACACGAATTTTGCCGGACGACAATAAGGGGAGTAGGCATCAGCGCTTCATCATCACCATATCCTCGGGAAAAACCCTGCTGATTTCACATAATATCGACCTCGCTCCGAGGATCGATTCGCTGAAAACAGGTGACACATTGGAGTTTTATGGTGAGTATGAATGGAATCCCCAGGGCGGTGTAATCCACTGGACCCACCATGATCCTGCCGGACGCCATACTCCGGGTTGGATCATCCATAAAGGGAAAAAATATGAATAGCATGTCCATGTAAAAAATATTAAAACTTCTGTTAACCTATTACAAAAATGTTCGGCACGTATGAATAAAGCCCTCTTTAAATCAGGAATGCACTTTCAGTTAATACACATTTCCAAATGGTCCATTTGATAAGAAACAATTCAGCATACAAATTGACAAGACGGAAAACTGCATCTACCATTGATGAAGTAAAAACTTCCGAACACATATCTATATGTTGTTTTACCTTCATTCCCCCCGTATTTTTGCTGTCTCTTCGACTTTTTTATCCGTTCTTTTTTCTCAATTTTAGGAAAGGAGGTCAAAAAGCGCTTAGTTCCTCACGTGGAAGGAATCGCTGCCTGAATGAAGAGTTGGTTTCCGATATGTGTTGAAGCCGCTCGTTGAAGAAAAGGGGAGGTTTGAAATATGAAACGAATAGCGATTACGGCACTAGTGTTCATGTTTTTTCTGTTTCCCGTTATTTCTGAGGGCTGTACAACTATCCTTGTAGGGAAAAATGCAACGGCAGACGGCTCTGTTCTCCACGGCCACAACGAGGATATGGGTTTTACAGCCGTAGGGCGCCTCTGGTATGTACCGTCACTTTCCCACAAGCAGGGAGACAAAGTAAAGGTCCCCTATGTAACGCTGGACCTTCCGGCCGAAACATTTGCGTACTGGGCCTCTGGAAACGCATATGGCACAGCGGGGCTGGGGATCGCGTCCGAGATGCAGCCCTATGATTCAGTTCTCGTGGGTATGAATGAATTCGGTGTAACGATGAGCTGCAACTGGATGTATTCGAAAGAGGAAAATCTTCCCGGCAAAGGGGTTCGGCGCTATGCAATGCGCCAGCTCATCCTGGAACGCGCGAAAACGGCAAAAGACGCGGTAAAGCTGGTGGGTGATCTGATCGACAAGCATGGACAGGCTGACTGGGGAGGCCTCACCTACTGTCTTGCAGATCCTGAGGAAGCATGGATAATTGAAACAACGTCAAGAAATTGGGCAGCGAGAAGGGTAAAGGATGACGAAGTACTCGTAGTAGCCAATCGTTTCACCATCGGAGAGAAATTCGACATTGCAAGCCACGGTCTTGTTTCTGCAGCAGTGGAGAAGGGGTGGCATGATCCTTCCTCCGGTACCTTTAACTTCCGGAAGACATACGGAAATCCGGAAAGAATGGCCTCACCTTACGATATTGACAGGGAAAACAGGGCCTACAGCCTGCTTAAGGATAAAGAGGGGGCAATCCTTCCCGAAGACCTTATGGCAGTGCTCTCTGACGCATACGAGGGGACTTCCAGGTACCACAAACCCATCAATCATATGGAACCGTGGGAGGATGTCACAGATAAGCTCCTTATTCCAAGAGCGATCCGAACAAGCCTGTGTCAGTCATCGACGGTCGCCCATCTTCGCGGGAACATGCCAGCTGAAGCGGGGAGTGTCATGTGGTACACCATGAACGTCCCGGGATATTCGGGGTATTTCCCTGTCTATGCGGGCGCATCGTCCATCCCGGAGGAGTTTCAGATCGTGAACAGCGCATACGGCCAGAATTCAGCCTGGTGGACCACCCGAATGCTTCAGAAAATCACTGATCTTGATCATGATCTTTTCTTCAGTATTTTGAAAGGTTTCTGGGAGGCGAACAGGGCCGGCATACGGTTAAGTGCGGCCGACATGGAAAAAAGGGCGCTGCAACTGCTGAAAAACGGCAGAAAAGAGGAAGGAATCAAGCTGTTGGACCGCTTTACGTACTCCCAGGCGAAAAATGTCCTACAGAACACCCACGTTTTCCTAAGAAAATTCCAGGATAAAACCGGAAACGCGCCTGTATATTAAACTGAATAGCTGTTCTGTATCGTTTCGTTAATTACCGGGTCTCTGTTTCTCTCAATTCCTGAGGAATATAAAAACCAGCTCCTAGCTGCAGGGGCTGGTTTTTATTGAACACTCTTTCCGTGCAGCCGGCATACTGAAGCAAAAAAATTAGAGGAGGAGTGTGGAAACACCGTCCTCCTTTCCCCAGTGAAGAGTTTCCCTTACCGGAGTAAGGCTATTTTTTCCGTACCTCGATCACACTGTTTTCCGCACCATGTCCGGTAATGAAAATCTGTCCGCATTCTGGATCCAAAACCCACTCTTCATCAACGAAAAACTTGTATTCCCAGGTCCCCTCGGGGAGGTACTTGATCTTTTCCCATAAACCGTTCGCGTTTTTTTTCATGGGATCCGATGCTGTCGACCACATATTGAAGCTGCCTGCAAGGAACACTTTTTCAGCAAAGGGCGCAGAAAAATTGAACGTCACTCGTACCTTTTTCTCAGTCATAAATTGAACCTCCTGATATAATCCTTTCTGTTCGAACCCGGATGTTAGACCGGATCTCACGCCCGGAGTGGAGAACCCTGCCCGGGTCATCTGCAGCGTTCCTTTTCAGGGTGCATCGGGAAACGCTGGATACGCGTCTATCGGGAATACAGATTGCGGAACAGAATATTCGAGTGGTTATTTTAGCATAAGCGAATCTAGAGAAGAAATTTTCCCCGCGGCATTATCCCGGAAGCCTGAAATTCAGGTGGGAAAGAACTTTAGAGAAAGATCCGCAAAATTCTCCCGGGGAGCTTCCATTCCATGTGGTACACTGTTTACACGCTGAAAAAGATCACAGGCAATGGGTGTTTTTCCTGAAACTGTTCAAACCCCAGATGCGTATGAGCATCGGACGAAAAAGAAGGGCGTGAGTTGTTGCAAATGTCGAAAGCAGAAAGTTTAAGCAAAAAAATCGATATATTTCTCAGGGGCAGTACCGGCCGTCCGCCAAAAAATGCCACCCCATGGGAGTTCTGGATAGCGCTGTCCGAGACAATAGTAGAGGAGATATCCGGCGACTGGCAGAGGACGAGGGAATGCTACGCAAAAGGCAGGATGCAGCACTATTTTTCCGCTGAATTTCTCGTCGGGCGGTCTATGCTGAACAACCTCGTTAATCTGGGCATTTATGAAGATGCCAGGGAAGCACTAGCCGTATATGGGAAAAATATCACGGAGATCCTCGAACTGGAAAACGATGCCGGACTCGGAAACGGGGGACTCGGCCGTCTTGCCGCATGTTTCCTCGATTCGTGCGCATCACACAATCTTCCCGTCAAGGGATACGGTATCCTGTACCGGTACGGCCTTTTCAGGCAGTCCTTCGAAAACGGGTTCCAGAAAGAAAAACCAGATACCTGGAAGGAGGAAGGATACCCCTTCCTTGTACAGCGGGATGAGGAACGGGTAACGGTCCATTTCGACGATATGGATGTGGTCGCAGTTCCCTACGACCTCCCCATAGTCGGCTACGGTACTTCCAACGTCAATACCCTTCGCCTGTGGCAGGCGGAGGCAGCGGAGGAGTTCGACTACGGCCTTTTCAACAGCCAGAAGTTCGACGAGGCACTCGCTGAAAGGAACAAAACCGAAAATATCTCGAGGGTACTCTATCCCAACGATACCACCTACGACGGTAAAGTCCTGCGGGTACGACAGCAGTATTTCTTCACGTCCGCATCGCTGCAGGACATGATACGGAAGTATAAAAAGGCTCATGGAGACGACCTGTCGCGTTTTGCCGAATTCAACTGCGTTCAGCTCAACGATACCCACCCGGTGCTCGCCATACCCGAACTCATGAGACTGCTCATAGATGAAAACGGATTATCGTGGGACGATGCCTGGAAGATCACCTGCAGCTGCTTTGCCTTCACGAATCACACGACCCTGGCGGAGGCTCTCGAAAAATGGGATATCAGCATCTTCCGTTTCCTGTTCCCGAGGATCTTCGACATTATTTCGGACATAGACAGGCAGTTCAGAACTGAAATGGCAACGCGGGGCATATGGCAGGGCAGGATCGACTACATGGCGCCTCTCGGTGACAGGATGGTCAGGATGGCATGGATCGCATGCTACGCCGCCTATTCCATAAACGGTGTCGCCGCACTGCACACGGATATCATCAAGGCGGAAACCCTTCATGACTGGCACGAAATCTGGCCGGAAAAGTTCAACAACAAGACCAACGGAGTTACGCCCCGCAGATGGCTGAGACAATGCAACCCGAGGCTCTCCGCCCTTCTTACAGATCTCCTCGGAAGCGATGCCTGGGTCAAGGACCTCGGTCTCCTTGCCGGCCTGGAGCACTATGCGGGCGATGAGCACGTGCTCGACCGGCTGACCGCCATAAAGAAAGAGAACAAACAGGATCTCGCCGAATTCATCTACAGAACCGAAGGCATCAAGGTTTCCCCTGAAGCGATATTCGATGTTCAGGTCAAACGACTGCACGAGTACAAGAGACAGCTCATGAACGCTCTCTACATCCTCGACCTGTATTTCAGGATCAGGGAAAACCCGGGAGGAGATTTTGTCCCGATGGTCATGATTTTCGGAGCAAAGTCTGCCCCGGGATACGAGCGGGCGAAGGCCATCATAAAGCTTATTAACGAGATAGCGAAGCTGGTCAATTCCGACCCTGTAATCGGAGACAGGCTCAAAGTCGTCTTCCTTCAGAATTACAATGTCTCAATGGCGGAACGGATTTTCCCCGCCTCCGACATATCCGAGCAGATCTCAACCGCGGGGAAAGAAGCATCAGGCACCGGCAACATGAAGTTCATGATGAACGGGGCACTGACACTCGGTACATTCGACGGGGCCAACGTGGAGATCGTCGAGGCAGTAGGTACGGAGAACGCCTATATCTTCGGCGTGAGGTACGAGGATATGGCTGCCGCGAAAGCGAATTACGACCCGTACGGACATTACGAAAAAGTCCCCGGGCTGAAGCGGGTCATCGACGCCATGACCGACGGGACGCTCAACGACAGCAATACGGGCAAATTCAAGGAACTTGCGGCGAGCCTCCTTACCGGAAGCCAGTGGGATCCATCCGATGTCTATTATGTACTCGGGGACTTCGCGGATTACAGGGCTACCAGGGACAGGATGGCGGAAGATTACCGAAATCAGCGGGAGTGGGCCGCAAAATGCTGGAAAAATATCACGCTTTCCGGCCGTTTCAGCTCCGACCGCACGATCAAGGCCTACTCATCAGAAATCTGGCGCATAGAACCCATCTCCTGCGCCGGAGAATGACGGAGTAAACGACAGAAATCCGGAGGTGGACGGAATGCAGCCTGAAAACAGCGGACAGATCCCGGGATCCGGAATTTCCGGTGAATTTGTAATGGGGGCTAAAATTTTCTACACCCCCCTGGACGAGGTTGAAGGGTACAGCGTACGGCCCGGTTTTTTTCTCGAAAACGGTGCCGTGGCCTTCCCCGGAGGTGTAAGCTTTACCGTTTATTCACGATATGCCGAATCGGTAACACTACTCCTGTTCAAATTTGACGAAGCTGAACCATTCGCCAGGATCCCTTTTCCCGAAGACTACCATATCGGGAATGTGTACTCCATGATAGTCTTCGGGCTGGATATCACCGACTTTGAATACGCTTTCAGCGTGGACGGTCCCTATGATCCCGCGGAGGGACATATTTTCGATCCCCGCCAGTACCTGATCGACCCTTACGGCAAGGCGGTAACCGGCCAGAGCGTCTGGGGAGAAAAACCCTTCGAAGGATACCGCTATCGCTCAAGGGCTACGGTAAGTACCTTTGACTGGGGAAAGGCTGCGGCCCCGAAGATCCCCATGGACGATTCCATAATCTACGAACTTCACGTTCGGGGTTTCACCAGGCACCATTCCTCAGGGGTCGAAAATCCCGGGACTTTTGCCGGGCTTCTGCAAAAGATTCCGTACCTGAGGGAACTGGGCATCACCTGTGTCGAACTGATGCCCGTATTCGAGTTTGACGAGTTGAGCGGAAGCAGGGAGTACGAGGGGAACGTGCTCCTTGATTACTGGGGCTACAACCCTGTCAGCTTCTTTGCACCGAACTCCAGCTACGCCGCCGTTAACGAACGGAACAAGGAAGGCGTGGAGCTGAAACAGCTCATAAAAGCCCTCCATGAAAACGGAATCGAGGTTATCCTTGACGTCGTGTTCAACCACACGGCAGAGGGGGATGAAAACGGCCCCTACATCTCCTTCAAAGGCTTTGACAACAAAACATACTACATGCTCACCCCCGACGGGAAATATTATAATTTCAGCGGATGCGGCAACACTGTGAACGCAGGCAACCCCATAGTCCAGAACATGATCCTTGAAAGCCTCAGATACTGGACGGCCGAGTACAGGGTCGACGGATTCCGTTTCGACCTCGCCTCCATTCTCGGAAGGGACGAGCAGGGGAGGCCCATGAAGAATCCTCCGCTTCTCAAGGAATTAGCTTACGATCCCATCCTGGCAAACGTCAAGCTCATAGCCGAGGCGTGGGATGCCGGAGGACTGTACCAGGTCGGCACGTTCCCTTCATGGAAGCGGTGGTCAGAATGGAACGGCAAATACCGTGATGAAATGCGCAGCTTCCTCAAGGGCGATGCAGGTTTTTCAGGGGCGGCCGCCCGGAGGATCACCGGTTCCACTGATCTCTATGACCCTGAATACCGCGGGGATCATGCGTCGGTGAACTTTATCACCTGCCATGACGGATTTACTTTGATGGACCTGTACTCCTTCAATGAAAGGCACAACCATGCGAACGGATGGGACAACAGCGACGGAGAAAAAAACAATCACAGCTGGAACTGCGGCTCTGAGGGAGAAACGGACGATCCTGAAATAAACAGCCTCAGGAGAAGAATGGTCAAAAATGCCTGCGCCGTGCTCTTCGCAAGCCGAGGGACTCCCATGATGCTGTCAGGTGATGAATTCTGTAATACCCAATTCGGGAACAACAACGCCTACTGCCAGGATAATGAGATCTCCTGGCTCGACTGGAGCCTGGCGGAAAAGAACAGGGATATTTTTGACTTTTTCAGGGAGATGATCGTAGTCCGGAAGCAACACCCGGTCCTGAGAAGTGCGACGGAACCCGCAGAGTGCGGGCTCCCTTCCGCCAGCGTTCACGGGTTCGAGCCGTGGCATTTCGACTCGTCATCTGAAAACCGGACTCTCGGAGTCCTCTTTGCAGGAAGCGTGGAGCAGGACGGCGAAAAGAGGGACGATATTGTCTACGTCGCTCTGAACATGCACTGGGAGGCCCATTCGATGCAGCTCCCCGAACTGCCCGGGGGCAAACAGTGGCGGGTCCTGGTGGATACGTCGGAGACTCCGGGCGAAGATATCGGTGAAAATGTGTCCCGGGATTCCCTTGACGGGGATATGATACACATCGCTCCCCGTACAGTGATGCTGCTCTCGGGCATTTAACTGAAGCCGGAAGACTGAAAAACACACCGGGGGCGGCCTGAAAAATCGGCCGTCCCCGGTTTTTCCAGAGAACGGTTCTATGGCTCCGTGTTTCCGGAACCCTTCATCATCTGTATCAGCCGTGCCGGGTCAGCCCCCCTTGGGCAGACTCCCGAGCACAGGCCGCATTCAATGCAGTAGGATATTCCTTCGTCCCTGGCCATCAACTCCCTGTTCAGACCGTCCCGGGGGTCGAAAAAGTGCCTCGCAAGAAGGGTCAGTGCCATGGGACCGGCAAAAAGATGGGGCTTTTCCCTGGACACCGGGCACACGGATACGCAGCACATGCATTCAATGCACCGGCTTGCCGTCTTGAACATCTCGAAGGCATCCATGTCGATACACTCAGGTTCGACCTGCAATTCACACTGCCGCTCAAGGAAAAGACGAAGCTGGGGTCTTCTTTCCTCGTACTCCTCCCTGTCGATCACGAGATCCTTCAGGACCCTGCAGCCGCGGAGGGGCCTGATCTCCAGGACCGGCTCCGCTGCCTGCCTGCACGCAAGCACCTCTCTGCCGTTTACTACCACCCCGCACAGGCCGCAATGGCCGTTTCTGCAGCAATATGAGTATTGCAGCGAAGGATCCCTTGTTTCCCGTACAAGGTTCAGCACATCCAGAACCGTCATCCGCGGGCTGAACTCATAGTCAAAATCCTGGAAATACGGTTCTCTGTCAGTCTCCGGATCGAACCGGAGAATTTTTGCCAGCCCCTTCATCTAGTATCCCTCCGGCTTCAGGCATGATACGTCCGCGTCTCTCTCGTACACTTCCAGCCCGTATTCCCCTTCACACACAAAGAAGTTCCTGAGGAAACCGCCATCGTTTCTTTCGGGGAAATCCATGCGGAAATGTGCCCCCCTGCTTTCTTTCCGGGCGAGGGCACACCGTACGATCGCTTCAGAAGTCTTCAGCATATTGGATGTTTCAAGAGCTTCAAGAAGCTCTGTGTTCATATATGAACTTTTTTGTCTCACAACAACCGGCCGGGATGACAGTTCCAGAATCTCACCGAGAGCTTCCGTCAGTGAGTCTTCTGTCCTGAAGACGCCCACATTCTCCCACATGGTGTGCCTGAGCCGGTCTCGAATGGCCGTGGGAGGGTCCCCTTCCTCAACGGCAAGAAGTTCTCTCGCCTTCCGGACCTCCGTCTCTGCCTCCGCCGGGTCTGCAAATGAGGGGGGGAGTGCTGACGAATACTTCGACGCCTCTTCTCCGGAAACCATTCCTGACACAATGATCTCCGCCAGTGCATTCTGGCTTATCCTGTTGGCGCCGTGCATGCCGCCGCACACCTCACCGGATCCGAACAGTCCGGGGATACCTGATGACCACTTCCCGTCCACCGCCATGCCGCCCATAAAATGATGGGCGGTGGGGGCGATTTCGATCCGTTCCTTCTCCGAATCGAGCCCCATGTTCCTGTAGGTTGAATAGAGAGCGGGCGTCATTTTCGCGATAAAACCGGGTTCCTGGTAAGTCATATCCATGTATACGCCTCCTCCGGGCGTGCCTCTCCCTTCCTTAACCTCCTGCATGATGGCCCGGGACACCCTGTCCCTCGTGGAAAGCTCGAGCCGTTCGGGATCGTATTTCTCCATGAACCGCTCTCCCTGGGCGTTGTACAAGCGGCAGTAATAAAGGAGTCCTCCGAAGATGCCCTTCATGGAGGTGGGGTACAGAAAACCTACAGGGTAGAACTGGACGAACTCCATATCCCTCAGTGAAGCTCCGGCCTTCAGTGCCAGCCCGTACCCGTCTCCTGTAAGGTCGATCGGGTTGTCCGAATTCTCATAAACTGTCCCTCCACCGCCGGTGGAAAGGATGACGGACTTGCTGTCGAAAAGCACGGGTTCGGCCGTTTCCGTGGAAATTCCCACTGCTCCGGCGACCCGGTCCCCGATTTTCAGGATCTTCGTGATCATAACGTTTTCGACGAAGGGGACATGAAGCTTCCGGAGGGCACTTGTCATTGCCTTCAGCATTTCCTTCCCGGTTCTGTCCTCCAGGAACGGACAGCGGGGGAACCTGTGCCCTCCGTCGATGCGCAGCATGTAGGAAGTTCCGTCCTTTTCCCTCTGGAACAGCGCCCCCATCCGTTCAAGTTCCAGAACAAGCCCCGGGGATCGTTCGCAGAGGATCCTCACCAGTTCCTGGCTGTTCATGAAACATCCGCCCCATACTGTATCCTCGAAGTGGATTTCCCTGCTGTCGCCCTCTTTCTTCCAGCGATCGTCCACGGCCGAAATAGCTCCAGGCGCCATTACCGTGGCACCTGAACGCTGTACCTTCCCCTTTCCTGCGACAATGACCTTCGCATTGTTTACTGCCGCCCCGTAGGCGGACATGAGGCCGGCGCCTCCGCCTCCAACCACCAGCACGTCGCACTGCATTCTCTTCACCGGATCACCCCACAGTTTTGAAGGCATTCATTCAGGAAAAATTTCCTCGAAACTTAATTTAACCATAAAAATTGCCTTCGGGGGGAATTTCGCAAGGCAGGGATGATAAAATAAGAACAGCTAAAGAAAGAACATAAAAGAAAAACACCCTTGCTATAAGGAGAAAATAATTCTATAATACTTAAAATAAGTTATATACATAAAACTCAATAAAAGGAGTGTAATCCCATGAAGCTAAGCGCACGAAACCAGATAAAAGGAACAGTAACGGCAATAAAGGAAGGCGCAGTTGAAGCACAGGTGACCCTTGACATCGGAGGCGGCCAGTCCGTGGTATCGGTGATCACAATGGATTCCGTCGCCAATCTTGGCCTGAAGGTCGGGTCAAAGGCATATGCGGTTGTAAAAGCCGACAGCGTAATGATCGCGGTGGACTAAGATACTTTCGCTCTGCCGCCCGTAATAAAGAAAAAACACTCAGGTCCTGCGGAAAAAGGGCCTGAGTGTTTTTTTCGATGAAGAAAACTGCTACGGCACAGTTATTTCAAAAATTTCGCCGGGATTCCCTGCGAGGAACAGAAGCGCCCCTCCAGGCACGTTAATGTCTCCGCTGTCGGTAATGCTGTCGTATAATGGTTCCGGCTCCTCCTCGCCGCTGAACACAATGACCCTGCCCCCGACGGGTTTTTCAAAGGACAGCGTACATTCATCCGGAACTGCAGCCCATTCATTGTCACCTTCGGGGGCTATTGCTACCGTATTTTTCCCCGGGGCAAGCGGAGTAAGGATTTCTTTTCCTGAATAGATGAACTGCATGGCCTTTGCCTGAACATTCCCGTTTTTCATGAAGAGCCGAAATTCACCTTGATCCCGGAATCCTGTCGCTGCAATCGCTGCAAAGTCCGGCGTCTCAATTTTGTTCACTCCGAAAAATTGCACATACCCCGGGAGTTCCCTGTAGAGTGCCGACCGCATCAAAAATACTTCCGAAAGCTGGTCGAAGGCAGACATATTGCGGATCAGCCATAATTTTCCGTCCACATTGACGGACATGCTTCCCGGGTCCTCAACTGGCTCGATCTTTTGAAACACAGGTATGTCCGCTTCGAAACGGGGAATTTTTTCCACCACGAGAAATGTGCCGGAATCGCCGGTAATGAAGTAATAGGAATTTTTCTTCTCTCGATCGTGGAAAGAACCTCCCGTGTAGACCAGTGAAAGGAGGGGTTTTTCTTCTGCCGGATGTGCTTCCATGCCTTCCTCCGGACCCTGGGGGAGGGGATGAATATGTAACTCATGTTTCCCTGTATCGAAGGAGAAACGGAATGCTTTTTCCCCGTTCACGTAATAGCCTGCCTTCTGCAGCAATTCTTCCGGAACGGGCTGCGGCTCCCCTGATTTTTTTACAGGATCCGAAGCCGGCCGGGGAAGCCCTTTATCCTTTAAAAGAGCGTCCATAATGCGGTAGGTCGCCTCATCTGCGGAAACGTGGCCCGAAAAGATCGCCGCCACCGCCAGACGCTCCCCGGGAAGGATCTGGAGGTTAGTCGAATAGCACATAGTCCCTCCGCTTTTTCCCACAACCTGGTACCCGTTTGTCCTGTATGCCGGAAGAAGTGCATAATCCCATCCGAACGCTTCAAGAATAGCGTCTCCTTTCAGCAATGCGGAAAAGGGTGTGGGCTGCTGTTTCATGATTTCAGCCAGCGAAGGCCCTGAAAGGATGTTTCTGCCCCCGGGGGTGAAGCTGTCACCGAAGCGGCACAGATCTTCAGGAGTGGATGACAGTCCCCCAGCCCCGAGCACCGTCACAACTTCGGGTGGGTATATTTTCCCTTCATTATCGTAGAATTCGGCTATTTTCCCCCCGGCAACGCCGATACTCTCCCCGGAATCGTTCATGTCCAGGGGCTTGAATATCCGCTCTGCCACAAATTCAGCGAACTTTTTGCCGGAGAGACGCTCGATGACCATCTCGGCCAGGGTAAAACCGTCGTTGCAGTAAATGCTCATTTCTCCGGGAGCGTGTTTGAGCCTGGCCTCACTTAAGGTTTCAAGAAGAAGGGCCTGGTGATCGCCGTCTGCCCTGTAGCCGAAACTGAACGTGGACCCGGGCAGGCCGGAGGAATGGTTGAAGAGCATGCGCACCGTTATGTCGCGATACCTGGGATCCTTCATGGTGAACTCGGGAATGTGCTTCACAACAGGATCATCTATCCGGAGTTTCCCCTCATCAGCGAGCAGCAGAACTCCAACCGCCGCAAACATTTTGCTCGTGGAGCCGATATTGAACCTCGTATCCGTGCCCACTGGAGTGTTTGATGCTCTTTCAGCCGGTCCGAAGCCCTCCGAATAGACAATTTTCCCTCCGTCCATTACCGCCACCGATGCGGCGTTGCCTCCGCCTGAGATTATCGTCTTCCATATAAACTCTCTCGCGGTTTTCACCGTATCCGGATATTTTGGCCCATCGCAAGTACCCCGGCTGACCGTGGAGAAAACAAATACAATGACCAAAAGACAAAAAATACACCAGCGCATATACAACGATTTCCTGCTTCCCATTTTGCTGTACCCCCATTCCGCACATAATCTTAGCGACATTCGCTCCGAAGAAAAAAACGGAAAAAAAGAGCCACCCCTTTATTATTGGCAATCTTACATGCTTTCAGTTTTATTCACAACGTGCAGTTCAATGAGCATTCTGAGGCATTTATACAAAAACTGCCGTATCACTGAATGATTTCTGAGATCATAAAAATTGTGGTATTCTTTTCAGATGGAAAGAGTATCATCTATGGTGAAAGGCTCTTTATTTCTTTCTTCTAAATATCATTTTCACGGAGGAGACCAGTATGGAAAAACAAAAGTACCGGATTGCTGTAATGGGTGCATACGGTGTCGGAAAAACAACCTTTCTGGGATCATACTTCAATCTTGTGATCAACAAGGGAGAAGGAGTTCCCGTTTCATTGAACACACCTGAGATGGTGGACCAGGTTGCCAGGATCACGGGCACCCTCTTCAAGAAACAGGTGCCGGTGACGGAAAAGGCAATGATCGAAAATATGGCCTATTCGATAGAAACCCTCGGCATGGACGTGGAATTCGTCGATGTCGCGTCAAGCGAAAACTTCAAGACTCTTCCCGACCTGAAGTCGGTCAACGGCATTCTTTTCTTTCTTTCAGCTGAAGACCTCGTCAAAAATCCCGTAAAAGTAAAAAAGGACAACGAAGTCTTTCAGGAAGCAATAGACTACATCCTTCAGAACAGTGATTCGAAATGGTACGATTTTCAGAAGTTTCCCCTGTACTGCATTCTTACCAAGTGTGATGCGGTTCCCCAGGTTACTGAAGATGAACTTGCCGTAAAAACGGCAGATTTTCTGAATGCCGCCAAGGGCGCCTCGGATCTTGCCAGTGAAGAGGATGTCAAGCCTTTTCTTTTTGAAGCAGGAAAAAACCTCCGCTGCTTCAGGACTGTCTCACTCGGAAAATGGACCGATACGAAGGCGCTCCCGAAGAAGTATGAACCGGAAAATGTCCTGGAACCAATGGAAGATCTTTATGCGGCCATGGCACGGGTCCCACGGGCAAGAAAAAGGGTGAAACGCGCCGCCTGGGCTGTCGGGGGGCTTCTTATTCTCGCTGTCGGCAGCTCATGGGGCCTTGACATATACCAGTGGGAAAAAACAAAGGAAGAAGCGAGGAAGCTCGCCTCGGAAGCCAGGTATGAAGATGCTATCAACCATGTAAATCAAGTGGCCGACAGGAATGACAAGAACGAACTGATATCGGAGATTTACCGGCAGTACGAAAAGGCGAAGTTCGACGGGATCCTGCCGGTCATAAAGGACCTGGACGTAAATGTCCCACCCGAGGCGCCTCTGGAAGAGTTCCTCGAAGCCTCTAAAAAAGTGGATGAATACCTGAAAAACAGCTCATTCAAGCAAGCCAGTGCCGCTAATTATGAAAAGGTGAACTCCCTTGCATGGTATTTCGAGGCCGGGAAGAAACTCCTTTCCACGACCCCGGAAGAGACTGGACATGCGGCGGATGCGCTGAACAAATGGCTTGAAACCCTGCCGCAGCTGCCTGAACAGTGGAAGGATGTTGCATCGAAGAAAACAAAAGAGATGCTCGAAGCGTGGTTCGATTCTGTCGGCCCCGAAGCGGAAATTGAAGAAGTAGAGCAGTCCGTTGCCCGTGCCGCAGCTTTTGCCGATCATCCGAACCTGTCAGATGACCTCAAAGCCCTTCTTTCGGAGAAGCAGGAGTCCTGGAAGAAAGCCATATCCTCAAAATGGATATCAGCAGGAGAAAAAGTGATCGCTGAAGCCTCCGCTCTTTCTCCTGAAGAAGGCCTGAAAAAACTTTTCGCTTTTTCCGCGGAAAAGGACATTCCGGAGAATATCCTGCAGATGGCTGCAGAAGCGGTGAAATCGGAGTACGCACGGCTTGCGGATACGTACGCAGCTGACAGGGACGCGGGGAAAGACAGGCTCTCGGCGTTGATGGCGGAATTTCCGGAGATGCCCGAAGAACAGAAGCAGAAACTCTTCGCCCGCATAAAGGAAATAGTTCAGGAGACGGTCGCTTCCATTTCAGATAAAATAACGGCGGCTGACAGCCTTGAAACCCTTGAAAAACACCTTCCCGACCTGGAACTTTCATGGGAAGAAGTGCCTGACGGAAAAGCCGGGATCACGAAAAGCTTTGCCGCCTCGCTCACAAGACTCTGGGAAACGGAATCTCAAAAGATCCATAAAGAAGCCTCTGCACTGGCATCAAAAAATGAGTTTACGTCGGCGATGGCAATGATCGCTCCTTCATTCAGGGAATTGGCTGCCAGGGTCAGCGATATCGCGACAAAGGCCGGAATTCCGATGGATCAGACTGACGTGTCGGCCCTTGTGAAGAACGCCGCTCATGAGGTAGTTTCAGCCCTTTCGAAGGAGATCGAAGGCAGTGAAAGCCTGGAAGCTCTTGCTTCCCATCTTCCTGTTCTTGATCTTTCATGGGAAGAAGTCGCCGAAGGGAAGGCCGGAATTACGAAAAGCTTTGCCTCCGCCCTTAACAGGCTTTTGCAGGCAGAGGGAGAAAAAATTAAAAAAGAGATCGCGGAACTGGCGGTGAAAAACGAGTTTTCAGCTGCCAGGGACACGATAAGCACCGCCTTCGAAAAACTGTTCGCCGACACAGGGGAACTGACAATGAAATCCGGAACAGCCGATGTCGAAGCCGTGATCGCCAAAATGAAGGATCGGGAACTTCAAAACCTGCAAAACGTCCATTATGAGCAGTGCAGGAAAGATTTTGAGGCCGTCAGGGATACGAAAGACCCTGAAGCTATCGCCTCTGTAATATCCAGGCTCAGGGATTTTGCCACTCTCTGGCCTTCCTCGGCAAAAAGCAAAGAAACTGAACAGGTTGCCGTATACATGGAAACAGTAAAGAACGGTGTAAAAGCAGAGCTTATGATCATCGGAGGGGATTTTTCAGCGAAAGATTCGTTCATGGACTCCCCTGATATGAAAATCCAGCTGAAAAAGGGGAACACCCTGCTGCTGGAAACGAAAACAGTTGATAACAACGCAAGGCCTTCATTCAATGAAAAATACCCATTCACCTGGGATCTGCAGACCGGGTTTTCATTTGTCGGAATCGAAACAGCCGGCATGTTCGGTTCCGATGAAGAAGTATTCAAAGTATCTGTAGATGCCGGAGGCCTCTTCGGTTACGAAAAACTGAACGGGACTTTGAAGGACAGGGGCAACTCTATTGCAGTGAAACTCGACATTGCAGTTCCGGAGTGCCCGTGGAAGTGATCCTGTCCCGATAGGGATAGCTATTTTAAAAAAGGTACATTACGGAGAGGCCGGGGAATTTTCCCCGGCCTCTTTACTCGCTAATCAGCGAAACATGGTTTTTCTTCTCATACCATTTTGCGATTCCCCCATGGTCAATATCGGAAAAACCATCCTTGAGCAGTTCTTCCATCATCTCCATGACAAGGCTTGTCAGAGGCAGAGATGCATCGAATTCACTTCCGGCCTTCAGCACGTTTTTGAAGTCTTTTACGTGAAACACAAGTTTTCCTCCGGGAGTATAATCCCCGTTGAACATGCGTGGGGCCTTGTCCGTCATGCACTGGCTCCCTGCCAGCCCTCCGCTTATAGCCTCAAAAATTCTCCGGGGATCGACTCCGGCCTTTTTGCCGAGGCACATGGCTTCCGCCACAACGGCTATATTTACCGCAACGATCACCTGGTTGGCAAGCTTGGCGATCTGTCCCGCCCCGGAACCTCCTATGTAAGTGATTTGCCTGCCCATGGCACTGAAAATGGGGAGGCATCGTTCAAAGACCTCCCTGTCGCCTCCGACCATGATGGAGAGTGTTCCGTTTTCCGCTTTTTCCTGCCCGCCGCTCACTGGTGCATCCAGCATGGATACCCCTTTTTCAGCCAGTTTTTCCGCAGCCTCCTTCGCAGATGCGGGATCGATGGAGCTCATATCGATATACACCTGGCCGGAACGGACGGCTCCGAATATGCCCTTTGTTCCGAAGACAACTTCTTTAACCTCCGGTGAATCGGGAAGCATAGTTATAATGATGTCACAAAGTCGGGCCACATCTTCAGGAGTCTGGACAACGGCAGCTTTCCTCGATGCGAAAAACTGCCTCGTCTCATCCCTGCTGCTGCGGACTACAAGAGGGTAGCCGGCGGCGAGCAGGTTTGCAGCCATTCGTTTTCCCATTATTCCAAGGCCTATGAACCCTATGCGCTCTTTCTCCATGAGATGCCGCCTTTCTTCCAGGAGTCAGGGATAAAAGGAACCGCAGTCTGAATAACTGCGGTTCCCCTGAATACACTATTTTATCCTTTACCTGCCTAATCCGCCGGATCCCATGTTTCTCCGCACCTGTCCAGCAGTTCCTGCCATTCGAATTCGATATCCGCCTGCGCCTGCTCAAGCAGCGCTTTTGATGTATCCCCCTTGAAGAGATGTCGGTAACGTGCCTGGGGTTTCAAAAATTCCTCTATTGGCACCCGTTTCTTTGGCTTGTAGGTTATCTTCCATTTGCCGTTTTCCACTTCGTACACCGGCCAAAAACGCGTGTCGGCTGCCAGTCTGCAGATCTCGTGCTGCAGGGCCGGGTCAATTCCCCAGAAAAGGACACAGGGGACGAGGATATTCACGAAAGCCGGTCCGGGGGTTTCCACTGCCTTCTTCACCTTCTCCGCTACGTCCGTGGCGTTGAAAAGTGTTGTCTGGGCAACATAGGGGATATGGTGGGCCTCGACGATGGCCGTGAGGTCTTTTGCCCTCTGAAGTTTCCCGGGGATCACGGTTCCCGCAGGGGAAGTGGTCGCGTTTGCCCTCCTGGGCGTCGCGCTGCTCCTCTGGGCGCCGGTATTCATATACCCCTGGTTGTTGTAGCAGATATAGGTAAAATCATGGCCCCGCTCGAGCGCTCCCGAAAGGGACTGAAGACCGATGTCATATGTTCCTCCGTCGCCGCCGAAGGTGACGAACTTGATATCCTTGTCGATCTTTCCGCGCTTCTTCAAGGCGATGTAAGCTGCTTCCACTCCTGAAACACCAGCTCCCGCGTTCTCGAAGGCGGTATGGATCCACGGCACCCTCCATGCGCTGAAGGGATACACCGTAGTGGAAACTTCGAGGCACCCTGTCGCGTTCACCACAACAAGAGGGGAGTCGATTCCCATGAGTCCCTGGTGAACTGCCGTCGGCGCGCCGCATCCAGGGCAGAGCCGGTGCCCGCCGCTCAGGGGGCTGATTTTTTCAGTATAATCTTTCAGTCTTATGGCCATTGAGTACACCCCCTATTCCAGAAGGCCGATGTAGCGTTCTTCGGCCCTGATATTTCCCTTTTGAAGATCGGCGAAGATTTCCATTGCGTGCTGCGGGAAAAAGTCCCGCCCGCCAAGCCCATAGACGCAGGACTGCAGGGGAACGTGCGCTCCGGCATCGTACAGTGCGCTCTTTACCTCTGCGGAAAGGGGCGCAGTCCCGCCTATGCTCAGCGCACGGTCAAGAACGGCGACGGCTTTTGCTTTCCCGAGGACTTCAGCGACCTCTGCCGCCGGGAAGGGACGGAACATGCGGATTCTCAGGCAGCCTGCTTTTACGCCTTTTTCACGCAGCTCGTCCACGACGTCCTTCACTACACCTGAAGCCGATGACATAACGACCACGATAAAATCGGCATCGTCAGTACGGTATTTGTCGAGCTTCGGGTAAAAGCGGCCGGAAATCGATTCGTACTCCCTGGCAACCGAATCATAATGCTTCAGCACGTTCCTGTGTGCCTCGACCTGCTGCCGCTTGATCTCGAAATAATACTCGGACATGGCGAAGGACCCGTACGTGACTGGGTTGTCCACGTCAAGAAGCGGAAGGTCCGCGTCACGTTCGCCGACAAATGATTTCACTGTTTTATCGTCGAGCATGGATACCGCCTCAAAGCTGTGGCTCGTTATGAAACCGTCCTGACAGACGAAAACAGGGGACAGGATATCCTTGTGTTCCGCAAGGCGAACAGCCAGTATTGCGGAATCGTATGCCTCTTGTGCGTCCTCGCAGTACAGGTGGACCCATCCGGCATCCCGTTCTCCCATGCTGTCGCTGTGGTCGCAGTGGATATTGATTGGAGCCCCAAGGCTCCTGTTCACCAGGCCGAACACAATGGGATTCCGGAAGAACGCCGCGATAGGGAATATCTCGTGCATGAGCGCCACGCCGTTTGCGCTCGACGCCGTCATCACCCGTGCTCCAGCCGCAGCTGCGGTAACGCATGCGGTTATGGCGGAATGTTCGCTTTCAACCGTTACAAAATTTGTGTCCACTTTCCCGTTTGCTACGAATTCTGCAAACTTCATGGGGATATCTGTTGACGGGGTTATGGGGTAGGCGGCAACCACATCGGGATTGATCTGCCTCATCGCTTCGGCAAACGCCCAGTTTCCGGAAATAATTTCTCTGCGGGGCATAGTCTGCATCCTCCTTCTACCGGCTGCCCGAGTCTGACGGGAAGTCAGCTTCCGGCTTCATCTCGATGGCATCCTTGGGGCAGACGTGAGCGCAGATACCGCACCCCTTACAGAAGAAGAGATCGATACCTGACACCTTTCCGTTTTCATCCGTAAGTATCGCCCTGTCCGGGCACTGGTTCCAGCAGAGAAGACAGGAAATACATTTCTCGCTGTCCCATACAGGACGAATGCTCCGCCACTGGCCTGTCTCCACAGCTTCTGCAGAGGCGCCGAAGGCAACCCCCGCCATTGGAACATCCTGCCACTTTTTCGGCCGGGCCATCTCGGCACTGTTCATTTCCTTCTTCATCCGATCAGCACCTCCTCGTAGCCCCGCTTGATTGCCCGCTTGTTTGCCTCGAGTATCTTTTCCGGAAGGTTTTTCATCTTGCGGGAAAAATGTTCCACGAACGACTCGATGGGAACCTCGCTGAATACATGGGCAAACGTTCCGAGCATAGGAGCGTTCGGCCTGTTCTGCCCGAATTCCTCCAGGGTTATTTTTGTCGCGTCAATGGTTATCACCCTGGCTCCCTGTGGAAGGCCGAGTTTGGATTTCACTGCCTCGGGTGATTCGGGCGTGTTGATGAGATACACCGTATTTTCGGTGCATCCCTCCGATGGACGAACCGCCTCAAGGAGCGTCGGATCGATAATGGCCACCACATCAGGGTTCTGAACACCGCACCTCTTGCGTATCGGACCATCGGATACGCGGTTGAAGGCCTTCATCGGCGCGCCCTGTCTCTCGGCCCCATACTCCGGGAACGACTGCACAAACTTCCCTGCCTCGAACATTACTTCCGCCAGAACGGCGGAACCTGTCTTTGCCCCCTGTCCGCCCCGGCCATGCCACCGTATTTCAGTTGTTCGGGAAATGATGCTCATCTCCTTTCATAAGGATTGTATTGAGGAAAAAGCGAGTAAAACATGAACGTAAATATAATTTTCAAACCAATAATACTCTACAGTTCGCCGAATGAAAAGATGCAAAAGCAAAAAACAGCACGTCCGGCGGGAAAAAATCATTGTATTGAACTGAGAGCTGCCTTTATGCGCGTTAAGTTATGCAGTCGCAGGGAATCGCTATTGACCTTATGCGTTAATATTGATACAATTTTCTAACTCCAATGAACGGAGGTACGATCATGCCCGCTGTAACGATCACCGTAGCGAACCAGAAGGGCGGCGTCGGAAAAACAACGGTCATCACTAATATTGCAGGAGTCATGGCTCACAAGGGGCATCGCGTGCTTGTAGTGGACGCTGACCCCCAGTGCAATGCAACTCTTTTCTTTACAGACCCCAATGAAACTATCCCCCCTTCAAAAACGATCGCGGCCATTTACGGAGAAAAAACCGATGTAAACGCCGAACTTATCATCCCTACGCGATTCAAAACCCTCGACCTGATACCCGGAGGCTTCACCCTTGCAGGCAATGTAGCCGACGTCGCACAGAGATTCGACGCCGGAAGAAGGCTCCAGGGATACCTAAGAAAAAAAAAGGAAGGCTATGACTTCATTTTCATTGACTGTCCGCCGGATATCGGCATCTACACACTGAATGCTTTTGTCGCTTCGGACTTTGTCATTGTGCCCATCCAGCCCGAGCGCCTGGCGCTCGAAGGATTCAGCCAGCTCCAGGAAAAAATCGAAATGATCCAGTCCTTCGGAGAAAAGATCCGGCTTTTCGGCGTTATTACTACCATGCTCGACGAGCGGACGCTGTCGCAGCGTGACTGGTTTACCCAGATACAGACCGCTTTCGAGGACATTCACCTGGGTATTTTCCACAGGGCGACGCTTATCGCCGAGGCCACGGATGCAGGCAAGCTCGTTGTGGATGTGGACAGGAAAGGAAGACCCTACCAGGAACTTCTCCGCATCTGCCAGGAGATATGCCGCAGGCTGGACATCAAGTTCGACAGGGGAGGGGTGCGGGAAAAATGACGTCAGGAATATCCCGTCTCAAATCGGACGCGGCCGCGGCCAGGGCCGCCATTATGGAGCAGATGCGCAGTGGGTACAGCAGGATGCTCGGCCTTGATGAAAGGGAAGGACAGGCCGGGGACGAGAATCTGCCTCACGGGCAGGACCTGAGACTGCTGAATGCCCTTGAATGGGTGAAAAGAATCGGCAAAGAGCTTGAGAACGAACATGTTCCCCCTTCGAACCTTCTCCGGCTGCTTTCCGAAGCCATGGAGATCATCGAATCGTTTTTCTCCACTGGCGGAATTCCGGGAGAGAATGGAGCTGCCGACCCGGTCGCTGAAGCGGAACGTATCCTTTTTTCCGGCGGTCCGCGAAGCCCACGAAGCGAGATAGTCCGTGCCCTTCAGATATTGAACGACGATATCGAACAGGCAGCAGCAGAGGGGAAAGAGGCTGTGAGATCCCGGAAACTCCGCGACCGTG
>Ga0172382_10001893_pt1 | contig 36196 bp, 36 predicted proteins | sample Leawel138RmetaG_FD_122245 | JGI IMG/M metagenome (GOLD analysis project Ga0172382, IMG submission 122245) | Leachate microbial communities from a municipal landfill in Southern Ontario, Canada - Leachate well 138R metaG | ecosystem: Engineered > Solid waste > Landfill > Unclassified | place... | reverse complement strand
CAGCATGCTCTTGTGGCCGACGTAGCGATGAAACAGTTCGGGATGTCGTTCGAGCAGGGCGTCAGCCAGGCGGACGAGGTCCCGGGCGCTGACATAGGTATATCCGTCGTCCATCCACCCGTTCGGCGTGCCGAAATGGCTGTCCCGCATACCGAGTGAACGGGCGTTTGCATTCATCAGCGCGACCCATTTCTCGACAGAACCCAATGCGCCTTCGGCCAGCACTATGCATCCATCGTTGGCGGAGACGGTGCTGATCCCCTTGAGCAATTCATCCACGCTCACCTGCGCGCCGTTGGCGAGGAACATGGTGGACCCCTTGCGCGACCACTCGCGAAAGGCCGTTTCGCTCACCGTGAAGTGCTGATTGGCCGTCAGTTTTCCGGCCTTGATCAGCTCGAATGCGGTGTAAAGCGTCATCACCTTCGTGATCGACGCCGGAACGAAGCGGCGGTCGGCTTCCCGCGCATACAGAATCTGCCCCGAGGATTGATCGACCAGCAGCGCGACCGGTATCTCCGGCCCCGGAAGGGCGGGCACTATGTGCTTGTCCGCAGCGATTGCATGCGGGAAACCCGAAACCAGAAGAAGGGCAATCGGTAAAATCGAGGCGAAGCGGCGCAAGGTTTCTCCCAGGCCCCGCCTTGATGCGGGGTGCTAATCGGTGCGGTAGATTCGAGATCCGCTATAACCCTTGGTCGCAACCTTGGCGAGGGAGGCTTCGGCCTCTTTCCTCGTGGCGAACGGCCCGGTCTGGGCAAGCCACAAAGTCTTGCTTTTCTTCACCCTGCCGCCGATCGCATCGGCGACCCGCTTGGCGCGCTCTTCGGTTGAAAATGCACCGACCTGAACAATGAAGCCATTGGTTACAGTGGGTTTTGCGCGCGCTTCCGGCGGCTTGTCCCCTTCGGTAATTGCAGGAGACACAGGCGTAGCTACAGGAGACAGCGCAGTTACAGGCGCGGCTTCTGCTTGAGGTACCTCTGTGTCAGGCTTTTCATCCAGAACCGGAGTGGCGGCGGCCGAGGGCGGCAGTTCAACAGCGCTCGGGCCAGGCAATGGAACTGCATTCCTTTCCGGTTCGGCCGTCGCGGAAGAGGCAGGGTTTGCCGGCAATTTCCGGCGCAATACCTCGACCAGCGATTTCGGCGTGTCCATTCGCAGGGGAGCGGCTTCTTTCTGCCGCAGCAATGCCCGCTCCTGTTCAGGCGGATTGACCCGGCGCACGCGTATCGGAGCATTGCCCGAAGAACCCAGCTGCTTTTCGGCATCCGCGGACAAGGCGATCAGATAGGGGCCTTCCATCGGTCCACGGCGCTCGACCCTGACCAGGATGGTGCGACCTGTGTCCAGCGATGTGACTTCCACATAGCTCGGCAAAGGCAGAGTGCGATGCGCTGCGCTCACCCCGGGGCCAGCCTCCCCATCAAGGGTCGCATATCCGATTGCGTCGTAATTCAGCGTGTCGAGCGGCGTATAGGTCACGCCATCAATGGTAAACGGATCTCCGATCACCACGGGATAATCGGCGGCCGGCCCATTCGCCGGAGGCGCCACGGGGGCCTCCGGCCTGCCCTCGCCGCCGCAGCCCGCAAGCGTCAGCAGCAGGCCAAGCGACAGGGAATGAACGAAAAAATGATCAACGCGAAATCTCATCTGCAAGCAACCCCACGGACAATGCGTAGTAGTTCGAGCAGTTATATTCGAGGATAACCCTATAATTCCCGGTTAAGAGGTATGCAGGTTTTCCCCGACCGTCCGGTTCGAACAGGGACGCCATGACATTGTCAGCCAGATAGCGCTGGGGCTGAATACCCAACGCACGCCATTCCTTCACCGTTTTCCACTTGCTCAGCCTTATATGGACGCGCGGGCATACCGGCGAGGCAAGGCCGGTCTGGACGGCGCTGCGATTGAAGCTCGAAGGAACAGAGGCCGGAACGCCCCAAGGCTGCCCGGGCCTCCAGCCCGCATCGCGGAAATAGTTCGCAATGGAAGCCAATGTATCGGCCCTGCTCGACCAGATATCGCGCCGGCCATCCCCATCCCCATCGACAGCCAGGCGCAAATAGACGCTCGGCAGGAATTGAGGGTAGCCAAAGGCCCCGGCCCAGCTCCCTTTCAGCCGATATTGAGGCACACCCTGATCGACCATCTTGAGCAGCGCGATGAACTCGCTGGCGAAGAGATCGCGCCTGCGGCCTTCCCATGCGAGAGTGGCGAGAGAGCGGGCCAGATCGAAATCGCCCGTATAGCTCCCGTAATTGGTTTCGTGGCCGAAGATCGCGACCACGATCGGTAGGGGCACGCCATATTCACGCTGGATTGCGGTTGCCGTGGCCGGCGAGATCGAAGCCAGGACGCGCCGTCCGCCGTTGATCCGGGCCGCGTCGACATGCTGGGAAATATAAGGCGCCATGGGTGGGAAGCCGCTGGTCGTGGGTGAACCGGGCTGTGCCCGGTCGAGGTCGATCACTCTCTGGTTGGGGGTAAGCCCCTGCATAACCTGCTGTATCGTGCGCTCGCTCACCCCTTCCGCCCGTGCCTGGGCGGAGAGAAGCTGAAGATAGGCAGGAAAGCTGCCGCCATAGCCCGAGGACTGGGCGGACGCCCCACCCATCGGGAGGCAAAGGGAAAGCGCGGAAACGGCTGCCAGGATTCTTATGCGATTCATCCTGCGATTGTGTCACAGTCAGCACTTGCATGTAATCCCTTGATGTCCGAACGGTGGGCTAACCGGGACAGGTGACAAACCGTTTCGGCCACGCTAGCGAGCCGGCAATGCGGACAGGTGGCAGAGTGGTTGAATGCACCGGTCTTGAAAGCTAACGGGGGTTTCGGCGCTCGGCAGCGCAGACCGGCGAAAAAGGGGTGTAGTTAGAATTGCTTAGCGGCGGGTCGAGAATTGGCTAAAGCGAGCGGCAGCGCCGCCATCTAGCAGATTTCTAGCCGTGCCGCTGAAACGGTATGGAAGAGTGTCCGAGTGGTTTAAGGAACTGGTCTTGAAAACCAGCGAGCGGGCAACCGCTCCGTGGGTTCGAATCCCACCTCTTCCGCCACTTCGGTCCGCTTCTGGGCACGCCAATCGCCGCCGATGGCCGCACGTTCTCATAAAAAAGCGTTCTCAGCAGTTCCGTCTTCGATCCCATGATGCGAACGGCATCGTCAGCGACCTCGACTCGTTGCGCCAACGCCCGCAGGTGATCCCGCCGATAGCCGCCCTCACGGTTGCGGATACGGTCGCGGGCAACTTTCGAAAAGCGACGTATCATCTCTGGGCTGATGGCAGAGTGACCGGGACTATCGAGCATGGCTTGCGCGCGATCAGCATCCACACGGGCCTGGTCGCGGATAACCTTGAGGCCAACGATCCGCTCCTTCAACGCCGGATCGTCCAGATCCGCTACGCCTGCCTCGATAGCGTCGTATAGCCTCTTCAGGCGCAGTTCCGATTCTGTGGCCCGTCGTTCCAACTCGTCGATGTGTTGCTTGCGCCGCTCAGCCTGTTCCGAGCGGCGGCCGAGAACGCTGCCAAGGAGATCCTCAAGCCGTTCAGGATCAAGCAGCCGATCTTCGATGTGGTTGATGACCATGGTGTCGAGCTTGTCCATCGGGATCGCGCGCCCCTTACAACCCGTTTCGCCCTGCCGGGCCTTTATGGAACAGGCATAGTAGCGGTAGCGGCCGCTTTAGCCGGTGCGGATGGTCATCGCACCTCCGCAGTTGCCGCAATAGCAGATGCCGGTCAGCAAGGTCGGCCCGATGACCACGCGAGCTGGCAGTTCGGTCTTGGGGTTGCGCGCCTGTAGCAGCGCCTGAACCTGATCGAACGTTTCGCGCTCTATGATCGCCGGAACAGGCACGATGACGATCTCACCCGGTGAACGCGCATCATTATGCTTGCTGCGCTTGCCCCAGCCGTTGCGATCCTGGCGAGTTGGACGGCGTTTTTCTTCACTGCTTCGACGTCATGCGAATGCGTCCAGGACAGTGTGCCGGTCTGATGGTCGATCAGCAGCATCGCCGCATTTTCGAGAGTATATACCTTGTTGTGCATGGCTATTCTTTCGCGTGGATGCGCTTGCCGCTTAGGCGGCGAGTTGCTGGATCTCAGACAGCGCCGCCTGAACGGCAGCCGTGCGGCTGTCCGGCGACAACGCCAGGCCTTCGGCGCGCACGAAAGTGATGTCGGTGATGCCGAACAGGCTGAAAATGCCGCGCAGGTAGGTTTCCTGATGGTCGAGCGCAGCCTGCTGTGTGCCCTCGCTATACAGGCCGCCACGCGACGACGCGACGATCACGCGCTTGCCGCCCGCCAGTCCTTCCGGCCCGCTTTCCGTGTAGCGGAAGGTTCTGCCCGCCACCGCGAGCCGATCGAGCCATGCCTTGAGTTGCGAGGGCAGCGTGAAATTATACATCGGCGCACCAATGACGACTACATTGGCCGCGAGAAAATCGTCGAGCGCCTTGGCGTTGCGGGCAACGTCGCGCTTCGTGGCGTCGTCTTGGGGTTCCACGCCCTGCAGCGCCAGAAACTCGGCCGTGGAAAGATGCCCCAGCGGCTCGGCGGCGAGATCGTAATGGACGACTTCGGTGGCGGGGTTGGCGTCTGTCAAATGCTTGACGATGGCTGCGGTCAGCGGACGGCTGGCGGATTGTTCGCCAAGGATGCTTGAGTCGATATGCAGGAGCGTCATTGTCTATATCCCATTGTTGGTTTAAGATTGTGTCGTGGGATAAAAATGTAACCTCTGCACATAACTGACGCAAGAAGGCACACATAAGGAACATGGTATTATGGATGTAACCGACGCCCTTGAAGATATTCATGGCGCCGACTGCCAGAAAATAAGTCAGGTTCTTGCCCGAGTTGGCGAGAAATGGAGCGTCCTGATTGTAATGTATCTTGCCGATGGGCCGCATAGATTTTCCGATATAAAGAGAGCGGTAAATGGAATATCGCAGAGAATGTTGACTCTATGCCTTCGAGGTCTTGAACGTGATGGGTTGGTAAAGCGCACGGTCTATCCGGATACTCCGCCGCGTGTGGAATATGAACTGACTCCGCTGGGGCGTTCACTCATCGAGCCGGTGACGGCGCTTGGCACTTGGGCGCGGGATCACATTCCCGACATCGATGCGGCCAGAGCCGCTTTTGCGGCCAGAGCCGCTTTTGATGCACGGGAAGCGGACCGGCGATAGCCGCTGGGGGAACAATCGCTTCAACCATCTTCGCAGCCAGCTTGCATTCGCCTATCGGAAGCGCGGGGCCTATAGGTCAAACGATCGTGAATTTTCTGGGCGCTGGTTGAGGCTGGATATTGCCTTGGTCACAACCCATACGCGCGTAACGCAAGTCCGATCAAAGGTGCAAACGTGACAATCAAGAAGCTCGACATGCAAACCTCTCAACTGTCCCGGGATATTGCAACGAAAATTCTTGAGGCAATGCCGGAGCTAGCCACCGAGGCGGTGGACGAAAGCGGCTCGATCCAGCAGCTTATCGATTTCGATCTGCTGAAGACAGTTCTGGAAGGGCATGTCATCGAGGGCGCGCGTGGTTATCGAGCGTCTGGCATATGACGAGGTGGAGGAGCGATACGACGCCGGCATCTTCACGGCGAACCAGACCGGCCAGAATTTTTCCCGGGCCACGGGGAAACTCAAGAACCACATCTACGACTACGCGATCACGGATTCGGACGTGGAAAGGGAGTTCGTGCAGGAGCTGGATGGTAGCAGCGAGGTCGTTGTCTATGCCAAGCTGCCGCGCGGCTTTTTGATTCCCACGCCCGTCGGCGACTACAATCCTGACTGGGCCATCTCATTCAGGGCCGGCAGCGTTCGGCACATCTATTGCGTGGCCGAAACCAAGGGCACGATGTCCTCGATGAGGCTGCGCGAGATCGAGAAGATCAAGATCGAGTGCGCGCGGAAATTTTTTGCGACAATCGGTCAGAGTGCCGCGCAGGATCAGGTGAAGTATGATGTCGTGACGGACTATGCGCAGCTTATGGACATTGTGGGCGGCCAGGCTGCGTGATGCCAGTCGGATCGAGGGGCGGCATGGCCTTCGATCCTTTGCGGTGTAGCGAACGCCAACATCGGTGTCAGGCGCTAGTTAGGCGGGTTTTAGCTGATCGGGCCAGCGGCGCAGTTTCAAATCAGGGGATCGTCTGTCGGCAGGCCGAGATGGAGGCAGCCGGTCGTTTCGGCGGCTGTGTCGATGTCCAGGAAGGCGTGGACCGCCAGGACATTGATATCCCGGAAGTAGCGTTGCAAGGGCGAATGATCGCGGAAGCCATCGCCCCCGATCCCCTTGGCGATGTCATTCACGCCATTGCGGCAGAGGTCGGTGATATAGGCGCCCTTCATCTTCATCGCATTGCGATACAGCCGGTCCCTCTGGCCGGGATGCGGCTTGAGCGCGCCCATCAGGTCTACCAGCAGCGTTTCAGCCGCATCGGCGGTTGCAAGCGCCCTTCCCAGGCGCATCTGGGTGGCCTGCTTTGCGACAGCCTTGGCGCCGCTGATCGTGCCCTGCCGTTCCCGCACGCGTTCCTCAAACGCAGTCGTCGCTCCCCTCATGATCCCGGTAACGACGGGTATCACTTCCACCATCAGGAATGGAATGAACGGGAACTGATACATGGGATTGGCATGAACCGCCTGCCCGGCCGTGGTCCCTTCAAGAACATTTAGGAAAGGCGCAGTTCGGTGATGCGGGACGAACACATCCTCGACCTTGATGTCATTGCTACCGGTTCCCCGCATGCCCGCGATGTGCCAGGTATCCAGCACTTCCGTCTCCGCCCGGGGAACCACGAATGTCATCGGCGCGGGTTCTTCGTCGCCGCCTTTCGCGATACCCATGAAGACGATCCATTCGGCATGGACCGAGCCGGAGCCCCAAGGCGTCTGGCCGCTGATGCGATAGCCGCCGGGCACACGGACGACCTCGCGCAGAGGCGCGGCTTGCCCGGCGCTCAGGACAAAGGGCTTGTCCGCGAAAATCTCGCGCTGGGCTTCTTCCGGAAACAGGTTCATCCGCCACGCCGCGCCGATGTAGAATGCCGCGACCCAACCCGCCGAGGGGTTGGCGGCGCTCAATATCTGGATGATCCGGGCGGCGGTCGCGAAGTCCTGTTCGTGTCCGCCATAGATGGCAGGCGCAAGCGTTGCCAGAATGCCGCTGTCGATCATGTCCCGGACCGTCTCGTCCAGCGGGGCGCGGCGCTCATCCTCCAGTCCCGCCCTTTGCGCGAAAATCGTTGCGAGATCATGCGCCTTGTCGACCAGCGTCTGGGAAATTGTCATGCGTTTGGCTTTCTGGTCCCTGCTTCTGTTCTTCGGAAGTGCCGATCGTTCAAGCTGCCGCGCCGGACGATTCCTGGTGCCCGAGTTCCTTGATCTCGTCGAAGAAGGCCAGGAGCGACGGGGTCTTCTCGAAGGCTTCCAGCATGAAGCCCATAGTGTCGCGCGTGTCGATGAATCCGAACCGATAGCCCGAGAAAACGCCATTGAGGACAAGCGGTCTGCCTTCTCCGGCATGTTTCTCGACAAACAGATCATAGTCGGATGCGATCATGCCGACATGATGCAGGCCTTCCTCGGGGAAGCCGTCCGGGAAGCTGTCATGATAGATCGAGGGAGCTTCCGAGAGCGGTTGCATCAGCTCGATCTGGACGCCGTCGAACTGGCCGAGCGCCAGATTCAGTTTCACCGTGGCAGGCTGTCCGCGATAGGTCAGTTCGACCTCGATATCCCGGAAGACCCGGAACGGGCCTGCGCCACGCGCAACCCATCGGTCGATCGCCCTGTCAATATCGCCCACCACGAAGCCGGTTTGAACGATTCCTTCTACGCCATTGAACATTCGTGCATCCTATCCATTATCATTGACCATTCGCACTGACTTGCGATGGCATCGGCACCCTACCCTTCGTGCCGCGCCTTTTACAAACGATAAGAACGTTTCGCGGAAAACCGCTGTGGCGGGTTCATGCTTCACCGACTTGTCGTGGCCATGCGGAAGCAGCTAAGCATCGCCGTCTTGAGCAGAATAGCTGAAGAGATCCCCGCTGAGAGGAGTGACATGTCCACCAACGCAGAAAACCCCGCGCTATCCTTCGACACATTGCAGGTCCATGCAGGTTGGGATGGCGATCCGGCGACGGGCGCGAGACAGGTGCCGATCTACCAGAATACGGCCTATCTCTTCCAGGATGCGGATCATGCGGCGCGCCTCTTCAATCTGGAGGAAGTGGGATACATCTATTCCCGGCTGACCAATCCCACCGTAAATGCCTTGCAGGCGCGGCTCGCTGCGCTCGAAGGCGGCGCCGGGGCGACTTGCTGTTCATCCGGCCATGCCGCGCAGATCATGGCGCTGTTTCCCCTGATGATGCCGGGCGACAACGTCGTCGTCTCCAATCGGCTCTATGGTGGCTCGGTCACGCAGTTTTCGCATACGATCAGGCGGTTCGGATGGCAAAGCCGCTTCGTCGATCTGGAAGACCCCGGCGAAGTGGCGCGGGCCTGCAACAAGCGGACCAGGGCGATCTTCTGCGAAAGCGTTTCCAATCCCGGCGGGCATGTCACCGACCTGCCGAAGATCGCGGCCATCGCGGAGCGCAAGGGCGTGCCGCTGATCGTCGATAATACCAGCGCCACCCCCTATCTCTGCAAGCCGATCGACCACGGGGCGACTCTCGTGGTCCACTCCACGACGAAATATCTGTCGGGCAACGGAACCTCGATGGGCGGCGCGATCATCGATTCCGGAAAGTTCGACTGGTCGGCGTCGGACAAGTTTCCGTCGCTTTCCCAGCCGGAACCCGCCTATCACGGATTGACGTTTCACCAGGCGTTCGGAGCGCTGGCCTATACTTTGCACAGCCATGCGGTGGGCTTGCGGGACCTGGGGATGACCATGGCCCCGATGAACGCCTTTCAGACCATTCTCGGTATCGAAACCTTGAGCCTGAGGATGCAGAAGCATGTCGCCAACGCCAAAAAGGTTGCCGAGTGGCTGGAAGCGGATGACCGGGTGAGCTTCGTGTCCTATGCGGGGCTGAAGTCGTCGCCCTATCACAAGCGCGCGAAAAAGCTCTACCCCAAGGGCGCGGGGGCCTTGTTCACATTCGGCGTAAAGGGCGGTTACGAGGCCTGCATCAGGCTGGTCGATGCGCTGCAGCTGTTCAGCCATCTGGCCAATCTGGGGGATGCGCGTTCGCTGGTGATCCATTCCGCATCGACCACGCACCGCCAGCTGACGCCGGAACAGCGGCAGGCAGCGGGCGCGGGGGATGATGTGGTGCGCCTCTCGATCGGCATAGAGGATGCGGATGACCTTATCGCCGATCTCGATCAGGCGCTGGGCAAGGCGGCCCAATGAGCAGGTTCCTTCTTCAGGAATGTGGAGCCTGGAATTTACCTGTTTTCCGCGATTTCCGAGTCGGCAATTGATTTCACTTGCCTCGAAATCACTCCGGGTCCCTTGCCATTCCTGAGGTTCCTTAAATCCGCGGCGATCATGGCGCGCCGTAGCGGATTTACGGGGATGCCATTATCGAGGCTCGGATTGTTGGTTATCGGGTCCAGCAGCTGAAAATCGATTTCATATTCCATCGCTCGTCTCCGCAGGCTTCCAACGCCGGAAGCCCCGGAAGGCTCCCGGCGTGGAGACAAAGCGTGCGGAATGGAATGCGAAGCGGGATGGTTGTCAGAAGTGCAAGGCGCGTCCGTATGCGGCGAGCACGCTTTCATGCATCATTTCGGACAAGGTGGGGTGCGGGAATATGGCTTGCATAAGCTCGGATTCCGTCGTTTCGAGCTGCTTGCCGACTACATAGCCCTGGATCAGCTCGGTCACTTCCGCGCCGATCATATGAGCGCCCAGCAACTCGCCGGTTTTCGCATCGAACACCGTCTTGATGAAGCCTTCCGCTTCGCCCAGCGCGATGGCCTTGCCATTGCCGATGAACGGGAAGTTCCCGACCTTGATCTCGTAACCGGCTTCTGTGGCCTTGGCCTCGGTCAGGCCGACGCTGGCGATCTGTGGATGGCAATAGGTGCAACCGGGAATATTGCGCCGATCCAACGGATGCGGATGAACATCCTTGTTGCCCAGTTCTTGCGCGATGGCCTCCGCCGCCGTCACCCCTTCATGGCTGGCCTTGTGCGCCAGCCACGGCCCCGGCACGCAATCGCCGATCGCCCACAGGCCCTTCACGCCCGTGCGGCCATAATCGTCGATCTGGATGAAACCGCGATCCGTCTTTACCCCCAGCTTTTCCAGGCCGATATTCTCGGTGTTGGGCTGAATGCCGATGGCGACGATCACATGGCTGTATTCGCCGGAAGTGACCTTGCCGTCCTTCCCCTTGATCTTGGCGGAAACCTTGTCTGCGCCGGGCTTCAGCTCCTCCAGCGCGGCGCCGGTCATGACCTCAATGCCCTGCTTCGTCAGCGCCTTTTCAAGGAAGGCGGAGATCTCGGCGTCTTCCACCGGCACAATCCGGTCGAGCATTTCGACCACCGTCACATCCGCGCCCATATCGTTGTAGAAGCTGGCGAATTCGATCCCGATCGCGCCGGAGCCGATCACCAGCAGTTTGTCGGGCATTTCCGGCGGGGTCATTGCATGACGATAGGTCCACACCCGCTTGCCGTCGGCCGGAGCAAAGGGAAGGTCGCGCGCCCTCGCGCCCGTCGCGACGATGATATGCCTGGCGGTGAGCGTCTCCGTGCCCTTCTCGCCCTTCACTTCCAGCGTATTGGCGGATTTGAAGGCGCCCTCGCCCATATGCACCGCGATCTTGTTCTTCTTCATCAGATGCGTGACGCCCTGATTGAGCTGCTTCGCCACGCCCCGGCTGCGCTTGACCACGGCTTCCAGATCCGCGCTGATCTTCTCCGCCGCCAGCCCGTAATCCTTGGCATGTTGCATATAGTGATAGATCTCGGCCGAGCGCAGCAGCGCCTTGGTCGGGATGCAGCCCCAGTTGAGGCAGATCCCCCCCAGGCTTTCCCGCTCCACGATTGCGGTCTTCAATCCCAGTTGGGCCGCGCGGATCGCCGCGACATAGCCGCCGGGGCCAGACCCAAGAACGATAAGATCATATGTGCCGGACATTATTCCTCCGCCGCCGCCTTGATTGCGAGCCTTCCGATGGTGCGAGGCCGCCCTTCCCCGTCGATCACGACGAATTTGAAGGTGCCGCGCGCCACCACCTGCGTGGCCTCGCCATTGCGTTCGCGCGCGATGGCTTCGGTTGCGATAGTCAACGATGTATTCCCGACCGCCGCGACTTCGGCATAGACGGACAGTTCATCCCCCACCGCCATGGCCCCGGGAAAGGTGAAATCCGTGGCATGAACCACCACCGCGGTGCCATTGGCCTTGCGCGACGCGAGCGAGCCCGCGCCGAGCGCCATCTGGCTCATCAGCCATCCGCCGAACACGCCGCCATAGGGATTGGTATCCTTGGGCATGGCCGTGACGCGGATTAGCGGATCTCGAAAGCTGTTGTCAGCTGCCATTCCCTATCCTGCCACAAGATCGAGATATTTGGCGAGGACCCAGCCATGCCGGCAAGGGCCGCCATAGGGTTCGGGCGCGGTGACGGGGCTGCTCACCCGGCAATCGCCCAGATCCTGATAGGCGCCATGCGGATAGACGATGCCCTGCCAATCGCCGTCCTTGTCGCACAACCAGACCAGCGTGGCCGGGTCGAGGCGATCGTTCTCGTGCCCGGAAACATGGGGTGCGGCGCGAACCGCAAGATAATTGTCCCCTTCCGGATCGAGGACGGTAACGCGGCCGACCGCAACGCATGCGTCCAGTTCCGGCCCCTCGCTGCCCACCATCACGGGATGACCATCCTTGGGATGCTCCGCCTTGAGAGGGGCCGCGAGGGCCAGGCAGGCCACCATTCCCAGCGGCCAGGCCCGGATCGATCTCACGCGATGATTCCCAGCGGGCTTTCCACCAGTTGCTGGAAGGCCTGCATCAGCAGTGCCGCATCGGCCCCATCAATCGCGCGATGGTCGAAGCTGCCGGTTACGCTCATCACCGTGGCGATGGATACTGCATCATCGACGATGAACGGCCGCTTCTCCCCGGCGCCCACGGCAAGGATCATGCTCTGGGGCGGATTGATCACCGCCTCGAACTGCTTGATCCCGTACATGCCGAGATTGGACAGGCTGGCGGTGCCGCCCTGATATTCATGCGGCTGCAGCTTCCCGTCGCGCGCTTTTTCGATCAGGCCCTTCATCTCGCCCGCGATGGCCGAGACGGATTTCTTCGCCGCGTCGGTGACGATGGGGGTAATCAGCCCGCTCGGCGCGGCCACCGCGACCGAGATGTCGACGCGGGTATATCTGCGCAGTTCCTCGCCGGCGAAGCTGACATTGCATTGCGGCACGCGGTCGAGCGCCTTGGCCAGGGCCTTTATCAGCAGGTCGTTGACGGAGAGCTTGAGGCCCTCCCCTTCCAGCGAGGCATTGAGTTCGCTCCGCAGCTTGAGCAAGGCGTCGAGCCGCACATCGACGGTGAGGTAGATATGCGGAATCTGCTGCTTTGCTTCGGTGAGCCGGCGGGCAATCACCTTGCGGACATTGTTGAGCTTTTCCGCCTCGAACGGAATGCCGAAATCCGGAATTTCCGTGGGCGCGGCCGGAGCCGGGCCCGCTTGCGGAGCGGTGGGAGCCGCTGCTGCGCCCTGCAGGCCGTCCACGTCGGCCTTCACGATCCGCCCGTTCGGCCCGCTGCCCTTGATCGTCGAAAGGTCGATGCCTTGCTGGGCGGCAATCCGGCGGGCCAGCGGCGATGCCAGAATGCGCTGGCCGGAACCGCTCGCTGCCGGGGCAGCAGTGGGGGCTGGCTTAGCTTGCGGAGCGAGAGCCTTTTCCACGGCCTGCGGCTGCTCAGGCTCCGCCTTGGCGGCAGGCGCCGCTTGCTCGGCCTTTGCAGGCTTGGCGGGTTCGGCGGATTTCGCTGCGCCGGGATCTTCGCCTTCCGCCGCAAGGATTGCGATCACCGTGCCCACCTTCACGCCTTCGGTTCCTTCTGGCACGGCAATGTCGACGATGGTGCCTTCATCGACCGCCTCGAACTCCATCGTGGCCTTGTCGGTTTCGATTTCCGCCATGATATCGCCGGCGGATACTGTATCACCGACCTTTACCAGCCAGCGCGCCAGTGTACCCTCCTCCATGGTGGGCGAGAGTGCGGGCATCTTGATCGAGGTGGGCATGGCAGTTCAACTCTTCCCGTTGCTGAGTGTTTGTGCCTATCTGGCCGATAAGTGCGATGGCGGCAAGAGGGTTGGTGCATCGAGAGAGATAACCATATAGGTTTTCATAGGGGTGAGATATGCGTGTATATCTGGTTATAATGGACGAGACTGACGAGGCCCGGGTGGCCTTGCGTTTTGCCGCCAGGCGCGCGGCCAAGACCGATGGCGCGGTCCATATTCTCGCGTTGGTGCAACCGCAGAGCTTCAATGCATTCGGCGGCGTTCAGGCCACGATCGAGGCCGAAGCGCGCGATCGCGCGGAGGTGATCGCCACCGGCGCGGCGGGAAATATTCTCAGCGAGAGCGGCAAGATGCCCAGCATCTCCGTCCGGGTCGGCGATGGCAAGGAAGTCGTGCATGAATATCTTGCCGAGCACCCGGAGGTAGCCGCATTGGTACTTGGCGCCGCGGCCGAGGGAAATCCGGGCCCGCTCGTCACCGCCTTTTCGCAGAATGCGGGAACGCTTTCCTGTCCCCTGTTCGTGATTCCCGGCGCGCTGGGCGAAGAGGATATCGACCGCTTGAGTTGAGCCGGTGCGCCCGGGGCGGGCGGCGATCTAGCGCTTTTTTCTGCCTTGATGCCGGATGTTGGAAGGCCGGCCCCGCTGGCCGACGACGTATTTTCCCTTCCTGCGGGGCGCTGGCTTGCCGCCGCGCGGCTCGATGGGGGCGCCGGCCCCTTCCACCGGCTCGAACTTCAAGGCTCCGGTGAGCGGATTCGCCTCGGCCAGGCGCAGCGGCAGCCGATCTCCGATGGCGTAGCGCGTGCCGGTTTGCTCGCCTGTCAGCGTATGCGCTCCGTCATCATGGTGGAAGCGTTCCGGGCCGAGCACCGAGACGGGAACCAGCCCATCGCCGCCCAGCCCCATGATGGTCGCGAACAGGCCGAAACGCTGGACCCCGGTGATGCGGGTCTCGAACACTTCCCCCACCTTGCCGGAAAGCCATGCCGCGACATAGCGGTCGATCGTTTCCCGCTCCGCTTCCATGGCGCGGCGCTCGGCGGCGCTGATCGCTTCGCTGACTCGCGCCAGATCGCCGCGGTCGCGATCCGAAAGCCCGGTGGCGGCGGGTATGGCTCCCCCGGCCGGCCGGGGCTGCTCCAGCCCGAAGGCATCGACCAGCGCGCGGTGGACCAGCAGGTCCGCATAGCGGCGGATCGGTGAGGTGAAATGCGCGTAGCTGCCCAGGGCAAGGCCGAAATGCCCGGCGTTGCGCGGCCCGTAATAGGCCTGCGTCTGGCTGCGCAGCACGGCTTCCATGATGAGCGCTTTTTCGCTTTCGTCCGCGATGTCCTTCAACATGCGGTTGAACAGACCCGGGGTGATGACCTGCCCCAGCGCAAGTTTGCGGCCGAATGTGTCGAGATACTCTCGCAGCGCGACCAGCTTCTCCCGGCTAGGCGGCTCGTGGATGCGATAGACGACCGGCGAAACCTTGCTTTCCAGCGCCTTTGCCGCCGCGACATTGGCCGCGATCATGAAATCTTCCACCACGCGATGCGCATCGAGCCGCTCGCGAATGGCGATTTCCGCTATCTTGCCCTGATCGTCCAGCATGACCCGGCGTTCCGGCAATTCCAGCTCCAGCGGATCGCGTTGCTTGCGCGCCGCTTCCAGCAAACGCCAGCAGGCCCAGAGATTGGTCAGGCTTGCATCGGCCTCGCCCTCGTCGATCCTTGCCTGCGCGGCTTCATAGGCGATGTTTTCCGAGATGCGCACGATGGCGCGCGAGAACCGCCACGCCTTGAGCTTGCCCTGCGCATCGATCTCCAGATGGCAGGCCATGGCCGCGCGGTCCTCTCCTGCTCGCAGGGAGCAGACATTCGCGCTCAGCACTTCGGGCAGCATGGGGACGACGCGGTCGGGGAAATAGACCGAATTGCCGCGCTTGCGCGCCTCCCGGTCCAGCTTCCCCCCGGGGCGGACATAGAAGCTGACGTCCGCAATCGCCACGATCGCCCGGAAGCCCCCCGCCTCGTCCGGCTCCGCCCAGATCGCGTCATCATGATCGCGCGCATCGGCCGGGTCGATCGCGACGATGGGCAGATGCCGAAGATCCTCGCGCCGGTCCTCGCTGAGTGGCAGCTTGGCGGATGCCTCCGCCTCGGACAGCACTTCTGTTCCGAACAGATTCGGAATGCCGTATTTATGGATCGCGATCAGGCTGAAGGCGCGCGGCGCAAGCGGATCGCCCAGCACCTGGATGACTTTCACGCCCGCGCGAGGGCTGCGGCCCGCAGGCTCGGCCAGCACGAGATTGCCCGGCTCCGCGCCGCCCAGATCGGCAATCGGCGTGGCGTTGCGCACACGCTTGTCGACCGGCGCGAGCCAGCCCTTGCCCGCCCCGTCGAGTTCGACCACGCCGAGCATGGCCTCGCCCTGCGCGGGCAGCTTCTTCATCGGATAGGCGCGCCAGCCGTCGCCGGCTTCCTCGGTGCGGGCCAGGACGCGATCTCCCACCCGCAAGGCAGGGCCTTTCCGGCTTTCCACCAGCCGCAGGCGTGGCGGCGGAGTGGCGTCGTCCGGCTGCCAGCTATCGGGAATGGCAATCGCTTCGCCATCGTCGGTATCGACAACGCGCAGCACGGTCACCTTCGGCAAGCCGCCCATGCGATGGAAGGCGGTCCGCTTGCCGTCGATCAGCCCTTCGTCCGCCATGTCGCGCAGCAGGGCCTTGAGCGCAATCTTCTCCTGCCCCTTGAGGCCGAAGGCGCGGGCGATTTCCCGCTTGCCGGCAGGGGTGTCGCTGCTCTGGATGAAGTCGAGTATCTGCTGCCTGCCGGGCAGGCCGGGAGCGGGTTTCGGCTTGCGCGCCAACTCAATAGGCTCGCGCAATGAAGATGCGTTCGACCGCCGGGGCGCCGGTGAAGATGCAGGCGCCATCTGCGGGAGCGGCATCGGCAGGCACATTGCGGATGGTGAGCTTGAGCGCTTTCAGCTGCTCCACCACCTTGTCCAGCGCATCGCCCGTGGGCTTTGCCCACTGCACCTCGACCCAGCCGGGATAGCGTTGATCTTCCGCATAGAAGGCGGACAACGCTTCGAGGCTGTCCACGCCGCGCGTGATATTGGTGTCGCGCCGTTGCCGTGCTTCGGCGAACAGCCCGTTCTGGATTTCTTCCAGCAGGGCGCCGATTGCACCCGCGCATTCCTCGGCGGAGGGGCTGACGAAATCCGTCTTGCCGGCGGCATTCCACAAGCGGTCGCGGCGCAGCAGGCTGACCTTCCCGGCCTCCATGTCGCGCCCACCGATCTCGATGATGACCGGGGCGCCCTTGCGCACCCAGTCCCAGCGCTTGGCGGCGGCCTTGCCCGGTTTCCTGTCGAGCAGAACCCTGACCGGCTCGCCCAGGGCGGCTTGCGCCGCGATCCGCGCACGCAGGCTCTCGCAATATTCGAGCAATGCGGCATCGCCCGCATCATCGCGCAGCATCGGCAGGATCACGACTTGCTGCGGCGCGATGGCGGGCGGAACCCGCAGCCCGTCATCGTCGCCATGGGTCATGATTACGCCGCCAATCAGCCGGGTTGAAACGCCCCAGCTCGTGGTGTGGCAAAGCTGCTGCCCGCCTTCGCGATCCTGATAGCGGATGCCCGCCGCCTCGGCGAAGCTGGTGCCGAGATAATGCGACGTGCCGGCTTGCAGCGCCTTGCCGTCCTGCATCATCGCTTCGATGCTGTATGTCGCTTCCGCGCCGGGGAAGCGCTCATTCTCAGGCTTTTCGCCAGCGATCACGGGCATGGCCAGCACGTCTTCGGCAAAGGAGCGATACATTTCCAGTGCGCGGAGCGTTTCGTCCATCGCATCTGCACGATCCTCATGGGCGGTATGCCCTTCCTGCCAGAGAAATTCCGACGTGCGCAGGAACATCCGGGTACGCATTTCCCAGCGCACCACATTGGCCCACTGGTTGGTCAGCATCGGCAGGTCGCGCCAGCTTTGTATCCAGCGCGCCATCGCTGCGCCGATCACGGTCTCGGAAGTGGGGCGGACCACCAGCGGCTCTTCCAGCTTCGCTTCGGGATCGGGAACCAGCCCCCCTTCCTCGCCCGCGATCAGGCGATGATGGGTGACGACCGCCATCTCCTTGGCGAAGCCTTCCACATGCTCCGCCTCCTTGGCGAAGTAGGAGAGCGGGATGAACAATGGAAAGTAGCAGTTCTGCACGCCGGCCGCCTTGATCCGGTCATCCATCAGGCGCTGGATACGTTCCCAGATGCCGTAGCCCCAGGGCTTGATCACCATGCAGCCGCGCACGCCGGATTCCTCGGCCATGTCGGCTTGCGCGACCACCGCCTGATACCATTGGGCGAAATCTTCGGCGCGCGTGATCGGGAGAGCGTGGCGAATGGCGGACACGAAATGCTTCCTGTTTATGCGTGAATTCTGCCGCGCCTCATTAAGGCAATTGCCGCCCATGTCGAGCGGCTTGCCCTTGCGTTGCACCAAAATTTGGATGGCGCGGGAACCCGCGCCCTCTGCGGCTTCGCCGGCCTATTTGCCCAGCGCGTCGAGACGCTTCTGCATCTCCGCCATCTGCTTGCGCAGCGCATCCAGTTCGCTGCCTTCGGCGGGAGCAGGATCTTCGGCGGGCTGGATGCCCTTGGGCATCAGCGCCGCAGCGGCGGCCTTGAACATCGCCATGTTGGTCTGCGCGATCTTCGCCAGCGGATTGTCGCCCACACCTTCGGTAAACGCCTGCTGCAGCTTCTTCTGATTGGCGTAGAAGTTTTCCATCGAGGCTTCGAGATAATGCGGCATCAGCGCCTGCATTGAATTGCCATACATGGAGATCAACTGGCGCAGAAAGCTGACCGGCAGCAATTGCTCCCCGTTCGCTTCCTCATCCATGATGATCTGGGTCAGGATGGAATGGGTGATGTCGTTGCCCGTCTTGGCGTCAAGCACCTGAAAGTCGATGCCTTCACGCGTCATCTTCGCAAGATCGTCAAGCGTGATGTAGCTGGAAGAACTTGTATTGTAGAGACGCCTGTTGGCGTATTTCTTGATAATGACCGGCCCTTTTTTGGCCTCGTCAGGCGCTGCCATCGCCGGACTCCTCTTGCTGCCCCACTTGTTGCACTTAGCACGCGCATTATGTGCAGTGCAATAAATTTGCAGTTAACGCTTATCCGCGTCTGAAGCGCTGCCCCAGGATGGTGAGCAGTTCATATTGCGACAGGCCGGAGACGGCTGCCGCATCCGGTAGATGATACGGAACTTCCAGCCAGTCGCCTTCAGCCAGGTCGGGTGCTTCGGTCAGATCCACCACCACCATGTCCATCGAGACCCGTCCGAGCAGCGGCAGCTCTCTTCCATTGCTGCGCAGCAAACCCCTGTCGGACCAGCAGCGCAGGAAGCCATCGGCATAGCCGAGGGAAACGACGCCGGCGTGCATTGCGCGGGCAGCGGTGAAGGTGGCGTTGTATCCCACGCTGTCGCCGGCCGACAGGTCGCGTCGCTGGATGATTGCTGCCTCCAGCCTTGCCACCTGGCCGATCTCGGCGAGGAGTTCGCTGCGGGGAATGCCGCCGTAGAGCGAAAGCCCGGGCCGGGTGAGATCGAAGGCGTAGTCCTTGCCTAGTGCAATTCCCGCGCTGTTGGAAAGACTGCGGCGGCGGGCAGGTATCGCGCGGCATGCTTGATCGAAGCGGCGGAGCTGCTCCGCATTCTGCGCCACGTCTTCATCCGCCGAGGCGAGATGAGACAGGAGGACGTCGATGTCGAGCCTGGCGATCAACGGATCGGACAGGCATGCAAGCGGCAAGCCGAGCCGGTTGATCCCGGTATCCACCATCAGGTCGCAAGGTCCTCCTCCGCTGTCCAGCCATAGCCGGGCCTGGAAGATGCTGTTGATGACCGGCCGCACACCCAGCGCGCGGGCGTAGGCACAATCCTCCGCATGCACCGGCCCGTGCAGCACGGAGAGCTGGCTAGCCGGAATATGCGCGATGACCTCGGAGACTTCGCTCCAGTGCGCGACGAAGAAATCCCGCGCCCCGGCATCGCGCAGAGAGGGCACGGCTTTCGCGACGCCCAGGCCGTAGGCATCGGCCTTGACCGCCGCTCCCGCTCGCGCATTGCCGGACAGCCGGTTCAGCGCCCGCCAGTTCATGGCAAGCGCATCATGGTCCAGCTTCAAACGTAATGTAGGCGGAGGCAGAACCGGACGATCAGGCATTATCTTCGGCAAAATCTCGCGGTGGCCCGGAAGGAATGCCCCACAGGCCGACCACCAGCGCCATCAGCACCACGCCCCAAGTGTACCACAGGCCGGAATAGGGATCGCCCGTGCTGGCCGCGATGTAGCTGGCGATGAACGGCAGGAACCCGCCGAAATAACCCGTGCCGAAATGGTAGGGGATGGACATGGAGCTATACCGGATCTTCGGCGGAAACATCTCCGACAGCAAGGCCGCGACCGGGCCGTAGGTCATGCCCGACAGCACGCTCAGGACCAGCAGGCACAGGATGATGACGGCAATGTCACGGACCGAAGGGGTCACGGGGCTGAAATCGTAACCTGCCTGCGTCAGGGCGGATTCGACGGCGGCCGGGTCCATCCGCTCGACGATGGTATCTCCGACGGCGACCGAGACGCCTTCCCCGGCCTTCAGTGCGTAGGGAACGCCCTTGGCCGTCAACAGCGCCACCACCTTGCCGCAATCGCTCGCCTGTTCCTTGGCGAATGGATCGAAATGGCAGTCGGCGCCGGAAACGACCACGGGCGCGCTTTTCGCCGCCTGCTCAAGTGCGGGGTTGGCCGCGCTGCCCATGGTCCAGAACAGCGGAAACAGGGCAAGCAGCGTCAAAACATAGCCGATGATGATCGGCTTCTTTCGCCCCACCTTGTCGGACCATCTGCCGAACACCACGAACATCATGCTGCCCAGCAGCGCGCCGCCGCATACGATCAGTTCCGCCGCCGTATCCTGCACATTCGCCGGGCCCTTGAGGAACTCCAGGCTGTAGACCATGGCGGTATACCATATGGTCGTCAGCCCGGCGGCGACGCCGAACAGGGCGACGAAGATCCGCTTCGCATTGCCGGGATAGGTGAAGCTCTCGACGAAGGGGTTGTGGCTGATCTCGCCTTCCGCCTGCATGGCGCGGAACACAGGGCTTTCCGACAGCATCAGCCGCATCCACAGCGATGCCGCGAGCAGCAGCAGCGAGAAAAGGAACGGCAGGCGCCAGCCCCAGTCGATGAAGACTTCCTCGTTCATCATCGCCTTCGTCAGCAGCACGATCGCGAGGCTCAATACGAAACCGCCGATCACGCTGGCCTGGATGAAGCTGGTGTAGAACCCGCGCTTGCTGGGGGGCGAATGTTCCGAAACATAGATCGCGGCCCCGCCATATTCGCCGCCCAGCGCCAGCCCTTGTCCTATCCGGCACAGGATCAGCAGCAGCGGAGCGGCGGCGCCGATGGTCGCGGTGGATGGGATCAGGCCGATCCCGGCCGTAGCCAGGCCCATCAGCGTGATCGTGACGAGGAAGGTATATTTGCGCCCCAGCCTGTCGCCGAGATAGCCGAACAGGATGGCGCCCAAGGGCCGGAAGCCGAAGCCGACCGCGAAACCGGCCCAGGCGAGCAGGGTCTGCAACGCCGGGTTGCCCGAAGGGAAGAACGTGCTGCCGATGATCCCGCTTGTCGTCAGGGTCGCGTAAATGAAGAAATCATACCATTCGAAGACCGTACCCGCGGACGATGCCGTGACAACCATGCGGATTTCCCGCTGGCTTGGTTCGCCCGCCGCGTTTGCCGATACTGTCCCCATATGGATCCCTTCCTCCCGTTTCGGGCAACGCTCTAGCGGTTGTTATCCTGCTTGCAAAGCGCATGAATGGCGGCCTTCCACGGCAACAGAATGGCTCCATGCCGGCCTCGAAATGCCTGCGCGGATTCTATCGCGGCAAGGCCTGGCCAGTCTGGCAGGGGCGCGTCTCCGGCAAGCCAGCTTTCCAGATCGGATTGGGTGCGCAGCAAATCCGGCAAGCCAAGGCCGGGCGCCGCATCGGCGAATATGGTGCATGCGGCCTGGCCCACCGCGCAGGCCTGGACCCGCAGGCCCCGGTTTTCGATCTTCCCGTCCTGCCCCAGAGACAGCGCCATTTCGATCCGGCTGCCGCACATCGGGGATCGCGCAAAGCCTGTCAGTGGCAAATCCGGAAGCAGCGGATATTCGGCCAGGCGCAGCGCAAGCGCGAGCATTTCCGGTGTGTAGAGCCGGGCGGCGGGATCGCTCATCGCGCCGCTTTGGGGTCGGACCGGGCCTGAGCCTCCACGCTGCGGCGATGTTCCGCGATCATCTCCACCAGTTCGTCCGCCGCCGCATTGACGAAGGGATAGGACCGCGATGTCGTGATCCAGGCGGGCCGCCCCGCCACGCCCCAGACCGTGTCGTAACCGAGCGCCAGAACGGAGAAAGCCAGCACCGCGATGATGAGGCCCTTGAGCGCGCCGAAGCCGAGACCGAGTATCCGGTCGAGCGGCCCAAGTATCGACGCACGGGTGGTGCGCCCTGCATGGGATGCAATGAGCTTCATCCCCGCATAGGGAATGAGCAGAAGCAGGGAGAAGGACAGAATCGCCGCACCGGTGGCGGTATCGAGCTTCGGGATGAACCAGTTGGTGAGCGGCGTGTGCAACGAACGGATGGCGAACAGCGCGAGTATCCAGGCGGCAAGCGAAAGCACTTCCTGGACGAAGCCGCGCATGAAGCCACCGATGGCCGCGACCGCCACCAGGATCAGGACGATAATATCGAAACCGCTCATCGCGCGGAGGATTATGCGCTCCCCATGATCCGGTCAACGAGGTTCGGCAGCATCTTCAGGCCTGCGAATCCCGGGCTTTCCAGCGGGGATGAAACCTCGACGGGGCCATAGCTGCGATCGAAGCCGAGCTTGGCCGCTTCGCGCAGCCGCAAGCCGGCATGGGCGACCGGGCGGATTTCGCCGGCAAGGGATACTTCGCCGAACCATACCGATCTCGCGGACAAGGGGCGATCCGCCAGCGCGGAAATCAGCGCCGCGGCGATGGCGAGGTCGGCCGCGGGGTCCGACAGGCGGTATCCGCCGGCGACATTGAGATAGACTTCGGCGGACGAGAAATTCAGCCCGCAGCGCGCCTCCAGCACGGCGAGCAGCATGGCGAGCCGGCCCGAATCCCATCCCACCACCGCGCGGCGCGGAGTTGCACCGCTTTGCAGGCGCACGATCAATGCCTGGACTTCCACCAGCACCGGGCGCGTCCCTTCCAGTGCCGGGAACACGGCGCTGCCGGCAATCGGCTCGTCCCGTCCCGAAAGGAACAGCATGGATGGATTGGACACTTCTTCGAGGCCCTGCCCGGCCATGGCGAAGACGCCGATCTCGTCGACCGCGCCGAAGCGGTTCTTGAGCGCGCGGAGAATGCGATACTGGTGGCTGCGTTCTCCCTCGAAGCTCATCACCACGTCGACCATATGTTCCAGCACGCGCGGCCCGGCGATCGTGCCGTCCTTGGTCACATGCCCGACCATCACCAGAGCGACGCCGTTCTCCTTCGCATAGCGGATCAGCTCGAAGGCGCAGCCGCGCACCTGGCTCACCGTCCCCGGCGCTCCTTCGATCATGTCGGAATGCATGGTCTGTATCGAATCGATCACCAGCAGGGCGGGCGGTTCCATGCTGCCCAGGGTGGTGAGAATGTCCCGCACGGAAGTCGCGGCGGCAAGGCGGATCGGCGCATCGCCAAGACCGAGCCGTGTTGCCCTGAGGCGGACCTGCCCGGCAGCCTCTTCCCCGCTGATATAGACCACGCGGGCGCCATCCTGCGCGACCTTGGCGGCTGCCTGCAGCAGCAAGGTGGACTTGCCGATCCCCGGATCGCCGCCCATCAGGATCGCCGAGCCCGGCACCAGCCCCCCTCCCAGCGCGCGATCCAGCTCCGCGATGCCCGTGGTTCGCCGGACAGGCAATTCCCCCGGCGCGTCGAGCGATACGAATTCGACCGTCCTGCCGCCGCCGGAAAGGTCATGCTTCTGCGAGAATACGGTCGCAGGCGCATCCTCGGCGAGAGTGTTCCACTCCGCGCAATCGGGGCATTGCCCCTGCCAGCGGTGGGACACGCTGCCACAGGCCTGGCAGATGTAACGGCGTTTGATCTTGGCCATAAGACCACCTAGGCGGAACACAAGAGGAACACAAGCGCGGCTGAACCCATCCACAGCCATTTCTTGAGATTGGCGCGGTGTCCTGCCATCAGGACGCAATGCGCCAGAAGGAACTCAGGATAGCGCTGGTCTGTTACGGCGGCGTCAGCCTTGCGGTCTATATGCATGGCGTCACCAAGGAGATCTGGAAGCTGGCTTGCGCAAGCCGGGAATTCCACTCCGCGCGCCGCTGCGCCACCGGCAGCGAGGCGGTCTATTGCCGGCTGCTGGATCATCTCGCGCGCGAGCATGAGCTGCGCCTGAGAGTCCTGCCGGATATATTGAGCGGAGCGAGCGCCGGCGGGATCAATGCGGTTTTCCTGGCCGAGGCGATCCATTCCGGGCGCTCTCTGGAACCGCTGACGGAACTCTGGCTTTCGACCGCCGATGTCGACCGGCTGCTGGACCCGGAGGCCAGGCCCTGGTCCCGCGCCGCCAAGCAATGGGCCTGGCCGCTGGTCCAGTTCATGCTGACGCGGCCGGGCAACGCGGTGACGGAAAGCGTCGCGCCCGAAACCCGCAAAGAGGTGCGCACCAAGCTGTCGCGCTTCATCCGCAGCCGCTGGTTCGCCCCGCCCTTCTCCGGGATCGGCTTTTCCCGCCTGCTTTCCGAAGCGTTGGCCGCCATGGCCAGCGTGCCGCCTGAAGAGCCGCTCCTGCCCGCGGGGCATCCGATCGACCTGTTCGTCACCGCGACTGATTTCCGGGGCTATCGGGAATTGCTGCGGCTCAACAGCCCGCCGGTGGTGGAGGAAAGCGAACACCGGCTTACCCTGGGCTTTCATTCCCGCACACCGATGGAGGGCGGGATGGAGCTTGCCGACCCGCTCGAACTGGTCTTCGCCGCACGCTCGACCGCGAGCTTTCCGGGCGCGTTCCCGCCGCTCCAGCTTTCCGAGATCGACCAGCTTGCACGGGAAGGAAAGCGAGAATGGACCAATCGCGGCGACTTCCTCAAGCGGGTGATGCCCGCCCATGTCCGCCAGGGCGATCTCGAAACGGTGTCGCTGATCGACGGCTCGGTTCTCGTCAACGCGCCCTTCGCGGAAGCGGCCGCGGTGCTCGGCAAGCGCCCTGCCCAACGCGAAGTCGACCGCCGCTTCGTCTATATCGACCCCCGCCCCGACCGGGTCGGCAACGTCAGCGGCGATCCGGCCCGTCCGGTCGGTTTCTTTTCCGCGATCTTCGGCTCGCTTTCCACCATTCCGCGCGAGCAGCCGATCCGGGACAATCTGGAAATGCTGGAGGAACAATCCCGCGAAGCGGAACGCCTGCGGCATATCCTGGCGGCGCTGCGGCCCGAAGTCGAACTGGCGGTCGATCAACTTTTCGGCCGGACGCTGTTCTTCGACAGGCCGACTCCCAAGCGCTTGCGGACCTGGCGGGCCAAGGCGCAGCAGACCGCGGCGGAACAGGCGGGCTTTGCCTTTCAGGGATATGCCCAGGCAAAATTCACGGGGATCATCGACCATCTGGCCCGCAGCATATTCGATGCCGCGCCGGGCCTGCTGCTTCCCGATCCGGCGCCCATCGCCATCAGGCTGCGGCAGGAACTCGCGCAACGCGGCCTCGAACGGCTTTCCTCGCCCAGAGGAGGAGCCAGCGCCGCCGCCATCGCCTTCTTCCGCGCCCATGACATCGCATTCCGCATCCGCCGCTTGCGGCTGCTCGCGCGCCGTCTGGCAAGGGACTGGGAATTCGATCCGGACATCCCGGAGGCTGACAGCGAGGCGGCCCGGAAGCTGGTCTACGAGGGCCTGTCGTTCTACTTCGAGCGGGAGTCAGCGGATTGGCTGGGCGAAGATTTCGGCTCGATCGCGGAACGCGTGCTCGAAGATCCCGGCGGCGCGCTGGATGCCCTGGCCCGGATCAGGGATTTGCCGGGCGTGGACGAGCGGGTGGAAACGCATCTTGCCGAGGGGCTGGTCGCCATGCCTTCCCTGCTGAGACGGCGGATGCTGCTCGCCTATCTCGGCTTCCCCTTCTACGATGTCGCGACCCTGCCCTTGCTGCACAATGAAGGCTTCACGGAATTCAATCCGATCAAGGTCGATCGGATCTCGCCCGACGACGCCAAGTCGATCCGGCCCGGCGGCACCCGGGTCACGCTGCGGGGCACGGAGTTCTACAATTTCGGCGCGTTCTTCAGCCGCGCCTACCGCGAGAACGACTACCTGTGGGGGCGCTTGCACGGCGCGGAAAGAATGGTCGACCTGGTCGTCTCGACCATGACGGACCCGATGGATAATAGCGAGATCACGCGCTTCAAGCGCGAGCTTTTCCTTGCCATCCTGGATGAGGAAGAGCCTCGCCTGAGAGCCGATCCCACGTTGGTGCGGGCTCTGCGGAAGGAAGTGCTTTCACGATTGCCGGAGTAATAGTCGCCGCGCCTGGCCGCCCTATTCCGTCAGATCGTTCCAGGCATCTTTCAGCTTGTCGAAGAAACCCCGCGATTCCGGGCATTCCTCGCCGGTTTCGGTTTCCTGAAATTCCCGGAGCAGTTCCTTCTGTTTCGCGCTGAGCCGGGTCGGGGTTTCGACCATGATCTCGATCACCAGATCGCCGCGCCCCTTCGATTGCAGGACGGGCATTCCGGCGCCTCGCTTGCGAAGTTGCTTGCCGGATTGAATGCCTGCCGGGATTTCGATGGAAATGGCTTCTCCATCCAGCCCGGGGATTTCTATCTGCCCGCCGAGCGCGGCGGTGGTGAAGCTGATCGGCACCCGCGTCGCCAGGGTCGTTCCGTCGCGCTGGAATACCTTGTGCGGCCGGATATGCATGAAAATATACAAGTCGCCCGGCGGCGCGCCGCGCTGCCCGGCTTCGCCCTTGCCCGACAGGCGGATGCGCGTGCCGTGATCCACGCCGGGGGGAATCGAGATGTCCAGCGTCTGGGTCTTGTCAACCCGCCCTTCGCCCTGGCAATTGCGGCAGGGTCGTTCGATCACCTCGCCCCGGCCATGGCATTGCGGACAGGGGCGGTCGATCACGAAGAACCCCTGCTGGGTGCGAACCTTCCCGTGCCCGTGGCAAGTGCCGCAGGCTCTCGCCCCGGTGCCCGGTTCGGCCCCGGTGCCATTGCATGGCTCGCAACTGACGGAGATGTCGACTTCGATCTTCGCGTCCTTGCCATGAAAAGCCTCTTCGAGGCCTATTTCCATGTCATAGCGCAAATCCGCCCCGCGCCGCGTCTGCTGGCGGCCGCCACCGCCGAATGCGCTGCCGAAGATCGTTTCGAATATATCGCCGATGTCGCTGAAATCCGCCCCCGGCCCGCGTCCGCCGCCATTGCCCATGCCCTGCTGGAACGCGGCATGGCCGAAGCGATCGTAAGCGGCGCGCTTCTGCGGGTCCTTCAGGCAATCGTAAGCCTCGCTGATGGCCTTGAATTTCGCCTCGGATTCGCCGCAGCCCGGATTCTTGTCCGGGTGATAGCGCATGGCCAGCCGCCGATAAGCCGATTTGATCGACTTCTCGTCAGCCGTGCGCTCCACCTCGAGCAGTTCGTAATAATCGACGCCGGTTGTCATTGCCCCTCGCCAAACTCAGCCACCGCCGACGCTTGCTGCGCCAGCGGTGGCCTGGGTTTCAATCAGGCGATCAGCCCTTGTTCTCTTCGTCGACTTCGGAGAACTCGGCATCGACAACATCCTCGCTGCCCGCTTCGTCACCGGCCGCGGCGCTTGCACCGGCGGCCTGCTCCTTCTCGTAGATCGCCTGGCCCATCTTCATGGCCAGTTCGGTAAGGGCCTGGGTCTTGGCGTTCATTTCCGCGGCATCGCCGCTTTCGATGGCGGTCTTGGCTTCGGCGATCGCCGCCTCGATCTGGGACTTGAGATCGGCGTCGATCTTGTCGCCATTTTCCTCGAGCTGCTTCTCGGTCGCGTGGACGAGGCTGTCCGCATTGTTGCGGGCCTCTGCCGATTCACGCCGCTTCTTGTCCTCTTCCGCGAACTTTTCCGCATCCCGGACCATCTGGTCGATATCGGAATCGGTAAGGCCGCCGGACGCCTGGATCTTGATCTGCTGTTCCTTGCCCGTGCCCTTGTCCTTGGCGGACACGTTCACGATGCCGTTGGCGTCGATATCGAACGTGACCTCGATCTGGGGCACGCCGCGCGGCGCCGGCGGAATGCCGAGCAAATCGAATTGGCCGAGCAGCTTGTTGTCCGCCGCCATTTCGCGTTCGCCCTGGAACACCCGGATCGTCACCGCCTGCTGATTGTCCTCGGCAGTGGAATAGACCTGCGTCTTCTTGGTGGGGATCGTGGTGTTGCGGTCGATCATGCGGGTGAACACGCCGCCCAGCGTTTCGATGCCGAGCGAGAGCGGGGTCACGTCGAGCAGGAGAACGTCCTTGACGTCGCCCTGTAGCACGCCTGCCTGGATCGCCGCACCCATCGCCACCACTTCGTCGGGATTGACGCCGGTGTGCGGTTCCTTGCCGAAGAATTCCTTCACGGCCTCGCGCACCTTGGGCATGCGGGTCATGCCGCCGACCAGCACGACTTCATCGATTTCCGACGCGGAGATGCCGGCATCGGCCAGCGCCTTCTTCATCGGCTCCTTGGTCCGCTCGATCAGCTTGCCGACAAGCTTTTCGAGATCGGAACGGGTGATGGTTTCGACCAGGTGCAGCGGAGTGGTGCTGCCGCCTTCCATGCGCGCGGTGATGGACGGCAGGTTGATTTCCGTGGTCTGGGCGCTCGACAGCTCGATCTTGGCCTTTTCGGCGGCTTCCTTGAGCCGCTGAAGGGCGAGCTTGTCGTTCTTGAGGTCCATGTTCTCCTTGGCCTTGAACTTGTCGGCCAGATATTCGACGATCGCGCTGTCGAAGTCCTCGCCGCCAAGGAAGGTGTCGCCATTGGTGGACTTCACTTCGAACACGCCGTCGCCGATCTCGAGGATGGAAACGTCGAACGTGCCGCCGCCAAGGTCATAGACGGCGATGGTCTTGCCGTCTTCCTTGTCGAGGCCATAGGCCAGCGCGGCCGCGGTCGGCTCGTTGATGATGCGCAGCACCTCGAGGCCCGCGATCTGGCCGGCGTCCTTGGTCGCCTGGCGCTGGGCGTCGTTGAAATAGGCGGGAACGGTGATGACCGCCTGCGTGACGGTTTCGCCGAGATAGCTTTCGGCCGTTTCCTTCATTTTCTGCAGGATGAAGGCGGAAATCTGCGATGGTGAGTAATCCTCGCCCCCGGCATTGACCCACGCATCGCCGTTCTTGCCCTTGACGATGGTGTAAGGGACCAGTTCCGTGTCCTTCCTGGTGACAGGATCGTCGAACCGGCGGCCGATCAGGCGCTTCACAGCGAAAACCGTATTGACGGGGTTGGTCACCGCCTGGCGCTTGGCCGGCTGGCCGATCAGGCGTTCACCGTCTTTCGTGAAGGCGACGATGGACGGCGTCGTGCGCGCGCCTTCGGAATTTTCTATGACCTTGGGCTTCCCCCCATCCATCACCGCGACGCAGCTATTGGTCGTGCCAAGGTCGATACCGATAACTTTTGCCATTCTTTCACCATCCTAAAACAAGAGTTGGACACCGCTCGTTTCGCTTCCCGGATGTGGCAAAGCGCTTCGGCGGCTCATGCAAACCTGCTGGTTCGACGGCGATATAGGTGCCGTTTTTCCTTGCACAAGGGATTGCAAGGCTTAGTTTCCCGCAATTGGAAGCAGGAGGGAGAAAAGCTATGAAATATTCGAGCATCGCGCCCGTTTTGCTGGTGCTTTGCGCAGGGGCACTCGCCAGTTGCCAGAAAGAGAGCCCGCCGGCGGAAGCCGCGCCCGATGGAATCCCGGGGGTAAGCGCATCCAATGCACGCCTTGTCCTGCCTGCGGTGAAAGGCAACCCGGGCGTGATCTATTTCGACATCATCAATGCAGGCGATGAATTCGTGGCCATGCGCACTGTCGAAGTCGCCGCGGCCAAGCAGACCATGATGCATGAAACCATCACCCAGAACGGCCAGACGACCATGGCCGAGATGGCCCCGCTGACGCTCAACAAGGGCGAGCCTGTGAAGTTCGAGCCGGGCGGCAAGCATGTCATGGCGATGGATCTCGACCCTGCCCTCAAGGCGGGCGACACCACCGAAGTGACCGTTACCTTTGCCGGCGGCGACAAGATGAGCTTCCCGGCTACGGTCGAAGCGCCGGGAGGCGCGAACTGAACAGAGAACCCGCCCCTGCCGAGCAATTCTGCCCGGCCGGGGGCGAGCGTCGGCTTACCGCGGGCGAAGTAGCCTTGGCCCGGTCGATCTTCGGAGACGAGGTCGATTATGCAAGCGTCTTCATACGAAGGCGCAAATGGTTCCCGCTGCAGCCGCGCAAAGTGGCGATGGCGCCTTGCGGGCACATCCATTTCCACCCGGACGGAAACCTCTATTGCGAGGATTTTGCGCATTCCCCGCTGGATCGGCAGGGCCTGTTCATCCATGAAATGACGCATATCTGGCAGGCGCAGCAGCGCGGCCCTTGGTATCTGCCGCTCATGCGCCACCCGTTCTGCCGCTATCGCTATGTGTTGTCACCCGGCAAGCCCCTGATGGCCTACGGCATCGAGCAGCAGGCGGAAATCGTGCGCCATGCCTTTCTGCTGCGGCAGGGCGCGCGGATTGCCGGGGCAGGCGATGCCCGCGTCTACGATCGTCTCGTGGACTTCCGAAACGCGGGCACCGCAGGCTGAACTAATCAGCACCGGACGCGATATTCATCTCCATAGCGGTCGCGGCGGTAGCACTTGCCATCCTTCTTTATCAAAGCGCCGCCTACCGCGCCCACACCGGCGCCGATCGCGGCGCCTTCGCCGACATCTCCACCTCTGATCGCGCCGACCCCAGCGCCGACAGCCGCGCCTGCAAGCGCGCCTTCACCAGCATAATTGCTGGAACAGGCTCCCAATGCGAGCAGGCTGGCAGCCATGGCGGGAACAATCCACATGCGCATGATCGAATCTCCGTTGCGTTTTTACGAAAAACCAACGGGAAGAGACTCGCTATGTTCCTGAGAAACCGATATTTCGTCGTGCCTCAGGCCCTGTCCGACGATTGATCGCGCGGGTTCAGTCCGGCTTTTTGGCGACCCCGACCATCGCAGGCCGCAACAGCCTGTCCTTGATCATGTAGCCTGCCTGCATTTCCTGAACCACTGTCCCGGGTTCCGCATCGTTGGTCGGGATTTCCATCATCGCCTGATGCTGGTTCGGGTCGAGCGGAAGACCAACCGCCGCGATCCGGCTGATGCCGTGCAGGCCGAACACCTTCTCGATCTCGCGCGCGGTGGCTTCGATGCCGGCGAGAAGGCCTTTCAGCTTCTCGTCTTCCCGCAATTCCGCCGGGACGGAATCCAGCGCGCGAGCGAGATTGTCGGATACCGAAAGAATATCGCGGGCAAAGCCGGTTGCGGCATAGGCGCGTGCATCGGCGATATCCTTTTCCAGACGGCGGCGTACATTCTGCGTCTCCGCCTTGGCGTAAAGCACCTCCTGCTTCGCCGCTTCCAGCTGATCGCGCAGGGCGGCCACCTCCTCCGTTGCGGAAGTTTCTTCCGCATCGTTCCGCTGCAGCATTTCTTCGGGAACGCCCTTGAGTTCCTCGGCCATTGCCCGATCCTCTTCAACGGCCCCCTGCGGTTCCGGTTTCGTATCCATCATGTCGTATCTTTTTTCCAGCTATCCGATGAGCTTGCCCAGGCTCTGGGCGGTGAAATCCACCATGGGGACTACGCGCGCGTAATTCAACCGGGTCGGTCCGATAACCCCCACCACTCCGACCACCTTGCCGCCCCTGTCGCGATAGGGAGACGCAATGACGGCGGACCCGGACAGGGCGAACAGGCGATTTTCCGAACCGATGAAGATCCGGGTCGCATCCGCCTCGCGCGCGCTGTCCAGCAGTTCCACCACCGATTGCTTGCTCTCGAGATCGTCGAGCAGGGAACGGACCCGCTCGAGATCGCCGATGGCCGATTCGTCCAGGAGATTGGCCTGCCCGCGCACGATCAGCACCGGCCGCCTGGCGGCGTCTTCGCTCCATACGGCAAGCCCGCGCTCCACCAGATCCCTGCTGGCTTCGTCGAGAGCGGACTGCCCCGATGCGATCTGCGCCCGCATCGCTTGCGCGGCTTCGCCCAATGTGCGGCCCGCGAGATGCGCCGATATGTAATTGCTGGCCTCCTCGATGGCGGAAGGCGGAATTTCCGCAGGCAGCTTGAGCAGGCGATTCTCGACCTGCCCATCTTCCCCCACCAGAACCGCCAGCGCCTCTCCCGGGGAAAGGGAGATCATGCTGAACTGGCGCAGGCGCGGTTCGCGCCGGGGCACCATCACGACCCCGGCGGCCGCGGAAAGATCGGAAAGCACCGCGCTGGTCGCTTCGAGCGCCTGCTCGATCGGCCCCGGTTCGCCAAGGCGACGTTCGATCGCCGCGCGTTCCTCCGCGGTCGGCTCCGCCACCTGCATCATGCCGTCGATGAACAGCCGCAGCCCGGATTCGGTGGGCATCCGGCCCGCGCTGGTATGCGGCGCGGCCAGAAGGCCGAGTGATTCGAGGCCGGACAATACGGAGCGGATCGAAGCCGGAGAAAGATTCACCTGCCCTGCCCCGGCCAGCGTCTTGGAGCCGACCGGCTGCCCATTGGCGAGATAGCCTTCCACCACAAGGCGGAATATCTCGCGGGTGCGGGCCGACATTTCGATGACAGGTTGGGTTGGCATGGCAGCAATTTAATGGCTGCTCTTGCAGCCTCAAGGGATAAGCGCCAAACGCGCGTCGCAACGCTGTTGAAAAGGATATTCCATGCGACCTTCCGGCCGGGCGCCCGACGAGATGCGGCCCATACTTATCGAAACCGGATTCACCAGGCACGCGGAAGGGTCATGCCTGATTTCCTTCGGCGACACCAAGGTGCTGTGTACCGCCAGCGTCGAGGAACGGCTGCCTGGCTGGCTGCGCGGCAAGGGCGAAGGCTGGGTGACGGGCGAATATTCCATGCTGCCCCGCGCCACCCATACGCGCGGCAGCCGCGAGGCGGCCAAGGGCAGACAAAGCGGACGCACGCAGGAAATCCAGCGCCTGATCGGCCGCTCGCTGCGCGCCGTGACCGACCTCAGGAAGCTGGGAGAACGGCAGATCACGCTCGATTGCGATGTGATCCAGGCTGATGGCGGCACGCGCACGGCGGCGATCTCCGGCGCATGGGTCGCCTTGCGCCTCGCGGTCGACAAGCTGATGGCGGAAGGCGCGATCGCCTCCGATCCGATAATCGCGAAGGTCGCGGCGGTCAGCTGCGGGATATGTGGCGGCACCCCCGTTCTCGATCTCGATTATGCGGAGGATTCCTCGGCTGATGCGGACGCTAATTTCGTGCTGATCGAAGGCGGCCAGATCGCCGAAGTGCAGGCGACGGCCGAAGGGGCGACCTATGATGAGGAAGGCCTGCTTCGGCTGCTTCGCCTCGCCCGGATCGGCTGCGACAGAATCTTCGCGGCTCAGGATGCGGCAGTGAAATGACCCGGCGGATCGGTTCCGGCAAGCTGGTGATCGCCACCCATAACGCGGGCAAGCTGAAAGAGATTTCCGCATTGCTCGCTCCCTATGGGCTGGATTGCATTTCCGCGGGCGCGCTCGGCCTGCCGGAACCGCCCGAGACGGGAAAGACCTTTATCGAGAATGCCTTGATAAAGGCCCATGCGGCCGCGCGGGATTCGGGCCTTCCCGCATTGGCGGACGACAGCGGTCTGTCCGTTGCCGCACTGGATGGGATGCCCGGCGTCTACACGGCGGATTGGGCCGAACGGCAATGGTTCGAAGGCCCCTCCGGACGGGACTGGTATATGGCCATGGGCAAGGTCGAAGGGCGCTTGCAGGCGATCGGGCCGGAGGCCGACCGATCCTGCTGGTTCTCCTGCGTTCTCGCCCTTGCCTGGCCGGACGAGGAAAGCCTCACCTACGAAGGGCGGGTGGACGGGGCGTTCACCTGGCCGCCGCGTGGGGACAAGGGCTTCGGCTATGACCCCGTGTTCGTGCCGAACGGACGCAATGAAACCTTTGGCGAGATCGACCCGGACGAAAAACACCGGATCAGCCATCGCGCCAATGCCTTCGCAAGGCTGGTGGCGGATCAGTTCGGCTGAAGGAGGGGCGGATCAGCCGACCTTCCGGCCCAGCCAATTGCCGCCCGGGCGATAGCGGCACACCAGGAAATCGTTGACCTTCCCGCGCGCGACCGCGCAGCCGACCTCGCGCGTATCGGCCCAGATGATCTGGGTATAGTGGCCCACGTCCTGCCAGCGCCCGGTGCGTGACACGTCGAGAAATTCCCCGGCGCGGAAATGCTTCCTCTCCTCGATGAATGTCTCCACCATGCTGCGCGGCGTGAAATATCCGGCCTGGCCCATCCAGAGATTTTCCCCGGTGCTCTTGCGCTGCGCCTGCGTGGTATGCTGCATCCGCCCCAGCCCGGCGAGATGCCCCGCCCATTGCTGGGCGTCCCGCGCGAGTTCCTGGCTCCACTTGAGGCGGGGGAGCTTCATGCGATCCCGTTCCAGATTATGCGCGGCGAGCAATTCCCAGGCGAAATTGCGCGCGGGGTCTTCGGGGGCAGCCGCCGAGGGCGCCGCGAAACCGGCGGCAACCGCCACCATGCCACTGCCCAGCAGGGCCGCGATCCGTCCCTTTCCCATGCCATCGACCTTGACAGGGAAGCGTTAACCGGCGCTGAAAGCCTGCATGGCCCGCGCTCTCTACATACATTGGCCCTTCTGCCTCGCGAAATGCCCTTATTGCGACTTCAACAGTCATGTCCGTGATAAGGTTGATACCGCGCGCTGGAAAGAAAGCCTGCTGGCCGACATGCGGTTCGAGGCTGAGCATGCCGGTGGTGAGGCGCTTCAGTCCATCTTCTTCGGTGGCGGCACCCCTTCCCTGATGCCGCCCGCGCTGGTTGGCGCATTGCTGGATGAAGCCGAGCGGCTCTGGGGTTTCGCGCCGGAGATCGAGATCACGCTGGAAGCAAATCCGTCTTCGGTGGAAGCAGCCAATTTCGCTTCGCTGGCCCAGGCCGGGATCAATCGCGTTTCCCTGGGGTTGCAGGCCTTGGACGATGAAACCCTGCGCTTCCTTGGCAGGCTGCACGATGTGGCCGAAGGGCTGGCCGCGCTGGACATCGCCCAGCGCCACTTCGCGCGCGCCAGTTTCGACCTGATCTATGCTCGGCCCGATCAATCGCCCGGGCAATGGGAGCGCGAATTGTTACGCGCCTTATCGTTCGGAACCGAGCATCTCTCGCTCTACCAGCTCACCATCGAACCGGGCACGCGGTTCGCCACCCTGTTCCGCGAAGGCAAGCTGGTTCCCCTGGATGACGATGCGGCGGCGGATCTGTTCACCCTGACCCGGGAACTTACGGCTGCGGCAGGTTTGCCTGCCTATGAAATCGGCAACCACGCCTGGCCCACCTCCGAAAGCCGCCATAATCTCACCTATTGGCGCTATCAGGATTATTGCGGGATCGGCCCCGGCGCACACGGGCGGCGCAAGGGTGCAGCGACCGTTCGCCATCGCAAGCCGGAAAACTGGCTGGAAGCGGTGGCGCGGCAAGGACATGGAATTGCGGAACAGCGCGAGTTGGGAATTGCCGAGCAGGCTTCCGAAGCCTTGCTGATGGGCTTGCGGCTTGCGGAAGGTATCGATCTCCATGCGCTGTCGGGGCGCTTCGGTCTGGGGGCGGACGATCTGCTCGATCCCGCCAAGCTGCGGTTCCATGCGGCCAACCGGCTGCTGTGGCAGGACGGATCGCGCATCGGCGTGAGCGAGGCCGGAATGCCCGTGCTGGACGCCCTGCTGGGCGAACTCGTGCCCGGCGATCTGGTGCGGGCGTGAGCAACGCCGATCTTCTGGAGGAATGGGGAGCGCATCTTGCGCGCAATCGCAGGCGCTCGCCGCACACCGTGCGCGCCTATGTCGCCTGCGCGGCCCGGCTTCTCGACAATCTGCCGGAAAGCGACTGGGGGGCTGTGGCGCGGCTCGATGCGCAGGCGCTACGTCGCCAGCTGGCCGCGCGGCGGATGGAGGGCATCGGCAATGCGTCCGCCGCTCGCGAGCTTTCCGCCCTCAAGGGCTTTCTTGCCTTCGCTCGGGAAAGGGCGGGAATGGCGGAGGCGGAGCCGGTCCGCCTGCGCGGCCCCCGGCTGAAGAAAGGGCTGCCCCGCCCGATCACCCCCGACGATGCGGCCAATCTGGCGGATGTGGTGGCCGAGTCTGCGGAGGAACGCTGGATCGGCGCGCGCGACCGGGCCGTTCTGCTGCTGCTCTATGGCGCGGGGCTACGCATCGCCGAAGCGCTGTCGCTGACCGGAAAGGACACTCCGCTGGGCGAGACGCTGGCGGTCACCGGCAAGGGCGGTAAGCAGCGCATCGTTCCCATCCTTCCGATCGTGCGTGAAGCAGTGGCGGCCTATGCCGCGCAATGCCCCTGGCCCGCGCAGGCGGACCTGCCGCTGTTCCGTGGCGCGAAGGGCGGCCCGCTCTCGCAGGGGATGGTCCAGAAGGCCGTCGCCCGGGCGCGGCTTGTCCTGGGCCTGCCCGCCACCGCCACTCCTCATGCGCTGCGCCACAGCTTCGCCACGCATCTGCTCGGCGCGGGAGCGGACCTGCGCAGCCTGCAGGAATTGCTGGGCCATGCCAGCCT
>Ga0172382_10001892_pt1 | contig 36215 bp, 37 predicted proteins | sample Leawel138RmetaG_FD_122245 | JGI IMG/M metagenome (GOLD analysis project Ga0172382, IMG submission 122245) | Leachate microbial communities from a municipal landfill in Southern Ontario, Canada - Leachate well 138R metaG | ecosystem: Engineered > Solid waste > Landfill > Unclassified | place... | reverse complement strand
TAAATCGATTACCCAGGGAGTTCAGAAAGGGCAGGCTCTGTAGAGTATTTGACTCATTACGCAATTTTCCTCTATGGCCGTCTTTCCCGGTACAGGTATATCGCACAGGGTGACGTCCATTTTTCAATCACCCTGTTTTCTCCATAGAAATTCCTTGAAACGGCTTATTTAATGCATCATATATTCTATACGAGGTCGCCATGAAAAGCAAAATGTATATTGTATTCACTTACACAGATTCATCTGCTCTAAAAAATAAAAAAAGGAGATCCCCGAAAAATTCAGGGACCTCCCTGGGTAAACGGTACTATTTTTATTTCGGCAGAAGGTTCTTCACCGAGCGCTTCTGGAGATACCACATGCAGACCATTATTGAAAGCCCGACGGTATCGGTTACAATTCCCGGGAAAATAAGCGTTATGGCTGCTCCCAGAAACACCACACGCTCCCAGAAACGCAGGTTTCTCATCCAATATCCTGAACCTGCAAGGGCAAGTGCAAATGCACCTACCAGGGATGTAAAGACCATCAGAATTATTTCCGGAAGAGTGGTATCGATAAGAAGGATTCCCGGGTTATATACAAAAATGTACGGGATCATGAACCCGGCAAGCGCGAGTTTCAAGGCATTGAACCCTGTTTTCACTGGGTCGGCACCAGCGATACCTGCACCCGCGTAAGCGGCCAGAGCCACAGGTGGAGTCAGGTCAGCCACTATTCCGAAGTAGAAGATGAAAAGGTGGGCTGCCAATACCGGCACACCAAACTTCATGATCGCAGGTGCCGCCATTGATGCAAGGACGATGTACTTCGCCGTGGTCGGAAGACCCATACCAAGTATGATCGAGGCGATCATGGTGAGCACAAGGGTGAAGAAGAAACTGCCTCCTGAAAGCACCACGATCCCGTTGGCGATTTTCAGCCCGACACCGGTGAGCGTTACCACCCCGATAATAATTCCGGCACAGGCGCAGGCTGCCGATACGCCTATCGCCGAACGGGCGCCGCCCTCCAGGGCATCGAAGATATCCTTGATGTTGAGCCTGGTGTTCTTCCGCATCATGGCGATAACCACCGTGACGATGATGCATACGAGTGCTGCCCGTAACGGAGTGTATCCCTTGAGGAGCAGGTAGACGATGACAAACAAAGGCAGGAGAAGGTGCCAGCCTTCGGCGAGGACCTTTTTGACCTTGGGAAGCCTCTCCTTCGGCAGTCCCTGGAGCCCCAGTCTCTTGGCCTCCATGTGGACCATGACACCCACGGCGAGATAATAAAGAATTGCCGGAAGAGCTGCGGCGACGGCGATCTCTATGTACGATATTCCTATGAACTGTGACATGACGAATGCCGCTGCTCCCATGATCGGAGGCATTAGCTGCCCTCCCGTGGACGCCGCTGCCTCGACTGCCGCAGCAAATTCCGGTTTATACCCAATGCTTTTCATCAGCGGAATAGTAAAGGTACCGGTCGTCACCACGTTTGCAACTGAACTGCCGGATATGGTGCCGAAGAGGCCGCTTGCCATAACGGCAACTTTTGCGGGGCCGCCGATCTTGTGTCCAGTAGCCGCCAGGGCTAGATCGATGAAGAATTTTCCCAGGCCTGTCTTGTGGAGAAAGGCTCCGAACAATATGAACAGGTACACGAAGGTCGAGGCAACTCCAAGCGGCATGCCCAGTATTCCTTCAGTCGTTACATACATGTGGGTGATGATCCTGGTGTAGGCAAAGCCGCGGTGGGCGAACATTCCCGGGAAATAGGGACCGAAATAGGAGTATGCAAGAAAAACGATGGCCACAATTGTTATGGGAATGCCCACAACACGCCGGGACGCCTCAAGAACAAGCAGAATGCAGATGGCACCGAAAATAATATCCCCTTTTGTGGGAAGACCGGCACGCATCATCAGATCGGTGTATTCGATAACAACGTATGCTCCTACTGCAAGCCCAAGCAAGGCAAAAAGAACATCCGTCACCTTCAGCCCAGATTTCCTCTGGCTGATCCTGGCAGGATAAAGCAGATATACAAGGACAAGGACAAAACCCAGGTGTATGGAGCGCTGGATCTGGGCCTCGTATACTCCGAATGCGGCAGTATAAAGCTGGAACAGGGAGAAAAGAATGCAGATTACCTTTACGATAGTTTTCCATGAAGGGTTGAGCGTCCGTGTCGTCGATTCCCTGTCATATTTCTCAAGAATCTTTTCTACATCAATAGTTTCTGTAGCCTTTTCCGCCGCCGCCGAATCAAGAATCCCATCCTGCGGTTTCGATTCATTGTTTTCGACCATGACCGTTCCTCCTCAGAAAATCAATAAAAAAGCGCAAAAAGAAAAGGGTGCTTCTCTCCAGAGAAACGGAGAGGTTTTCCCGGTTTTTCAAATTGAGTAAAAGGAAATTCCCGCCCACGGAGCAGAAGATTATAATCCGCGAAACGACCGACACGAAAGACAACATCCGGAAAATACTTTTTTATTCCGTATATACGAAATTTTCCGCCTCTACTCTCGAAAACAGCTGATCCTTCCACAAGAAACGGAAGCCCCGCCCCGAAATCCGTGTAGACGGTCTCTCTGAGCTCGATACCCTCCCTGAAGTCAACACGGAACACTTCGAGAACGGGCGTTTTTTGGACGGAATGAATATACCTGACCGCAAACTCTTCAGTCCCCTGAAGAGTATACGAGGCTATTACTGAGCCGTCCGCGCTTCGAATCATGAGAAAGTGGACAGGTGAACAGGTGAAAATTACAGCAACCAGGATAAGAGTAATCTTGGAGAGGTTTTTTGGGTTCACGTTCCACTCCCTCCTCAGGAAAATCACGAAGGGAGGCCTCCGTTCCGGAAGGCCTCCCGCAAAATATATCCCGGCCTATTTAATAAGCGCCGCTTCTTTAAAGAACTTTTCCGCGCCCGGATGCACCGGAATGGAAATACCGTCGAGAGCCCTGCTCAGAAGGATGCTCTTGCCCTTGTGGTGGGCATTTCCGACTGCCTCGAGGTTCTGGAAAAGAGCCTTTGTCATGGTATAGACGACATCTTCCGGAAGTTCCTTCCTTACAGCGAGGATCGCCTGGACTGCTACGGTCTCAACCGGCTGGTCCTGTCCGCGGTATGTATTTCCCGGGATGACTTCCTTCGCGAGGAAGGGGTACTTGGCGATGAGCTTATCCCTTATCTCGCCGTCGATGGGAACGAATACAAGATCCTGAAGGGTGCTGATATCCTGAATTGAAGGATTGGGAGCACCTGTGGTATAGGAGAAGGCATCCACGAGACGATCCTTGAAATGGTCGGTTGTCTCGGCGTAGGAAATGAAATGGGGCTTGAAATCATCGTACGTAACGCCGTAAGCGTCAAGAATCTGGCGCACGTTGGCTTCGTTTCCGCTTCCCGGGGCACCCACGGAGATGCTCTTTCCCTTGAAGTCGGCGATGGTCTTGATGCCGCTTTCCTTGGAGGCGATGACCTGGATGTGCTCGGGATAGAGCCTTGCGATGGCAGTGATGTTTTCGATCTTGCGGTCCTTGAAGAATTCGGTCCCGTTGTAGGCATAGTCGGACATATCGTTCTGGACGATAATGAGGTCCACATCCCCGGCTGCAAGAAGGTTGATATTCTCGATGGAGGCACCGGTGGACTGCGCTGTGATGTTTACTACGCCGCCTGAATTATCACTGATGATCTGGGAAAGCGCACCGCCGAGAGGATAGTAGGTCCCTGCCGTTCCACCAGTCCCCATGGTCAGCTGCATGGGAGCGGCAAGTGCTGCACCGGCTGTAAAAAGGGCCGCTATTGAAAGAAACGCCAGTATCTTTGCAAACTTTTTCATGAAATACCCTCCTTCATATATTGTTTTCCACTGCACATACATCGTAATTTGTTTTGGTAATTCCGTCAACCGGATATATCAGACATGACGTACAACAACTAAGAAAAAAGCCCGGGAACTCCCGGACTTTTTTCTTAGTTGTTGTATTTCAGGCCGTTTCGTGTGAGATGAACGAGGCTAGCTTGTCAGGGTCGATGTTGCCGCCGGAAAGGAAAAAGCAGATCTTCTCACCGGGCTTGACTTTAAAGCTTCCTTCGAGAGCAGCTGCGACCCCCACCGAAGCGGAAGGTTCCACTAGCAGCTTGCTCCTGAAGACTATCTCCATGAGGGCCTTGTAGATAAACTCATCTGAAGCAGGGACGATCTCGTCCACGTATTTATCAATGAGGGGATAATTGTGCTCGCCGGTCATGGTGATCATGAGTCCGTCGGCAAGGGTGGCACCCATGGGTACTTCCACCGGCTTGCCGGCCTTACGGCTCTCGGCATACCGCTGGATCCCGGCAGGCTCAACTCCTATAACACGGACCGACGGACTGGTTTCCTTCACCGCGGCGGCAACACCCGCCAGCAGTCCGCCTCCGCCGAGGGGAACGACTACAGTGTCCACATCGGGAAGATCCTGGATGATCTCCAGCCCTGAGGTTCCCTGGCCGGCAATGAGATCCGGGTCATTGTAGGAGTGGACAAGGGTATATCCCTTCTCGGCCTTGATCTCGTAAAGCTTCTTGTACCGCTGAATCGAATCGAATCCGTGGAGGACCACATCAGCCCCGAGAGCCTTTGTTCCATCAATTTTCGATTTCGGCGCATTCTCGGGCAGGACAAGAGTTGCCTTGATGCCGAGCATTTTCGCCGCATATGCCACTCCCTGGGCGTGATTGCCCGAAGAAGAGGCAATGATCCCCCGGGCTCTCTCTTCGTCAGTGAGTGAAAGAATTTTGTTCGTCGCGCCCCTGATCTTGAACGATCCTGTGATCTGAAGGTTTTCCGGCTTGAAGTACACCTCTGCCCCCCACAGGGGATCCAGCTTGTCTCCCCGAAGGATGGGAGTTCTGCGGACCTTGTCAGAAATCCTCCCGGCAGCCGTCTTAATATCGTCCAGTCCTATTATTCGTGTCATTTCCCTCTTTATGCCTCCTTGAGCCTTGTACAGGCTATTTTTTCAAGAGTCGAGGGCGGCAGAGATGCCCATCCTGCCGCCCGCCTCACCATCAGTTTAAAACTACTCGATCCACAGCGCCATATCAGGACAGTTGATCTCGCACCGCTTGCACTTGATGCAGTCAGACTCCCTCACCGGGGCAACTACACTAAAGCCTTTCTGGTTCGTCTCATTCGAGATCTCGTATACGTTCTTCGGGCAGACGGAAATGCACAACCCGCACCCCTTGCAGAGTCTTTTATTCACATGGACGGTCATTTATATCACCCCAGCTTCCGGATTAATTCCACAACCTGGGCAGGCGTGGTGGCCAGAAGGGCACCCGCTTTTTCCAGGGCTTCCATTTTCGATGCCGCAGTCCCCTTGTTTCCCCGAATGATCGCTCCGGCATGGCCGAGAGATTTGCCCTCGGGAGCCGACCGGCCTACTATGAGGGAAACCACCGGCTTGCGCACTGATTCGGCTATATATTCCGCTGCGGCGATCTCCGTACTGCCTCCGATTTCTCCCAGCAGCACAATGATCTCGGTCTCGGGATCGGCGTTGAAAAGCTCGACCACATCCCTCTGGGTGGTCCCCCAGATCGGTCCTCCTCCAAGCGCTACCACTGTGGACTGGCCTATCCCGGCATCAGTCAGGGTCTTTCCCACCTCGTAGGACAGGGCGCCGCTTTTGGACACGACGCCGACTCTCCCCTCCCTGAACATGCGGGCGGGATGAGCGCCGAGCTTGCACTTTCCCGGGGAAATCACGCCGGCTGTTCCGGGACCGAGGACACAGACTCCACGCCCGGAAGCATAGGACAGGATATCAAGGACGTCGTGCTTCGGGATACCCTCCATGGTGAGCACGAGCAGCTTGATGCCCGCCTCCATGGCTTCCATGGCGGCGTCCTTCGCGAACATGGGGGGAACAAAGCTGATCGCCGCATTGGGATCCGTTTCCTTCATCGCGTCAGCGACGGAATTGAAAACCGGCACCCCTTCTACGGCAGTCCCTGCTTTCCCGGGGGTAACTCCGGCGACTACAACGGTCCCGTAATCAATGAGGGATTTCGTCTGGAGAATACCCGATTTTCCGGTTATTCCCTGCACGATGACACGAGTGTTTCTGTCCACAAGAACTGCCATGTCATTCCCCTCCCGCTGCGAACCGCACCGCATCGGCAACGGCGGTTCGAAGATCGTCGTAGACGGGAAGTCCCGCCTCTTTCATTATCGTCTTGCCCTCTTCTTCCATAGTACCGCAAAGCCGTACCACAAGGGGAATGGAAACTGAGTGATCCCTGAGGTATGACGTGATCCCCTCGGCCATTTCATCCATGCGGTTAAATCCTCCTATGAGCACCACAAGAAGGCTCCTGATGTCTTTCTTGTCGGAAAAAACCTGGTCCATGGCCGAATACATGACCTCCGGACTCGTCAGGCCGCCCATTTCACAGAAATCCGCCGCAGAGCCTCCGAAGTCCTTGATAAGGTCCAGCGTGAGCATGCCGGTCCCTGCCCCGTCAGAGATAAGTCCCACGTTTCCATCGAGGGGCACATAGGTTATGGTCCCGTGATCGGCATCCGCCTCTTTGCCGGTTATGCGGGCCTGCTCCGAAAGGTTCTGCTCGAAAAGATCCTTCAGGCGGGGTTTCGCGTCATCATCGATCTCTATCTTGGAGTCGAGGGCGACAAGGCCGGAATCAGTGACAACCAGCGGATTGATCTCCACAAGGACGGCCTCTTTTTCCCGGAAAAGGTTCCACAGTTTCCTTGCGAAGGAGGCGAATTCTTTTTTGTTCTCATATCCGAGGAAGTCGGCCATTTCCCTTATCTTGTAGTCAGTGAGCCCCCACAGGGTATCTACGGGAAGCTTGAGGATCTTTTCCGGTGTATGTTCGGCTACGGACTCGATATCCATTCCGCCGGAGGCGCTGGCCATGAAAAGGGGCGTGCCTGCCTCGCCGTCAAAGGTGACTGCAAGGTAGTACTCGGCCCGGATGTTCATTTTCTCTTCCACCAGGACCGCCTTCACCGGTTCGCCCTTTAGTTCCATGGAAAGGATGGAGTCAGCAGCCTTTTTCGCCTCATCCATGGTGGAGGCAAGAAGAACACCTCCCGCCTTTCCCCTGCCCCCGGAAAGCACCTGGGCCTTCACCGCCGAGGGGGCGAATAAACCTGACCTGTCGGAAGCCGTTACAACAGCACCTTTCGGCACCGGGATCCCTGCCTCCCTGAACAGGGATTTTCCCTGGAATTCATACAGCTTCATGCTCCTGCGTCCTCTTTCGCCATGCGGATACCCTCTTCAAAGGCCGCCGTGTTCATGACCACAAATTTCTCCTTGACGGATTCCTTTATGGCGGCCAGCAGGTTTTCTTTCGAGACGAGCTTCGTCTTCTCCTGGATAAATCCCAACATCACCATATTTCCAGCCATCTTGCTTCCGAGAGCAATGGCCGTCTCTGTGGCAGGGACCTTCCAAACAGTGATCGACGGGTCGACCTCTCCCAGGTCGGGAACAAGACCGCTGTCCACAAACAGCATTCCGCCTTTTTTCAATTCATGCCTGTGACTCTCGTATGCGGCCTGGAACATTGCTACAAGGATGTCGTTTTTCTCATTCGTGGGTGTGCGGATAGGTTCGTCGGAAAGAACGACCTCAGACTGGCACTGTCCGCCCCTTGCCTCCGAACCGTATGACTGGGACTGGGCCGCGTAAATACCTTCTTTTGTCACGGCGGCCTCTCCGAGTATAACGGAGGAAAGGATTATGCCCTGGCCGCCAAACCCGCAAAACTGGATACTCGTAGGCTTCATGCTTTCGCCTCCTTGTCGCCGCAGCACGAGGACGTATATACGGTACTTCCCCGGAAAACCGGTCTCTCAACGTTTACGAATTCTCCCAGCAGGTACTTTCCGGCCGTATCCTCGGGGGGAAGTTTCTCGGCCGCAGAGGCCGCAACGGAACGATTCTTGATCCACTCCACAAGGTTTTTCGGGCTGCCGCTTCCCAGGGCGTATCGTCCGAAGTGCGTCGGACACTGGGAAAGGATCTCAACAACAGAAAACCCCTTGTGGTCGAGGGCATTTTTCAAAAATGTAGTCATCTGGGCCGGATTCGAGGTGAGGGCCCTTGCCACGTAGGTGGCGCCTGCAGTGGCCGCAAGTTTGCACAGGTCAAACGGCGGTTCGCTGCTGCCGTAGGGCGTGGTCATGGTGACCGACCCGTCGGGGGTCATGGGGGCGACCTGTCCGCCGGTCATGGCGAAGTTGAAGTTGTTCACCACGATAAACGTCACGTCAAGATTGCGGCGCGCCGCGTGGATGAAATGGTTTCCTCCGATGGAAATCGCATCTCCGTCTCCCGCAAATACGACTACTTTCGTGTCAGGCTTGTGGAGCTTTATTCCGGTTGCCCACGCGAGGGTCCTCCCATGGACGCCATGCAGGCAGTCCATGTTGATATACACCGGGATGCGCGCTGTGCATCCCACTCCGCCTATTCCGACCATGGTACCGAGGTCGAGGCCGAGGGTCTCCACGGCACGGAGGAACGCACTGACCACTTGTCCGCATCCACATCCGGGGCAGAAGAAATGGGGCAGCTTGTCCTGGCGCATGTATTTCAAAAGGGGATTGCCGTTCTTGTGCATTTCAAGGGCGCTCATTACCGCACCTCCTCTATGACCGCAAGTATCTCGTCCGGAGTGTGCGGCGTGCCAAGGTTCTTCGTCGCCCGTGCCGTTCTGCATTTTCCGCAGACCGCCCTTTCAACTTCTCCGGCGTATTTTCCAAGGTTCATTTCCACTGTCACAACAGCTCCCACATTGGACGCCAGCTCCCGGATCTCTTCTTCGGGAAAGGGCCATGGAGCATCAAGCTTCAGAACCCCTGCCTTTATCCCTTTTTCACGGGCTGTTTCCATAGCATCGAGGGCCGGCCTGACTTCGCTGCCGAAAGCCACGAGGGCGATTTCGGCATCGTCAAGGCGGAATTTCTGAACGGTGGAGATCTTTCTGCGGTTCTCCCTGACTTTCCCTGTGATCCTTTTGTACAGCTTTTCAAAGGCGTGGGGTTCCCACTCGATATCTCCGCGCTCGTCGTGGGGGTTGATGGAGTGGATCACCCGGTACCCCGTTCCAAGTTCGGCGAAATCAGGAACGCCCCATTCGCTGTCCGCATGGAAGGGAAGATACTCCGACGGGCTTTTCGTAGTCCTCTTCCTGTTCACCACGGGAACAGCGGAAGCTTCGGGTATCTCGAGCCGCTCCCGCATGAGAGCGAGGGACATCTCGGAGATCACGATCACGGGCGTGCGGTACTCTTCTGCAAGATTGAACGCCCTGACCGTGAAATCAAAGGTCTCCTGCACCGTGGACGGAGCGAGGACGATCATCTCGTGATCTCCCGCAGCTCCCCACCGCACCTGCATGATGTCCGAATGGGTGGCAAAGTTTTCACCCCGGCACCGCATGACATCCACAATAACCAGGGGAGCTTCGATCGCCACGGCGTATTCGATCCCCTCCATCATGTAGTCAAACCCCGCGCTGGCAGTGGCCGTCATGGCCTTGGCACCTGCGAGGGATGCCGCTCCGGCTGCATAAATGGAGCACAGTTCGTCCTCTCCCTGGAAAAAAACTCCGCCTACCGCGGGGAGTCTTCTCGCCATTCCTTCCGAGACCTCGTTCGCAGGGGTAATGGGATACCCGGCAAAGAAATCGCATCCGGCCGCTATGGCGCCTTCCACCGCAGCATAATTCCCCTGCATGAAATGGACGCCGGTCAGTACCCGGTTCTCAAGTCCCATTCATACACCTCCATTTTTAATACCCGGGCATTATCCGGGCAAAATATACCATACGATCAGACTATCACGCATATTATATTATGTCAAATATCACATTGACATTCTTTTTCTGAAGACCAGGGATGGCATTTTGAAAAGCAGTTCACCCCCGGACAAAATCTTCCTGTACCGGGGGCGCATTTTTTAAATTCTGGCGTTGATGCTTTTCCGGATCAAAGATGGAGAAAGGTCAATATCTCTTTTCCCAAAATTGTTTCCGCCGGTTCGAACAACTCGGGAGACCTCATTCCGCCGCCTAGAATGAGCTCCCTGCGTGACGCAGAAACAAGCGCCACCTGCATGCCCGGCAGAAGCAGGTCACTTGAAACAGCCCGTCCCGTTTCACAGCTGAATATATTAATGAGATCAGGAAAAGTGGCAACCCGCTCCCCGTCTTTTTCGAGAGTCATATACTCCTTCCAGAAAGTGATTTCATACCCACCCACGGATACCGTGCCGGTGTCCATTCCTCCGGCAGTAAACCTGTCCACCGTCTCTATTTCGCCGCGGTGAAGGATAATGCCTGAGATCATTGAAGCAGCGGCTTCTATGACAGCACCGGGCCCCTTCTCTCTCGCCTTTTTCATGGCATCTCCTATGCGTATTGCCTGCTTCAGGGCACCCGGAGCGGCATTATCCCTGATGTACGACGCCTCAACAGGATTTCTTGCCACAGCCATGATACCCCCCACGATGCACGCATCCTGGCGTATCATGTTGGAAACCATCTCAATGGATCCTTTGAGAACTCCCTCAACATAGGCTCCCTTTGCAGGGTTTCCTCCTGCAAATGACTGAATGGAAACATAGTCCGGAACGCGGTGAAGCCCCATGGAACCCATCTCAGGAGTCGGGTGGCCGCGGCCGTTGCACGGCGCGTCCACGAGGGGAATACCAAGGATAGCCGATTCGATCCAGCCGTTCGTGATCCAGAAGCTGCCGCACTCGTTGGGAATAAGACCTGCAGGGCGTCCTATGCCGCTCTCGAGAAGCAACTCCACCGACCGGACCCTGGCCCTGGGTGCAATAAAGGGGTCTTTCCTGTACGGACAGGTGACCATGGAGCATGAAACCACTGTTTGCCAGGGTTCGAGGTCATCTACGTCCAGAAGTACGGGAGTTCCTATTTTCAGGGCAAGTTCCCCGGCTTCGATCGCATCCTCCTCCGATCCGCCGCCCCCGCCCCCGAGGACAGAAGCGCCGAGAACCACTGATTCAAGTAGGTCCTTGTTCATCTGCAGCTTCGCCATGACAGCCTCCTTTTCAGTTCCATTTCCGGAAAAGTGTGATGCGTACCCTTTCCGCTTGTTCATCATGCTCCACCGCCACTTCATCGGTGAGTATGCCCACGAGGTAAATCTCCTGCCCGGTGCTGATGTCTCCGGAAAGAGACCATGAATACTGTTCCATTTCCCTGGCGCGGGGCATCCGGAGAAGCCGGGTCATCTCCCGGAGCTTTCCTCCGGGATTTCCCGAGTAGTCCGATATGATCCGTATCTCGTGTCCTTCATCGTTTCGTATCACATGGGTCTGAAAATCGTGTGCCCCCATGGAAAAGAAAAAGTTCATAAGCTCGCTGACGATACGCGAGATTACAAGCCGTTCATGCCTCATCTTTTCTCCCTCCCGCGAAATGCTTCCAAGAGGGGAACAAGGATTGCCGCCACCATTCCCCCTGCGAAGCCGTTGTTGTATAAATTGAATCCTGCATGAAGCACACCGACGTTCAAAACGACGGACGAATGAATGTAGCCTGCGAGAACTCCGGCCATCCAGCCGAATTCGCCGGCAATAGGAGCGAGGGTCGTGCTGAAAAGAGCGGCCAGTTGAATGGGCGGGTCGGTAAGACTCCATGTTTTTGTTACACTTCCGAGCATTACACCAAGCAGAATGGGAGTTATATTGACCGGAGTTTTTCCCATGGCGCTGAAACCAGCAATCGTCAGCAGTCCTCCGAGAGTGGGACCATTGAAGTCACCGCCGCTGAAATAGAGGTACCCCGTAGCAAGCAGCCCTGAAGCCCCCATGTTGATCAATGTCGCCGGAAAATCGAACATATCAACAAAATCAGCTATGAGCCGTCCGGAATTTCTCCAGAGCGACCGCAGCGAGGGGATCGATTCCCTGTCCAGAAAGATGCCCGTAATGATAAAGAGCAGAAAAAAAGCAGCGCACAATGGTGCGAGCATTGCATTATGTCCCGTTGACCAGATCACCCGGCTCTCAGCAATAAACCCATGGGATTTGAATACTGATACATAAAGGGTGCCGACCATACCCGCAGTGAACCCGACGTTGTAGAGGTTGTATCCATGGTGGACAGAGAGAAATGCCGCTGCCAGCGGAGGCAGCAGAAAACCGGCGGAAATGCCTGCGGCAGCACCGAGAAAGATCCGTATATAGGGGGGGAAATGGAACCCGAACATCAGCTGGCTCACTATCGGGGAAAGGGCAGTGCCGAAAAAGGCGATGTAGATAAATTTCAGGAAGGGCTCCTTCTGCACACGTGCGTAAAGCCACACGCCTGCCAGGATAAACCATACGTTCAGCAGGTTTTTGCCGAAGAAAGAAAAACCGGCAACTGTAAATATGGAGGCTATGGAAATCCCCCTGATATGAACTCCGAGAAAGGCAAGCATTGAAGTGAAAAGAACCGTTACCAGGCCGCTGTTCACAAAGGCCGCCCCTGTACCTCCCACGCTCATATAGTCGGAGATAAGGTAATCGGGCTCAGTGAGGATCCGCTTCAATCCCCCGATTATTTCCGGCACAGATGCCTGGGAAAAACCGAAAAGACAGAGGGCCGCCCCGAATGAGAACAGGAATATTAATTTTCCCCTTTCCCCTACCGGGGCCTTTTCAAAACCGATCTTTCCGGTGGCTTTCATTCCATGGCTCCATTTCCGGGCGGTGCCTGTTCAGATGCACGAAGTCCATATTCTTTCAGGACAGCAGAAAAAACACTCTTCAAAAGGACCACCTCCGCTGAATATGATGTTTTCGTCTGCTGAAGATTATACAGAATTTACAGCTCCCGCATCCACTTCAAAGCTGTCCCTGCCAAACTGGTCCCTCTCCCTGATCAGCCTGAATTCACGCTTCAGGAACCATGCACCAATTATTCCGCCGCCCAGATCGGACAGGGGGATCGAAAGCCAGATCCCGTCAGTCCCCAGAAGAGGGGGGAGAAAATAAAGCGGCAGCAGTATAAACAGGAAATGTCTTGAAAGAGTAAGGAAGATCCCCAGTCTCGCTTTGCCTATTGCCTGAAAGGCATGGGAAGCAATCACACTTACAGAGGCGAACAAGACACCGCTGTATGCTATCCTGATACCCCTTACAGCCATCGACAGCAGCTGCGGGTCATCCGCATTGAAGATCCGTATCAACGGTTCGGGAACAGTTACTATCAATAAAAAGCTGCCCGCGAAAAAAAACGATCCCATCCAGATAGCCGCCTTCACTGATGCAATCGTCCGCTCTCCGTTGCCGGCTCCATAGTTGTAGCCTATGATAGGCTGTACTCCTTCTGCAATGCCCAGCACGGGGAGAAAGAGGAGGCTGTCAAGGCTGAAGAAGATCCCCATGGCTGATATGGCAAGATCTCCTCCGTATTGCCGGAGAAGACGATTGAAAAGAGCCATGACAAATGTAAAACTGAGTTCCGTAAGGAAAGGGGACAATCCTACGGCGATGATCCTCCCCAGGATCTTGCTGTCGGGGACCATGTGTTTCAGTCTGAAACGCAGTGTACTTCTTTTTCTGATGTAGAATGCCGCAGCCCAAGCAGCCGAGAGTACCTGGGACAGAACTGTCGCGATCGCAGCTCCCCGGATCCCCATATCAAGAACAAGGATCAGGAGCGCGTCCAGCAAAATATTGGCAAAAGCTCCGACCAGGAGGGAGTACATGGCATAGCGCGGACTGCCCTCTGCCCGTATGAAAAAGTTGAACCCAAAGGCAGCCGTTGAAAATGGGATACCCCACACAACGATATCCATATATTCCTTCGCAAGGGGGAACAGCGTACCCCCTCCTCCTGAAATTTCAAGAATAGGTCCGCTGAATGATGCTCCTGCAAGGCTGAGGGCAATACTTCCCCCCAGGAAAAAAACCAGCGCGTTTCCCATAGCCTTCTCTGCCCGGGCCCTTCGTTTCTCCCCTAGGGAAATCGAGATGAGGGAACCTGCGCCGACACCGATCAGGAGCCCATAGGAAATCGCGAGGAGTATAAACGGAAAGACCACGCTGATCGCGCCAATTCCTGAAGGCCCTACAGTGCGGCCCACAAAAATCCTGTCAACAATGTTATAAAGTGCGTTGGCGAGCATTCCGCCTATAGCGGGGAGAGAAAACCTCAAGACAAGCTTCGATATCCGATCCTCCCCTAAAGAGCTGTACCTGGCCATTTTGTTTCCCATAATAAATCATGTCCTCCGGATATTGTTTCTGGAGACTGATTATAGACCATATGACGAAAAGCAGGGACTCGCGGAGCGTGGTTTCGGGGAAAAAGCTCATTTGGAAAAAAGCAGCGCCCGCTCCTTCTCCCTGAAGGGGAAATGAAGGAACGGGCGTTCTTGAAGTCTTTCGGTCAAATCGCTTCAGCCCGGAGATCGAGTTCCTCTTCTTGTGGAAGCATTAGTCCTGAACCGGGTACCCGATTTCGTCAAGTGCCTTGCGAAGAGCGGCCTCAGCTTCCGGCGGCAGACGGTCGATCCCCGCCTTTTCCGTTTCCCTGGATTTGACATAGGCAAGCCTGTCGCGGAACCGCGCGAAGAACTCCCTGCGGTATTTTTCATCGGAAAAGTCGATGGGAAACCGTTCAAGCTCCATGGTCTCCATGTCGCTGAAGGGACCGAAGGGAACGAACCGTGCCCTTTCCTCGATGATCGCCTCGATGATCCCGAGGGTATCCGCAGGAGTCACCTTTTTCCCCATAAAATCTCCCGTATTAAGGATATAGCAGTCCACACCATCCTCGAAGAGGGTCCTGAACCGTTCGTAATCCATGGAAAGCGGGTAGGTCCTGAAAGGGTTTGCATAACATTCTATGACCAGTGCATTGGGATCGATGCCGGGCGCCAGCCGTTCGGCAGTTGTCCGTTTTGTCGCGAGGGTCGCTCCCATGACCGCCGCAAGATCAGGCCCCTTGAGCCTGATCACCGGGGGCAGCGAAAGGTCTTTCATGAGCCAGAAAACAGCATTTATAGGCTCGTCGATACGGTCTACCCGCACGGGAGACCAGAGCTTCGATTTGATCGCCCGTCCGTTCCCGTTTCTGAGGTCTTCCGTCACAGGATAGAGCAGCCCGTCCTCACCGCGGGTGACACCGCAGTTCTGCAGCGAGATGATGAACTTGTTGTCCTCGCATCCCATGGGGTAATCCTGCACCTTGTCGAAATAGGAGGGTTCCAGGGCTATTGCGTATTTTTCCTTCACATTGATTATGAATGCATCATCATGAAGGACTGTAATATCGTACTTTCCTCCGTGGCGCGCATGGGTAAGCGTCGATTTTCCTGAGCCTGAAAGCCCGAAAACCGCTGAAACAAATGATTTTCCGTTTTTCAGATTGTATCGCTTCAGTCCGCCGTGACAGGAAGCGAATCCGTTCCGGACAGCCGTTCCCCAGGCAAGAGTGAGCGTTCCTTTTTTCAACTCCCCGAAATAGCGCATTCCAAGAACTGCCGCGCAGTTATGGAGCGGATCGAAGAACGCAAGCCCCAGCGGGAATTCCGGGGACGTCCAGTCGGGATCGGCAAACATGAAAATATCCCCGTCGGGAAGAGGACGGGAATCACGGTACATGTCAATATAGGTTTTATTGAGATACTGGAAGTTCAGGAGCCAGTTGTAAATAAGATTTTCATGATTTTTCGGCACAAGGAGATGGGCTTTTACCATAAAGTCTTTCTCAAGCCCGATATATGCTTCCGCCGAATAGAAAGTCCGGTACCTGGTTCCGTACACTGCCTCCCGAAGGACGGGAGAAAGTTCGGCCATGGTGACCCCAGGCTCCCCGAAGATCCTCCTTGCAGCAGCACAGCGGCCGACCACCGCTCCATCGTTCATGAGCAGGACATTGCTCCTTGCAGGCAATCCCTGCCCTTCAGGCCGGTAAACAGGCATTCCTGTGAGTTCTACAGTTCCCGGACTCGACCGCGCGAGCTCGTACGCCTCTCGAAGATTCGACACCGAAACCACGTTGTTTCCGTAGAAGGCGGTTTCTATGGTGGTCCGCGCCTGAGACTTGATTGAAGAGAAGCTTTCAGGATCTTTATAGAGTTCCAGGGTTGACATGGCGACTCTCCTTTTCCCTCCGGCAGGGTCAATATTTTGCCCGGCTAGGCCGGGATACGGTCATTGTACCACGCAAAATACCACTGGACTGAACCTAACAGGAACAAACCAAAGCTCATTATGGAAAAACATTCCGTTCAGGAATCAGAATCTCCTCATTTGGCGGATCTTTTCGTAGGCTTCCTGGATTTCCTGAAACTTCCTTGAAGCCAGCTGAATAAACTCCTCATCGAGCTTTTGCCCGATAAACCTGTCAGGATGGTACTTTCCCAGAAGTTCCCTGTATTTCTTCTTTATTTCCTCATTGCTGGAAGAAGGTGTACATCCCAGAACCACGTAGGGGTCTTTCCCCCTTCTTCCTGCACTGCCTCCCTGGCCAGTATGATCCTTGCCGTAAGGAGGAGCATCCGCACCGCCCGATCCCCTGCCGTATTGTGAAGCCTGAAGCACCCCCTTTAGGGCTCTGGCGACAAGAAAGAAAAAAATCAGCGGTGCTGCCTTCAGCAGCAATCTCAAAATCAGGGTCATCTAATCCTCCATTGATCTTCCGCAAACCTTTATTTCTTTATTCTTTTCCTGCAGACCGTTCAGCAAAAAGAAACACCGCATCAAAAAAGTTTCAGCACATTCCTTTTTCAGCCAGTCTCCGTTAACAGGCAAAAGCCGAAAATTATTTTTTAAAAAGAGCATTGCTGTATAAACAATGAAAGAGTCTTTTTTTCCGAAACCTCTTCCACCACTGAGACAGGGAAGAATGATGTTTCACATTCACCCGGCTGATTTTCTGACTGACTGATCAAAGAAGCGCCATCCCATACCCCGGCACCAGGGTAAACAACACCGTTATCCGAGTTATAACCGAACAAAAGTTCCCTCTTTCCGACAGAACCTTCAGGCTCATAAACAAAACCTACAAGCCATTTCTCCCTTCCTATACGGCGTGCAGTCCATCCGTGCTCTTTTCTCACACCGGTCCGCTTCAGTTCCAGGGCAACTTCCTCGAGGACCGTCCGCGCTCCTGAAGCAAAAGGTGCGTTCATGACCCTCAAGGTGACGAGTTCTCTTTCCGCAGTCACCTTCAGACTGTTCCGGAAACGGTCGTCGATAAGGCCTGCATAATATTCTCCCATTGAACGGGTGATCCTTCTTGCAATTTGTTCTTTGCCCAGCACTTCAAAAAACCAGCCTTTGAAAACTCCTTCCCTGTCCAGGTAAACATACGAGACGAGGAAATTACCAGAGTCAACGGAAGACACGAGCCAGCCCACAGACTCGGCCGCATTGGAGGCATCCTCGTAGGAGCGGATGAACTCTTCATTGGACATGAGCGGCGAAAGGTCTCTCGAACCCTTGGCTATTTCAAGGGCGTGAAAGGAAGACATTCTTCCTGAGGGTCTAAAGAGAAGAAAGAAAACAACAATACATAAGAAGAGAAGAAAAAAGGTGGAAGGGCCCCTGAAAGCTTCATTTCCCGTCTTTTCTCCATAGTGTTCCATTATCTGTTCTTTGTTTTCTGCGGCGGGTATTTCAGCCCTACAGCCGAACAACCTTCCGAACAGGCTTCTCATAAACGCCTTCCTTTCTTTCCCATCAGAGTGTACTATTTCCCCATCAACAATGGAAACATCATTTTCTTTCCCCATTATATACGATAGTTTTTTCATCGGGGAAAACATTCCCTACGGATGAAAACCACTCGTGCCGAAGAAAGCAGGTGGCACCATGTATGGAATTTGCATAGGCGGGTATATCCCCACAAGTTTTCTCGATTTTCCCGGGTCTGCCGCTGCCGTCGTATTTTTGAAAGGATGCCAGTTCCGTTGTCCTTTCTGTCACAATCCGGAACTCGTCACCCCGAAAGGGGAGACAGATCTCATTCCGGCAGGGCAAATACTGGATGACTTCAGGAAACGGAAGAATTTTCTTGACGGGGTCTGCATTTCCGGCGGGGAGCCTACGATACAGCCGGGGCTTTTGCCCTTTCTCGATTTGATCCGCGCCGAAGACCTGAAAATCAAGCTGGATACGAACGGAGCCCGCCCCGATGTTCTCGAGCAGGTGCTCGCCTCCGGAAAAGCCGATTATATTGCCATGGACGTGAAAGCGCCGTGGGAGAAATATCCCCTTGCCTCAGGGTGGGACGGAAACATTGAATCAGTGAAGGAAAGCATCTCCCTCCTCCTTGGTTCAAAAACGGCTTTCGAGTTCAGGACCACACTCGTCCCGGGTATCCACTCCCTTGAAGATGCCAACCCTATGGGTAGGATGATCGAAGGCGTTCCCCTGTACGTACTCCAGAATTTCCGGCCCGGACATACACTTTCTCCGGAATTCTCCGGGCGCGATCCTTTCCCCCCGGAATTCCTCGAAGCCTTCAGGGAAACGGCTGCCCCTTTCGCAGGGGAAGTCAGAATCCGGGGATAGCCTTTTCCAGGAACTTTCGTGCCTCCTGTAAATCAGACAGCGTCAGGGAGATCGGTTTTCCCTCATCAACGCTCCTGTTCCGCAGAAGATAGCTGGGATGGAACACCGGACGGACCATAAACGGAAAATCCTCCAATTCGGCAGTATAGAATTTGCCCCGGAGGGAGGTGATCCCTTCCCTGGTATCAAGGAACACCCTTGAAGGCACATTTCCCACGGCAAGAACAAGAAGAGGGCGGATCGCTGCTATCTGGGCCTGGAGATACGGTCTGCATGCCTCAAGTTCATTTTTTGCAGGGAGCCTGTTTTCGGGCGGTCGGCATTTCACCATGTTCGTGATGAATATCTTATTCCTCGGAAGCCCGGCCTCCTCCATGAGGGACGAGAGCAGCCTGCCCGATCTGCCGATAAACGGACGCCCGAACTCGTCCTCATCAGCCCCCGGAGCCTCACCTATCAGCATCGCAGGAGCATCGGCGGGGCCTTCTCCAAAAACTGCGTTTTTTCTGGTTTCAGCAAGAGGACACATACAACAGGATTCAGCGGAAGATTTCAGTTTCCAGAGAATGTCGGCCTGCATTTTTTACCTTTCCTTTCACGTAAAACGTAGAATTCTGGCATAATAGTATCGTATCCTGTTCACGGAGGGCATAAAGATGGCTTCAAACAGAAGGTTCGCTGTTTTTGACCTGGAGACCAACGGTTTTCGCGGGGCATCGGTCGTATCCGCTTCCTCCATCGTTTTTTCGGAAGAGGGGCACATACTTGATTTTTTCAACAGGTTCTATTTCCCCGAGGAGCGGCCCGACCCGCAGACTCAAAGGGTCCATGGCCTGACAACCGCGCGGATCGCCCATCTGCGGCTCGAAGAAGAGTACGGGGCCCATTTTCTCGATGACTGGCACGGGCTCGTCTCATTCTGGGAAAAGTGGAATCCCGAGGGGATCGTGGTCCACAACCTTTCTTTCGATACCTCGTTTCTTCCCCCCGAAGCCGTCAGAAAAAGAAACTGGTGGTGTTCCATGCGCGGACTTACCGACTTCTGCCGTATTGAAAGGACAGGAGGTCCCGGAAAAGGATGGAAGTGGCCGCGCCTGATTGAGGCCGTACAGGAAGCGAAAAAACGGCTTCCCTCACCTGTAACCCTTTCATCGGCAGAGAAGACCGTGGGGGATCCCCTCGCACACTACGGGCTGAGCGACTGCTTCGAGCTTTACGGACTGTTTCTTAGAGTGTGGCATTCAATGGGAGAACATGTCCTGTTCCGCCAGGCCAGGGCATTCTTCACTCCACCTCAAAAAGGGGCCTACCCTCAAAGCAAACCCTGCAGGGACCCATTCGTCATAGAACGCCTGTCATATTCCTCGCGCCTTGCATGCGCAGCAGGTCAGACGGAAAGGGAGAAACGCCTTCTCTCCATGTGATCGCTTCCCCCCGTCCCCTCCGCGGATCCGGTTATTCTTTTCCGGGATCTCCCTGGACAACAAACTTTTTTCCCACGCACAGGGGAGAAAAGGCTGATCCCAGGGACAGTGAAAGCTTCACCTGCATGGGAAATCCGGTGCAGTGGCCTGCGGCGACCCAGCGGGGAGAAACTTCACGGATCCCCTCAAGTGTTTTTTCCATTTTTTCTTCGGTGGCATTCACAAGATGTAAGCCCCCTATCACTCCCTCTATGGGTTCTTCCGGATAAAGAGACTGCACCCTCCTGAGAATATTGACTATTCCCGAGTGGCTGCATCCGGCTATCACGACGATCCCTTTTCCCCTGACCCTCGCGGTGATCCCCATATCATCCGGAAGGGTATCTACGGCCACTTTTCCATCCTGTAGGGTCAAAAAGGCTTTCCCCGGCCCTTCGAAATCCGTTTCCCGGGGAATTTCACCGGTAGTGGCGATCCCTTCAGCGAGGGGAAAGGGATCCGATGAGAGAAAAACCCGTCCGCCTGCTTTTTCAATCGCCTCAAGTTCGTCTCCTGTCTGGATGCCCTTGGATGTGAGTACGGGATCGGCCTTGAAATGGGAACGAAAAATCGCGGGATGGGCCACTACCGGAAAATTTTTCTTTCCCGTGGAGGCGACAAACGTGGCGGCTCCCCCTGTATGGTCGTAGTGGCAGTGGGAAAGTGCAAGGAAATCAATGGATCCCGGGCTGATCCCCAGTCCCTTCATGTTGTGGCTGAGGACCTCGGGGCTCTGACCGACGTCAAGAAGCCCCCTTACTTCCTTTCCGTTCCTTTTGCCGGAAATAAGGAACGAAAGGCCGTGTTCGCCCACGAACGGCCCATGCATCGGGACCGAATCTTCGACCAGCGTAATGATCTCGAGAGAATCAAGCATGGTGATTCCACCTCCGTAAGAAATATATTTTGTATAATGAACCTTGTCCTGTCTCTTTGCAAGAGGCAGAGGGAGGAGAGAGAACATGTATTATATCGAGGGACCGTCCCACGACCCGATGTTCAACCTTGCAATGGAAGAATACCTGTACAGATCGGTGGAGCCGGGAGATCCGGGGTATTTCCTCCTCTGGCAAAACGAACCGTCCATCATCGTGGGCCGATTTCAGAACACGGCCCAGGAAGTGAACAGGGCGTTCGCCGAGGAACACCGTATCCATATCGTCCGGAGGATATCCGGAGGAGGTGCCGTGTACCATGACCTCGGCAATCTCAACTATACCTTCATTGTCCCTAATGATGAAGGGAACCCTTTTGACTTTGCACGGCACGCCCTTCCAATAGTGAATGCTCTTGAAAAGCTTGGTGTAAAAGCGGAGTTCAACAGCCGCAACGATATCGCCATCGACGGAAAAAAATTCTCCGGAAGTGCCCAGCACATGGACAGGAAGCGGCTTCTCCACCACGGGACGCTTCTCTTCGACTCAGATCTTTCAATTCTCGCACGGGTCCTCAACGTGGACGATGAAAAATTCACCTCCAAGGGATTCAAATCCGTCCGCAGCAGGGTGACCAATATACTGCCCCACCTTCCGGTGCCCCTCTCCATGGGTGGATTTATCGCCGCCCTTCGGAACTCTCTTTCGGGAACAGAAGCACGCAGCCTTTCGAATGAAGAGACGAAAGCGATTTTGACGCTGAGAAACGAAAAATACAGCACCTGGGAATGGAACTGGGGAGAATCCCCGGAATTCTCGGAGAGAAAAGTGCGGCGTTTCCCCTGGGGAAAAGTGGAAGCCCTTCTGGACGTAAAAAAGGGACTGATCGGGCAGGTACGGTTTTTCGGCGACTTTTTCGGGCTCGAGAGCAGAGAGGCCCTTGAGAGAATGTTCACAGGGTGCCCATACAGGGCGGATGACATCAAAAAAAGGCTCGCAGATTTCCCTCTTGAAGAGTATTTCCGGGGTGTCGACAGGGAGGAGTTCTGTGAATTCCTTGCCAGGTGAGTTCTTTGTATTTTTCCGCTCTTGAAAGAAACCTTCCTTCCCATTCATTTCCATAAAAAAGGAGCGGCCTCTTCGCAGCGTCACGAAACAGGCCGCTCCTTTTCATAAAAGCTACGCTTTTTTCGGCATTGAAATTGATTGCCCCCTGACAGCCAGGGCTCCTTCAAGAAGCGCTTCTCCTACCGTGGGGTGTGCATGTACCGTAGTGACCAGTTCGTCCACCGTGGCTTCAAGCCTCAGGGCAAGAGCTCCTTCCACGATAAGGTCCGTCGCCCGAGGACCGATAATGTGCACTCCAAGGATCTCGTCGTATTTTTCGTCCACCACGTACTTCACCAGACCGTCCGTGTCATTCATGATCAGGCTTTTGCCGTTGGCCATGAAGGGAAACCTCCCTATTTTGACCCGGGACCCTTTTTCTGCCGCTTCTTTTTCCGTGAGCCCGACGGATGCGATCTCGGGAGCCGTATACACGGCGTTGGGAACTGTTTTGTAATCCATTTCGGTTTTATGGCCCATTATATTCTCCGCGGCAACTTCTCCCTCCCTGGAAGCGACATGGGCGAGCATAATGGGAGAGGTACAGTCACCGACTGCATAGACTCCCTTTACCGACGTTTCCATTTTTTTATCCGTCTTGATTCTTGACCGTTCCATTGCGAGACCGATTTTCTCAAGCCCGACTCCATTCGTCACAGGCTTTCGGCCCACAGAAACGAGGACTTTCTCCGCCTCAAGCATCATTGCTCCCCGTGGTGTCTCCACGGAAACCGAAAACCCTGTCCCCTTCTTTTCCACTCCGGTAACTTTTGAGGAAGTATGGAACACAACTCCTTTCCTCTCCAGCACTCCCCTGAGGATACCCACGATCTCCCCGTCAAGCATGGGAAGTATCCCGGGCAGCATTTCCACTACGGTAACCTTCACGCCGAAGCTGGAGAAAAGAGAGGCAAACTCCATGCCGATAACCCCTCCGCCTACAAGAACGACAGACTCGGGGATTTTCTCCAGGGAGAGCGCTTCGGTGCTCGTCATGACCCCCTCAAGTTCAAATCCAGGTATCGGGGGCACTACGGGCTCCGAGCCCGTAGAGATGATCACGGAATCAGCCCGGACCGTTGTAGTCCCACCCTCGTTCAGCGCCACCGAAAGTTCCCCCGGAGAGATGAATGATGCCGTCCCGCTGACTACCGTGATGCCGTTGCTGTTCATGAGGGTTCCCACCCCTGCCACAAGGGTGTCCACCACTGCCCTCTTCCTGGCCATGAGCTCGTCCCAGTCCACGGAGACATTCTCTGCTTTCAGCCCGATAACGGCTCCCTCTTTGGCAAGGGTATAGGCTTCAGCAGTATGGAGGAGAACTTTTGTCGGTATGCAGCCGACATTAAGGCATACTCCTCCGAGGGCGTTTTTTTCTATGAGGGTAACTTCCGCTCCGAGCTGGGCCGCACGAATTGCAGCAACATACCCCCCCGGGCCTCCCCCGATTACAGCAACCCTTTTCCTTCCTGCAGAGGAAGCCGCTTCGGGCAGGCCATGCTGATCGGAATCCTTCTCCACGGCATGGCTATCCGGTTTCGCTCCCGATTCCGGCGCCAGGTCCTGTCCGTCTCCGATCCGGGCGAGTGGAGCCGATACCACTGCCGATTCCCCCTGCTTCACAATGATCTCTGAAAGAATTCCCGATTCACCTGCCTCCACTTCGAAAGTGAGTTTGTCCGTGGCAACGATCAGAAGAATTTCACCCTTCTCCACGGGGTCACCCACTTTTTTCCGCCATTCGGATACAGTCCCTTCGTTCATCGTCAGGCCCAGTTTGGGCATCGTCACAACAGCCATTATTTCAAACCTCCCGTCCTTTCAATAAAAAACCGGCGGGACAAAAACCAGCCCGCCGGAAATGCATTTCTCTTCCCAGGCCTCTCTACAAAAGAAGCAGCCAGGGATTCTCGACCATTTCCCTGATACGGGCGAGGAAACGTGCCGCTTCCGCACCATCGAGAATTCGATGATCGGCCACCAGGGAAAGTACTGACATTGGCCGGATAACAACAGATCTGTTCACTGCCGCAGGCTTCTCGACTATGGTATTCACACCAAGGATACAGGCCTCGGGAGGATTTACGATGGGTGAGAAGCTTTGCATCCCGAACATGCCGAGGTTGGTCAGGGTGAACGTACCTCCCTGCATATCCTCAAGCCCCAGCTTACCGGACCTGGCCTGTTCAACGAGGTGCTCTGTCTCAAATGCGACCTCAAGCAGGGATTTCGCCTGGACCGCTTTCACGTTCGGGACAAGAAGACCGCCGTCCACGGAAACTGCGATCCCTATATTCACGTTCCCGTGAAGAACGATGGCATCGCCGTCGAAGGACGCATTAGCCAGCGGAACTTCTTTCACTGCTGCTGCGCAGATCTTCATGAGAATATGGTTGTAGGAGATTTTAACGCCTTTTTTCATTCCTTCAGCCTTGATTTTCCCCCTGAATTCCATGAGATCGGTAAAATCCGCCTCCATGTTATAGGTCACTGACGGAATGGTCGCTCTGCTCAGGGACATCCTTTCCGCTATTATTTTCCGCATCTGCGTAAGAGGGATCCGTACATCCTCAGCTTTCGGGAAAGGCGCCGCCTGAGAAGCAGCGGCTGCGACATCAGCCTTCATGACCCTTCCCTGCGTTTCGAGTCCGGAGATATCCACACCAAGATCAGATGCCATTTTTTCAGCCGTGGGACTCGCCTTTGTTTTTCTGCGGGACGGGGCAGCAGCAAAGGCGTCGACATCCTTCCTTACTATCCTGCCTCCGGGACCGCTTCCGGGAACGTGAGAAATATCAATTCCCGACTCCCGAGCAGTCTTTCTTGCGAGAGGGGTCGCCCTCAGTCCGGAAGGTACGGAAATTTTTTCTGCAGAAACAGCAGGCCCTCTGTCCTCAGTACCATGAACAGCATCGTTCGTCCGTGAATCGGCCCCAGTTGCAGCAGCAGCATCGATTGACTCTCCCGGTTGTCCTATGTAGGCGAGAATCTCCCCCACCGGGACATCCCTGCCTTCCGGGATGACAATTTTAAGCACAGTCCCCTCTCCGGGCGACTCCACTTCGAAGGTGAGCTTGTCAGTAGCCACAGTCATCAATAGTTCACCTTTGCCTACCGGCTCTCCCTCCTGCCTGTTCCAGCGGGAAATAGTCCCTGAATTCATTGTCAGCCCGAGCTTGGGCATGGTCACCGGTGTTGCCATTATGAACCCTCCTTCTGAGGAACGGGCGAAGCGCCCATATCATTACGCTTTGTACAACTATATCAACTGAATTACAACATTCCCATGAGCCTGGGAAGGAAAAGCGCTATTTCCGGGAATGCGGTGATCAACACCAGGGCAGCCACAGCGGCAATGATGAGCGGTATAGCCGGTCGGGCAATGCGTTCCATGCTGATCCCGCTTATCCTTGCTCCTACGAAGAGATTCACCGCCACCGGAGGAGTCACCTGTCCGATTGCCATGTTGGTCGTTGCCATAATGCCAAACCATATGGGATTCCAGCCGAAATGTGCGATAACCGGTGCCAGGATAGGGAGAAAAACGTAGAATATGGAATTGGCGTCAAGAAGCATCCCCGCAAAAAGCAGGATAATATTGATCATGAGCAGAATGACCACAGGACTCGTAGAAATACTCGTCAGCCCTCCGGCGACCTTGTCGATCAGGCCCACTGTCGCCCCGAGCCATGAGTAAAGCCCTGCACACGCCACCACGAACATTACAACAGCCGTTCCGACCACGGTTTCCTTGAGGATCTCGTAGAGGATCTTCACAGACATGGATCTGTAAATGAACGTGCCGACGAAAAGTCCGTAGAAGATGGCGACAGCGGCGGCTTCTGTGGGCGTGAATATTCCCGCATAAATGCCGCCGAGAATGATAACAGGAGTAAAGATCCCCCAGAATGCGTCTTTCAGGGCTGCCAAAACCTCTTTGCGGCTTCCCCTGGGTTCCCCCCTGTATCCGTGTTTTCTGCTTATTATGTAGACCGCAATGCAAAGAAAACCGGCAACAAGTATCCCCGGAAAAACTCCCGCGGCAAAAAGAGCACCGACCGACTGCTGCATGATATCCCCGTACACGATAAAGGAAATGCTCGGCGGGATAATGATGGCAAGCCCCGACGCAACAGAAACGGTCGCGGCAGCAAAAGCCTTGTCATACCCGGCATTGGACATGCCCGGGATCAGAATAAGACCCAGGGCAGCGACAGTTGCAGGGCCCGATCCGCTGACCGCTCCCCAGAAGGCTGCAACTATAACGGTTGCGATGGCAAGTCCGCCTGTCATGTCGCCAACGAGCTGTTTTATCAGTCGAATGATCCGCTCGGCAATTCCGACCTTCTCCATAATGACTCCGGCAAGGATAAAAAAGGGAATCGCCAGAAGAGGAAATTTTGCAATGCCGGCAAAGAAACTGTATGAAAGCATCTGGTATCCCATATCCCAGTGCCAGACAACAAATATCGTGGACATTCCCAGGGCCACTGCTATGGGGACGCGAAACACCAGAGGCGCGAGAAAAAGCACTACCGTCCAGAATGCCGGATCCGTGAAAAGAGATGTCATAACCTGCTTCCCCCTAAAACTCGTTCTTTCGAAGCGTCGCAACCGCTCCCTGAAGGATCCGGATAATGATGAGGACAGAAAACACTGGCAGTGCAATTGTATACCATACCACGGAAATACCGAGAGACTCTGTCGTTACATCAAGCGCCAGCTCATCCATGACTTCGATATATCCGAGGTAAGCCAGCAGTGCGAAAAACACGGATGAGAGAATTGTTGACAGATAAAAAGAGAACTTTTTCCAGCGAAGCGGCATCAGGTCGTAAAAGAAGGTCATGCTCAGGTTGGATCCCTGCCTGTAGGCAATGGAGATACCGAGCAAAACGATCCAAACGAAAAAATTGATCGTGATCTCCTCGGTGAAGGAGATCGCGCGATAGACGAAATACCTGGTAATCACGTTGGCAAAAGTGATCGTCGCCATCACCAGGAGAATGATCGAACCTATACACTCTTCGAAGTGGTCCAGAATTTTTTTCACCATGAGGACAAAACTCCCCTCTCGCTCAAAACCCGGATGGGGAGGAGACCTCCCCATCGCCGGGATTTTGTTTTGTTTCCTTTCTCTGTGCTACAGGCAGCTACTTCGCTACAGCCGCCATATCCTCTTCAGCTGCTTTTACAAGCTCAGCACCGATTTTCTCCCTCCACTGCTCAAGCACAGGAGCGGTTTTGTCGGCAAACGCCTTGGTTTCTTCCGGAGTAAGGATGGCCACTTCCATGCCGACTTCTTTCAGCTGCTTGTACCAGTCAGTTATTTCGGGCACCATTCCGAGGCTCTCGAGATATTTGTGCGCGGTTCCGTCATCGAGGCCGATACGGGCAAGTGCGATCATGTATTTCCCTGCATCGACAGCAGCCTGGTGGATCAGCTTCTGGTCATCTGCCGAGAAGGATTTCCACACGGCAGGATTCACCACGTAGAGGGTGGGATCAACGACGTAGTGCCAGTCGGTCATAAACTTGTGGTAATCATGCATCTGCACAGGGTAGAAGGTGCTGATCGGGTTTTCCTGTCCGTCGACCACGCCCTGCTGAATCGCCGACATGGTATCGCTCCAGTTCATGTTCACCGGGTTGGCGCCAAGTGCCCTGAAGATGTCGAGGAACAGGGGGCTTCCCACAACGCGGATCTTCATGTTCTCGAGGTCACCGGGAGTCCGAATGGCTTTCCTGGAATTTGTGAGCTCACGGAATCCGTTTTCTCCGAAGGCAAGGAACTTCACGCCCTTGGCTTCGACCGCTTCGATCACCATTTTTCCTGACTTCCCGTCCTTGATCGCATCGAGGGCCAGATAGCGGTCGGGCTGGTTGGCAACGAAGAAGGGAAGGGCGAAAAGGTTCAGCTCAATGACCTGGGGAGAATAGTTGATGGATGACTGTACAGCGAAATCGATTGCGCCATTCCTGAGAAGCAGGAACGCGTTCGTCTGTTTTCCCGTTGTAAGCTGTGAGCTCGGATAAACCTTGATGTTGATCTTTCCGCCGCTTCTTTCCCTCACAAGGTCCGTGAAGTAGGTGGCACCCATTCCCCATGCGGTCGTCAGGCTTGGCACGATATCAAGCTTGTACTCATCCTTGTATGCCGCAAAAACCGGTGCGGAAACAGAACAAAAAACAGCTACAGCTACAAGTACAGCAATAATCTTTTTCATTCCCTCTACCTCCTGATTTTTTGAATTGGATCTCTTTTTTCCGGCGGCGCAGGTTTCTTTACACTATGGATTGCCAGTTTACCGGGGCGATCACCTCCCCTGACGGCGGCCATTCCGGCACGGCCGATTCAACTGCACACAAATGTGCCTTGCTTTTCAGCGTTATTTTTCCCGGGATTCTTCCCTGACCTTGAAGAGGACAAAACCGGTTTCTTCGTCAAAGGACCGTTTGAATTCCGCGCCCGAAAAGCTGTTGATGACAGCTTCTGCGGTAGCAAGGATACGATTGTTTCCGGTATCGGCGAGATGACCCGCTGTTGGTTTCATATCACTTTCTGCGATAACCACATGGAGATGTATGGAAAGGTCTCCCCTGTCATCCTCGCCGATGATGCCCTGAACTCCCACAAGTTCGAGATATCCCTCCATGTGAAGGGGATCCAGGTAGACAGCCCTGGAAGGGTCTTCAGGGTGTGCGGTCACGCAGATCACATCCGCCGATCGGAGACTTCCGATCATTGTGGCGATATGGCCTGACCGTATGCCGTGTTTCCTGCATACTTCCCGGAGAGCAGAGAATACATCCTCTCCCGGAGAAATACGCGCCAGGACTGTTTTACTTATGCGTGCCTCGCCGGAAGAAACAATATCCGCTCTCATATCCGCTCCTACATCATTCCCCGTATGGCAGCGGCAATTTTTTCCGGCGTGACCCGGTATGCCTGCTCCAGCGGCCTTGCGAAAGGCACCGGTGTGAAGGGAGCGCCGATTCTTACGATGGGAGCATCCAGGCAGTCTATCGCCTCTTCGGCAACGATCGCCGCGATCTCTCCCCCGACTCCGCCCTGTTTGACAGCCTCATGTGCTATGGCCAGCCTGGATGTTTTCACCACCGAGTTGATGATGGTCTCGCTGTCGATAGGGGAAATTGAACGAAGGTCGACGAGTTCAACGCTGATTCCTTCTTTTGCCAGGATGTCTGCCGCTTTTATGGAATGATTCATGGTCATGGAGTAGGAAACAAGGGTGACATCTTTTCCTTCCCGTACTACATTTGCCTTCCCGATGGGAGTTATAAACTCCTCTTCAGGGACTTCTCCCTTCATTGGGAACAGGGCTTTGTGTTCGAAGTAAATGACTGGATTATCATCGCGTATTGCCGCCTTGAGGAGGCCTTTCGCATCCGCCGGATTTGAGGGAATAACGATCTTCAGGCCCGGAATGTGCTGAAAGAATGCCTCAAGTGACTGTGAATGCTGAGCGGCTGCCTGGTTCGTCAGCCCGTCCGGAGCCCTGAGGACCATGGACACCGATTTCTGGCCTCCGAACATGTAATAGATTTTCGCCATCTGGTTGTAAATTTCGTCAAAACAGACCCCTGCAAAATCGGCGAAGTGCATATCTGCAACAGGCCGCATACCGGCAAGAGCTGCACCGACGCATGCCCCGACGATAGCTGTTTCAGTGATAGGTGTATCAATGACCCTCTCGGTTCCGAACTGTGCAGGGAGCCCCTTGAACTGCCCGAAAATTCCTCCCTGGCGGGCGATATCCTCCCCCATGACGAACACGCGCTCGTCACGGGACATTTCCTCCTGCATGGCTTCCAGTGTCGCCTGGGAAAAGGTGATTGTCTTCATTCTGTCCACCGCCTTACACATAGAGCCCTTCGTACAGGGCAGAAACTTCCGGTTCGGGAGATGTGCGCGCAAACTCCAGGGCCTCGCTCAGGTCATTCTGCACTTTAGTCCTGATCGCTTCCAGTTCTTTTTCAGTCATTACCTTCGCTTCAAGGACCTTTTTCTCGAACCTTGGAATCGGGTCTGTCTCTTCAAGAACCTTCTGGACTTCTTCCTTTGTGCGGTACATCTCCGGGTCACCGACAAAATGACCCTTTATCCGGTAGGTCTTACACTCGAGAATGGCGGGACCTTCTCCGCGACGGGCTCTTTCCACAAGTTCCTTCGCTGCCTCATAAACAGCAAAAACATCGTTCCCGTCAACAATCACCCCGGGCATATCATACCCCTGGGCACGATCAGAAATATCGGCTACCGAGGTGGTTGTCAAATAAGGAGTTGTTGAAGCCCACTGATTGTTCTCGCAAAGAAAGATCATCGGAAGCTTCCACACCGCAGCCATGTTCGCGGCTTCATGAAAAGTGCCTCTGTTCGACGCACCGTCACCGAAGAAAACAACAGAGACACCGTCAGTCTTCATCATCTTCTGGGCAAGCGCAGCCCCGGCAGCGAGATTGAAGCCGCCGCCTACGATTCCGTTTGCCCCGAGCATACCCACGCTGAAATCTGCTATATGCATGGAACCGCCCTTGCCCTTGCAGCATCCTGTGCTCTTTCCGAAAATTTCGGCCATCATGTGTTTCAGGTCTGCACCTTTGGCTATGGTGTGCCCATGCCCCCGATGAGTACTCTGAATGTAATCTGTCTTCATGAGGTTGGCCATGACGCCCGTCGCCGTTGCTTCTTCACCTATATAGAGATGAACAAATCCGGGTATTTCACCCTCGAAGAAAAACTTTTCCACGGTGAGTTCAAAATTGCGTATCTTCACCATGGTCTCGTAAAAAAACCTCAAGGTTTCTTTATCGTACTTTGTCATGGGAAGAGCGGGCTCTTTCCGTACCGGCTTCGCACACATACAGATCACCTCGTCAAAATTCTGGTCTTTTTCCAGTATTCCGGTTGCAAATTCCGCCGTTTACCGTTCCGGGAAAAGGAGGAACGGCAAAGGATACCCCCTTTCTGAAACCGGGCTGAAATTCGGATCCTGCCCGGGCAGGAATTCACTATACATGTTTATCCTGTTTTCCGGGATCGTCAGACGACGCTCCCGATCGTTCCAGGTATCGAAAGAACGTTGTTTTTCCCTGTGAGCAGATGGACATGCATGGCAGCTGCTGCCCCGTTTCCGTCGCCTTTCCTCACGGCATCCGCAATCATGCAGTGTTCTTCGAAGGAGCGCTGTACGCTTCCGGGTTTTCGGAGCACGTTGGTCCCCATGGAATAGAATCTGTCGAGAACCCGCTGTATTGTGTTGAAAATAAGCGTATTGGAATAAAGGCGGAAAAACAGGTCATGAAAATCCTTGTCATGCCTGAGATACTCAAGGACATCGCTCCGTTCCATGGCTTCTTTCTGCCTGAGGAGATAGGTATCCATCTCTTGAATCTGACCGGGTGTCATGAAAGGGGCCACTTCCCTGATGACGAATTCCTCCACTGCCATTCGCAGGGCAAATGTTTCATTGACCTCCACAACAGATACCTCTGGTATGACAACTCCCCTGTTCGGGTGGATCTCTATGAATCCCTCGGTCTGAAGCCGCTGAAGAGCCTCCCGGATCGGCGTACGGCTCATTTTGAGCTCTGCAGCCAACGAGTTTTCCGAAAGGGCGAAACGTTCGGTGGAACGCCTCTGAAGAATCAACTTTCTAATTTGTTCATAAGCCTGATCTTTTTTCTTCTTATTGTGCACGATGAGGCTCCTTTGGAGGTTTTCTTGCGACTCTTCCTGCATACAAGTAAAATACAACCTGTAGTTTTTCATAGGATACTCCGAGAAAAACCCAAAAGTCAAGTCCAAAATAAAAAAATGAAAAAAAGTCCCTTTCCGGGATTTCCGGAAGGGTACTGTATCACTGGCATTCATGATCTACCGTAATTTTATTTTTCCTCGTCTTCTTCAGACTGCTTCGAGGCTATTTCCTTCATCATTGCGTTCAGTTTCAGACCGGCGTCCAGATGTTTTTTCTGAACCTCACGGAGAGAGGTCATGTCGCCTCTATACTCCTCCCTGCCGTAGGATCCCCCCCTGCTCCGTTCGCCGAGCCTGCCGCATATTTCAAGGAGTTTGGCAACTGCACTGGTCATGAGGGACACGTATCCCCTGAGAACACCAAGGAATTTTTCCTCACCGGGAGAAACGGCAGGAAGATCCCGGCGTATGGCAGATTTCACCTCAGTCAGCTCTTCAAGCAGTTTCCGGAGTATATCTCCATTCGCAGCGTAATCGACGGGCCTGTATACTCCCGGGAACCGGAGGATCTTTCTCAGTGAAGGCCTGAACAGGTTTTCCTGTACAGCCATGTACGGCTTCAGCAGTTCGTTGACCTTTCTGGCAAGATGGATCGTTTCCTCGTTGGATATCACGGAAAAATACTCCCTCCTTTTTTTGTGTTCCCGCTTCGGGTTCGGGCTCTGTGAGTATTTCGCCGAGGCGTTTCTCAAGCTCTTCGACTGCGGAAGAAAGGATTTCCGCGTCACCGGAACCTTCAGACAGGAGTTTCTCCACTCTTTCAGCAGAGCGGTCCAGTGCTTCCAGCACCGACTTCACCCCGATCCTGTCATTCTCATCCAGTGCGTCAAGCTGCCCTCTTGCAGCGGCAGAAAGCGCGGAGGCAATGGAAACCGCCCTGAAAGCCCGTTCAGAAAGAGGATCGGACAAGGGGGGATCATTCCGTTTATTCGTTCCCGCCAGAAAAAACAGCGCACATGCTGCCGCAAAAACCGCCAAAATGAGAAGTCCCGTTACTCCGCTGCGTCTGATCGAACTCCGCCCCTTTCCCGAAACATTGTACCACTGAAAGAATCGATCAAAAAAACCCCCTTGCGGGGGCTGCAGGAAAAAACTGATTCAAGTTTTTTACATTCTGCTTCCGGGCTTGACGAGCGGCAGTCCTTTTGCGCATAGAGGACACTCTTCAGGCCTCCACAGCGGGAATTCGACCTTCCACAGGGATTCAGGATCATGAGGAAGGGAAGACCGTCCGCCGCTTCTGTCTATCACGGAACCCGTACCAACCCACTCTGCACCGCCGGCGGCAAGCACAGCTCCCACTTCTCCGCTTGAAACCCCTGTAGTCACCACGTCTTCTATTACCACAACCCGCTTTCCCTCCGGGAAGGGAAACCTTCTGAGGACCATGGCCCCATCCTGACGTTCGCAGAAAATAAAGGGAACGTCAAGAGCCCTGGCTACCTCGTGGCCGATGATGATCCCTCCAAGCGCCGGTGAGGCAATGATATCAGGCGAGAATTTTTCAATCCTGCCAGCAAGTGCCCCGCCCGCAAAGGCCGCATACTTCGGAAACCGGAGCAGCATGGCACACTGCATATAGTCGCTGCTGTGGTTTCCCGAGGTCAGGAGAAAATGGCCTTCGAGGTGAGCTCCGCTTTCCTTCATCATTTCCTGCAGTCTTGCACGCATTACCGGATCCTCCACGACAACCCCTCCTCAATGGCCTCCGATATGGATTCAATCGCCGCGATCCTGTCCGGAGCATTGACAATAGGTCTTCCCACCACAATAAAATCCGCACCCTCACCGATCGTCCTTTGAGGGGTCGCCGTCCTCGCCTGGTCGTCATCCATCGCGGCAGGCCTGACCCCGGGAACTACCGTAAAGAGCCCTTTACCTGCCTGCCTGACCACGGGAAGATCCAGTGGGGAACAGACGATGCCGTCAATTTCTGTTTCTCTGCAGAGGCGGGATCTCCTTTCGAGGGCGTCCTGAAGGGAGCATCCCGGAGAGACCTCCGCCCACGAGGCATGGTCAAAGCTCGTGAGTACTGTAACACCAAGAAGATACATGGAAGAACCGTTCTTTTTTTTTGCTTTCACTGCCTCCTCCAGCATTTTTCTTCCTCCCCCGCAGTGGAGCGTCAGGGCCCAGAGCCCCAGCGATGCCAGTGCTTCTACTGCCATCAGGACTGTATTGGGGATATCGTGGAGTTTTATGTCGAGAAATACGTCAAACCCCTCATCCTGGATTGCCCGTATGAACGGTATTCCTCCCTTTGCGTAAAGCTGATGGCCGATTTTCACGTATTTCAGCCGGCCCCCGAGGGAAGAGAGCAGTTCCATGCCGTCTGAAGGGCGCTCCACGTCGAGAGCAAGAATGAGATGATCCGGTCCTCTGTTCATATTATTCCTCCTGATTTACTGCTTTCTCCCAAGTCCGACAAGCTCCCTGAAAGACTTCATTCTTTCAGCAGCTGCGAAGTGTGCCAATCCATCCGTTATTTTCCGGGGCAGGTCAAAATCGGTGAACATGCCGCTTCCTACCTCCACAGCAGATGCCCCGGCGAGGACCATGGCCGCCGCGTCCTCCCAGGATGCAACTCCGCCGCACCCGACGATCGGAATGGATACCGCTCCGGCTGCCTGCCAGACCGTACGCAGGGCGAGGGGAAAGACCGCCGGTCCGGAAAGTCCGGCAACGACACGCTGGAATACCGGACGTTTTTTCTTTACATCCATCGCCATTCCAAGCCACGTGTTGCCGCACACAAGAGCGTCAGCCCCCTCACCCTCGGCCGCCTTCGCAACTCCCTGGAAATCTGGTGACTGGGGGGTGAGCTTCACCCAGAGCGGGCCGCTCCACTCGCTCCGCGCTATGGATACAGCTTTTGCCGTACTTTCAGGAGAGATGCCCCACGCCATTCCGTCCCCATCCACGTTGGGACATGAAATATTGAGCTCTACCGCAGGAATTGCCTCTACCGCCTCCCTGAGAATCGAAAGGCTTTCCCGAACCTCGCGCTCTGACTCCATCACCAGGTTCACGAGAAACGGGAGACCGGATTTCCGGACAATGGGAAGAGAGTCCTTCAGAAAAGAGCGGACACCTGAATTCTGCAGCCCGATGCTGTTCAGCATCCCGCACGGAGTTTCCCAGACCCGGACGCCCCTGTTTCCCTCCCTGGGATCGAGGCTGACAGCCTTCGTACAGAGTCCCCCGACACCTTCAAGGCGCCCCTGCTCCCAGAGCGCAGGCTCGTAGGGCCACACTCCGGAGGCGATGACCACAGGTGATCCAAGACAGAGTCCCCCCACGTTCACGGATACATCAGCTGGAAGAAAGGTCATTCCACTTCACCTCCCCGGCTGAAAATACAGGACCATCAACGCACACCCTCCGGTTGCCGTGAATTGTGGGGATGACACACCCCAAACATCCGCCCATTCCGCACGCCATCCTCGATTCCAGCGCCACCATGATCCGCTCTCCCTCACGGGGATACTTTGCCGCAAGGGCTCTGAGCATGCCCTGGGGACCGCACGCCCATATTTCCGTATCACCCGGCAGTGTATCGGGAAGGCCTGAAAGTACGGTTCCTTTTGTTCCGACAGTGCCGTCGTCTGAATAAAGGGCAGTTCCCGGAAAGGCTTCCTTCAGCCATTCCGCAAACCCTTCCCATCCCCGACCCGATACACCCATGACGGTACCGGCAATTCTCGGGAGGCCCAGTTTTCTTGAGGCAAAAAGAAGAGGGGCCGCCCCCACCGATCCACCGGCGAGGATCACCTTTCCGGGAAGTGGCCTCTCTCCCCGCGAGGAAAAGAATCCCGTTCCGATGGGACCCCGTACCGTAATCGGGTCCCCCTGCCGTTTTAAAGCCATTAGGGCAGTTCCTCTCCCGACGATCCTGTACACCATCTTGAACACATCCCCTGCAGCATCGGCCACTGCGAGAGGTCGGCCAAGAAAAGGATCGTTCCCCGTTCCCGGCCGCACCATCACGAACTGCCCCGGTTCCGCGCTTGAGGCTATCTCTTCACATTTGACCGCAAGCAGCCCTGAACCATCGCCGAGGGGACGATGCCCGAGGACCGTTGCTTCGTAATCACCGGGGATACCGCTGCTGCAGCTCATTCCGATTCCTTCAGCCTGTTCATGACGACACGCCCCTCCACCAGGGCCATAACAGGCCATCCCTGCAGCATTTCACCGTCCCAGGGGCAGATGCGTGCCTTGCTCTTCCACTGGTTCACGTCGACCCTCTTTATCGCTTCGAGATCGAGGACAGTGACGTCGGCGGGAGAACCTTCCTTCAGCTCTCCCAGGGAACGCCACGGACGGGAGAGCAGCGCAGCAGGCCCCGATGTAAAAAGAGAGAGAAGGCGCTCAAGGGGAACAGGTTTGCCCGTCTTGAGCCATGTATCCAGGACTACCGCCAC
>Ga0172382_10001891_pt1 | contig 36218 bp, 32 predicted proteins | sample Leawel138RmetaG_FD_122245 | JGI IMG/M metagenome (GOLD analysis project Ga0172382, IMG submission 122245) | Leachate microbial communities from a municipal landfill in Southern Ontario, Canada - Leachate well 138R metaG | ecosystem: Engineered > Solid waste > Landfill > Unclassified | place... | reverse complement strand
GAAGGATTCGGGCATGTCGGGCAGCACGAAGCCCTTGATCCCCATATCGATGCAGCGGCGTGCCTCCGCGTCCATTTCCCGTTTGTTCCACAGTGGCAGGTGCGCCAGGGTAAACAGGCGCTGGCCCGATTCCTCCTGCCGTTCGGCGGCCGCATCGTTGTAAAGGCGCAGCACCAGTTCCCCGACGCCCGCTTCAAGGTTCATCAGCGATCCGGCCTGGGTGACGCCCGAGTTCTGGTAGCAGATCTGCGCATGGATCCCCAGTTCGTCCATCGCCTGGAGCCGGGGCTTGATCTGCCACGCCGCCGGCGTGCCTTCTTCCAGCGTGGGGATGGAGAGCCGGCCGAGCAGCTTCTTCTTGTCCGCACGGATAACATTGCCCCCGGTGATGCCGAAGTCCTTGTCGCCCACGAACCAGCGCGTCACGCCGTTGTGGACCTTCTGATACGGCACCTTGTCCTTCATGCCGGCCGGCGCACGGGAGGTGAAGATGTCCGGCGGTTCGCTGAAATGCGTGTCGCAATCGACGATCTTGATGCCCTGCAGCAAGGGGTGGATGCCGGCGGTATGCCGGGCGTAATCCATTTCCTTGACGACACCGCCCGGCGAATAGGCCAGCTCATGCCAGTAGATTCTGGCAGCATCGGCCAGTTTGGTGGTATCGACAACGTCCTCGGCCATGGTTGCCACCTTTCATCGGTTCGGGTGCCGGCCCTCTGCACAGTAAATAGTATATACTATTTTTATGGCTGGGACGCAATCTTCTTGTGGCGCACAGGCGGAGGGCACAGGCAGTCCGCAGAATATCGGCTGCCCGAAGGGCCTTTCGGGCAGGGTGCCGGATTCGGGTCTGTAGAGCATTCACTATTTGAAGTTGACGGCGGCAACTTTCAGGTAGCACAAGCATCGCCGCCGCATCGTTTGCGGCCATGATTGCGTTTGCGTCGCCCTCCCTCCCGGGGAAAAATGCGGCGCGGCGCAACGGTGCCGAATTGGTACGAGAGGTATTGAAGCATGCATGATCTTGATGGACTGGGGTATCGCGGCAAGACCGTGGTGGTGACGGGCGGCGCGTCCGGCATGGGCGAGGCCACTGCCCGCATTCTGGGTGAGTTGGGCGCGAAAGTTCACATCGTCGATATCCAGCAGCCCAAGGTGCCCTGCGAAAGCTTCCACCAGTGCGATCTGTCGGACTTTGCGGCCGTGCGCGCCACGGCCGAAGCGCTCAAGGCGGTTGCGCCGATCCACTTCGTCTTTCCCTGCGCCGGCCTGCCGCCGATGATCAAGGGCCCGATGTATTGCATGCGCGTCAACTACATCGGCACGCGCCTGTTCGTGGAAAGCCTGCTGCCCGCGGTGGCGGACGGGGCCGGCATCGCCCTGATCTCGTCCGACGCGGCGATGGGCTGGCAGGCGAATACCGCGTTGCGCATGGAGATGCTGGCGATCGCCGATCCCGACGAGGCCTATGCCTGGTGCGAGGCCGACCCGGAAACCCGCGTGGCCGACGGCTATCTGTCTTCCAAGGAAATGCTCGTGGTCTGGGTGGCGAACGCCGCGGTCAAGCTCGGCCTCGAACGGCGCATCCGCCTCAACTGCATCGGCCCCTGTCCGACCCGCACCGCCTTCATGGACGAGCAGGAAAAGCTGCTGCCCGAAGGCTTTCTCGACGAATGGCCCTATCCTTCGCTCGGCCGCATCGCCACCGCCGAGGATCAGGCCTGGCCGCTGATCCTGCTCAACAGCCCGCTCAATGCCGCGGTTACGGGCGCTTTCCTCTACACCGACCAGGGCTTCGCCACCGGCGTGTTCACCGGTGCGATCAGCCCCGATTTCATGAAGGGCGCGGGCAAGGGCGCCCAGGGCGATGCCTGAAGCGCAGGCCGGGCAAGATATGAAGGCAATGACATGATCACGGACCATCTCGATTTCAGCGGCCGCGTGGCCATCGTCACCGGCGGCGCGACCGGGATCGGCTATGCCACCGCGCTGCAGCTTGCCCGGCTTGGCGCCAGTGTCGTCATCTGCAGCCGTACGGCGGACGAACTCGAGGCCGCCGCCGCACGCGTCGCCAAGGCCAGCGGCAACACGTGCCTTGCCGTTCCCACCGACGTGAAAAGCGAGGATGCCTGCATCGCGCTGGTCGAGCGGACGATGGCGGAATTCGGACGGATCGACGTTCTGGTGAACAATGCCGGCGGTACCCGCATGGGGCCACTGGAATCGATCCCGACCAGGGGCTGGGATTCGATTTTCGACCTCAACACCAAGTCGGCCTACATCCTCACGCGCGAGGCGGGCAGGCACATGATCGCGCAGGGGCGCGGGGCCATCGTCAACATCTCGTCGGGCGCGGGCGTCAACGGGGTGAAGGGCGGCGCGCACTATTCGGCGGCCAAGGCGGCGCTGCAGATGTTCACCAGGGTGACCGCGGCCGAATGGGGCCGCTTCGGCATCCGCGCCAACTGCGTCGCGGCCGGCGCCATCGCCAGCGAGCGCGTGAGCGAGGCCTGGAAGGTGGCCGGCCTCAAGGAAGAGGAGATGGGGGCCGCCATGCCGCTTGGCCGGCTAGGCACGCCCGACGACATGGCCAACATGATCGTCTTTTTTTGCAGCGACGCCTCCAGTTATATCTCCGGCGAGACGATCTCGGTCTGCGGCGGACCGAATCTCGGCGGCATCGAACTCGACTGAACCTGCAAAAAATCCGGGGCGTTCGCCGTGGGGCAGGGAGGGGCCTGATGAAGACATCACATGCGGCGAAGTCCTCCGGCCAGCCGGCCAAGCGCCGCCGGCCGCGCCGCAGCCCCGAAGAGATCACGAAACGCCTCCTCGAAGCGGCCGTGCAGGAATTCACCGCCAATGGCTATACAGGCGCGAGGACGGCGGCGATCGCCCAGCGCGCGGGTGTCGTGGAAGCCCTGCTGTTCAAGTATTTCGGCACCAAGGCCAACTTATTTCAGCGTGCGATATTCGAGACGCTGGACCAGCATTATACGCGGTTCGTCGAGACTCATCCGTTCGAGGGCGACAATCCGGGGAAATGGCTGGAGCAGGCCCGGGAGTACATCGGCCAGCAGCAGGACTTCCTGCGGGAAAACTCCGGCATGTTCATGTCCCTGATCGTCCAGGAGGCCTTCGATACCGAAGGAGTGAGGGGGATCGACGGTTTGAGCGGATTGCAGGAATTCCTCGACAAGATGTCCACCTTCGCGGCGGCGAGGGGAGGCGAGGAGGCCATGATCGATGCGAAGCTGACGGCGCGGATTTCCTTCGGTTCGCTGCTTGCCTGCGTCCTGTTTCGCGATTGGCTGTTTCCCCAGGGGCTCGCGAGCGACCAGAAAATCAAGGAAGCCGTGATCAATTTCGTGCAGAAGGGCGCGGATGTCGAGGCTGGCATGCGCGCAGCGAAGCCGTGACGCATCCGATCCGACACCCGCGCCGTCTCCCTTCTGGCCCCCGGCGCATCACGCGATTGCCGGGACGATCTCTTCCGCGAGCCACTGGGTGTAGTCCATGTATTCCTCGATGCCGCCGACATCAGGAATCGGCATCCCGGTGATCGTGACGCCCAGTTCCCGGTACCAGCCCATCCGGTCGATGATCTGGTCCTTGGTCATGCCCGCCCGTCCGCTGGAATCGCTGACGACCTCCTTGCCCGCATCGAGGAACGTGGCGTTGAAGCCGTAGCAGACGTCGGTGAGCTGCCCGCCGTAGTCGGGCTGCGACTTGATGAAATCGATGCGTGCGGGCAGATCCTCGGGACGGGTGCCCGCCGGCCACCATCCGGTGGCGAAGCGGGCCGTCCGCTTCAGCACGGGATCGGCGTCGCCGCCCATCCAGATCGGCGGGTGGGGATTCTGCACCGGTTTAGGCTCGAAGGTCACGTCTCTGAACGACACGTACTTGCCCTCGAAGGCGGGATTTTCCTGCGTCCACAATGCGATGATCGCCTGGAGGTACTCGTCGCTCCTGGCCCCGCGCTCATTGAAGGGCACACCCAGCATGTCGTACTCTTCCCTGCACCAGCCGACGGCGAAGGTGATCGTGACGCGCCCGCCGGTGATCCAGTCCATCGTCGCCAGGATCTTGGCGGTGATGATCGGGTTGAGCACCGGCAGCAGCGCGATGCAGGAATTGACCCGGATATTTTCGGTGGCGCCGGCATAGGCCGCCATGCCGGCATAGGCGCTCAGGTGATGCGGGCCGGCTTGCGGCACATAGGCGTTCGGGATGATGTAGTGCTCCGGCACCGCGATCTCGGCAAAGCCGAGTTTGTCGGCCCAACGCGCGAGGCGGAGCTGGTCCGGCCCCGTGACCGAGGCTTCCCACGGCTTGGACATTCCGTTCAGCTTGATCATGTTGGGCATGGAAAAACCCAGCTTCATAGCAATTCTCCTTCACGCACGCGCGCACTGGCACCTGGCCGGCGAGGGCGAATTTCTGCTCTCGGATGGACTGCAAGCCTGCGATGGCGATGATACAGGTGGCCATTCGCCTCCGGCCTCGCGTCACCGCGTTTCAACCGCTTTCTTCAGGGCCTCGCTCATCAGGCGGAAACCGTTTGCGATACCGCCGACCATGTCCTTCATGATGACGGGCCCCATCTCGCCGCCGAACGCCTCGCCGTTGGTGAACATGCAGCTATTGTCGGAGACCGGCTCGATTTCCATGTAGCGCGTCATCTGCATCTGGCCGTCCATGGCGGACGAATGCCAGCCGAACCGCCTGTTCGGCTCCCAGGCGCAAATCTCGGCGGTGAACGGGTTGGGGGGAGAGTCCGGCATCGTTACCGTGGCCGTCACTGTCTCTCCCACCTTCGGGACACAGACCGGCGCGGTATAGACGGGATTCCAGGTGCTCCACCCTGCAAGGTCGGAAAGTACCGCCCAGACGTCTTGCGCCGGGGCCTCGATCCGTATGCGATGTTCAGCGCGGAGTGCCGATGTCTCTCCTGCTGCGCCGTTTTGCGGGTTTACCTCGCCAGCCATAATGTTCGGTCCTCTCCTCTATGTGCCCAATCGACAGCATTGGCGGTGATCTGTTTGCGAGAGCGCGGCCGCCGATATGGCGGATCAGCCGCTTGCGTGCGCTTTGGCCGTCAGGATTCGCGGATCGGCGCGTTCCCGCACGATCGGCATGCGCCGGGCGCCGCGGGCGTGAATGTGTTCCTCGCCCTTTTCGATCTCGACTGCCAGCGTGGCATGAATCAGCCCCAGCACCAGGTCGAGCAGGCGATGATCGGCCTCGTCGTATGCGGTGAACGGCCTGGAATCGAGGTATTCGAGCGCAGCGGGGGCCAGTTCCTTCGCGGCATCGTAGAATGCGAGTCTCTGGGCTTCAGTGCTGTCGAGCCGGCGCGTGTCGCGCTCCGACAGGCTCGGCGCCGCCCACCAGGCGACAAAGGGCTCAAGCGCGGCAAAGCCGGGGGGAAGAGCGACTTGCGTGCTCATGCGCGCTCCCTCCTTTCGGCGAGGTGGTCCGCGACCTGCTTCTGCACGGAGGCAAGCAGGTGGCGGCACAGCACTTCCTGTTCCTGGAAGTTGACATGCTGCAATGCGCCGCTTTCGATGCCACGCTGGGCCGAGGCGATGGTTTCGCAATCCTCGACATGGATTTCCCGGGCGAACGCGAGCGCCAGTTCGCGCGAGATGCGTTCCTGAGCCGTGCGGTCGTCGCCTATCCAGTAGAAGCGGAACACGCCGCGCGACTTGCCGGCCGCAAGCGGCATGACCATGTGCGTGAAATGCATCGTCGGATTTCCGAAGACGTAAAGGTTCGGATAGAAGATGAAATAGTCCTGATCATGCGGGCCGCCGGTCAGGCCGTCGAGCATGACCTGCTCGCCCAACTTGCCGAGCAGCAGGCTTGCGAGCGGCTTGGTCTCGGGCTCGGGTATGCCGCCGCCGGGACTGGTATCCATGCGATGCGGCCCGAACACGTCGTAGGCGACGGGGTAGTGGAACGGGTTGGGCTTGCTGTCGAGCGCCGGCGCTCCGTTGGTGCGGCGATGGACGAAGCGCAGGTGGTAGTTCTCCTGGAAGTTGTCGAAAGTCACCTTCCAGTTGGCGTCGATGTCATAGACGTATTCGTCATAGGTCGTCGCCCGGCTGATCGGCAGGGTGGAGATCATCTCGCCCATGGGGCCCAGGAATTCCTTGAGGCCCTGCTTCGGATTGCGATCGCGATTGACGAAGATCAGCCCCGCGCAGATATCGACCGAGACCGTGGTGAGGTCGCAGCTTGCCTTGTCGGTGATGTAGAACCGCTCGAAGTCGGGCGCGGATAACAGCCGTCCGTCGTTGCCGAACGTCCACATGTGATAGGGGCACGAGAAGGTCGACGCCTTGCCTTCCTTTTCCCGGGTCAGCTGGGTGCCGCGATGGGTGCAGACATTGTGAAAGGCGCGGATATTTCCGTCTTTGCCGCGCGCGATGATTACCGATGCCCTGGCGAACTCCAGCTCGCGGACGATGAAGCTGCCGGGTTCCGGCAGTTCGCAGACATGGCCGACGTTCAGCCAGGTGCGCTTGAATACCGCCTCGCGCTCAAGATCGAACCAGCCCTCGTCGTAATAGGCCGTGGCCGGCACCGGATCGGTGCCCAGCACGCGCAATTCGTCGCTGAAGGGTTTCTGGAATGCATTCGTGAGGTCGTTCATCTTGATTTCCACCCTCCGCCAAGTCCCCGGTCCATGGTCGATGCCTTGGTTCGCCGATGCTGTCCTAAAGCCCGAAGCTGTTGATCATGCCGCCGTCGACGAGGATATCCGTGGCGGTGATGAAGCTTGCGCCGGGTGAGCACAGGAAGACCGCGACCGAGGCCATTTCCTCGGGCTGGGCGATGCGCGGGATCGGCTGCGCCGCGAGCATGTCGTCGAGATTGGCGGAATGCGCGCGCTCGCTGGCGACCATGGCGGTGTCGGTCGCGCCGGGCGAGATCGAGACGATACGCGCGCCATTTCGGCCAAAAGCCGCCGCCTCGCGCTTGACCAGCTTCATCACGCCGAGCTTCGACACCGGATAGGCGACCGTGCCGTCGGGGCACATCGCCGCAAGGGCCATCACTTCGTCCACGGCGGTTGCCCTGGCCGTGGCTTCGGCGGTCTCGGCGGGCAGGGGGAAGTAGGCCGAATTCGACGCGATCAGGACGGCGGCGGAGCCGTGCGCCATATGGTCGCGGATTGCGGCGATCAGGCGGATCGTCGCGCTGAGATTGATGTCGAGGATCTGCGCCGCCGAGCCGCCGTTCGGGCCGATACCTGCAGTATGGACCAGAGCGGCGATCTTGCGGCCGCGCAGCGCTTGCACGGCCTGTTCCGGCCAGGCAGGATCGGCGACATTGCCTGCGAGCACATCCACCTCCGCCCCGCCGGCGCGCAGCGGACCCGCCAGGGCTTCCAGCCGCGCCGCGTCCATGTCGCACAACAGCAGGTCGCGATAACCCGCAGCCGCCAGCGCGCGGGCCGATGCCGCCCCCATGCCGCCGGTCGCCCCGGTGACGAGGGCCACGCCTTCCGCGGAGTTTCGCTGCGTCATCCCGTTCCCTTCCGGATCAGATCGCGGCGGCGACGTCGGCCGCGTTGCGCACCGCGCCGATGATGTAGCCGACGCCCTGGCAGTCCCCGACCATGTGGGCCTCGATACCGGCCGCCATGAGTTCGTCGTAAAGCCCGGTATTGGGCTCCGCGCCCTTGGCGATGATCACCGTATCGGACCTGACGTCGTGGGCCGTGCCGTCGGACGCGGTGAAACGCACCGACTTGTCGCCGATGCTGATATCGGAAACGCCGGCGTGCAGCGGCATCCCCTCGTGGCGCATTTCGTCGAGCATGACGCCGCGCCGGGCCGGAGACAGGCCGCGGCCTATTTGCGGGGCTTCCTCGATCACCGTCACCTTGCGCCCGCGTTCGTGCAGGAATTCGGCAAGTTCCAGTCCGACCAGTTCGCCGCCGATGATGGCCACCTCGTCGCCGACGGGCATCCACAGCCTTGTCGCCTGACGTACCGCTTCGGGGCTGTTGGTCACGCCCAGCTTGCGCGCGGCGCCCAGCGCCACCTTCTGCACGAAGCTCGCCTTGCTGTCGGTGCCGGCCTCATCCTCGCCCAGCAGCATTGCGCGCAACGACATGCCGTCGTGGACGTGATCCTGGTCCTTGCCCGGGATCGGCGGCGCGCGGCGGATCGCCCCGGTCGCCACCACGACCGCATCGGGAGCAAGCGCGCGGATCGATTCTGCTGAAGCGCGGGTCTTGAGCCGGACGTCGATCTGCAGTTCGGTGAGGCGCGCCTTGAGCCATTCGACGAAATCGCCGTTCGGAGCATAGGCGATGGCCGCGATCCGCGCGGTGCCGCCGAGCTGGTCGCCCGCTTCGAGCAGGGTCACGCGGTGGCCGCGCAGGGTCAGGCGGCGTGCCGCCTCCATGCCGCCGGGGCCGCCGCCGACGACGACGACCTTCTTCGGCTGCCTGGTCGGCGCGAGGAGGTTCGCTGTCTCGTAGCCGAGGTCGGCGTTGACCGAACAGCGCAGCGGTTCGGTGACCATCGCCTGGCTGAGGCAGGTGTAGCAATAGATGCACGGGCGCACGGCATCCTTGCCCCCTTGCGCCAGATGGCTCGCAAAGTCCGGATCGGCGAGCTGCTTGCGTCCCATCGCCATGAAGTCGAACTTGCCGTCGGCGATGGCCTTGTCGGCGATCTCCGGGTCGATGCGCCCCACGGTGATCACCGGCACTTTCACCGCCGCCTTGATCCTGGCGGCGTGCGGAATGAGCTTGCCCGGCTGGTGGGGCAGGTAGGAGCTGAAGGAGGCGCGCGGAATCGCATAGTTGTGGTTTGCGGAAACCGTGATCGCGTCCGCCCCCGCCGCCTCGGCCACCAGCGCGTTGTAGCAGGCATCGTCGATCTTGATGCCGTGTTCGACGAAGAATTCCTCCGAATCCAGCTTTACCCACATGGGGAAATCCGGCCCGACGCGCGCGCGCACCGCCTGCGTCACCTCGCGCAGGAGCCGGGCGCGGTTTTCCCGCGATCCGCCGTAGCCGTCGGTCCGGCGGTTGGTTTGGGGTGAGAGGAAGCCGGCGATGATGTAGCCGTGCCCGCCGTGGATCTCGACGGCGTCGAAGCCGGCGCGCCGGGCGCGTTCGGCGCCCGCGGCATACCATTCGACCAACTGGTCGATGTCGGCCTGTTCCAGCACCTTGAAACTTGGCGGCGCGGTCATCGTCGCGGCCGATGTCTTGGCGAACTCCTCGGGAAAGAGCGCTTCGTAGAAGCCCGCGCCTTCGCTCGGAAGCGGCTCGGAAGGCACCCATACCGGGCGGCCCTCGGCCATTTCCGCGCCGGCCATGATGCCCGCGAAGTGGAGCTGGAGGCAGATTTTCGTGCCATGGCGGTGCACGACTTCCGTCAACCGCGACAGGCTGGGAATGTACTTGTCGTCCGAGATGCCGAGTTGGTGCTTCAGCGCCTTGCCATAGGGCAGGCCGACCGCGATCGCCTCGGTGATGATAACGCCTACGCCGCCGCGCGCGCGCGCTTCGTGATAGGCCAGCAGGGCGTCGCCGACAGTCCCGTCCGCTTCCGATAGATTGGTGCCCATCGCCGTCTGCACCAGCCGGTTGCCGATCTCCAGAGTGCCGATCCGGCCGGGTGACAGGAGGTGCGGGTACTTCGACATGCCATGGCTCCCAGACGGCTCTTTTGTGTTCAGCCGCGGTGTTCGCCTTCGGCGAGGACCAGTGGCCTGCCGCCCAAGCCGAAGAGGCGGGTGCATTTAAATATAGTGATCACTACTTTATCGTCTTCGCGCAGGTTGGCAAGTTCAAAAGAATGTCGATAAATCAGTAGAATATCCGGCTCCCGACGTGTCCTTGGGGCCAAGGCGATTCGCGCGCTACATCGGTGCGACCTGCACCTTGTTTTCCGTGTTGTTCTCCAGCAGCCGGGCGAAAGTCGCCGGGAAGTCGGCAATGGAGACGACGCTGCTGATCATGATCTTGGGGTCGACATGGCCGTCCAGCATCGTCCCGGCGACATAGGTGAAATCCTTGACCGAGTAGCCGACCGGGAACTGCAGGCTGACGCCCTTGAACCCGGCCATCGCGGGTACGACTTCGTCGGGCGTCATGCAGAAGCCCAGCGAGTGAACGCGGCCCATCAGGCGGACATGGTTCATCGCCTTGCCGAGCATGCCGGGCACCCCGACGCATTCGAAGACGTGATCGGCGGGGCCGCCGAGCGCCTCGGCGGCGTCGGTAATTTCGTTGTCGCCATAGGCGACGAAGGCGTCGGCCCCCATCTTCCGCGCCAGATCGGCGCGGCGCGATAACCGGGACATGGCGACGATCCGCCCGGCCCCGAGCCGGCGCGCCCAGAATATGGTGCTCAACGCGATCGTTCCGGCGCCCAATACCAGAATGCGATCTCCCGGCTGGATCATGGCCCTGCGCACGCCGTAAAGCGAGACGGTCAGGGGTTCGATCAGTGCGCCGTCTGCCGCGGAAAGTCCGTCACCCAGCGGAATGGCGGCCCTGGCGGGAATGCGCGCGAACTGTCCGAACCCGCCGCTGATCCGGGTGGCGGTGGGGCACAAGATCCAGTTGCCCGCCGCGCAGGCTTCGCAGGCGCCGCAGCCGACCGCCGGAAAGGCGGCGACGAGTTGGCCTGTCGCGAGGCCCGTCACGTCGCGGCCGCTCTCTACGATGCGCCCTGCGAATTCGTGGCCCATGACAAAGCCGTCCGGATAGGACCGGGGCGGGCCTTGGTTCAGGTGCAGTTCGCTGCCGCACAGGCCGCAGCGCTCCACCTCGATCACTACCGAACCGGGTTCTGCAACCGGATCGGGCCGATCCTCGACGACCAGAGGCTTGCCCGAGCCGTAACAGACCGCGGCCTTCATCACGCCTCTCCGGCCGGATTGCCGCCATCGGCGACGAAATCGGCGAACTCGGGCGTTCCCGGTAGCGGCATGTGCGGGTTGTAAATCGGCGAGATCGGCATCCGGGCCGCGGCCGCCATGATCCGCGCGGCGCGCTGAGCCAGCGGCACGACGTATTCGCCGTGGGTGATGATGTAGAATTCATTGGCTTCGATGGCGTCGATCACTTGTTGGCCGACGATTTCCGGCGCCATGCCGAAGCCTTCGGGCATGTCCACCGGTGGCAGGCCGACCAGCCGGTTGGTGGAACTGGCAAGGTTCGTCTGGGTCACGCCGGGGCACAGCACCGATACGCCGACGCCGAGATGCGCCAGTTCCTGCCGCAGCGCTTCGGACATGCCCACCACGCCGAACTTCGCCGCGCAATAGGCGCCCACGCCGCCGCACGCGATCACCCCTTGCGTCGAAGACGTGTTGACGATGTGCCCTTCGCCGCGCTCGGCGATGCCGCGGCCGAACTCGTGAATGCCGTTATAGACCCCCACCAGATTGATGCCGATCATCCGGTCGAAGCTTTCCGGCGACTGGTTGATCAGACTGTGCTGCCGGTAGTTGGCGCTGCTGCCCTCATTCATGATGCCGGCGTTGTTGACCAGGATATGGACCGGGCCGAACCGTGCTTCCGTGGCTTCGCGCGCGGCCGTCCACTGCGCGCGGTCGCGCACGTCGAGTACCACGGTGGCGACCTCTCCGGGAAAGCCGCGCGCCGCCGCTTCCAGTGCTTCAGCGTTGATGTCGCTCAGCATCACGCGGACCCCGCGCCGCGCGAGCGCCTTGCCGATGCCGAGTCCGATGCCACTGGCGCCGCCGGTGATGAATGCGATCTTGCCGTCCAGGTTCTTCATGCGAACGCTCCCAACCCCGATCTGTCACGCTCCACCGCATTGGCAGGCCGGCCTGGCAGCCAGGGCCCATCATCGGTGAGCGGCTCCTGCTCGGTGCGAGTTGTATATAGCGGTCGCTACTTGAATGGCGCAAGCGCCATATGCGACAGGCGTGCGGCGCGCCGAGGTGAAAGCGGCGATCCATTCGGGGCCGCGTGGCCAGCCTACCGCGTCGAGGCCCCGAAGGCGCGGAAACGCGTGCAATAGCGGATCGGTGCTATCGCTGTATCTTGTGCATCGAGGGATTGACGCTGAGACCTTCCATGATGAAGTCGCAGAGCGCTTCATGCACTTCCTCGTCATCCGCGACCCCTTCCGGAAACAGCCAGTCGCTGAACAGGATGCAGCCCAGGATGGAGGCGAACGAGATGCGGGAAATCAGGCGGGGCGGCACCTTGGGCGGCCCCATGAGCTTCACCTCCTCGATCGCCGACATCTTGTGGAAATAGTCTTGCAGTCCGCGAAGACCGCTCGCCGCGTCACCATCCTTCGCATAGGCTTCGTTGACGACGAGGGACTTGAACAGTCCCGAATGACGGCGGACGAAGTGCACCAGGTCGGAGACGAACGCGCGGCTTTCCCTCAGGCGTCCGGCTTCGTCGCCCTCATCGAAAGTATGCGTGGCGATGAACGTGGAGAAATGATCGTCGAGCGGCTTGAAGACCGCCTTGCGGAACAGTTCCGCTTTCGAACCGAAATGCGTGAAGATAAGGGCTTCGGCCACATCCGCGCGTCGCGCGATCACCGCGGTTGTCGTGCTGGAATAGCCGTTCTCGCCGAACTCAAGAAAGGCGGCGTCGAGAATCAGATCTTTGATCTCCTGTGTCGTGCGACGCTTGCGCCTCGGCTGCTTCACAAGTGATTTGCTGCCTCTGCTTTCCAGATTGCTCATTCCGGGCCCAATACTCCTGTCGCCGGTCAGCGGTCCGCTTGGGGTAGACGTGTTCGACGGCGGGAATGCCCGCATTCCCGCGAGGACGCAAGTTGTGAGAACCGATCGATCACAGCACGCCAGTCCCGCCGGGTCGGCTTGCCCACGGGATATATTAAGTAACAACTATTTAATATAGGGCTGCCCTCCGGTGCCGACGCCGCGATCCGCCATCGATGCGTCGGGGGAAGGGGTGACCGCAACGCACGCTGCGACCGACCCGTCAGGCGCCTTCGGCGGATTCGCGATTGACAGGGGTGGTACTGTGCTATCATTGCGACGAACAGACAGGCCGTGGAGCGGCTGAAGATCAATCGGGCCGGCGTCTCGTGGGCCCTGGAGGGGATGTGGTCGCGCACCGTCCGAACGACGGACATGTCGACCAGGGCTGAAAGGAACGGAAATATGGCCGACAAGACACTCGATTGCTCTGACCTCGACAACTACATGGGCAAGCCGATGACACCCTTCTCGTTGAAGGAGGATCTGCACAACAACGATTTCCGGCGCTGGACGCAGGCGATGCACTATCCCAACCTGCTGCACTACGACGCAGATTTCGCCGCCCGTGGCCGTTGGGGACGCCTCGTCGCGCCGCAGAGCTTCACGATCTCGGCGGGCGAGGGGCACGGCGCTTGTCCGGCGGGGATCGGCCGGATTCCGGATTCACACCTCGTTTTCGGCGGTGACGAATGGTGGTTCCACGGCGCCCGCCTTTTCGCCGGCGACCGCGTGATCCACGAAAAGATCCCCTATGATTATGTCGTGAAGGAAACCAAGTTCGCCGGCCCGACCTGCTTCCAGCGCGGCGACAACAACTATTACAAGCAGGACGGCACGCTGTTCGCCAAGCAGCGCTCCACCGCGATCCGCTATAATCCCGAACTTGCCGTCGAGATGGCCTCCATGGGCGGCGCCGAGGAACCGCCGGCCTGGACCGACGAGGAACTGGCCGACATCGAAAGCCGCAAGCTCGAATATATCACCATGCTGCACGAACTGGGGCACGGCTATCGCTGGTGGGACGACGTTGCCGTCGGCGACGAACTGCCGGTGCGCGTTTTCGGTCCGCACAGCGTGGCCAGCTTCGCGACCGAATGGCGTGCCTACATGATGACCCTGTGGGGCGGTTCGCACCGCAATGTCGATTGCGACCCCGTGCAGCTCGGCTACGTCGGCCCCATGGCGGGCTGGGAGATGGACCCGGTCGAGGAACTGATCAATCCGGAAAACACCGATGGCGCCTATATCGGCCCGTCGCGCGGGCACCTGTTCAAACGCTGGGCCAATTTCATCGGCATGCCGCGCGAATACGGCTATGGCGCCTCGATGGGGGCCTGGGTGCTCGATTACCTGGCAGGCTGGGCGGGTGAATGGGGCATGGTCGTTCACTGCAACTCGCAATATCGCGGCCCCGCCTTCTCCGGCGACATCACCATCCAGACCGGTGAAGTCGTCGCCAGGATGACCGACGAGGAAGGCCGGCACGTGGTCCAGATCAAGTCTAAGATGGCCAATCAGGACGGCACCACGATGGCCACCGCGACGGCGGAAGTGCAACTGCCGAAGAAGTAGACTGGAGGGAGCGTCGCGCGCCATGGACGGCTATTCGTGCGTCCCCGATCCGGCGGTGTCGCTGGTTCGGGGCATCCCTCTGGCGGAGGAGCCGGGGCTGGGCGAGCTGACCCTGTCGGGCTTCATTCGCGAGGTCACGCGGCGGCATGGCCCGCGCGAGGCCATCGCCCAGCCCCGCGTGGACGGGACGGTGGAGCGCTGGACCTATGATGAGCTGTGGGACCGCTGCATGGCGGTCGCCCGCGCGCTGGTTGCATGCGGCATCGGCAAGGGCGAACGCGTTGGCATATTGATGACCAACCGGGCCGAATTCGTGTCCTCGGCATTCGGCATCGCGCTGGCCGGCGGCGTGGCCACGGCTTTCAGCACTTTCGCGACCCCGCACGAACTCGACCAGATGATCGCGGCATCGGGCTGCTCGATCATCCTGGTTGAGCCGCAGGTGCTCAAGAAGAACTTCGTCGACATCATTCGCGAACTGGAGCCGGGGCTCGACCGCTCCGCGCCCGGCGGGTTGCGGTCGGCACGCTATCCCTACCTGCGGCGGGTGGTGTCGCTGGACTGCGACGCCGCGCCGGGCGGCGTGGAGCCATGGGGCGATTTCCTCGCCCATGGCGAGATGGTCCCGCCGGCGCTGGTCGAGGCGCGCGCATCGGGCAACACGCCCGCCGATCCGGGCGTGCTGCTGTTCTCCTCGGGCAGCACCGGCAAGGCGAAGGGCATTCTCAGCGCGCATCGCGGGGTGACGATCCAGATGTGGCGCATGCCGCGCATCTTCGACAATCGCGCCGGCGACAGGGTGCTGACGCTCAACGGCTTCTTCTGGTCGGGCCAGTTCGCGCTGGCGATCGGCGGCGCGCTGGGCGCGGGCGCGACGCTGGTGATGCAGAGTTTTTTCGATCCGGAAGCGACGCTCGCGCTTTACGAGGCCGAGAAGATCACCGTGCCGGTCGGCTGGCCGCATCAGTGGGAGCAACTGGCGGGCGCCGCGAACTTCGCCAGCGCGGATCTCTCGTCGCTGCGCAACGTCGGCGAGAACAGCCCGCTGCGCCACCATCCGACGGTGAAGGCCAACTGGGCCGAGCCGACCCGCATCTATGGCAACACCGAGACCTTCACGCTCAGCAGCGCCTATGTCACGGGAACGCCCGAAGAGATACTCAAGGGGGCCTATGGCTTTCCGCTGCCGGGTATGACCTTCAAGGTGGTCGATCCGTTCACCGGCGCGATCATGCCGATGGGCGAGCGCGGCGAACTGGCGGTGAAGGGCCCGACGCTGATGCTGGGCTACATCGGGGTCCCGCTCGACGAGACGCTCGACGACGAGGGCTTCTTCCGCACCGGGGACGGCGGCTATGTCGATGCCGATGGCCGCGTATTCTGGGAGGGCCGGCTGAACGACATCATCAAGACCGGAGGCGCGAACGTCTCCCCGGTCGAGGTCGATGCGCGCCTCATGCAGCATCCCGGCGTCAAGATCGCGCAGACCGTCGGCGTTCCGCACGACACGCTGGGCGAACTGGTCGTATCCTGCATCGTGGCGCATGATGGCGCCAGGCTGGACGAGGAGGAGGTCAGGGCCTTCGCGCGCGCGCAACTGGCAAGCTACAAGGTGCCCCGCCGCGTCCTGTTCGTGTGCGAGGACGAGCTTGACCAGACCGGGTCGGCCAAGGTCAAGACCGCCGAATTGCGCAAGCTCGCCGCAGCAAGGATCGCGTGATCCGGCGCCCGCCTTGCGCTGGGGGCCGTTTCGGCGCCTATGCCCCTTCCGGTTCGACGTCGTAGGCCGCCAGGTATTCGGCGAAACCTTCGCGGACCTGCTCCGCGGTCAGCCCGAACTCGGCCAGCTTGTATTCGTGGTTGCCGAACTTTCCTTGCGGATTGGCGTCCAGCCAGGCCTGGATGCTCGCCTCCGCCTCGGCCGTGAAGTCGTCGCCAAGCGCGGCATAGAGCTTGCGCATCGCCCCCACGGGATCGCGCAGGACATCGGCATAATGGACGTCGATGATGCGATCATGGCCGATACGCGCGCGGGTGGCCATCACGCGGCGGGCATGTTCGGCGGTCTGCCACGAATAGTTCTGGCCGATCCATTCCAGATCGATCACGCCCGAGGAATGGGTTGCGGCCAGGCGCTGGAGGCTGCAGTACGAGGACGTTGCCGTGATCGGATCGCGGTGGGTCCAGACCAGCCGCGCGTCGGGATAGACCTGGAGCAGCGTATCGAGCCACAGGCTGTGCGAAGGCAGCTTCAGGTTCCAGGTGCCCGGCGCGTCCGCCTGGTGCAGTTGCAGGAATTTCTTGTGATACTTGTAGGTCGGCAGCATGTCGATCGCGGGATCGTAGATCCAGTCGCGATAATTGGGCATCCTGCCCCGGCTCTCCCAGATCAGGGCCTTGAAATCGTGGATCGTCCAGAACACGCATTCGTTGGGATAGACGGCCGAGTTGCGATAGTACTTGAACATTTCCGGCATGGCCGCCTGCATCTCGCGCTCGCGTTCAAGCATGGCGAGGCAGCGCGGGTCCGTATGGAGCGTGTTCGTCGTCGGCGGGGGGACGGGGTGCTCGATCTCCCAGGATAGCGGCGAACGGCGCGCGGGATCGGCCGCGAGCAGGTTCGACAACAGGGTCGTGCCCGTGCGCGGCACGCCGAACACGAAGACGGGGCGTTCGACGGGGCGGTCCAGCAGTTCCGGGCGCCGGCGCAGCGCGTCCTCGATGCTCAGGCGATCGGAAAGCGCCTTGACGACATAGGCCGCGTTGGCTTCCGCCCGATCGTCGGCGGGTTGCTGGGCGCTGAAGTCGGACAGGTAGATATCCAGCCCCTCGCGGAAGGATTCGTCATCGAAGCGTTCGAGGCCGGTTTCCCTGCGCGCGCGTTCGATTAGTTGCTCGCCGGTGTATTTGGTCATGCATCGTTACTCCGCGGGGAGGGAGGCCCCTTGTCGCCTGATGTTTCAGCCTGGCATTTCAGCCGCCTGCGATCGGGACGGATCAGGCGCCGCGCCCCGTCCACTTCGCCATGCGCAGGCGATAGTCGGCGAACAGCTTGCTGACTTCGGCGAGGTCGACCCCGAACTCCGCCGGATCGGGCTTGCTCGCCGGTTCGCGGTTCGCCGTGTTCTGTTCCCACCAGGCCGCCATGTTCGCCGCGAACCCGGGCGAGACGGTCTCGCCCAGCCATGCGTAGAGCCCGCGGGCCTGGCCGATCGGGTCCTCGTGCATGGCGCGGAAGTGGATGTCGTAGAAGCGGTGGTCGTTTCCGGCATCGCGAAACGCCATCGCCCGGCGTATGCCCTCGCTCCACAGCCGGATGCACAATGCCCCCATGAAATGAGGGTCCACCGCGTCGGAAAACATCGCGGCGGTGCCGGTGTAGACCGTGGCGATGGATAGCACCACTTCGGTCGGGTCGCGGTGCGTCATCACGAAGCGCGCATCGGGATAGGCCCTGTCGAGCGCCGGCAGCGATAGCAGGTGTGCGGGCGCCTTCAATCGCCATGACCGCGCGGCCTCGCCCCACTGCAGCAGCCTGATGACGCGCCGATGATAGAGATAGGTCGATTCCATGTCGGCATCGATCAGCCATTCGGCATAGCTCGGCACCATGGCGAAGGCCGGGAACATCTGCGAGCGGAAATCCAGCGCCATCAGGTCGAGGCATTCCATTGGGCCGTCGATGCCGGTGGGCGTGAACGAGCGCTTGCCGGCCGATGCCCGGTCGACTTCGGTTTCCGCGCCGCGACGCGGATCGGGGCCGGAAACCGTGGACGGCGGTGGGCAGGGGGTGTTCGATTCCCAGGCGCGCAGATAGCGGATGGCCGGATCGCTGGAGAGCAGGAACGAGAGCGCGGTGGAGCCGGTGCGCGGCAGGCTTACCCCGAACAGCGGGGAAACCACCTGTTCCTCGGCGATTTCCGGGTGGCGGGCGTACCAGTCTTCCACCTGGAGCCGTTGCTTGAGGTGGCCGATCACGCGCTCGCGGATCGCGCTTTCGCCGATCGCGTTGAGCTTCGCCTCGCGATTGAGCGCGTCGACGAGAATCTCCAGACCCTCGCGATAGGTGTCGCCGCCGAAATCGTGCAGTCCGGTTTCCGCCCGGGCAATGGCGATCAGTTCGTTGTGGTTTTCCATTCCAGTTCTCGTCGCGTGGTCGCTGGTGGTGGCGCGATCGGTGGAGCGTCGGGCTTCAGACGGCGCTGAACCGGCTGAAGAAGCTTGCCTTGCGGGCGGCGATCTGGCGCGAGCGTTCCTCCGGCGTGACGCGGACGACGCCTTCGAGCGCGGCGACCTCGGACAGTTTCACGATGCGGAAATCATGGAACAGGCCGGCGTTGTCGCTCGCGCCGCCGGGGAAGCCCTGCCAGCGCATCAGACCCATGCCTTCGCTCATGCCGCACGTGTCGAGCCAGTTCGCCGTGCCGGGGTCGACCGGCGAGATGACATAAGTGTAGCGCCCATCGGTATCGGCCACGGACTGCGCGCGATTGAGGCAGGTGAAGTTGCGGCCGTGGTCGGGGGCGATCATCCAGGGGTCGGTAAGCTGGAACCCCATGTAGGCGGCCGCGCCCGGATGGATGGTGACGACGGCGGCTTCGCCCGGCTCGAGCTTGAAATGGACCCCGCCGATGAACCCCCAGCCGCCCTCGCGCGCGCCGGGAGGGGCCGAGCAGTTGGCCTTGATGCCGCCCAGCCAGACGTCGGGGTAGTTCGACCAGAAGCCGATCACGCCGGCCAGATCGGCCAGCACCGATTGCTTCACGGTCGCGATGTCGATTTCGGCGTCCGGCTGGCAATCGAGGCGGCGGATCGACAGCCTGAGCGGCGGCGTGTTCCAGTCGAGCAGCATCTGGCGGCAGCCGAACGAGCAGGGCGCCGGCTCGGTCGGCAGGTGTCCCACGCCGTCCTGCGGCTCGCCGCCGATCAGGAAGCGGAACGATCCGTCCGCCGCGATGTCGAGCTGGGTGTCGTCGAGATTGCCGAGATTGCGGAAGATGCCCGCGTCCGGGTTGGACGTGGTGTCCTCGGTCTCCTTCGCCGCGACCGGATGTGTCATGGTGCCGGCAAAGACCGAGAACAGCAACTGGGCCGATGGCCGCGCCGGATCGATCCGGCCGGTCACCTCATAGCGTCCCCGGCCGTCGAGCACGGTGCTGCGATAGATCGCGTCGGGGTTGTCGCCCGCCTTGCCGTTGCCGGGAAAGGTGTGGCCGAACCAGCGGCGCGGCGCGGTGTCCGACCCCATCACGAAGGCGGGATTGTCACGCGAGGCGTAGTTGATCTCGTCGAAGATGAGCCCGGCCGTCCACTGGAGCACGGCGGTTTCGATCCGGTCGCCGCCGTCGGCCGTGCGGCCGCGCGGCGTGGTTGCCAGTTCAGCCTTGATCCGGTCCTGCAGCGCCACGATGTCGGGATCGTGAAGCAGCCGGATCACCATCTTCTCGGCCGAGATCTGGGCTTCGTTGCCCAGGATCGTGGGCGCTGCGCCCGCACTGATCGCCGTCATTGTCCCTCTCCTCTCGTGCCAGCCGGCGGCTATGATGTCAGTTCATGTACATCCCGCCGGAAACGTCGATCGTCTGGCCGACCATGTAATCAGCCGCTTCCGAGGCGAGATAGGCCACCATGTTGGCCACTTCGTCCGGCAGCGAGACGCGGCCGACCTGCACAAACTTGTCGAGCGATTCCGAGATCGCCCCGCGCGCGGCGATCGCGGCTTCGGGCGTCGCCGGGCGCAGGATGCTCTCTTCCAGCGAGGCGTTGATCATGATGCCCGGCGCGACACACATGACGTAGACGCCGCGATCGATCACCTCGTGCGCCAGGTTGCGGGTGAAGCCGATCACGCCGGCCTTGGCCGCGCCATAGACCGAGATGCCCTTCTGCGCCGTGCGCGCGGCGGCGGAGGCGATGTTGATGATCCGGCCCGAACCCTGCGGCAGCATGTGCTGAAGCGCGGCGTGCGCGCCGTACATCAGCATGGTGAAGCTGCCGTGCACGGTGACGTCGATGTCTTCCTTGGTCTGGTTTTCGAACATGCCGCCGCGCATCAGGATCGGGTTGTTGATCATGATGTCCAGCCCGCCCATCTTTTCCCGGCTTTCGGCGACCGCGCGGACGACCTGGTCCCAGTCCGACAGGTCGGCCTGGACGGGATAGGTGTTGACGCCCCAGCGCTCGCGGATTTCGCCGGCGCGCTGTTCGAGGGTGGCCATGGTGCGGCCGACCAGCGCGATATCCGCGCCCGAGCCGGCGAGCCGGTTGGCGATCGCATGGCCCAGCCCGTCGCCGCCGGCGCCGGTGCAGATTGCCTTCTTGCCCTTAAGGCTGATGAGGTCGGCCAGCCGCATGTTGACGGTGTGGCGCGGGAGACGGTCCAGTCCCAGGTAATCAGCCCAATCGCGTTCTGCCGCATCCCGTTCTGGCGAGTCGCGTTCGTCCGGGGCCATGCCATCCTCCCTCTGTCGTGATCCGCCTTCGATGCCGGGCGCGAAGGCACTTTCCGGTGGGCCGCTTTCGGCCGACATCTGACCGTTGATTCGGCTCTAGCAAGTGGTCAAACTAGTGTCTACTATTTCGAAATGCGTAAGGCCGGTGATTGGCGGGGCGATCGCGTTGCTCGCCGAAAAGTCGGCCTTTCTCCCGCAGGGGATCATCAAACCATGACGACCGTTTCCGCCGAGATCCTGATAGACATGCCGAGGTCAGCCGCCTGGAGCAGGCTGGAGGACTTGCGGCTTGCGCAGCGATACGTGCCGGGCGTGACGCGCATAGAGATCACCACGCCGCAGGACCGCGGCTTGGGGGCGAGCCGCAAGGTCTTCACCGAAAAGCGGCCACCCCTTGACGAGACGGTGACCGAATGGGTCGAGGGCCATGGCTTCACCGTGAGGGTCCATGACGGTGACAAGCCGTCGCCGCCATTCCGCCAGTTCCATTTCCGCTACTGGCTGGACGATGCCGCGGACGGGCGGACGCGGATCACCACGACGATGATCTACGAACTGCCGGGGGGTATCGCGGGGCGGGTGCTGGACGCCCTGGTGATGCGTCGCGCCATGGCGCGCATGGCGGGCAGAATCACGCGCAACATGAAGCAGGTCTACGAAGGCGCTTCGCACTGATCGGGCGAGGCATCAGCCCCGCGATTTTCCGGAGCATGGAAGGATGAGACGCATGAACGAGATTGCCGATAACAAGCCGAAGCTCGCGGAGATGGTCCGTTCCGGCGATGCCCAGACCGAAGCCGTGGCCATCACGCCGTTCATTTTCATGTCGCGCGACGCATCCAACGCCTATCTCGTCACGACATCGGACGGCGACCTGGCGATCAACACCGGAATGCCCGATGGCGCCGAGCGGAGCGTGGCGCTGTTCAAGCCGCACCGCACCGGCCCGCTGCGTCACATCATCCTGACGCAGAGTCATGCCGATCACTTCGGCGGCGTACCCGAGTTCCTGGAGGAAGGAACGACGATCATCGCGGGCCCCGGATATATCGAGGCGCGCGACGACATGCTGGGACTGCGGCCGTTCACCGGCGCGCGCACCTTCCGGCTGTGGGGGGCGACGTTCAAGCGGGACAAGCCGCTCAAGCCGGTGCCCGACGTCACGCCCGATATCCTGGTTGGGCAGGAAATGACGCTGGACGTGGGGGGTCGCACTTTCGTGCTGATCCACGCGCCCGAGGGCGAGACGGAGGACAACATCCTGGTCTGGATGCCCAGGGAGAAGATCGTCTTCACGGGCAACACATTCGGCCCGGTCTGGCTGTCGATGCCCTTTCTCAACACGATTCGCGGCGACAAGCCGCGCCGGGTGCGCACTTATCTGGAAACGCTCGCCAGGGTCCGTTCGCTCGGCGCCGAGATCCTGATCACGGGGCACGGTGAGCCGATCGTCGGCAAGGACCGGATCAGGGCCGATCTCGACCGGATGGAGGCTGCGGTCCGCTATGTGCGCGATTACACGCTGGAAGGCATGAAGGCGGGCAAGACGGTGCACGAGCTGATGCACGAATTCGCCTTTCCGGACGATATCCGGATCGGCGAGTTCCATGGCAAGGCGAGCTGGGCGGTCAAATCGATCTGGCGCGAATACTCCGGGTGGTTCCACTATGAGGACGGCACCACGGAACTGTACGGGGTTCCGCGATCGGCAGTTCATGCCGATCTCGCCGAACTTGCCGGGGGCGCGGCGAAACTTGCCGCGCGTGCCGGCGAGAAGCTCGCGGCCGGAAAGCCCCTGGAGGCCTTGCACCTGATCGATGTCGCGCTCGGGGCCGAGCCGGGCCAGCGCGACGCGCTGCTGGTGAAACGGGACGCTTGCCGGCTTCTGCTGGAGCGCTCGGGCGGCCAGAATTTCAGCGAGACGATGTGGCTGCGCGCCGAGATCGCGGACGCCGAGGCGCTGCTTGCCTAGCCGTCGGCCGGGAGCGTGACCTGCCGGCGCGCGCGAGCGGGGGTGGCGGACCGGGGCGCGGCTCAGCCCTCCCAATCGAGGCCGTCGCGCTTCAGCACCCGGCGCTGTTCCTTCGCGAATCGCGCGACCACCTGCTCCGTGGATTCGCCGGGCCGGACGCATCTGGCGAAAATGCGCGGCGCGATGAAGGCGGAGGTGAGCATGATCGTGCAATAGACCTCGGCGTCGATCCCCTCTTCGGGCTGCTGTTCGTCGAAGCGCGCCTGCATTCCTTCCACCAAGAGTTCCCACGAGGGATACGAGGTGTGGATGTCCACCCCGGCCAGCAGGTCGTCGATCCACAGCTTGATCAGTTCGGGATTGTCGAGTGCGAACCGGAGCAATCCGAACGTCCGCTCCGCCACGGACCAGCCGGGGTCCATGCCGCGCGCGATCTGTTCCGAAGCCCAGTCCTTGACCGCGGCCAGCAAGGCATCGCGGTTCGCGAAATGGTAATAGACGTTCGCGCGGCTGATCCCCAACTCGCGCGCCATTGCCGAGATCGACATCGCGTCCACGCCCTTTTCGGAAACGAGCCGGACGGCCGCCTCGATCATCTCCCGGTGCGTCTGCGCGAAGCCCTTGTTGCGCGCGATATCGTTTGCCGTGGATTGTGCTGTCATGGCCGCTGCATAGCCGCAGGATGGGCTGCGGACCAGCAGCCCCAGCCACCTCGGGGAGTCACGCTCGGTCGATCCGCATCCTGCCCCCCGGCGCACACACCCAGCCTGTGGCAGCAAAACTTTATACAGGTATGTATGAATTTTCTTGTGCCGCACGCGGCGCAGGCGTAATCCGGCCATCGGAGAAGCCGGAAACGCCCGCGGGCTTCCTGGCTTCGATCGGGAAATGAGGATCGGCATATGAACGCGCAAACCCAGACCGTCTTTCGCCCGCCCGTGGACAAGACCGCATGGCTGGGCACGGACCCAATTCCGGCCAGACCCTATTACGACCCGGCCTATTACGAGCTGGAGCGCAAGGCGATCTTCATGCGGAGCTGGCTCAATATCGGCCATGTCAGCGAACTGCCGGAACCGGGCAGCTTCATCCGCCGCGAACTGGAATTCGCGGAGGCCTCGCTGCTGATCGTGCGGGGCAAGGATGGTGTCATCCGCGCCTTCCATAACGTCTGCACGCATCGCGCGACGCAGCTCGTCAGCGAAGCGGAAGGGCGCGCCAATGCCTTCATCTGTCCTTATCACATGTGGAATTTCGGGCTCGACGGACAGTTGCGCTCGGCCCCCGAGTTCGAGAATTTCCACACGACCAAGGAGGACTGCGCGCTAAAGCAGGTGGCGGTGGATGTCTGCGGCGGCCTGATCTTCGTCAATCTCGACCGCAATCCGGCGCAATCGCTTCGCGACTATCTCGGCGAGCATCTCGTCGGGCGCCTTGAAATGGCGCCGGTCGCGCAGGCGACGGGCTTCAGCGAGTACGTCTATGAACTCGAAGCCAACTGGAAGATGGATTACGACAACTTCCAGGAAAGCTATCATCTGAAGTTCATCCATTCGCGCACCGGCGCACCCAGCTTCACCGCCGGCAACCCCTTCGGGCATTCGCAGACCTACGACTTCTATGGCCCCCATCGCACCCAGACCTTCTGGCCGCATGTGGACATGGAGGCTGCCTCGCCGATCCAGCAGGCGATCCTGGGGGCGGCTGTGACATTCATGACGGAGCGTGGGCTGATTCCCAATCCGACCAATCGCGAATATTATGCGCTGTTTCCCAACTTCTTCCTGCTCGGCTCTCCGACCCAGCATTTCAGCCATGTCGTCTATCCGCTGACGGCGCGCAAATCGCGCGGGGTGGTGCGGCTCTACTGGGTCGGCGAACCGAAATGTGCCAGCGAGATGCTGGCGCGCGAATACGCCTTCGTGGTTACGCGCGATATTCACTCGGAGGATGTCGACGTCATTCGCGCGGGCCAGCGCGGCATGAACAGCGGGGCACTCGACCATATCCACTTCCAGCAGATGGAGAGCCTGTGCCGCCACCTCTACCTCGTGTCGAGCGGGATGGTGGAGAGCTACAGGGACGAGCAGGCGGCCGGGGGAGAAGCGGCATGAGCGCGCGGCAGAACCTTCCGGCCGGTTTCGAAGCGCTCGTGCCCTTCGTGGCGCGATGGGCCGCAGCGACCACCGCCGAGCGTGCCCGCCGGCGAAGCGACAGCACGGCCGAGGAGCGCCAGACCTTCTTCGACGCGGCTGCCCCCCGGCTCCAGGCCGCCATGGCCTATCTCGATGCCAAGCCGCTGCCGGAGCTGGACGATGCGGACAAGCGGCTGCTCAATCTGATGATGGGCTTTTCCCATGTCCAGATGGCGGTCGAGGTCCATAGGGAAACCGAACCCAGGCACGCCGCCTGGCGCGAAGCCATGGTGATCACGCACTCCGCCACCGATCTCGCCTGATCGCGAAGGATAAAGAGGGGGGAGGGGCCTGGCGCGTGCGGGTGGGTCGCGTCTGCCCGCGGGCGGCGCAATCCGCGTGTCGCTTGCCGGGGACTCCGTGGGCGCAGATGGGCGAAGTCTCGGTAGCCGTGCGGTCAAGGCATGAGCGCGATTCATCAAGGCGACAGCCGTTGATGTAGATCGGTGGCCGGCGACGATCGCTGGCGCACGACATTGGTCGATCCGGCCACGAATGTCCTTGCCAAACCCAATAACTAGCATTTACTATTTATTATGAACGGGGTGCTGCCGCGATCTCCGCCCCGGTGCCTGCGCCCGGATGCCTGCGATTGCGCCAAGCGCCCTGGGAATGATGGAGATATGCAGGAGGCCGGGTTGCCGATCGTGAATTACATGGAAGCAAATGGCAATCGCCACAGTATCGACGTTCCCATGGGGGAGAACGTGATGCGTGGCGCCCTCTACAATGGCGTGGAGGGGATTGTCGGCGAATGCGGCGGCGGGCTGTCGTGCGCGACCTGCCACGTCTACGTCGACGATGCCTGGACGGAGAGAGTTGGAGGTCCGTCCTCGGAAGCGGAAGAGCAACTTCTGGAGAATGCGTCTTCGCACGTGCTCCCGTCCAGCCGGCTCGGCTGCCAGGTGCTGGTAACCGGGGAACTGGATGGTCTGGTCGTCCACCTGCCCGAGAGCCAGTTCTGACCATTTCCGGATAGGAGCAACGACGTGCCGATTGACGCAGCCAACCCGGTTCCTCCGAAGTTCGCGAGGCCGGCGGGTCCGGACCAGGTGCCGCCGCATGTGCCCAGGGATCTGGTGTTCAGCACCGGCCTGACGAATGGACCGGAATTTCTCGCCGGTCCGCACGATTTCATGGCGAACCTGCACAAGACCAAGCCCCCGATCTATTACGATGTCGGTGACTTCGCCAACATGTGGCACTTCATCAAACATGAGGATGCGCTGTTCGCCCTGCGCCATCCGGAATATTTCTCGAACGAGGGGAATTCTCCGTTCCCGCGCGATCCGGACGATTATTTCTATTTCATTCCGCCGGAAATCGATCCGCCGCATCACCGCAAGTATCGCAACATTGTCGATCCGCTGTTTTCGCCGGCGGGCGTGAAGAAGCTGGAAGGCAAGATCCGCCAGCTCGCCAATGAGCTGATCGACGGCATCGCGGACAAGGGCGAGTGCGAGTTCACGACCGCTTTCGCGCGCCCGCTGCCGGTGCTCATCTTCCTCGAACTGGTCGGCTTGCCCAAGGAAAATCTCGATCTTTTCGTTACCTGGGCGGATGACCTCATGCATTCTGAAAATCAGGAGGTTATGGGCAGGACGCTCAAGAAGATCACCGGCTATCTCACGTCCGTCATCGCCGACAAGAAGGCCAACCCCGACGAAGGCGTGTTCAGCGTCATCGCCAATGCGCAGGTCGAAGGCAAACCATTGGCTTTCAAGGAAATCCTCGGGTTCTGCACTTTCCTGTTCATCGGCGGCCTCGATACCGTCTATGCCACGCTCAACAACGTCTGGCTGTGGCTTGCCGAACATCCGGAGCGCCGGCACGAGATCGGCGATCGCATCAACGCCGACAGCGACAAGATCGTCGAGGAACTGCTGCGCCGCTACTCGGTGACCTTTTCCGGCCGCGAGGTTGCGCAGGATATCGAGATTCGCGGCGTGCAACTCAGAAAGGGTGATCGCATCACCTGCATCCTGCCCGCGTGCAACTACGACCCCGAAGTCTTTCCGAACCCGCTGGAAGTGGACTTCGACCGCCCCCGCAAGACGATCCTGGCTTTCACCGTCGGCGTGCATTCGTGCATGGGCGGCCATCTGGCGCGGCTCGAAATCAAGATCGCCTTGCAGGAATGGCTGAGGCGCATTCCCGACTTCGAGTTGAAGCCCGGAACCCGGATCGAATACCGCCCCGGCGGTGTGATCGGCCCGGACCGCGTGCCGCTGGTGTGGCGGGCCTGAGCTTCGCGCCGGATGGCGAGAGGGAATGATTGAGAACTGGCGGATGCTTCAGGCGGGATTCGTTGTCGGGAGAGGTTCGGACATGAACAGGTCGATTGTCATAACCGGGGCTGGTTCCGGCCTCGGCCGGGCGCTCGCCCGCAAGCTGGCCGGCAACGGCAACGCGCTGTTTCTCATGGGCCGTAACATCGCGAAACTTGAAAAGGTTGCGCAGGAGATCGGGGGCGCCCGCGCCGTTGGCTGCGATGTCGGCGATCCGGCCTCGGTCGCCGCCGCCTTCGGTGAAGTCGCGAGGCATACGCAGCGGCTCGATGTCCTGATCAACAACGCCGGCCTGTTCGAGCCCGCGATGATCGCCGAGGCGAGCGACGGTCACATACGCGCGCTGCTCGACACGAACCTGGCCGGTCCGATCTACTGTTCGCGTGCGGCGATTCCGCTGATGGCGAAGGGCAGCCATATCATCGCGATCGGCAGTGAGACGATAACCGTCCCGGTGGCGATGCTGGCACTCTACCAGACCGGCAAGGCGGGCCTGGAACGCTTCATGCAGACCCTGAACCAGGAAATGGCCCCGAAAGGCATACGCGTCACCATGGTGCGCGCCGGCAAGATGTACGAGCCGGAAATGGCATCGCCCTTTCCGGCCGAACTGTACCAGCGCTTCGTGGAAGAAAACGCCAGGATCGGACTGCAGCAATCAACCCAGCCGCTGAGCCGTTACGATTCGGTGGCACAGGCCATCGCGCCCCTGCTGGAACTGCCCGACGAGGTGAATTGCCCGCTTATCCTGCTGGAGGGCCGCTTCCCCTGACCGGGCAACCATGAACCAGACAATCGTGACGGAGCCCTCCACTGTGACTCTACTGCCCCACTCCCTGCTTTATATCGAAGTGGCTACCCGCGCGGCTATCGTCGGAGCGGTACCCTCGGCATTCATCTCACTCCAGACAGGATAAGGCATGACCCAGGTTATGAAAGGCGTGCGCGTTCTCGAAGTCGCGCAGTTCACGTTCGTTCCGGCGGCCGGCGCGGTGCTGGCCGACTGGGGCGCCGACGTCATCAAGATCGAGCATCCGGTGCGCGGCGATACCCAGCGCGGCTTCATCAACTTGGGCGGGCAGAAGATCGATCCGTTGCGCCACACGCTGATCGAGCATCCCAACCGGGGCAAGCGTAGCGTCGGGGTGGATATCTCCACGCCCGAAGGCCAGGAACTGATCTACGAGATCGCGAAAACCGCCGATGTGTTCCTGACGAACTACCTGCCTTCGGTGCGCCAGAAGAACAAGTTCGACATCGAGCACATCCGGGCAGTGAACCCCGACATCATCTATGTGCGCGGCAGCGCCTATGGCGACAAGGGGCCGGAGCGCGACGTGGGCGGGTTCGATGCAACCGCCTTCTGGACGCGTTCGGGCGTGGGCCACACGATGTCCCCCGCCGAACTTGGCGCGCCGCTTTCGCAGGGCATGCCGGCTTTCGGCGATTCGATCGGCGCCATGAACATAGCGGGGGGCATCTCGGCCGCTCTTTTCCATCGCGCCACCACCGGCGAGGCGGTGGAAGTGGACGTTTCGCTGCTGAGTTCGGCATGGTGGGCCGCGGGTGCTGCGATTTCGCAGGCCAGCGAGACGGGCGTGGACGCGCGCAACGCCATGCCCAGGACCGGTTCGAGCTTCGGAAACCCCTTTATCGGGAATTTCACCACCTCGGACGGCAAGACGATCGCCCTCAACACGCTGACGCCTGGCGTCTATGCGCGCGAGATATTTACCCACCTCGGCATTCCCGAGGCGGCCGATGATCCGCGCTTCGCCAGCGCGGAACTGCTGATGGAAAACTGGGCCGATGCCAGCGCCTTGCTGGTGGCCGCGTTCGGCAAGAAGCCCTTTGCCTATTGGCGCGAACACCTCAAGACGATGCGTGCGCAGTGGGCGCCCTGCCAGAGCCTGGTCGACCTTCTAACCGATGAACAGGCGCTGGCCAACGACATGATCGTCGAGGTCGAGGCCATCGATGGCGGCGCGCCCATGAAACTGGTACGCCCGCCCGTGCAGTTCGATCATGCGCCCGTCGAGACGACCCGCGCCCCCCAGGCCTCGGAGCACACCGAGTTGTTCCTCATGGAACTGGGGGTAGAATGGGACCGTATCGAGAATCTCAAGGCGAAGGGCGTCGTGGCCTGACCGGCGGACGACGTTCCGAAGCCCTGTTGCGAGCATGAAAGTACCAGAGACATGGCCAACCTCGGCATCGAACTGATCAGTGTTTTCGGCATGCCGCCGGTAAAATTCGTGGAACTCGCGGCCGAACTCGGATGCCCCAATATCAGCATGGGGCTCAACCAGATGGATTGTAATCCCTACGGCTATCCGCGTTACTCCATTCCGGAGGACGCGGCGCTGCGGCGCGAGATCAGGGCGGCGGCGCAGGCCAACGGCGTCACCATCGCGCTGGGGGAAAACCTCACCGTCCTGCCCGACATGGACTGCCGCGAGATGTGGCAGTCGACGCTGGACATCCTCGGCGAACTGGGCGTCACCCAGGCCAATTCAGTCAGCTTCGAACCCGATTTCCAGCGCAATGTCGATCAGTACGGAGCCCTTGCCGAACTTTCAGCCGCGTGCGGCATCCGCACGCTGATCGAATTCGTGCCGATCTTCGGGATCGCCGATGTGCGCCAGACGCTCGACCTCATTGCCCAGGTCGGCCATCCCAACCTGGGCCTCATCTTCGATACGATGCATGCCGGCAGAACCGGTTTCGCCCCTGAACAGGTGGCGACGATTCCGCCCGAACTCATCGGCTATATCCAGATCTGCGACGCGCCTCGGGGCAAGCCCGCATACGATTTCATGGATGCGGGCTACATGGACGAGGCCATGCACGAGCGGCTTTCACCCGGCCATGGCGATCTGCCGCTGGCGGACTATCTGCGCGCGCTGCCTGACGATCTGGTCATCAGTCTCGAGATCCCCAGACGCAGCGAGGCGGAGGCCGGAAAGGACCTGCGCGATATTCTCGGACGGTGCGTCGCCGACACACAAGCCGTGCTGGCCAGCCTGTAGTCCCTCTCCGGCGGCCAGGCGGCCCGATGTCGCCGTTCGCTGGCCAATAACTGAGACGATTCCACGAAAGAGGCACCGAAATCGATCGGCGTCAGGCCCTCCGAAATCAGAAAATGTGCCATGGAATCCGAAAATTCGGCATTTCACCAAACGGTATAAGCCGCTTAAGTTGGTGACCCCTACGGGAATCGAACCCGTGTTTCAGCCGTGAGAGGGCCGCGTCCTGACCGCTAGACGAAGGGGCCACATGCCGACACCGACCTATCGCCATATCCCGCATGGGACAAGGTAATGGTGACCCCTACGGGAATCGAACCCGTGTTTCAGCCGTGAAAGGGCCGCGTCCTAACCGCTAGACGAAGGGGCCGTGCCGGCTAGTGCCGACGGCAGGCCGCGCGTTTAGGGAAGGCGTCTGCGGGGGTCAAGCCCCATGGTCAGGATATTTCAGTCGGCCCAGGCAGCGTCGTCGAGATGCAGTTCCGCCTGCGGGCGGCTGGCCCAGTCGTCGATGCGGGCGCGGCCGGCCAGCCACAGGCGGCGGCCGTGCGATCCGTGAAGCAGCGTCTGCCCCATCGTGCTTTCCGCCGCGCGGAAGGCGATGGCCTTGAAGCTGGCGCCGTCGTCTCCCCGCGCGATGACGCGCACGTGGTCGGAGCCGACCAGATCGGCCTTGACCAGCCGCACCGGGCCGACCGCCACGCGAGGCCCCGGCCAGCCCATGCCGAAAGGACCGGCGCTTTCCAGCGTGCCGACAAGCTCGGGCGTCAGCCCGCCCGGCGCTATGGCGAGGTCGAGCAGCAGCGCCTGCGTCGCCATCGCCCCGGCGACTGCCGCGCCAAGCTTCGCGTCGAGCCAGTCGGCGAGGGCATCCAGGCGGTCGGGCGCGATCGTGAGCCCCGCCGCCATGGCATGGCCGCCGCCGGCGACGAGCAGGCCGGCTTCGCGCGCCGCGATGATCGCGGCGCCGAGGTCGACGCCCGCGATCGAGCGGCCCGACCCTTTGCCAAAACCCTGGCCCTTGCCGTGCCCGGCCTCGTCGGCGTCGAGCGCGACGACCAGCGCGGGCTTGCCGGTCTTTTCCTTGATGCGTCCGGCGACGATGCCGATCACGCCGGGGTGCCAGCCGCGTCCCGCGAGGACGAGCACGGCGCGGTTGTGCTGCGCGGCGAGCTGCGCTTCGGCCGCTTCCTGCACGGCGGCCTCTATCGCCCGGCGTTCCTCGTTGAGGCGGGAGAGCTGCGCGGCGATGGCGGCGGCTTCTTCCGGGTCCTCGGTGGTGAGCAGCCGCACGCCCAGCGTCGATTCACCCACCCGGCCGCCGGCGTTGATCCGCGGGCCGAGCGCGAAGCCGAGGTCGCTGCAACTCGGCGGGCGATTGAGCCGGCTCGCGTCGATCAGCGCCGCCATCCCGACGTTCTCGCGCCGGGCCATGACTTTCAGCCCTTGCGCCACCAGCGCCCGGTTGAGGCCATGCAGCGCCGCGACGTCGGCCACGGTGCCAAGTGCGACGAGATCGAGCAGCGCGAACAGGTCGGGCTCGCCTCGATCGCGGAAATAGCCGCGCTGGCGCAGCGCGCGCACCGTCGCCACCGCCACGAGGAAGGCGACGCCGACCGCTGCGAGATGGCCGTGGGCAGCCCCCGTTTCACCCTCGTCGAGCCGGTTGGGGTTGACCAGCGCCGCCGCCACCGGAAGCTCGGGCGCGCATTTGTGGTGATCGATGACGATCACGTCCGCGCCGGCCGCGTGCGCCATGGCCAGCGCCTCGTGCGCCATCGCGCCGCAGTCGACCGTGACGATGAGGCTGCTGCCTTCGGCGGCGATGCGCACCAGCGCCTCGCCGGATGGCCCATAGCCTTCGAGCAGGCGGTCGGGGATATAGTAGCGCGCGTCGCGTCCCAGCATCCGCAGCAGCCGGATGAGCAGCGCGGCGCTGGTGGCGCCGTCGACGTCGTAGTCGCCGTAGACGGTGATCGTCTCGCCGGTCAGCACCGCCTGGGCGATGCGTTCGGCGGCGGCGTCCATGTCGCGGAACTGCGAGGGATCGGGCAGGAAGGCGCGAAGCGAAGGCGCGCGCTGGCGCTCGATGTCATCGCGCGGCACGCCGCGGGCCAGGAGCAACTGGGTGACGATGTCGTCGAGCGCCGCGCCGCCGCCGTGCGTGCCCGCGCCCAGGTCCATGTTGCCGCCGCGCCAGCGCCAGGCCTTGCCGCCCAGCGAGGATGCGATGCCGAAGAGGGATGCCGGTTGCGAAGCCATGTTTCCGGGCTAACCCATTGCTTGCCGCCCGAAAAGGCCGGCCCCGGTGAATATTGGGAATTCTTTTTCCGGCCGAGGCGCTATGGCGCGGCGGGGAAATGAGGGGATTCGGCGATGCCTGGAAAATCGACGATGGCTGGGAAATCGATGATGCCGGGAAAATCCGTTTCGGCCGGCGCACTGGGCGGATGCCGGGGCTGAGCTTGTCCGCGCCGCCGCTCGCCGTCGTCTGGCACAGCCGGACCGGGGCCGCCGCCGCGATGGCGCGCGCGGCCCATGCCGGCGCGGGCGAGGGCGGTTTCCTGCTCGCGGCCGAGGAGGCGGCGCCCGAGGCGCTGCTCGCGGCCGGCGGCTATCTCTTCGTCTGTCCCGAGAACCTCGGCGGCCTGTCGGGTGCGATGAAGGAGATGTTCGACCGCTGCTATTATCCGCTGCTGGGGCGCGTGGAGGGTCGGCCTTATGCCACGGCGATCGCCGCCGGCTCGGCGGGGCAGGGGGCACAGGCGCAGATCGACCGGATGGTCACCGGCTGGCGGCTGCGCCGCGTGGCCGATCCGCTGATCGTCAATCTCGGTGCGCAGACGCCGGAGGCCATCCTCGCGCCCAAGACCGTCCTGCCGGCCGAACTCGACCGCTGCCGTGCGCTGGGCGCGGCGCTGGCCGAGGGTCTGCGCATGGGCATTTTCTGAGGTGTTACATCCGATGTGGAACCATCTGTGCCGAACCGGGCTCGACGTCCGCCGGAACCGGGTGGCAATAGCGCGGCCGGCCCCAGGATGCCTGGTCGGCGCATGATACCGGGGGGTGACGTGGAACCGTTGCAGGGCAAGGCCGCGGTATCGCTGCTGTTCGCAGCCGGCGGCCGTCCGAGCGCCAGCGATGTCGATCGGCTGGCGGCGTCTGTGGCGTGCGGGCCCGTGCCGCCCGAGCCTGTACGGGAGGAGCCTGTGCCGGCAGGGCCGGCGATGCGGATCAGCCACCGTCCGGCAGACGCGCAGGGCTGGCTGGAATTGTCGTCCGGCGACGGCGCCTACGAACTGAGCGGACTGGCGCCGGCCCGCGCCGCGCCTACCCCGGTGCCGCGCCTTGTCTTCGATCTGCCGCGCGACATCGGCAGGTTCGGGTTCGAGGCGGTGTCGCTCGCGCCGGGCGCGCACCTTGCCGGCGGCGGGGCGCTCCTGCCCATGGCGCGTATGCTGATCGGGCTTGCCGCCCGGCTGGCGCGGGATCTGCCGGTTACCGCCGTTTGCTGGAATCCGGCCTGTAGCTGGATGGCGCCCCGGTATTTCGGCCGCGTGGTCTCGAACTGGCTGGCGGGCGGCGTATTCCCCGCGCTGGGGCTGACGGGGGTGCGCCGGCGCAAGGACGGGGCGCTCGAAAGCTCGGGGCTGGCCTTCTTCACCGGGCAGGAGCTTCGCGTGCCCCGGCGGGGGGAAGAGCCCGGGTCGGAAACAACCCAACTCGCTGCCCGGATCATCGACTATTTGGTACGTCGCGGCCCGCTGGAGCGGCGCGAGGGCGTCACCGGGCCGACGGGCGAGGCGCTGATTCTGGAGCCGTCGCCCGACGGCCGCCGCGTCACGGTGACGCGGCCGGCGTAGCCGACCCCGATCACGCGTCCAGCTTTTCGGTCAGTTCGCGCCGGGCGGCGTCATACTCGCCAGCCAGCCGGTCGACACGCGCGGCAACGCTTTCGACCGCCTTCACCGCGCCGATGCCCTGGCCCGAGCCCCAGATGTCCTTCCAGGCCCTGGCCGCGGTGTTGCCGCCCGAGCCGAAGTCCATCTTGCTGGGATCGCTTTCGGGCAGGTTGTCGGGATCGAGCCCGGCGGCGAGGATCGAGGCGCGCAGGTAGTTGCCGTGCACGCCGGTGAACAGGTTGCTGTAGATGATGTCCGCGGCATGGCCGGCGACGATCGCCTGCTTGTAGGCCTCGGGCGCGTTAGCCTCGGGCGTGGCGATCCACGGGCTGCCGATATAGGCAAGGTCCGCGCCCATCGCCTGCGCCGCGAGGATCGAGCGCCCGCAGGCGATCGCGCCCGACAGGACGAGCGGGCCGGCGAACCATTCGCGGATTTCCTGCACCAGCGCGAACGGCGATTGCGCGCCGGCATGGCCGCCGGCGCCGGCGGCGACCGCGATCAGCCCGTCGGCGCCCTTCTGGATCGCCTTGCGGGCGAAAGCGTCGTCGATCACGTCGTGCAGCACCGTGCCGCCCCAGCCGTGGACCGCGGCGTTGACGTCCTCGCGCGCGCCCAGCGAGGTGATGACGAGGGGCACCTTCCATTTCGCGCAGGTCGCCAGGTCCTCGTCCAGCCGGTTGTTGGTCTTGTGCACGATCAGGTTGACCGCGAAGGGCGCCGCGCCCGCAACGCCGGCCAGCTCGGCCGTGATCCGGCCCAGCCATTCGTCAAGCTGTGCCGCCGGCCTGGCGTTGAGCGCGGGGAAGCTGCCGACGATGCCCGCCTTGCACTGCGCGATCACCAGTTCCGGCCCCGAGACGATGAACATCGGCGAGGCGATCACGGGCAGGCGCAGGGGGCGGAAAGGCGTGGTCAGGGGCATCGGGCGTTCCGTTTAATCGAGCGATTAAACGCGCCATAGTCGGCTGCGCTTTTGCTGTCGAGCGTCAGTTCGGCCATTGCCTTTGCTGAACAACTGCTCAATGGCGTTGCTCCAATTGCCCCGGCGGGAATCGCTTGCCCGCTCCGGGCCCGGCTGAACGGGAGAGTAGCTGACCATGACTGCAAAAACCCTCGATACTTCGGACATCGACCAGTACCTCGGCAAGCCGGTCGCGTCCTCCAGCCTGCGCGAGCCGATCGCCACCAACGACATCCGCCGCTGGGTGCATGCCATGCACTATGCGAACCTGCTGCACTACGATCCCGACTATGCCGCCGCGAGCCGCTGGGGCAGGATCATCGCGCCGCAGAGCTTCTGCATCGCCACAGACGACGGCCACGGCGCCGCGCCGGCCTGCGTCGGCAACATCCCCGATTCGCACCTGCTGTTCGGCGGCGACGAGCACTGGTTCACCGGCGTGCGCGTCCAGCCGGGCGATCTGATCGCGAACGAGCGCATACCGTTCGACTATGTGGTCAAGGAAACCAAGTTCGCCGGCCCGACCTGCTTCCAGCGCGGCGACAACAACTTCACCAACCAGAACGGCGAACTGATCCTCAAGCAGCGCTCCACCTCGATCCGCTACAACAAGGCAGCGGGCAGCGAGACGGTCAACACCGACGATTTCGAGGAAGTGACCTGGACCGACGCGGAAGAAGCGGAACTGATCAAGCGCCGCTTCGCCTGGGTGCAGATGATGCACGACCTCGGCCACAAGGAGCGCTGGTGGGACGACGTGCAGGTGGGCGACAACCTGCCCGAACGCGTGTTCGGTCCGCACTCGATCGCCAGCTTCGCCACCGAATGGCGTGCCTACATCGTCAACAACTGGGGCACGATGAACCTGCGCAAGCAGGACCTGGCCGGCGTCGGCTTCGACGAGACCATGGGGATCTGGGAAAACGATCCCGACATGATGAAGCTCGATCCGTTCCAGACCGACGGCGCCTATTACGGTCCGTCGCGCGGGCACCTGTTCCCGGGCTGGGCGCGCCGGATCGGCATGCCGCGCGGCTACGGCTACGGCGCGTCGATGGGCGCCTGGGGCATCGACTACCTGGCCGGCTGGG
>Ga0172382_10001890_pt1 | contig 36244 bp, 33 predicted proteins | sample Leawel138RmetaG_FD_122245 | JGI IMG/M metagenome (GOLD analysis project Ga0172382, IMG submission 122245) | Leachate microbial communities from a municipal landfill in Southern Ontario, Canada - Leachate well 138R metaG | ecosystem: Engineered > Solid waste > Landfill > Unclassified | place... | reverse complement strand
GCGACTGTTTACAGTTCATGTTATCTCTCCCTGGTTGACCTTATCCGCGCTCAGGCAAGCTGAGGGTACGCGGTCGCTCCAACCAACCACCTTCACCGTCCGGGACTATCTCGACCACATCGACACGGCCTTCCTCGATGCTGGTGACCCGGCCGTGGTTGCGGCCCAGGTAGTCGCCGATCTTGACTCTATGCACGCTGCCTGCGCCGCGAATGAGCGCCTGCATGCCCTGCTGGTTGCTGAGAATGCCGACCATATCGAAGCCTTCGATATTGAAGCCCTCGAGGAACTGTCTGGCTCGGTTCTCATCTGGCTTGATGTCCTGCGAGCCCTTCTGCCGCTGCGTCAGGTCAATGCGAATCGGCGGCTGAAAGGGGCTGCGCAGGGAGGTGGCGCCGTAGGTGAATGCCTCATACGGCTTGAACCGGGGCAATGGCTCGATCTTCCCTGCCGGACGCGCCCGGGTCTCTTCCATGAATACTTGCAGGTCACTGAAGTCACTGCCGCCACAACCACTCAGCAGCACTGCACCCAGCATCAGCAAACCACCAGCGAAGGGTCTGGACATGCTCATTGCTGACCTCCCGCATCGTGGTAACGGTAGGTCCGGGCCAGGATGTTCATCTTCAGCAGGTTGGGATTGCCTTCGCTGACCGGCACGATGTCGAAGTCATGCAACGTCACGATGCGCGGCAGACTGGCCACACTGCTGACGAAGGTGGCGATATCGTGATAATTGCCCTGTACCACGATGCGGATCGGCAGCTCGATGTAGAACTGCTGCGCCACTTCCGGCTGCAGGGTAATGGATTCGAACTCCAGGCCGCTGTTCAGGCCCATCTGGGTGATGTCCTCGAGCAGCCCGGGCACTTCGGTATCGCTGGGCAGTTGCTTGAGCAGGGTACCGAAGCGCTCCTCGATCTCGACCAGCTGTTCCTTGTAGGCTTCCAGGTTGGCCGCCTTGAAGGACTTGTCGGCGAACTCCTTGCGCAGGGTCACTTCCTGGCCTTCGGTGCGCTCCAGTTGGCTCTGCAGGTCCTTGAGGTGGAAGTGGTAGCCGAGGAACAGCAGTACGGCGAACACCAGCATGCCGACGATGACCTTCAGTGCCCCCGGCCAGGAACCTATGTTATTGAAGTCAAGGTCGTTGAGATCGACCTTCTTCAGACTCTCCATGGATTGAGCAAAACTCATTGCTGCTGTTCTCCCTCAGCGGCTGGCGCACCCGGCTCGGTCTGGCGGACCGACATCTCGAATACGTTGGCCTGATCCAATGCTCCCTGGGTGACCGCCTTCACGGCGGTCAGGTTCGGCGTGGTGAGCCAGTCGGAGGCATCCATCTGACGCATCAGGTTGGAGACCCGGCTGTTGGACTCGGCACCGCCCTTGATACCGATCACCGGTCCCTTCATGTTGACCGAGGTGAAATACACGCCATCGGGCAGGGTACGAGCCAGTTCGTCGAACACCCGAACGATGATCGGCCGGTTGCCCTGCAGGTCCTGGATGATCTTCATCCGATCGAGCAGCTGCGTGCGCTGGGCCTGCAACTCTTCGATTTCCTTGATGCGCCCGTCCAGCAGGCGGATTTCCTTGCGCAGGAATTCATTGCGGGCATTCTGCTGATCGATCTTGCCATTCAGGTTGCGGTCGCCGAGAAAGACCAGCAGACCGGCAGCCAGCACGATCAATACCAGGATGGAGAGAAACTGCTTCTTGCGCTCTTCCCTGAGCTGCTCGCGCCAGGGCAACAGGTTAATGCGAGCCATTAGTCGAAACTCCTCATTGCCAGACCACAGGCGATCATCAGTGCGGGTGCGTCATTACTGAGCGCTACCGCATTCACCTTGTTCGAGAGGGTCATGTTTGCAAAGGGGTTGGCCACCAGCGTGGCGGTACCGAGTTTCTGCTGGATCAGCTGGTCCAGCCCCGGAATCGATGCGGTTCCGCCGGCCAGCAGGATGTAGTCGACATCGTTGTACTGGCCGCCGGCGAAGAAGAACTGCAGCGACCGGGACACCTGCTGCACCACCGCATCCTTGAAGGGACCCAGTACCTCGCTTTCGTAGTCGTCGGGCAGGCCACCCTGCTTCTTCGCCAGGCCCGCCTCATCCTGGGACAGGCCGTAGCGGCGCTGGATCTCGTCGGTCAGTTGCTTGCCACCGAACAGCTGTTCGCGGGTATAGATGGTGCGCCCCTGGCTCAATACGCTGAGCGTCATCATGGTGGCACCGATATCGATCACCGCGATGGTCAGCTCGTTGGGGTCGCCGCTGAGCTGGTCGACCACCAGCTCGCAGGCGCGCTCCATGGCGTAGGCCTCGACCTCGACCACCTTGACGTCGACCCCGGCCAGCGCCAGCGCCGCCTCGCGGATATCGACGTTTTCCCGGCGACAGGCCGCCAGCAGTACCTCGACCCGATCCGGGTTGCGTGGTGAGACGCCCTGGACTTCGAAATCGATGGACACTTCGTCGAGCGGATAGGGGATGTACTGATCGGCTTCGAGCTTGATCTGCTCTTCCATCTCGTCGTCATCGAGACCGGCATCCATCTCGATGATCTTGGTGATCACCGCGGAACCGGCCACCGCCACCGCCGCCTGTTTCAGCGAGGTACGCGAGCGCGCCAGAACCTTTTCCAGGGTCTGGCCCACACCTTCGAGTTCGATGATATTCTTTTCCGCCACGGCACCGGCGGGTAGTGGTTCAACCGCGTACGCTTCTACCTTGTAGCGGTTTCCTGATCGGCTGAGTTCCAGTAGTTTCACCGTGGTGGAACTGATATCGATACCCAGCAGCGTATTCGTTTTTTTCCTGAGGAGCCCTAGCACAGCCAATTTCCTATCAGCATCCACCACTTACGGGTGGTTTATATTTGACCACATTAGATAACAGTCCTTGTTCCAGCGCAAATGGCTAAAGGGAAAAAAATACGCTTATAATGCGGACTGTTAACCCGTTCTCAACACCATCTCCCATCAACTGCTTTATTCAACCGGGAAATGATCAATCCCTCATGCGTTTTCTAATCATTCTGTTCTGGTTGCTGGTCGCCGCAGCAAGTGGTCCGCTACTCATCCTCAGTGGCGTCGCCCTGTATCTCAGCCCGGCTCTACCCGATGTAGATACACTGCGTGATGTCAAATTGCAAACTCCTTTGCGAGTTTACAGCAAAGATCACAAACTGATCGCAGAGTTCGGCGAAATGCGCCGTCTGCCGATCAGCTTCGAACAGATTCCCCAGGGTTTCATCGACGCCATTCTGGCGGCTGAAGATGACAACTTCCTGCATCACCATGGGGTCGACCCCAAGAGCCTGTTGCGCGCCACCTCCGAACTGCTCAGCACCGGGCAGATCCAGACCGGCGGCAGCACCATCACCATGCAGGTGGCGAAGAACTATTTCCTGACCAGCGACCGGGTGTTTTCCCGCAAGCTCAACGAGATCCTGCTGGCGCTGCAGATCGAGCGCAATCTGAGCAAGCGGGAGATCTTCGAGCTGTATGTGAACAAGATCTACCTGGGCAACCGCGCCTATGGCATCGAGGCGGCGGCGCATGTGTATTACGGCAAGCCGATCGCCGAGCTGCCGCTGGCCGAACTGGCGATGATCGCCGGCCTGCCCAAGGCGCCATCCGCCTACAACCCGGTCGCCAACCCCGAGCGCGCACGTATCCGCCGCGACTGGATCCTGCAACGCATGCTGTATCTGGGCAGCATCGACCAGGCCACCTATGAAGAGGCGATCGCCAGTCCGGTCACTGCTCGCAACCATGGCGCCAATCCGGAGCTGGAAGCACCCTATGTGGCCGAGATGGCCCGCCTGGAAATGCTCGAGCGGTTCGGCCCCGCGGCCTATACCGATGGTTACCATGTCTATACCACCGTGGACAGCCACCTGCAGACCCTGGCCAACCAGGCCCTGCGCGACGGCCTGATCGAATATGACCAGCGCCACGGTTACCGCGGCCCGGAGGCACGCCATCCGGACGCCGACCCCGCGCAATTGGCCAACCTGCTCAAGCCCTACCGCGGCATGGGCGGCCTGCGCCCGGCGATCGTCAGCGAGGTTGGCGCGGATACGGTGACCATCCTTCTGCGCAATGGTGACAGCGGCAGCATCGGCTGGGAGGCCATGCGCTGGGCGCGTCCCTATCTGGGCGTGAACAGCATGGGGCCCAATCCACGCAAGCCGGCCGATGTGCTGCAGCGCGGCGATATCATCCGCGTCCAGCCGCTGGACGAGGCTGGCCAGTTCAAGCTGGTGCAACTGCCCGAGGCGCAGAGCGCGCTGGTAACGGTGTCTCCCCAGGATGGCAGCATCCAGGCCCTGACCGGCGGCTTTTCCTTCGTGCAGAGCAATTACAACCGGGTGACCCAGGCACGGCGCCAGCCCGGCTCGGCGTTCAAGCCCTTTCTCTACAGTGCCGCGCTGGATCACGGTTATACCCCCGCCAGCCTGATCAACGATGCGCCACTGGTATTCAATGACGGGCACCAGAGCGACGACTGGCGGCCACGCAACTCCGGCGGCGACTTCCTCGGCCCGATCCGCCTGCGCGAGGCGCTGTACCGTTCGCGCAACCTGGTCTCGATTCGCCTGATGCTGGATATGGGTGTGGATGAGGCGCTGAGTTATATCGAGCGCTTCGGCTTCCGCCGCAGCGATCTGCCGCGCCACCTTTCAGCGTCGCTGGGCACCCCGGAACTGACGCCGCTGCAAATGGCCACCGCCTATGCGTTGATCGCCAACGGCGGCTATGCGGTCAGGCCCTGGCTGGTCGAGCGCATTGAAAACAGTGAAAGCCAGGTGATCGACTTCACCCGCCCGGTGGTCACCCCCGAGGCGGTGGATGCCCAGCAGCAACGCATCGATGCCTATGCCGGGCTCACACTCGGACAGGCGACACCGCTGGTGGAAACCGCCGAACAGCTTATCGATCCCCGCACCACCTACCAGTTGACCAGCATGTTGCAGGATGTCATCAGCCGCGGCACCGCCTCGCGTGCCCGTGCGTTGCAACGGGGTGACCTGGCCGGCAAGACCGGTACCACCAACGACCAGAAGGATGGCTGGTTCGCCGGCTACAATGGCGACTACGTGACCACCGTCTGGGTCGGCTTCGACCAGCCGGCGCCACTGGGCCGGCGCGAGTATGGCGGCACCACCGCGCTGCCGATCTGGATGCAGTTCATGGCTGCAGCGCTGGAAGGCCTGCCCGAACACAGCCAGCCGCAACCCGAAGGGCTGGTGACCGCACGCATCGACCCGCAGACCGGGCGCAGCGCCCGGCCCGGCACCCCCGGGGCGTTCCTGGAGATCTTCAAGGAAGAGGACATGCCGCCGCCCTACAGCGAGCTGGAATCCGGCGGTTACAGCAGCGACGATGCCATGACCCCGTTGGAGCTGTTCTGATGGCCGCGCGGCATTGGGCGGCCAGCAAACCATAAGCACCGGTACTGACTGCCCATTCGCCACGGCAAGCTTGCTGCTTTTCACTGCGAACCGCTCTAACCTGACCTGCTACCGACAATAACAATGCAGGTGCCGATCATGCATGAGCGTGACTATCTTGAGCAGCTCCGCGAATTACAGCGCCAGGCCTGGCCCTCCGGCCACGCCAGCGAACCACACTACCCGCTGGGCCAGCGCCCGCTGACCAGCTACCTGCGGCACTGGGCACAGGTTTCGCCGGACAAGCCAGCGGTGCGCTACTACGGCCACGACCTGAGTTATGCCGAGCTGAACAGCCTGAGCGACCGCTTCGCCGCGCTGCTGCTGGACCAGGGCGTAGAGCCCGGCGACCGGGTCGCGGTGTTCATGCCCAACTGCCCGCAATTGCATATCGTCTTCTACGGCATCCTCAAGGCTGGTGCGGTGCACGCCCCGGTCAGCCCGATGGCGATGCCGATGGAACTGGCCTACCAGCTCCAGGACTGTGGCGCCAGCGTCATGGTCTGCTTCGACCAGTTGCTACCGGTGGTGCGCGAGGTCGCCGGGCAGACGCAACTGCGGGTGCTGATCAGCACCAGCCTGTCCGAGCTCTGCCCCGCCGACCCACCGTTCGCCGTGCCGGAACTGCTGCTGGCGCCCAAGCTGCCGATCGTCGACAGTATCGATCTGCTGCCGGCCCTGGAGGTAACCAAGCCCAGAGCGACCCTGCCGGAACCGGCGCTGGATGATATCGCCGCGCTGAACTACACCGGCGGCACCACCGGTCTGCCCAAGGGCTGTATCCATACCCATGGCGACATGTTGTACACCTGCGCCAGCTTCCTGCCCGCCGCGCTGGGCCTGGATGCCGACCGCATCAGCCTGAACTTCATGCCCGAGTTCTGGATTGCCGGCGAAAACGCCGGCCTGCTGTTCCCGGTATTCGGCGGCACCACCCTGGTATTGCTGGCACGCTGGGACCCGCTGGCGTTCATGGGCGCGGTGCAGCACTACCGGGTCAACCACAGCGGACTGCTGGTGGACAGCGCGGCAGAGATTCTCGATCACCCGCAGCGTGAGGCGTTCGACCTCAGCTCGCTGACCGTCACCAGCTGTGTGTCCTTCATCAAGAAACTGACCCCGGAATACCGCCGCCGCTGGCACGAGCTGACCGGTTGCACGCTGTTCGAGACCAGCTTCGGCATGACCGAAACCCATACCTGCGACACCTTCACCGCCGGCCTGCAGGAAGACGATTTCGACCTCAAGTGCGCCCCCACCTTCGTCGGCCTGCCGGTGCCCGGCACCGAATTCAAGGTCTGCGATTTCACCACCGGCGAGCTGTTGCCGCTGGGCAGCGAGGGCGAGTTGTGCGTGCGCTCCCCTGCTCTGCTCAAGGGTTACTGGAACAAGCCCGAAGCCAGCGCCGAAGCGCTACGGGACGGCTGGCTGCACACTGGCGACAGCGGCGTGATCACCGAGCAGGGCTTTATCCGTTACCTCGGCCGGCGCAAGGAAATGCTCAAGGTCAATGGCATGAGCGTATTCCCCAGCGAACTGGAAGCCATGCTCGGCCAACATCCGGCGATTCTCGCCTCGGCGGTGATTGGCCGCGCGGATGAGCGGCGCGGCGAATGCCCCCTGGCTTTCGTCATCGCCAAGCCCGGTAGCGGGTTGACCGCCGACGGTCTGCTCAACTGGTGCCGGGAAGTCATGGCTGGCTACAAGGTACCGGAGGTACGCCTGGTGGAATCCCTGCCGATGACCGCCACCGGCAAGGTGAAAAAGAACGAACTCAAGGAATGGATCTGATGCCCTTCAAACGACTGCTGATTGCCAACCGGGGCGAGATTGCCATCCGTCTGGCGCGAGCCGCTGCGGAACTGGATATCCCCAGTCTGGCGGTGTATTCCGAGGACGATACCGAGTCCCTGCACCTGCGCAAGACCGATGCCGCCGTGGCGCTGCGCGGACGTGGCGCAGCCGCCTACCTGGATATCGAGCAACTGATCTCCATTGCCCGAGAGCACGGCTGCGATGCCATTCACCCCGGTTATGGCTTTCTCAGCGAGAGCGCCGAGTTCGCTCGCCAGTGTGCTGCCGCCAATATCACTTTTGTCGGCCCGGACGCCAGCGTGCTGGAGCTGTTCGGCGACAAGGCCAGCGCCCGGCGTCTGGCGCAGCAACAGGGTGTGCCCGTGGTGCAGGGTACCGACCAGCCCACCAGCCTGGAACAGGTCCGTGGCTTCCTCGCCGAACTCCCTCCGGGTTCCTCGGTGATGCTCAAGGCACTGGCTGGCGGGGGCGGTCGCGGCATGCGCGCCGTGCATGATGCGGCGCAACTGGAAGAGGCCTTTGCCCGCTGCGGTTCCGAAGCCAGGTCCGCCTTCGGCAACGGTGACCTGTATGTCGAACGCCTGATCCGCCGCGCCCGGCATATCGAGGTGCAGATAATCGGCGATGGACAGCACGTCAGCCACTTGTGGGAGCGCGAGTGCACCCTGCAACGCCGGCACCAGAAGGTGCTGGAAGTGGCGCCAGCCCCCGGGCTGGACCCACAACGGCGGGAACAGTTGTTGACCGCTGCCCTGAAACTGACCGCTGCAGTGGGCTATCGCGGCCTGTGTACCGTGGAGTTTCTGCTGGATGAAGACAACGGCGACTTCGTCTTCATGGAGGCCAACCCACGTATCCAGGTCGAGCACACCGTCACCGAGGCGGTCACCGGGCTGGATCTGGCCCAGTTGCAGATCCGCCTCGCCGCTGGCGCCACGCTGGCTGATCTGAGCCTGGAGCAATCGTCTATCCCCGCCCCCCGGGGGTTTGCCGTGCAACTGCGGGTCAATCTGGAAGCCATGCAGGCAGATGGCAGCGCCCGCCCCACCGGTGGCACGCTGAACGCCTACGAAGCCCCCGGCGGCCATGGTGTGCGGGTGGATGGCTACGGCTATAGCGGCTACACCAGCAATCCCGGCTTCGACTCGTTGCTGGCCAAAGTGATTGTGCAGGCCGATGCGGATTACCCGGCGGTACTGCGTCGCGCCTACCGGGCGCTGTGCGAGTTCCATCTGGATGGTGTGACCAGCAACCTGCATTTTCTGCAGAATCTGCTGCAACACCCGCAGGTACAGAGCAATCAGGTCACCACCGGCTTTATCGAGACCCATGCCGCCAGCCTGGTCGGTGCCAGCACGCAGGCCCACCCCCACCTGTACGCGCAAACCTCTACTGCAACGCAGCATGCCGGCCATGCAGAGCTGGCCGCCCCAGCCGGCAGCCAGGCCTTGAACACGCAGGTACAGGGCGTGCTGGTCAGTCTGGATGTGCAACCCGGCGATAGCGTTACTGCCGGCCAGCAGGTCGCGGTGATGGAAGCGATGAAGATGGAGTTCGTGGTCAAGGCCGAATGCAGCGGCGTGATCCGCGCGCTGGCCGCCAGCCCCGGCGACAACCTGTTCGAGGGTAGCCCGCTGCTGTTTATCGAGCCGACCGGAGAGACCGAGGGCGAGCAGCTCAGCGAAGAGCAGATCGATCTGGAGCATATCCGCGCCGATCTGCAGGAGGTTCTGGCCCGGCAGTCCCAATTGACCGATGCCCAGCGCCCCGACGCCGTCGCTCGCCGGCGCAAGACTGGCCAACGCACCGCCCGCGAGAATCTGGCTGACCTGCTGGATGAGGGCAGCTTCATGGAATACGGCGGTTTTGCGCTGGCCGCCCAGCGCACCCGCCGCAGCCATGAGGAGCTGCTGAAGATGAGCCCGGCCGACGGCCTGATTGCCGGGATCGGCACGGTCAACGCTGCGCTATTCGGCGCCGAAGCCGCCCGTTGCATGGCCATGAGTTACGACTACACGGTCTTTGCCGGCACCCAGGGGGTCATGAACCACAAGAAAACCGACCGCATGCTGGAGCTGGCCGAGCAATGGCGCCTGCCGCTGGTGTTCTATGCCGAGGGCGGCGGCGGCCGGCCGGGTGATGTGGACAAGGTCGGGGTTGCCGGCCTGGACTGCACCACCTTCATGCGTATGGCCCGTCTCAGCGGTCAGGTGCCGCTGGTGGGCGTGGTCTCCGGGCGCTGTTTTGCCGGCAATGCCGCCCTGCTCGGCTGCTGCGACGTGATCATCGCCACCCGCAACGCCAGCATTGGCATGGCCGGTCCGGCAATGATCGAGGGTGGCGGCCTGGGCAGCTATACACCCGAGCAAGTGGGCCCGACCGGCATCCAGGCGCCCAACGGCGTGATCGATGTGCTGGTCGAGGATGAAGCCCAGGCGACACGGGTCGCCAGGCAATACCTGTCCTATTTCCAGGGCGACCTGCCCGGTGGTGACTGCACCGATCAGCGCATCCTGCGCCACCTGATTCCGGAGAACCGCCTGCGGGTATATGACATCCGTGAGGTCATCACCGCGCTGGCCGATAAAGACTCGGTGCTGGAACTGCGCCGCCAGTTCGCTCCCGGCATGATCACCGCGCTGATCCGTATCGGCGGCAAGCCGTTCGGCCTGATGGCCAACAATCCCATGCACCTGGGTGGTGCTATCGATGCGGTGGCCGGGGACAAGGCGGCGCGCTTCATGCAATTGTGCCAGGCCCATGGTCTGCCGATGGTCTCGCTGTGTGACACACCCGGCTTCATGGTTGGCCCGGACTCGGAACAGCAGGCCACGGTGCGCCATGTCTCGCGCATGTTCGTCACCGCTGCCAGTCTGAGCGTTCCGTTCTTTACCGTGGTGCTGCGCAAGGGTTATGGCCTCGGCGCCCAGGCCATGGCCGCCGGCAGCTTCCATGCGCCGATGTTTACCATCGGCTGGCCGAGTAGCGAGTTTGGCGCCATGGGACTGGAAGGTGCCGTGCGCCTGGGCTTTGCCAAGGAGCTGGCAGCGCTGGAAGATCCTGCCGAGCAGAAGGCGTTGTTCGAGCGGTTGGTCGGCGAGCTGTATGCCCGGGGCAAGGGCATCAGCATGGCCAGCTTCCTGGAGATCGACGCGGTGATCGATCCGCTGGAAACCCGGGACTGGCTGCTGCGCGGACTGAGTTCGGCACCGCCGGAATCGCTGCAGCGGGGCACACGGCCGTTTATCGACACCTGGTAAGGCTCAGGGGTGTGGGGTGTAGCGCACCTGCGCTACGCCTGCAGCCCGCCACAGCAACCGTCGTCGCGCAGGCGCGCGACAACCCATCCACTAGGCATATCGCAACCCGGGGGCGAAGTGTGGGGTGTAGCGCGCCTGCGCTACGCCTGCGGCCCCGCCACAGCAAAACCGTCGTCGTGCAGGCGCGCTACAACCCATCGACCGTTATTGCAACTGCGCCCAATGCACCACCCGGTCAGCCGCCGGCAGCATGGCCGGATCATGCCCCAGCATCAATACCGTCCGCCCACTCAGGAAGGGGTCGATATTGCTTCTGACCCGTTCCCGGGTGGCCTGATCCAGGCCACTGAACGGCTCGTCGAGAATGACCAGCGGTGCATCCTTCAGCAGCACCCGGGCCAGCGCCAGCCGGCGCCCCTCACCACCGGACAGTTGCCGCCCCGACTCCCCGACCCAATGTTCAAGCCCGCCGGGCAACGACTCGACCAGATCAGCCAGCGCCACCGCCTCCAGCACCTGCCACATCTGCGCATCGCTGGCATCGGGATTACCCAGCAACAGGTTGGCGGCGATGCTGTCATGCAACAGGCCGGTCTGCTGGGTCAGATAGGCCACATGGCCGCGCCAGTCATCCAGTGCCAGGTCGGGCAAGGCGACACCCGCTACCCGTACCGCACCGGCATCCGGATCGAGCTGGCGCGCCAGCAACGCCGCCAGGGTGGACTTGCCGCAGCCGGATGGGCCGATCAGCGCCAGCCGGGTACCCGACGGCAGGGTCAGGTACAGCCCGGCGATCCCCGCCTGTGCCACGGAAATGGCATCCCAGGTGATATCCATGCTCTCCGGCACCGGGTGTGCACTGGCAGGTTCAGCCAGCCGGCTGCCCAGAGCGACCTGGTCATTCAGCCGCCGTGCCGCCGCCAGCGTGGCGCCAAAGCGGGCAAAGGCCGCCGGCAGTACCGCCATGCCCTCACCCAGTGCCAGCAATGCCAGGGCCAGCATCACCGCCACCGGCCCGCTCAGCAGCCCATCCTGCTGCAACTGCAGGCCCACCCAGAGCGCCACCAGCATGGTTGTCAGCAGTGCCAGTCCGGTCAGCGACTGGGCACAGGCCACGCGCCGCTGCAGGCGCGCCTGTTCATCGAGCATACGGTCACTGCCGGCGAGCAGCCGCTGCTGATGACCGGCCAGCGTGCCCGCGGCCCGCAGTTCCGCCAAGCCCTGTAACTGCTCGATGCTGCGCAGGCGCAATTCATCCAGCTGGCCGACCTGAGCGGCGCTCAGGCGCTGGCACCAGCGGCCCATGCCCCAGGTCACGGCACTCAGTAGCACCAGCAGGGCGGCGGCAATCACCGCGGCCAACGGCAGATGAAACAGGGCTATCAACCCACAGACGGCAGCCACGCCGATCAATGCCACCAGCGGCGGCGCCAGCAGGCGCAGGTACAGACTGTCCAGGGTATCGATATCGGCCGTGAGCCGGTTCAGCCACTGGGCCGCACGCAGCCTGCCCAGGGTCGCGCCATCCAGCGCCGCCAGTTGCGCGAAATGACGACTGCGCAGCGCCGCCAACAGGCGCAGAACGGTGTCGTGATTGACCACCCGCTCGACATACCGCGACACGGTGCGGCTCACGGCGAAGAAGCGAATGCCACCACCCGGCACATAGACATCGAACATGACCTGCTGCCCCGCCGCCCACAACAGCGCGGTCAGGCCGGTCGCGGTGATGAACCAGCCGGACAGGCCAAGCAGCCCCACCGCACTGAGCAGCGTAAGAGCCATGAGCAGAGTACCGAGCAGCAAACGGCGCCGGTAGATATCCAGCAGCTTCAACCAGGGCAGCAGGTCATGCATCTGCCAACCTCCCGTCGTGCAGCGCCAGCCGGCGCCCGGCCAGCGCCATCAGTGCCGGCTGATGGGTGGCCATGATCAACGTGCGGCCGGTGGCAGCAAGCCGGGCCAGGGCGGCAATCACCTCGGTCTCGCTGTCCGGATCGAGGCTGGCGGTCGGCTCATCCAGTAGCACCAGTTGCGCCTGCGACAACCACACCCGTGCCAGTGCCAGACGCTGCGCCTGCCCGCCAGACAGCCCAACACCGCCTTCCCGCAACGGCGTATCCAGCCCGTGCGGCTGGCGGGCCAGTACCTCACCCAGCCCCACCTCGGCCAGGGCGGCGTGCATCGCTGGCGCATCCGCCTGCGGTGCGGTGAGCCGCAGGTTGTCGGCCCAACTGCCCTGGATCAGCAACGGACGCTGGCCCAGCCAGGCTATGGGCACCGCGCCGGGCGGTTTGCCGAACAGGCTGATCTGCCCCGCATCGGCGTCGATGAACCCGGCCAGACAATGCAGCAGCGATGACTTGCCCGACCCCGACGGGCCGGTCAGCGCCAGCGCCTCGCCCTGCTGCACCTGCAGGTCCACGTCCTGCAGCACATGGCCGCGACCGGGATAGCAAAGGCTGACCCCGCGCACACTGAGCGCATCGACACTGGCTTCTAATCCCGGTGAAGGTCGGGCAGCCGGCGGTGGCGCCGTGCACTCCGCCAGCACCGACGCCGCACCCAGTGCCGCTGCCCGATCATGGTAATGCTGGGCCAGGCTGCGCAGCGGCTGGAAGAACTCCGGTGCCAGCAGCAGGATGAACAGGCCGGAAAACAGTGTCAGCTCGGTGGAGGGGCCGTAGCGGATATACCCCAGCAGGCCAAAGCCGATATACATGGCAACCACCGCAATCGCCACCGAGGCGAAGAACTCCAGCACCGCGGAAGACAGAAAGGCAATGCGCAGGGTGCGCATATTCACCAGCCGATAACGATCAGCCGCCTGCGCGACCGAGTCGACGGTGGCCGGCACCTGGCCGAACAGCTGCAGGGTCGACAGTTGGCGTACCCGGTCCAGAAAATGACCGGCCAGCCGCCCCGCCTCCAGCACATGCTGCTGGCTCACCCGTTCAGCGCTCATGCCGATCAGCGCCATGAACAGGGGGATCAGCGGGGCACTGACCAGCAGAAACAGCGCGGCCAGCCAGTCCAGCCAGAACACCACCAGCAGAAAGGTCAGCGGCACCAGCAGCGCCAGCCATTGCTGCGGCAGGTAGCGGGCGAAATAGCCATCGAGCGCCTCCACCTGCTCCACCCACTGGTTGGCCAGGGTAGCACTGGAGTGGCCGGCCAGGCGCACCGGCCCCTGGAGCTCCCAGTAGCGCAGCAGGTGTCGGCGCACCTGTTTGCGCACCCGGGTGCTCGCCATCTGGGCCAGGCTTTCCCGTGTGTACTGCGCCAGCGCCCGCAGCGCCGCGGCCCCCAGCAACGCCAGTACCGGTGCCATCAGTTCGGCTATCGGTTGCTTCACTACCAGCGCGCCATGCACCAGCCAGGCCAGCAGCCCCATCTGTGCCAGCAATGCCAGCCCTTCCACGACACCCGCCGCTATCGAAGCATATATCCAGGGCCTGACATGCTGTTGCTGCTGCGCCAGCCAGGCGCGACTGCGCTGGTTGCGCCCCCGGTCAGTGATAGCCTTCACCCACCCGGACCTTGCCGCGGAATACCCAATAGGTCCAGGCGGTGTAGGCCAGGATCACCGGAATGACGAACAGCATGCCGATCAGCAGGAACAGCTGCGAGCCGGGGTCCGAGGCCGCATCCCACAGGGTGTGATTCGGCGGCACCACATAGGGCCACTTGGTCACCAGCAGGCCGAGATAGGTGAAGGCGAACATGCCCATGGTGGCGATGAAGGGGCGCGCCGCCATCCGCCGACGCAACCCGCGTAACACCTGCCAGGCGCAGAACAGCGCAAGCACTGGCAGGATCCAGATCAGTCGGATCACCGAGAACCAGCGCTCGAAGGCCGATGGATCGACCCAGGGTGTCCACACGCTGACGATACCGAACACCACCAGCACCACGGCCAGCAACCAGGGTGCCAGCCGATAGGCCCAATCCTGGATATGGCCTTCGGTCTTGAGAATCAGCCAGGTGCTGCCCAGGAGTGCATAGCCGGCCAGCAAACCGGCACCGGTGAGCATCGAGAATGGTGTTATCCAGTCGAAAGGACCGCCGACATAGACCCTGCCAACCGTATTGAAGCCTTCGATATAGGCCCCCACCACCGCGCCCTGCGCAAAGGCCGCCACCATCGAACCGCCGGCAAACGACCAGTTCCACAGATAGCGCGAGGTGTTGGCCTTGAAGCGAAACTCGAAGGCCACACCACGGAAGATCAACCCCGCCAGCAATAGGAAAACGCCGATGTAGAGCGCCGGCATCAGTACCGAATAGACCAGCGGAAACGCCGCCAGCAGACCCGCACCACCGAGGATCAGCCAGGTCTCGTTGCCGTCCCACACCGGCGCCACCGAGTTCATCATCACGTCCCGTGCATCCTCGTCCGGAGCGAAGGGAAACAGGATGCCCACGCCCAGGTCGAAGCCATCCATCAGCACGTACATCATGATGCCGAAGGCGATGATCCCCGCCCAGATGATGCTCAGATCGATGCCGTACATATCAGTGCCCTCCCTCTTCGATGCTGACGTGGCTGGCCGACAGCGGACGCTTCGGACGCTCGACATCATGGGTTTCCTCGTGATCGATACTCTCGATGCCCGCGCGCAACACCAGCATCAGGTAGTACAGACCGGCGCTGAAGATCAGCGCGTACACCGTGATATAGCCCAGCAGCGTGAACAGCACCATGCCGCCGCTCAAGGACGGTGTCAGCCCCTCGATGTGGCTCATCTGGCCATACACCAGCCAGGGGAAGCGCCCGACCTCGGTGACGATCCAGCCGCACAGTACCGCGACAAAGGGCGAGAAGGTCATCAGCCGCATGGCGTTGAGAAACAGCGGCTGGCGCCAGTAGCGCCCACCTGCCCGCAGGAACAGCCCGGCCAGGGCGCAGCCGATCATCAGCAGGCCGATGCCGACCATAATGCGAAACGCCCAGAACACGATCCATACCGGCGGGCGCTCCTCCGCTGCCACTTCCTTCAATCCGGGCACTTCACCATTCAGGTCGTGGGTCAGGATCAGGCTGCCGAGCTTGGGAATGCCGATCTCGAAGCGATTGGTCTCGGCCTGCTGGTCGGGGATGGCAAACAGCAGCAACGGCATGCCCTGCATGGTTTCCCAGTTGCCCTCGATGGCCGCGACCTTCATCGGCTGGTGCTGCAGCGTGTTGAGGCCGTGGTAGTCGCCGATCACCGCCTGAGTCGGCGCGGCGAACAGGATCAGCCACAGGCACATCGACAGTGCCTTGCGGTTGGCTTCCACCTCACGTCCGACCAGCAGGTACCAGGCGCTGACCCCGGCCACCACGAAGGAGCCGGTAAGGAAGGACGCCAGCACCATATGCGCGAAGCGGTACGGGAAGGATGGATTGAAGATCGCTTCGCTCCAACTGCCGACGGTGAACACGCCATCCATCAGCTCGGTGCCGACCGGCGTATGCATCCAGCTGTTGGCCGCGAGAATCCAGAACGCGGAAATGAAGGTGCCCAATGCGACCATGCAGGCGGCAAACAGATGCATGCCCTGCGGCACCTTGTCCCGACCGAACAGCAACACGCCGAGGAAGGCAGCCTCGAGGAAGAAGGCCGTCACCACCTCGTAACTGAGCAGCGGGCCGATGAAGTTGGCGGCCGCATAGGAGAAATTGCTCCAGTTGGTACCGAACTGGAAGGACATCACGATACCGGAAACTACCCCCATGGCGAACGCCACACCGAACACCTGAATCCAGAAACGCGACAGGCGCGTCCAGGCCGGATTGCCGGTCTTGAAGGCGAGCATTTCCAGGAACGCAATGAAGGTCGCCAGACCGATGGTGAAGACGGGAAAAATGGCGTGAAAGCACACGACAAACGCAAATTGCAGACGGGATAGCAACAGCGGATCGAGTTCCATCTGTGCAGCTCCTTGACTGGAAAAAGAGAAACCGGCGGGGCGAACCTTTCCACAGGTATAGCAAAGAAGCAGGACGACTGCCGAGCGAGCCGGCGGACCAGGCCCCTTGACCGAGCGGCGCGTAGAGGTTGTGACAGGAGATCGGCGAGGGTGTTCCCGGTATCTTGTACCGGGAACCACCGGCTCTACAGCAACAACCAGAGCGTGACACACAGCGGCAGCAATAGCGCCGTGCCAATGCCCATCAGGCTCATGGCCAGCGCAGCGAAGGCGCCGGCTTCGTCATTTTCCTCCAGCGCCCGGGATGTGCCCACCGCATGCGCCGCCAGCCCCAGCGACATGCCTCGCGCCGCCGGCAAGGTCACCCCCGAGACATTCAGCAGCCACGGACCCATCAGCGCACCCAGTACCGCGGTGTACATGACGAAGGCCGCCGCCATGGCCGCCACCCCGCCCATCTGTTCGGCGACCATCATCGCGATCGGCGTGGTCAGGGACTTGGGCGCCAGGGTCATCAGCATGGCGAAATCCGCACCCAGCAGCCAGGCCAGCAGCAGCGTCACCGCGGTAACGAACACCCCGGCTACCAGCAGGGTGATCATCACCGGCCAGAAGAACTGCCGGATGCGTCGCAGGTTGTGGTACAGCGGCACCGCCAGCGCCACCGTGGCCGGTGCCAGCAGCATGGTCAACGGAAATACCGCATCCCGGTAGACCTCGTATTCCAGACCCAGCAGCCACAGCGCACTGATCAACAGCACGATCGAAACGATCAGCGGGTGCAACAGGGCCATGCGGGTGCGCTCGTACAGCGCCAGGCCCAGCTGATAGACGCCGAGGGTCAGTCCCACCAGGAACAGCGGATGCGTCAATACCGCATTCCAGGCCAGCAGCAGCGAAGCGTTCATGCCTTCTCCTTGCGCGCCTGACGAGCCACCAGGTACTGCATCAGATGCCCGGCCAGCGGCACCACCAGGATGAACGACAGGGTCAGGCTGACCAGGATCGCCGCGGCATCGGCAGCCACTTCATTACCGTACATCATCACCCCGGCCGCTGGCGGCGTCAGCAGCAGCGGCAGGAAGCGCAGCAGCCCATTCGAAGCCGTCTCCAGCGATGCGCTGACCCGACCGCGCAGACGCAGGAACACCACCAGCAGCAACATGCCGATGATGGCACTGGGTAAAAAGGGCAGAAACAATACATTCAGTGCCGTGCCGATCAACTGGAACAGGATCAGCCAGGTCAGTCCGCGTAACAACATCCCAATCATTCCTATCCAAACAGTGCAGGCCGACGGGGCCAGCACCCAATGTCAGTGGCCGGATTTTGCTGTATCCTGCCGCCGCCAAGCCGAAACAATACCACCGATGCCGCCTATGACGGCAGCCTGTTCCATTAAAGCACGCCCCCTATCGGCACGGGTTCCGGGGCCAAGGTAACCTGCGACATGACTGATGAAGATCTGGTATTCCAGAGCTATGGCCGCTGCTGCAAGAGCACGGCGTTCTTCGACGATTTCTATGCCCGCTTTCTGGCCAGCTCCAGCGAAGTGCGTGACAAGTTCGCCCAGACCGACATGACTGCCCAGAAGCATCTGCTGCGCGCCGGCATCCTCAATCTGGTGCTCTATGCCCGCGGCCTGCCGCCGACCAAGCTGAAGGCGTTGGGCGAGTCGCACTCACGCCACCGGCTGGATATCCAGCCGCACCTGTACGACTACTGGCTCAGGGCACTGGTGGATACCATCCGGGCCCACGATGGCGAGTCGGATGTCCGGACCCTGAGCGCCTGGGATAAGGTTCTCAGGCAGGGAATCGAGGTCATCAGAGGCGCCTATTGAAGGCAGTTTTCTTTTCCGGAAAACGCTTTAATATGGCGCGCTTCGCCAACCTGCAGCCGGACCCACCCCCATGCGCACACTGATCAAAGGCGCCGCAGCCGCCAGCCTTGCCCTTGCCAGCGGCCTTGCCGCCGCCGCTCCCCTGCACTGGCAGGACAACAGCCTGACCTATCTGTACGGCAACGACTTCGAGGTCGACCCGCAGATCCAGCAGACGGTGACCTTCGAGCATGTCAGCGGCTGGAGCATCGGCGACCTGTTCCTGTTCGTCGACAGTATTCACTACAACGGCGCGACCGATGCCAATGGCAACAACAGCACCTGGTATGGCGAGATCGCACCCCGGCTGTCGTTCGGCAAGCTGAGCGGACGGGAACTGCACTTCGGTCCGATCCGCGACGTACTGCTGGCCGGCACCTATGAATTCGGCCGCGGCGACATCAAGAACTACCTGCTCGGACCGGCCATCGACCTGGCGCTGCCGGGCTTCGACTACTTCCAGTTGAACAGCTATTACCGGCACTCCGACACGCCCGACGGCGTTCGCGGGGCCTGGCAGATCACCCCGGTATGGGCCATCACCCTGCCCCTGGGCCGCTCGGATGTGCTGATCGACGGTTATATCGACTGGATCGTGGATAACGATGGTCCGGGCAAGCATGCCAACCTGCATTTCAATCCGCAGGTCAAGTACGACCTGGGCAAGGCGCTGGGCTGGAGAGCCAGGCAAGTGTATACCGGCATCGAGTACAGCTACTGGAAGGACAAGTACGGCATCGAGAATACCGCCGCCTTCGATACCAATCAGAGTGTCACCAACCTGCTGGTGAAAGTGCACTTCTGACCGGTCATCGCCGGCGGATCGGTTACAGCGAGACCGCTTCGATGATGCGCGTCGCGATAGTGATCAACAGTATCGCGGCGCCGCTCAGCATCAGTGCCACTCCCCAGCCCTTGTCGCGAAAACTGAACCCCGTACCCAGTATCAGAAAGCCGAGCACCAGCAGGCCCAGCATCAGGTGTACTTCATCGATGGCAGTCATCTATCCCCTTCTCTGGCTATCGACCCGCGACTGCCTGTCGCGGGTGGTGAAGTGCCATGGTACTTGCCCGGCATGACAGTGCCAAGGCGTATGACCGCCCCGCGGTGCTCTACTCCAGGCCTTGCAGTCCGGCCAGCAGGCCGACGAAGTCCTCCACCGGAATGCGCTGGCCATTGAACTCGATCATGCCATCGGCGTAGTGCAGCCTGGAGAGGATATTATCCCCTTCCACCCTGGCCAGTTGCATCATCTCGGCCATGCCGCCGGCCATTTCCACCATCATTGCCGCCTCCTGTTCCACTGCCGCCGCATCGCTCTGCGGCTGGAACAATGTCTTGTACCGGATCACGTCCATCAGCATCGGCTTGGATAGCACCAGATTGGCTTCCAGGCTGCCGATCAGTTGCCGCGCCAGCAGCTCAGCGGGCTGCTCCAGCGAACCGGGGCTCTCCAGCCCCATGTCGAGACTGAAACGGCTTTCGCCATTGGCGGTCCTGATCGAGAAGTTGTTCAGCGCCAGCCGGGGCTGCCCCTGCAGTAACTGCAGCAGCGCGCCCTGGAACTGCGCGCTCGTGGCCTGCGGATCCTCCGGCTCGTTCCCCAGCGCCAGGCTGTTGTACAGGCCAGCCAGCAGGGCGGTGGCCTGCGGGTCGAGCCGGCTCAGGCTCCAGCCCATGTTCATCGAGCCCAGTGGTTTGCCGTCATAACTGACCGAGCCCACCTGGTAGTTCAGTTCGGCCTTGATGCCATCGGCGGCCAGGCGGGTATGGTCGGTCTGCAGCACGTCGCTCATCACCAGTGCCGGCTGGTCCTCCAGCAGCACCGCCAGCTGATCCAGCGCCACCCGACCGGTGCCAAGGTACAGGCCAGAGCTATCCCGGCGGCGATCCAGCGCGAACTCGATCCCGACCAGGCCGATCCGTTCGGGCGAGTCCAGTTCCAGCGAGTCGACGCGTCCGCTGACAGCAAAGTGCTCACCGGCGGTATCGGTGCGAAATATCGCGGAAAGACCGGAAAACCTGCCTTCGACCTCACCTCCGGTCCAGCTCAGCGGAGCCACCTGTAGCTCCCCCTTGATGCCCTGACCATAGCCGATACTGCTGATCAGGGTGACCGGCGCCTGCCCGGCACTGGCGGCGAACAACTCTGCCAACTGCGCGCTGGGCTCCAGTTGCGCGCGACTGACCGCCATCACCGGTATCCACTTGAATGAGGTGAGGCGCGACAGTGGCATGGGCCCATGTTCGATGTGATCGCTGATGAACAGGTCGATGGCCGGCTGGTCCTCCTGGGGGGCCTTCAGCAACAGGCGGTAACGGGCCTGGCTGGTGAACAGGCCGCGCTGGAACTCCACCAGTTCCAGTGCAGCGTCTGCACCAGGGAACTGCGTGGCCAGTTGCTGATTGCCCTGCGCGATGGAGTCCTGCAGAACCCCTTCCAACCGGGTACCGGTGTACCATGCCCCGGCCGTACCGGCGCCAACCAATACCACCAGAGCGGTGGCTGCTATCCCTGCTTTGTTCATGCCTGCTTCCTTCTTGAATGGGGCTGTCGATTGCCGCAGCGGGCGGCGATCAAATCTGCCATAGCCGTCAGCAAATTGCATCTATCTGTTGAAGCCGATTATCATCGCTCGCCGCTCCCCTATCTGTCGCTGCGGCCTCATCAAGGACTCCCATGTTTTATCTGATCGCCGTCACCCTGCTGTGGGCCATTTCCTTCAGTCTCATCGGGGAATATCTGGCCGGCCAGGTCGACAGCTATTTCGCCGTGCTGACCCGTATTGTGCTGGCCTGCCTGCTCTTTCTGCCGCTGCTGCGCCCGCGCCAATTACCGCGTGGCATGGCACCCGGCCTGCTGGCCGTCGGCGCCCTGCAGTTCGGGCTGACCTATATCTGCCTGTATCTGTCCTTCGAGCTGCTGACGGTACCCGAGGTACTGCTGTTCACCATCTTCACGCCGCTGTACGTGGCGCTGGTGGACAATGCCCTGCGCCGCCGCTTCAGCGCGGGGCCGGTGGTCGCCACGCTGATCGCGGTGCTCGGCGCGGGCATCATCCGCTATGACGGCATCAGCGATGCCTATGTGAAAGGGTTCCTGCTGCTGCAACTGGCCAACCTGGCCTTCGCCGTCGGTCAGGTGGGTTATGCCCACCTGGTACGCCACTGCCAAGCCGATGTGCGTCAGCAGTGGGCCGGTTTCGGTTTCTTCTTCATTGGCGCACTGCTGCTGGCAGTACCAGCCTGGTTGCTCCTGGGTGATCACAGTCGCCTGCCGCAAACGCCTCTGCACTGGGGCGTGCTGGCCTGGCTGGGGTTGATTGCCTCCGGGCTGGGTTTCTTCTTCTGGAACCGCGGTGCCACCCAGGTGGACGCCGGTACCCTGGGCATCATGAACAATGCGCTGATCCCCGCCGGGCTGGTGGTCAACCTGCTGATCTGGAATCAGCAGGCCGACCTGTTCCGCCTGCTGCTCGGAGGCGCAGTGATCGGACTGTCGCTGTGGTTGAATCTGCGCTGGGATAGCTGGTTGAGCCGGATCAGAAAATCAGCATCAGCAGACCGATGATAACCACCAGGCCGACCATGAAGATGATGCCTACGGTACTGGCTAGGAATTTGAGCATGACGAACCTCTCGATTGCGGGTATGTAAGCCTTCGACCCTGAAGCCAGCCGGACAGTTCAGCCTTTTGCGCCACCGGCCCAGGGCCGGATTGACAATGGAACTGCATTTATCCGATTGATGACATTTGCTTCTGCGCGCTGAAAACCGGATGCTCAGGGGCAAAACAGTCACATTCCCGGATTTGCCGAGCCCATGACCAATACCACGAACAACGACGCGACCTTGCGTTACACCCTATCCCCACGCTACACCGATCTGGACACCTGGCGCCACGTCAACAATTCACGCCTGTATCAACTGCATCAGGAAGCCCGCATACGCGCGCATATCCAGCGCTTCGGCAAGGATGCCTGGTTCTCCGATGAGGTGCGTCTGCGCCCGCTGCGCACCCTTACCCATTACCGCCAGGTCAGTTGGTATGGCAGTGATATCGACGCGCAGATCAGCGTGACCGCATGCGATGACGACAGCTTCCAGTTGCACAGCGAGCTATATCAGAACGGCGTGCTGGTCGGCACCCAGGAGTGCGTGATGGCGGCCTTCGAGCATGGTCATCGGGTGCTGCTGCCAGGAGCGGTCCACCGTGGTCTGAGCGAGGTGGCCAGCGGCAACCCCGCCGTTCTACCGCCGGCCGATTACCGCGAGCAGTTGGCCCATGCGCACAACTTTCCGGTGCGCCAGCAATTGACCCCGCGCTACGCCGATCTCGACGCCGACAGCCAGCGCAGCGAAGCCGCCTTGGCCCGGTATATGGAACAGGCCCGTTCCGGGGCCATACGCCAGTTGGAATTCGCTGGGCTTGGCGTGCTGGTGGCCGCCGTGGATATCAGCTTTGCACACTTCCATGCGGGCTGGACGCCGGTGGAGCTGGCCGCCGGCATCAGCCGTATCGGCAACAGTTCATTCCTGTTCACCGGCTGCGCCCTGCACAAGGATGAGGTTCAGGCCGCAGCCAGCAGCGTGATGGTGGTGATCGATCCGGCCACCAGCCGGCCGGTTCACATACCTCCAGCCTTGCGCGAGCAGTTGGAGGCGTGGGTAGTCTGAAGTTGCCGGCATAACCACACTCCCGTCATTGCGAGGAGGCGGTTGTTTGCCGACGTGGCAATCCACCGACGGCACCGGAGCCGCCGGCGAAATGGATTGCCGCGCCCTTGCAGGGCTCGCAATGACGGCGCGCGGGCGCGCTACACCCCGGGGCCAGTCAGCCCTGGTCGCCGCCGGCTACCGGCAATATGGTCCCGGTGATATAGCTGGCCGCATCCGAGGCCAGGAACAGGATGGGTTCGGCCTGCTCGTCCAGGGTGCCATAGCGGTGCATGAAGCTGCTGTCGTTGGTCTGCTTGATCAGCGTCTGATACCACCGCTGCTCCCGCTCTCCCTGCGCTTCGGTATTGCGCGGCGTCAGCCGTGGCGGGGCTTCGGTGCCACCGGGGGCGGTGGCGTTGACGCGGATGCCGTGCTCGGCGTATTCGAACGCCAGGTTCACCGTCAGCCCGTTGACCCCGGCCTTGGCGGCACCATAGGGCACGCGCATCAGACCGCGGGTGGCCACCGAGGAGACGTTGACGATGGCCCCGCCCCCCTGCTCCAGCATATAAGGCAGCACCGCGCGACAGCACCACAGCGTCGGGAACAATGAGCGCTGGATTTCCTTCTGGATCTGCTCGGGCTGGTAGTGCTCGTAGGGCTGGGCCCAGATGGTGCCACCGACATTATTGATCAACACATCGATACGACCATATTCCTGATGAGCGCGGGTCATGACGCTCTCGGCACCCTCCCAGGTTTCCAGGTCGGCCTGCACCGCCAGCGCGGCGATGCCCCGGTCACGCAGTTCGGCCGCCACATCCTGCACATAGTTGGCGATATCCACCAGCACCAGCCGGCCACCCTCGGCGCCGGCCAGTTCGGCGACCCGCTTGCCGATGCCCTGGGCAGCGCCGGTGATCACCAGCACCCTGTCAGTGAAGCGCGCGCTCATGCGACCTCCAGCGCGGCCACGCTGGGCGTGAAACGCTCGTAGTGGAAGGATGCCGGTTCGATATCCTGCTCGCGGAAATAGCCCAGCACCGCATCGACCATCGGCGGCGGCCCGCACAGGTAGACATCCACATCGCCGTCATTGAGCGGCGCGTCCTGCATGTGGTTGGTGACATAGCCGGTGCAGGGATGTCCGCTGTCCGGGTTGGCGACCACAGTCTTGAAACTGAAATTGTCGATCGCCGCGGCGTAGGCTTGCAGCGCTTCGACCGCGACCAGGTCTTCATTGTTGGTCACGCCGTAGATCAGGTGCACCGGCTGGCTGCAGCCGCTGGCCTGCAGATGTTCCAGCATCGACAGGAATGGCGCCAGACCGGTACCACCGGCCAGCATCAGCAGCGGACGGCCAACCGGACGCAGATAGAAGATACCCATGGGGCCGGTCAGGGTAACCTTGTCGCCGGTCTTGGCCTGGCCGACCAGCCAGGAACTCATCAGGCCGCCGGAAACGTTGCGAATCAGGAAGCTCAGTTCACGACTGCCGGGCCGGGAGCTGAAGGAATAGGCACGGGTTTCGTTGCTGCCCGGCACCTTGATGTTCACATACTGCCCGGGCAGGAAAGCGATATCGGCGTCGGCAGTGATCTTCAGCTCGATGGCGCTGGAGGAGATCAGGTTGACCTCGGTCACGCTGCCGGAGGCTTCCATGCTGCCGGTCTTGCACAGCGTGGATGCCGCCGGAATGTTCACCACGCAATCGCTGGAGGGCACCATCTGGCAGGTCAGCACCATGCCCTGTTCGGCTTCCTCGTCAGTGAGCGCTTCCTCGATGTATTCCTCGCCGAGGTCATACTGGCCCTGCTGGCAGCTGCCCTTGCAGGTGCCGCAGACACCATCGGAGCAGTCCATCGGCAGGTTGATCTGGTTGCGGTAGGCCGCATCCAGTACGGTTTCACCTTCGTTGCAATTGATGAAGCGGGTGACGCCGTCTTCGAAGTTGAGTGCGATGTTGTAACTCATGTCGGTTGCTCCCGATCGGTGCGTCCGATCAATCACAGGTGATAGATGTCGATCACCTGGTTGATGTAATCGTTGTTCAGAATGACCTTCTTCTCGGTGATCAGCGGCTGCTCGCCGGTAACATCCAGGGTGCAGAAGGCGGTGCCGAAGAACATCTGCGTGCTGTGGTAGCGGTGACTGTTGGTCTGCCAGTTGAAGCGCAGCTTCACCACACCTTCCTGGCGTTCGAGAATTTCCAGGTTGGTACGCAGGTGCGTGGTGCGCGGCTCCGGCATGGAGCTGGCGCCGGAGCGTTCGGTCTTGATCCGGTAGACGCGATCTTCCAGGCCCTGGCGGTTGGGGTAGTAGATCAGCGACAGCTCGGTCTGCGGATCCTCGGTGAGGGTGTCCTCATCGTCCCAGCACGGCATCCAGTACACCGCATCCTCGTGATAGCAGGTCAGCCACTCGTCCCACTGGCGGTCATCCAGCAACCGTGCTTCGCGATGGAGGAAGGCCTGGATCTGTTCGAAATTCATGCTCATGCCGAGGTCTCCTGTGCGGTCAGGGCGACGAAGCGAGCCCGTTCGGTTTCCACCGCGCGGAGCATTTCCTCGACCCAGTGTTGATGGTGCGTCACATAAAGGCCTTCATCCTCGGGCTTGGCGCCGCTGAGGGTGGGCTTGAGATCGATGCTGGCGGCACCTTCGTCGGCCCCTTCGATCCAGTGCGCGGCACCGCGGCTCATGTCGTTCCACTTCAGGCCTTCGGCGCTGTAGCCCTGCTGGCAGGCGCGGAACTCTTCCAGGTCGTCCGGCGTACCCATGCCGCTGACGTTGAAGAAGTCCTCGTACTGGCGGATACGCTTGGCGCGCTCGTCGGCCGGCTCGTTCTTCGGTGCCCAGCAGTAGATGGTGATCTCGGTCTTGTTCAGCGCAATCGGACGCAGCACGCGGATCTGGGTGGAAAACTGATCCATCAGGTAGACGTTGGGGTACAGGCACAGGTTCTTGGTGGTGTTGACGATCGCGTCGGCACGGGCTTCGCCGAAACGCTCCTGCAGACGCTCCTTGTGCTGGAATACCGGGCGCACCTGCGGGTTGGTCAGGCGCGTCCACAGCATCATGTGGCCATTCTCGAAGGAATAGAAACCACCCTCGCTGGACCAGCTCTTGGCGTCCACCGCCTCGGTGCCGCCCTTGTCATAGTTGCGCTGGCCCATAGTCGACAGATAGTTCCAGTGCACGGTACCCACGTGGTAGCCGTCGGCGCCGTTCTCGGCGGTCAGCTTCCAGTTGCCTTCGTAGGTATAGGTCGAGGTGCCACGCAGTACTTCCAGCCCGTCTTCGGCCTGGTCGACGATGTTGTCGATGATCCTGGTGGTCTCGCCCAGGTATTCCTGCAGCGGCATCACATCGGCGTTCAGACTGCCGAACAGGAAGCCACGGTAGTTCTCGAAGCGCGGCAGGCGCTTGAGGTCATGCGAGCCGTCGGTATTGAAGCTGTCCGGGTAGCCGCCCTTCTTCTGGTCGCGGGCCTTGAGCAGCTTGCCGTCGTTCTTGAATGTCCAGCCATGGAACGGGCAGGTGAACGACGCCTTGTTACCGCGCTTCTTGCGGCACAGGGTGGCGCCCCGGTGCGAGCAGGTATTGAGCAGTGCCTGCAGCTCGCCTTCCTTGGTACGGGTGATGACCACCGGCTGGCGACCCAGGGTCAGGGTGAAATAGTCACCGGGGTTTTCCACCTGGCTTTCATGGGCGAGGAATACCCAGTTGCCCTCGAAGATGTACTTCATCTCCAGGTCAAACAGTTGCTCATCAGTGAAAATGCTGCGGTCACAACGGTACTGCCCGGTAACCGGGTCGGCTTCCACCGCACCGCGAATCTTCTTCTCAAGTTGGTCGAGTTGGCGAGTCATGTTCGTCACTCCATCTTGTTGTTGTGATGCGTTACCGGGCGCACGAAGCCCCCTGACCAGCCCGCATCGGGCTGGCTGGCTCACTACAACGGGCTAAAAGGGCTTCAGGCTACGGCAGCGTCTTCCAGTGCACGCTTACGCTCGTGGCGCGCCTGCAGCTCGGCCTTGTCGGTGGACACCAGTTGGAAGTCGAACTCCACCTCGATGACCGGGCCGGTAACGCCATACTGTTCGCCTTCGGCGGAGCGCTCGACCGGACGGGCCTCGACCACCAGTTCGTCACGGGTAGCGAAGGCAAAATCGTCGTAGGTGTATTCGTCACCAGCCAGGTTGATCTGGGTGGTCAGGTGCTTGTGGCCAGGCGCGGAAATGAAGAAGTGGATGTGCGCAGGACGGCGACCATGGCGGCCCAGCTGGTTCAGCAGCGCCTGGGTGGAACCCTCGGGCGGGCAACCGTAACCGGAGGGGATGATCGAGCGGGCGACATAGCGACCGTTCTCATCGGTCTTGATCCGGCGGCGCAGGTTGTATTCGCTCTGCGACTGGTCGAAATAGGAGTAGCCGCCCTTGGCATCGGCATGCCAGACGTCGACGATGGCATTGGCCAGCGGTGTGCCGTCCTCATCGGTGACCTGGCCCTTGAGCAGCATGACTTCGTCACTCTGGTCAGTGCCATCGTCCAGACGGGCAAAGCTTTCACACAGCGGAGCGCCAGCGACATACAGCGGGCCTTCGATGGTGCGCGGGGTACCGCCAGCCAGACCAGCGGCCTCATCCTGTGCATCCATGCGGATATCCAGGTACTTGTCCATGCCCAGGCCCGGTGCCAGCAGTGACGCTTCACCATTCTTGCCCAGATCGCCGACGTAATAGACCGCGGTCCAGAACTCCTCGGGGGTGACGTCGAAATCTTCGATCAGCTGGAACACGTCGCTCATGAAGCGATGAACGATCTTCTTCACTCGCTCATTGCCGCCTTCCATATGGAATCCAGCGACCTTTTCCAGCAGTTCCTTCACTTCGGCAGTATGGGTAGTCTTGATAGTCATGATGGTACTCCTCACTAGTTATTCTTATTGCCGGATCACGTCTGTAAGTTGGCAATGTTATTCAAGGGCGCCTGTTTGCCTGACGGCGCCTGGTTTACAGCTGGGTATCAGCGATCATCCTCATGGATCGACGATGGGTGGCGACACAGGGGCGCCACGCTGATGTCCATATAGGGAAACAGCGGCAGATTGCTGATCAGATCCTGCAGTTCAGCGTTATCTGCCACATCGAAGATGCTGACGTTGGCGTAGCTGCCAGCCACTCGCCACAGGTGCCGCCACTTGCCCTGGCGCTGCAGATCCTGGGCATAGGCCTTTTCCCGGACCTTGATCTCATTGGCCACTTCCACCGGCATATCGTGGGGAATGTTGACCTTCATCTCGACCTTGAACAGCATGCTCATCTCCTCGGTTATTTGCGGCGGTATTCAGCCAGCCTGTCTTCGTCGATCTCGACGCCCAGCCCCGGACCACGGGGCAGATCCACACCGTTGTCATGGAAGTCGAGCGGCTGGACCACGATGTCGTCCTTCATCAGCAGCGGGCCAAACATCTCGCTGCCCCAGTGCAGGGTTTCCAGCGTTGACCAGGCGTGCAGCGACGCCGCAGTGCCGATGGTGCCTTCCAGCATGGTGCCGCCGTACAGACCGATACCGGCGGCCTTGGCCACCGCCGCCTGCTCCAGCACCCGCAATGGACCACCGGCCTTGGCGATCTTCATCGCCACCGCGCCGGAAAAGCCCGCCGCCGCCAGGTTGAACATGTCGGTGGCATCGGCCACAGCCTCGTCGGCCAGAATCGGGATATGGAACTTGGCCGACAACCGGGCCAGCGCCGCAAAATCCTTGAGCGGGGTCGGCTGCTCGACCAGATCGATGCCCGCGGCCTGCAGTTCGGCCATGCCCTTGGCGGCGGTCGCCTCATCCCAGGCCTGGTTCACGTCCACCCGCACACTGGCGTGTTCACCGACCGCTTCCTTGATCGCCGCCACATGTCGCACGTCATCCATCACCGGGCGCGAGCCGATTTTCAGCTTGAAGTCGCAGTGGCGCTTGGCAGCCATCAGGGTTCTCGCCTCATCGATATCCCTGGCGGTATCACCGCTGGCCAGGGTCCAGAGCACCGGAATGTGCTGGTGCACAGCGCCACCGAGCAGGTCGGACAGAGGCCGGTTCAGACGCTTGCCAAGCAGGTCCAGCAGCGCGGTTTCAATCGCCGACTTGGCCAGATTGTTGCCCCGACTGGAGCGGTCGAGCATTACCCTCAGGGTATTGATATTGTCAGCCGCCTGACCAATCAGCTGTGGTTTGAAATAGGCGTCGATGGTAAGTTTGACGCTCTCGGGGCTTTCCGGGCCGTAGGCCAGGCCGCCGATGGTAGTGGCTTCACCCAGCCCTTCCAGGCCGTCCGAGTCCTTGATACGCACGATTACCATGGTCTGTACGCCCATGGTGGTCATCGAAAGCTTGTGCGGCCGGATGGTCGGGATGTCGACCAGGACGGCTTCAATGGACTGAATAGTGGCGGACATGTGTTCTCCGAATCCGAGGCAAAAAGACTGTGATTCGAACAGTACGAAGTTTCATCCGCATGAACCAATATTGATTAAGTAACGAGCGATACCCTGGAGGTATGGATGGAGCTAAGACATCTGCGTTATTTCGTCGCCGTCGCGGAACAGCGCAATTTCACCCGCGCGGCCGAGAAGCTGTTCATCGCTCAACCGCCCCTGACCCGGGCGATAAAACAGCTGGAAGAAGAGATCGGCGTGGAGCTGTTCATCCGCAAAGCCAGGGGACTGGAACTGACGTCCGGCGGCACTTACTTCCTGGCCCATGCCCAGCAGATTCTCGACAAGGTCGAGGCGACCGTCGCCGACACCCGGCGCATCGCCTCGCACCGCAAGACCATCTTCTCCATCGGTTTCGTGCCTTCGGTGTTCTATGGTCAGTTGCCGCTGATGGTGCGCCGCCTGCGACAGAACCGGAACCTGGAGATAGTGCTGCATGAACTGAAGACCCGCGAACAGGTCGAGGCACTGAAGGGCGGCAAGATCGATATCGGCTTTGGCCGCATCAGTATCGAAGACCCGGACGTCGAGCAGGAAAAGCTGTTCGATGAACCGCTGATCGCCGCCCTGCCCGCTTCACACCCGCTGACCGCCCGGCCACCGAGCATGAAGGAACTGTCCGAGATGAACATGATCGCCTTCCCATCCGGCCCCGGTCCCAACTTCGCCGATCTGACCCAGGGCCTGTTTCGCCGGCGCGGACTCAAGGTGAATGTGATCCAGCAGGTCAACGATCTGCAGACCGCCCTGTCGCTGGTGGCCTCGGAAATGGGCTTTACCCTGGTGCCGGAGCAAGTGCGCCGGTTGCAGCGGGAAGATGTGGAGTACATGCCCCTGGCCGATGACCATATCACTACCCCGGTAATCATCTCCCGCCGCAAAGGCGAGAATCCCAACGCCATCATGCGCCTGACCAATACCATCCTGGCAGAGCTGGTAGACAACCGGCTCACCGGTCGCTATCCCTGATCATTCACGGAGCCATCATTCAACGCCGGCAATAGCGTGAAGTGCCGTCAGCTCACTACCGTCATTGAGAGCCCGCAGGGCGCGGCAATCCACGGACTCGGAGTATCAGGCGTTTTGCACTTGACGAAACAAATCCAATCGCCGCAAGATGTTCGCATTGAAAACATAAGTTCGCAGTGCGAATAATGATACATCCTTAACCGGACGGGAGTTCTCATGGCGTTCTGTACACACAATGGCCGCACCATCAGCTATCGCCTGTTGGGAGAAGCCAACAACCCACTGCTGGTACTGGCGCACCCCCTGGGCATGACCCAGGGCATCTGGGATGACATGCTGCCGGCACTGCTGACGCAGTTCCGGGTATTGACCTGGGACCTGCCCGGCCATGGTGCCAGCAGCGCTTGGCCAGAAGACTCCAGCGCCATCGAAGCCGAAGACCTGGCCCAGGAAGCCCTGATGCTGGCGCGCCTGGCTGACGCCGAACAGTTCCATTTCGCCGGCACCTCCATTGGCGGAGTGATCGGCCAGCAACTGCTCAGCCAACACAGCGACAGACTGCGGTCGGCCACCCTGACCAATACCGGCCCGGTGATCGGCACCGCCGACGGCTGGCAGCAGCGCTCCGCCATGGTCATGGACAAGGGCCTGGAAGCCATGGCAGTGGATATCGTCCCGCGCTGGTTCGGCCCTCAGGCCTGCCAGCAGCAGCCGGCACTGGTCGACGGTTGGCGGGTACAACTGGGCCGCACCGACCAGCGCAGCTATGCGCTGCTGTGCGAGATGCTCGGACGCTGCGACTTCAGCGACGCATTCAAGGGCAAGAGCCTGCCCAAGGTGCAGGTCGTCGCCGGCACCGATGACGTAGCCACCCCGCCAGAGGCATTGCACGCCCTGTCCCAGGCGCTGGGTGTGGCCGCACCGCTGGTATGGGAGAATGTCGGACATGTGCCGGCGGTGGAGTGTCCGCAGCAATTCGCTGAGTTACTGAGCAAGCAGCAAGGCTGAATCAAGCCGCTTCCACATGAACGCCCGGTGCAGCGCATCGGGCGTTCTTACATAGGCAGTTAGTAACTTCGATACGGCAGAAATTTGCCCGACAGCACCACATTGACCCGATCACCTTTGGGATCAGCCTCACGTTGTATATCCATGGAAAAATCGATCGCGCTCATGATCCCATCGCCGAACTCTTCGTGGATCAGTTCCTTGATGGTGGTGCCGTAGACACTGACGATTTCATACCAGCGATAGATGAGCGGATCAGTGGGCACTGCGCTCGGCAGTGACCCTTTATAGGGCACTATCTGCAGCCAGGCGATCGCTTCATCCGGCAACTCGAAAAGCTCACCAATGACCTCGGCCTGGGTCTTGTCAAAGGTCATCTGACCAAGACATCCAGCCGTGACGAACTCCTTGGACAGGCCCACCGCTTCAGCCACCTGCCGCCATTTCAGGCCTTTGCGTACCTTGTTGATGAGAATCAGGCGGGTGACGTCATCGCGACTCGAAATCATGCTGTGCTCCTCTTTGATTGCCGGGTTGGCAAAAGAGCCCTAGCAAGGAGCGGGCCAGCGGTTTGTCGCTACCTCCGTGGCTCAAGCCGAAGAGGCAATAAAATGCTTAGACAGCGTCTGGTATCCAACAAGGGAGGGACCTCCCCAAGTTGCTGCGACAAGTCTCCTGTCGTCGAGCAGGGGCTCGACAACCCCTGAGTGCTGGGGTTGTCGTCGGGTAACGGGGTTACACCCGCTCGATCAACATCGCAATCCCCTGCCCCACCCCCACACACATGGTGCAGACAGCATAACGGCCACCGCTGCGCTGCAGCTGGAAAGCGGCGGTCATCAACAGCCGTGCGCCGGACATGCCCAGCGGATGACCGAGGGCGATGGCGCCGCCGTTGGGGTTGACCCGTGCGTCGTCGTCGGCGATGCCCAGTTCGCGCATCACCGCCAGGCCCTGGGCGGCGAAGGCTTCGTTCAGCTCGATCACGTCGATGTCGGCGATGCTCAGACCGTGCCGGTCGAGCAGCTTGCGTACCGCCGGTACCGGGCCGATACCCATGATGCGCGGCTCGACACCAGCGGTGGCCATGCCGAGGATCTTGGCCACGGGCTTGAGCCCCTGTTTCTGCACTGCGGCTTCACTGGCGACCAGCAGGGCGGCTGCACCGTCATTGACTCCGGAAGCGTTACCGGCAGTGACCGTACCATTGTCACGGAACGGCGCCGGCAGCGCGGCCAGCTTGTCCAGGGTGGATATCCGCGGATGCTCGTCAGTATCGAAGATCAATGGCTCCTGCTTGCGCCGGGGGATCTGCACAGCGACGATCTCCTCGGCGAACACGCCAGCAGCCTGGGCGCGGGCGGTCTTTTCCTGGGAGCGCAGGGCGAACAGGTCCTGATCCTCGCGGGAGATAGCGAATTGTTCGGCGACATTTTCCGCCGTCTCCGGCATGGAGTCGATGCCGTATTGCTTCTTCATCAGCGGATTGACGAAGCGCCAGCCGATGGTGGTGTCCTCGATCTTCTGGCCGCGGGCGAAGGCGCTGTCGGCCTTGCCCATGACATAGGGTGCGCGGGACATCGACTCGACGCCACCGGCCAGTACCAGATCCATTTCCCCGGCGCGGATGGCGCGGAACGCGGTGCCTACTGCGTCCATGCCCGAGCCGCACAGGCGGTTGATGGTGGTGCCGGGTACCGATGCCGGCAGCCCGGCCAGCAGCGCCGACATGCGCGCCACGTTGCGGTTGTCCTCACCGGCCTGGTTGGCGCAGCCCATGATCACTTCATCAATCGCGGTCGGGTCCAGCTCGGGTGCCTGCTCCAGCACCGCCTTGAATACCTGGGCAGCCAGATCATCCGGGCGCACGCCAGACAGGGTGCCGCCGAAGCGACCGATGGCCGAACGCCGTGGATGGCAGATATATACGTTGCTCATGACAGTCCTCGCATGTGATTCATTGGCCGGCGTGATGGGCGGCGGTGCGCGCCTTGAGTTCGCGCAGCACGGTCAGTTCCTGCTCGGTCGGCACTGGCGTGGTGTCCAGGCTGTCGGCAAAGCGGATTTCCCAGCCGGTGGCCTCGATCACCTGCTCACGGGTCACGCCCGGGTGCAGGGAGGTCACTACCAGCTCCCTGGTCTGCTCATCCGGCTTGAGAATGCACAGATCGGTAATCACCACGGTCGGGCCACGACCAATATTGGGTACGTTGTCACGGGCCTTGCCGTCCCGCCCGAAGCCGACGGTGGTGATGAAATCCACATCTTTGACGAAGGTACGCTTGGAGTGCTTGACGGTGATGAACACTTCCTTGGCGTTGGTGGCGATTTCCGGGGCGCCGCCGCCGCCGGGCAGGCGTACCTGCGGATCGCGATAGTCGCCGATCAGGGTGGTATTCAGGTTGGCGTAGCGGTCGATCTGCGCGGTGCCGAGAAAACCCACGCTGACGTGCCCACCCTGCAGCCAGTAGCGGAACATTTCCGGTACCGACACCGTGGTCAGGGCCGAGGCGCACAGCTCACCGTCACCAATGGACAGCGGCAGCACATCGGGCTTGGTCTGCAAGGTGCCGGATTCGTAGATCAGGGTGATCTCCGGGGCATGGGTCAGGCGCGCCAGGTTGGCGGCTTCACTGGGCAGACCGATACCGACGAAGCAGGTCATGTCGTTGTTCAGCGCCCGTGCCGCGGTGACGCTCATCATTTCCGAAGAGGTGAATTCAGTGGTCATCTCAGGCCGCTCCGTTCTTGAATACGTTGTCTTTCAGCCACGCCTGGAACAGATCACGGTCCCGGGCGATGGCATCCCACTCCTTGTAGAAGGCGTTGTCGCGCTCGTAATAGCCCAGCGCGTAGGAAGGTGCCGCACCCTTCTCGGCCACCGCGATGGCGGTGATGGCCCAGGACGGCAGCACGCAGGCGTTGACCGAGGCACCCAGGTCATCAACGATCTCTTCGACGGTGACAATGCTGCGCTTGGCCGCCAACACCGCCTCCTTCTGCACCCCGACGATGCCTTCCACCAATACGTTGCCCTTGCGATCGGCACGCTGGGCGTGAATCACCGTCACGTCCGGGCGTACCGAGGGCACTGCCGCCAGCCGCTCACCGGTAAAGGGGCACTCGATGAACTTGATCTGCTCATTGACCTTGGGCAGGTCACTGCCGATGTAGCCGCGCAGCACCGCCAACGGCAGGCCCGCCGCGCCGGCTTCGTAGGCGTTGGCCAGGGCCGCATGGCTGTGCTCGATCAGTTCGATGCTGCGCGGCCAGCCTTTCTGTACCGCGTCGCGCATGCGGTGCAGCGAACCCACGCCGGGGTTGCCACCCCAGGAGAAGATCAGTTTCTTCACGCAGCCGGCACCGATCAACTGGTCGTATACCAGGTCGGGGGTCATGCGGATCAGCGTCAGATCACGCTTTTCCTGGCGGATGATTTCGTGACCGGCGGCGAACGGGATCAGGTGGGTGAAGCCTTCCATCGCAACGGTATCGCCGTCGTGGATATGTTTGTTCACCGCGTCCCGCAGAGAGAGAAATTCAGCCATCAGATGTCTCCATTGATGTTGTTTGAATTGTTCGCTATACGAACTTATGTTTTATATGCGAACATAATGGCGCAAATCTTTTTGCCCCGTCAATACCGTTCTTGGTCGCAATTGAAATAACGCAGCAAAGTTCGCCATGCGAACAGTGCTAGAATCCGCCCAACCTTCACGCAGGAGAGACCGTTCTGGACAACAAACTTCAACCCGGGGATAGGGACTATGTTGCCGCCCTGGCATCCGGGCTACAGATTCTGACGGCCTTCGATGCCGAGAACCCACGCATGACCCTGACCGAGATGGCCAGCCGCACGGACATGGACCGGGCCAAGGCCCGGCGCTTTCTGCTGACCCTGGATGCGCTGGGTTATGTACGCCGCAGTGGCCGGTATTTCGAACTGACGCCGCGGGTGCTGGAGCTGGGCCATGCGTTCCAGACGTCCAACCAGTACCGCACGGTGATCCAGCATTACCTGCAGGACATCACCGCCGAGATCGGCGAGTCCTCCTCGCTCAGCGTGCTGGACGGTACCGAAGTGGTGTACGTGGTGCGCTCAGCTGCGCCCCACCGGTTGATGGCCATTAACCTGTCGGTCGGCACCCGGTTGCCGGCGGCCTATACCTCCATGGGCCGCGTACTGCTGGCGCAACTGAGCGATGCCGAGCTGGACAAGCGGCTGGCGCAGATCAACCCGCAGGCCCATACGCCCCATTCGCTGACTGACAGCAGGGCACTGCGCGAAGAGATCGTCAGGGTCAGGCAGCAGGGTTACTCCATCGTCGATCAGGAACTGGATCTGGGGCTGCGCTCGGTAGCAACGCCGGTGTTCGCGGGAAATGGCGATCTGCTGGGCGCCATCAATATCAGCACCAATGCCGCACGCGTACCGATCGAAGTGCTGGAGCAGGATTATCTGCCACGCCTGCAGCAGTTGGCGGATGGTGTCAGACGGACCGTGCGCTCGGCGGCAGGCTGACTCTCATCGCCTGGCGGCACTGGACTTTAGTCCAATTTAGGGTTGGACCCAGTGCCGACACCGCCTATACTCGACGGCCAAGGTGTGTCGCCGCAATATCGCGGGCGGGCAGGTTCATTGCACAGGTCGGGCCGCCTGTGCCGGAAAAATGAACATGACTCGCCATACTTCCGGGCAGGCACTGCCTCGTGTGCAACTTCTGGCCGAACGCGCCCTGGCCACCTTCGAACGCTTCACCCATATCCAGGCTGCCAGCGGCGTGATACTG
>Ga0172382_10001888_pt1 | contig 36268 bp, 31 predicted proteins | sample Leawel138RmetaG_FD_122245 | JGI IMG/M metagenome (GOLD analysis project Ga0172382, IMG submission 122245) | Leachate microbial communities from a municipal landfill in Southern Ontario, Canada - Leachate well 138R metaG | ecosystem: Engineered > Solid waste > Landfill > Unclassified | place... | reverse complement strand
CTATAAATTTTAATTTATCGTACATAATTAATTTTCTACTCCTTTAAATAACAAAATACACACCTATCAAGGCCTGCCAAGTCCTTTTCTATTTTTATATCTGTGAAACATCCTGTCTTTTCAATCATTCTTTTTATAGCTTCGCCTTGATTATATCCTATTTCGAAAATAAGAATACCGTCTTTTTTTAATAATATCGGGGCATCCTTAAGTATTTTTTCATAAAAATCAAGCCCTATTTCACCGCCAAATAAAGCTAAGTGGGGCTCATAGTACCTGACACTGCCGGGCAGCTCAGCCATTTCTCTTTTTGAAATATAGGGCGGGTTGGAAACCAAAACATCTAATTCACCTGCCAAACCTTCTACAAACAATGGTTTTGCTAAATCACCGTTTAGAATTTTCATCTTGTCCAGCACATTATTATTAATAGCATTATTCTCACAATATTCCAAAGCTACTTTAGAAATATCAACTGCATAGATGAAGGAATCCTCTATATAATATGACAGACTAACTCCTATAGCACCGCTGCCGGTACATAAATCGGCAATCTTAGGTATCCCTTTACTACTTTTCAAAAGCTCCAACACTTTTAAAACAGTAATTTCCGTATCGGGACGGGGAATTAAAACTCCTTCACCTACGAAAAAATCCAACCCCATAAATTCCTGATGTCCTGTTATATATTGAACAGGCTTACCTGCGGCTCTCATTTTTATAAAATCCAAATACCTTCTTACTATACTATCAGCAATCTGTTCTTCCCAATCAATAATCAGCTTTTCCCTACTGCAACCAAGTGCATATGCCAAAAGAATTTCGCTGTCTAAAATAGGGGTATCCGCAGCTGATTTTTTTAAAATATCTGCTCCTTTTTTTAATAGGCTTTTTATGGTATGTATTACCACAAGTCAGCCTCCTCATCTTCTACTAAAACACTCTTTAAAGCTGCTATAGCCACTTCCAGTTGGCTGTCATCCGGCTCTTTTGTAGTAATTTTTTGTAACCACATACCGGGAGCGGATATCATGCAAACGAGCTTGGAATCACTTCTGCCTGCCCACTTTATAATCTCATAGGATATACCGGCGACAACAGGTAAAAGTATTATTCGAGTCGCAAGCCTTACCAGCAAATTTGGCCATCTAAAAAAGGAAAACAATAATATGCTTACAATCATAACTATAAATAAAAAGCTGGTACCGCAGCGAGGGTGAAGCCTTTTATATTTCTTGGCATTTTCCGGTGTCAGCTCATCGCCGCTTTCATAACAATAAATAGTCTTATGCTCTGCACCATGATATTCAAAAACCCTCTTTATATCCTTCATCCAAGATATGGACATTATATATGCCAGAAAAATCATAACTCTAATAAATCCTTCTATCAAGTTCATAAAGAACGGATTTTTAGTGCTGCTACCAATAAAATTCACAATCAAAGTCGGAAGTAATATAAAAAGCCCTGTGGAAAACAATATGGAAAAAACAACTGCAATAATTATCATATTTCTTTCTAAAAAGTCTTCCCACTTAGAAGGTTTTTTAGGTTTTTCAGACTCCTTATCTTCTTCCTCCAAAAACTCCGCAGAATAAGTGAGAGCCTTTACACCCATTACCATAGCATCTATAAAAGTAAATACCCCGCGCACAATCGGCATCTTTGAAATAGCCTTCCTGCCGGATTTTAGCTTTTCTTTTTTTACCTCAATTTCCCCGTTTGGTTTTCTTATAGCAATAGCTATATCCTCGGGACCTCTCATCATAACACCTTCGATAACAGCCTGACCGCCGATACTGGTTTTTTTCATATTTATTTCCTCACAAAAATCATTTAGTTAAACCTTTGTAAATATATCAATATTATCTTTGCAACAGATTTACTTCCTTATTATATATTAGTAAATATGATATTTCAATAGGTGTGAAACAAAACGAAATCATGACGATTTTGAAATATTACAGTTCATACATATTTTTTGTTGAAAATTGCGAAAAAATGTTTGATATTTTATGATTTTAAGCTAAAATAGATATTATGAATAGGACAAAGTTATAATAAATGCATAGAAACAGTTTTTTATACGAGTAAGCAAGGAGTGTTTAATAAAACAGATTAAAATGCAAAGGGGATGAAAAAATGAATAAGACAGCACTGCTATCTCAGCTGGATGAAATCATTGAAAAGTATGGAGGATTAAAAGACAATTTGCTGCAAATACTTCTGGATTTGCAAAAAGTATCGGGGCATAATTATTTACCTGAAGAGTGCTTAGAAGAAATTTCAAGTCAACTTAATCTTCCGCTTTCAAAAGTTTACGAGGTAGCAACATTCTACTCCATGTTTAACCATGAACCAAAAGGCAAATACATAATTGAAATATGCAACAGTGCGCCCTGTCATGTTGAAGGTGCAGACGATTTAACACAATTATTTGAAGATGTATTAGGCATCAAAGTAGGAGAAATCACGACGGATGGTATTTTTTCTTTACAGCATTCAAGCTGCTTTGGTGCTTGTGATATAAGCCCCGCTATAAAAATAGGGACTGAGGTATATGGAAACCTCACAAAAGAAAAGATAGAAGAAATAATCAAAGAGTATAGGGGGGAATAAATATGGCTAAAATAGTTCAATTAATATCTAAAAATTGTGGCAAAATCAAACCGGACTCCGTTACAGATTATGTTAATGCAGGCGGTTATGCCGGCTTAAAAAAGGCAATGGAAATCGGACCTGCTCAGATTGTTGAAGAAGTAAAAAAGTCAAAACTAATGGGTCGCGGCGGTGCAGGCTACCCTACGGGCAAAAAATGGGAGCAAGGCTATGTCAGAAAAACAGTTTTTGAATATGTTGTATGTAACGGTGACGAAGGCGAACCCGGCACCTATAAAGATAAACTTATATTAAGTCAAAATCCTTTGCTTTTAATGGAAGGAATGACTATAGCCGCTTATATATTCGGTATAAAGGAAGGCTATATATATGTTAGAGGCGAATATTACGGACTAAAGGAAATGCTTAATAATGCCATAAAAAATGCTGTAGAAGCTAATTATCTGGGTAAAAATATTATGGGTACCGACTTCAGCTTTAATATTCATGTGGTTTGGGGTGCGGGAGCTTATGTCTGCGGTGAAAACACTGCATTACTTGAATCCATTGAAGGCAGATCCGGCAGACCAAGACAAAAACCACCCTATCTAAGCCAAGAAGGCCTTTATAAAAAGCCTACCATATTCCAAAACGTGGAGACCTATAGCAATATTCCCTATATAGTGGAGCATGGCGGAGATGAATATGCAAGCTACGGTACGGAATGCAGCGGCGGTACTAAGTTAGTATGTTTATCAGGCAATGTGATAAACAAGGGAGTATACGAAGTACCTTTCGGCACTCCTATTAGAGAATTAGTCTATAGTTTAGGTGGCGGAGTCTCTAATGGCAGAAAGCTTAAATTTGTACAGTTGGGCGGCTCATCCGGTGCATGTTTTACTGAAGAAAAACTTGACACACCTATGTGTTACAAAGCTTTAAAAGATAATGAACTAAAGCTTGGCTCCGGAGCTTTGTTAGTTGTTGACGATTCAAACTGTGTGATAGACTTTCTAAAAACCATAACAGGATTCTTTATCCATGAGTCCTGCGGCAAATGTACTCCCTGCAGAGAAGGTAATACGAGAATTTATGAGATTTTGGACAGGTTTTCTAAAGGCCGGGGTAAGCCGGAAGATATTGATGATTTATATCGGCTTTCAAATCTTATGGATATTACATCTTTCTGTGGATTAGGACAAGCAGCCACAACAGCATTAAAAGACTGTCTGAAATATATGAGAGAAGAATTTGACGAGCATATTGAGGGAAAATGTCGTGCAGGGGTATGCAACTTGACATAATAATTTTATGCGGGAATATAGAAAAAAATGATTGTGTAAGTGGTATTGTAGAAACTGCCGTAGTTGGCATTAAACCGGGAAAAGGTTTTAAAAAACTTTGATACTGCAATTGACCTTATCTATAAACCGGATAAGACCCTATTTCTAAAACTGGCTAAAGAAAACGGATTAAAAACAATAAACGGCCTATGTATGCTTGGCATAGGAAAAAGTCAGTCACAGCTCCCGCTGGTATAGGAGCAATCTGCGGTTAATAAATACAACATAAAAATGAGCCTTTTATAGCTCATTTTTATTGTTTTAATTTATTTTTTCAATCGTTTTCAGCTTTATCTAGTTTTACATTCAGCAGGCCAAAACAAAGAAAGTATTATTTTGAAATAGTTTGATCTTTTCAACCCTGCCAAATGCTTTCTTCAATGTACTTATATTTACTATGCAAGCAATGCGAATATAGCCTTCGCCGCAATTTCCAAAAGCGCTACCGGGCAAAACTAATTAATACAGTAGCCCATCTTAGTTAACAAATCCGGAAGGGATTATTATTGTCTCAGTATTTTAAATACTTTAACAATGATTAGAAAATTAGATTAATTTAATCATATTCCCTATGCCTGCCTTTTTTGCATTTTTATAAACAATGTCTCCAACAGCAACGTCTAGAGCTCCCATACCTTTGTGAGTATATACAATACGTTCTTTTTCATTTTCTCTTCCTATCACTTTGCCTGCTATTATCTCACCCAAATCCGCATAAACATTATCAACAGACAGCTCTTCAATGGGTGTTATTGCTGTTTCCTTCATTACTATTGTTGAATTATCAGATTTTTTATTTCCTAGGACCCACTTATCTGCTTTCATACTTAATTTGGGATCAAGATCGCAAAAACTATTTAAGGCTATTACGCATGCACCTTCTGCAATCCAATTTTCCTTAACTATGGGTTCCATAGATGATGTACCAACTATTACTATATCAGCATCTTTAACTGCTTCTTCATTAGATGAGCACTTTACTATATTAATAGGAGAAGATGTTTGTTTTTTTATGTTTTTCTCATATATATCCATCATTTCAGGTTTAATATCGTATATCTTTGCCTTTTCCAATCCAAAATAACCAAGTAATCCGGGAAGAGCTGTCTGAGATGTTGCCCCACATCCAATAATAGCTGCTGTCTTAGAGTTTTTCTTGGCTAAATATTTCGCTGCTATTACAGAATGGGCAGCCGTTCGTTCGTTGGTAATTGTAGTGCAATCCATAATTGCATAAGGTAGTCCGTTTGATCGATAATTCAAAATTAATATATCTCCCCAAGTAACAGGAGGAATACCCGGTTCTCGATCCCAATACAAACAACACCATTTAATGCCTGCAACATTTATTGTTTCAAGATATGTAGGCATTGATATAAAGTGATTACGGTTTTTTGGGGAATCAACGGCTAAATACGATTTTACAGGTTGAATTAATTTACCTTCTCCAGCTGTTCTAAATGCAAGTTCTACCGCTTCTTCTATCTCTTCCCTTGTAATAACCTCTTCTACTTCCTTTTTGTTAAGAAACAAAATTTCTACACTTGGTCCTTCCTCTGCGAATACATGCAACATCAATATGCCTCCTTAATAATTTTAATCTTACCTTATGAACTTAATAAAATTTATGCATTTTATAAAGTTCTTTTGTCGCCTATTTTTATGCGATTATAGTAAAATAAATATAGATATATCTTTTATAATCACCTCACTTTACTACTAAAGATTTCGTAAATAAATGCACATTAATTATATTAAGTATACTAACTACCAGTGATTATCTTTTAGATTAACCATTCTTTTTCATAGTTAACAGTAAAATTTAAGACACATAACAAATTACTCTATGATATCCTTAGCCTCGATAAATATTTTAGTGACTTGAAAACTTATCCATTAATGCCGCTGTCATTTTAATTCCTAAAATATAATCTTCAACAAAAATATTCTCATTAGGTGCATGAATTTGTGAAAACCTATTACTTACGCCGTACATAACACAAGGGATTTCAGTACCATGACAAAATTGATAAACACCCATGGTCCCGGAATCAGTGGGGTAAATTACCGGCGGAAACTTATACACCTCTGTAGATGCAGATATAGCTGCATTTACTAAAGGATTATTATAATCTGAGCGAAAGGTTGGCTGGCCTGACATGGTAATAATCTCCACATCGGAAAAACCATGCTTGTCCAAATGCTTACGTAATAATTTAACGATTTTTTTACATTCCATATTAGGTACTAAACGAAAATCCAATTTTGCTGTTGCATAGGATGGAAGCACAGTCTTTATACCTTCTTCAATGTACCCACCCTTTATTCCGCAAATATTACAAGTAGGAGTATATAAATATTTTTTTAATAACTCCTCTCCGGTAACTTCATTAATAAATCCCTTCATACCCATTTGCGAAAGTATTTCATTTTCATTATATGGAATATTCTTAAGGTATTCTATATCTTGTTCTGAAGGAGGTACTACTTCATCATAAAAGCCATCAATCAGAATTTCATCTTTTTCGTTCTTCAATGTGTTCAAAGCCCAAATAAGTCTCCAAACAGCATTCGGCCAAATAGGAGCATTACAGGAATGAGCATCAATATTTGCTGTTCTCACTCTAAGTTCTACATAAGTTAGACCTTTGACTCCTAAAGTAATATGGGCAGGACCTTTCGTTTCTCTTTCTCCACCCTCCCACACAATTCCATCTGTTTCTAATTTATCCGGATAATTCTTTCGAAAGTAAGATAGATGAGGACTTCCTACTTCTTCTTCACCTTCATAAATAACTTTTATATTTAGAGGTAAGCTCCCGTAAGTTTTTAGATAAGCATCTATTGCACATAGACGTGATATCAGCTGACCCTTATTATCTGCAGCCCCGCGGGAGATTATTTTTCCATCCTTAATAGTTCCGCTAAAAGGATCTACTTCCCATTCTTCAATAGGATCAATTGGCTGTACATCGTAGTGATTATAGAATGTAAGGGTATGCCTTCCCTCTCCAGCTAGTTCCCCATAGATAATGGGATACCCTTTTGTGGCAATCTCTTCAATAGAAAAACCCATTTCAACAAGTGTTTCTTTTAATAAGATAACCATTTCTTTCATTCCCAAACCGGTAGTCGAAACACTAGGCTGTCTTAGAAATCTTTGTAACAATTCCAAATATTTTTTTTGGTGCAGTTCTATATAATTGTAAACCTTTTCCACCTATGTCATCCTTTCCATTACATTATATAAAATATAATGTAATTTAATATCTTGTTGTAATCTTTATATAATATAAGTATAAGATGTCGAATTCGTGTAGCTTTAAGTCTATAGTTTTGTATATATTATTAGTAAGCTTATATTATGTTATTTATTTATGTTTATAGTTCTACCTTATATGAAATAATCTTTTAAATCCTTCTTCTTTAAATTCTTTATACAAAGTAGCTGCTATTCCAATATCTGCTGAACCCATGCCAATAAGGCAAGCACAAATTTTTTCTTTATTATTTTCTCTTCCATTTTTTAAACCTGCTACTATTTCAGGTAATTCAGCATAAATATTTTCCTTTGTAATTCGACCGGCTTTGACCAGTTCTAATAATTCGCCTCTATGAGAATTTTGTTCCCAGCAATCTACTATAAGCTTATCAGTATATAATGGTATATTCTCATCTAATTCTATGAATGAACCAATTGAAAGAACTAGTGACCCTTCTTTTAACCACTCATTCATAACCAATGGTTCATTTGCTATGGTTGTAGTTATTACAATATCTGCATTTTCAACAACTTCTTTATTGGTTTTTTTAACAAGGATTTCAATACCTAATTCTTTACTTAGATCTGATGCAAATGATAGTGCGGTTTTTTCTTGAATATCAATGATATAGGCCTTTTCAATATTTAAAACCTCTTTAGCTGCATAAAGGTTCATTCTTCCCTGCACACCTGCACCTATTATACCAACTGTTTTTGAATCTTTTCTTGCAAGATATTTAATCGCTACAGCTGTAGCAGCTCCGGTTCTTATATCTGTAATATAAGCCCCATCCATCATAACAAGCTGTTCGCCGGTTCTTGGATCGTTTAAAAGAATAGTACCGCTTATATATGGTAGTCCTTTTTTAGGATTATCACTAAATCCCCATACCCACTTTATTCCCGACATATCAAAGCTATTACCTAAGTAAGCCGGCATTGCATTGAAAGACCCCCCATATGGCGGCCAATCATTACTCTCTCCTAAATCAAGAGTTATCTTTGATGGCATAAGAACCTGATTTTCTCCATGCGTTTGAAATACCTTTTCTACAATGTCAATGGCTTTTCTCATATTCAATTTCTTAACTACTTCTTGTTGTGTAATCAATGCTATCTCTGTCATTTCAAATCCCCCATTTAAATTTTTATTACCTTTGTTTTATTTTCTGCTGATGGATATTCATGTCTAGTATAAAGTACATAAAACAAAGTGATTTTCGTTAATTTCACATAATGGCGGTTCTGCAACTGTGCAGTCTTTATTAATGTATGGGCATCGTGGTGCAAATCTGCAGCCCGGAGCAGGATTAATAGGACTCAATACTTCGCCTTTAATTATGTTTACTATCTTACCCTGATCCAGTTTAGGTATTGGAATAGCAGACAACAATGCCTGTGTATATGGATGCTTGGGATTGCTGTAAAGTTCCTTGGATGGTGCTTTTTCTACACATTTTCCTAAATACATAACTGCAATTTCGTCACTAATGTGCTTTACAACGCTTAAGTCATGGGTAATAAACAAATAAGTAAGTTTTTGCTCCTCTTGTAAATCCATCATAAGGTTTAAAATCTGTGCCTGAATTGAAACATCTAATGCCGAAACCGGCTCATCACAAACAATAAATTTGGGATTTACAGATAGGGCTCTCGCTATCCCAATTCTTTGCCTTCTTCCGCCATCCAACTCATGTGGATATGCATTTTCATATCTTTCGGCCAAACCTACTGTTTCCATCAAAGAACGCACACGATTATTCGTCTCTTTTTTTCCTTTAGTAATTTTGCATACATATAGTGGTTCTGCAATGATTTCACCTACAGTCATGCGTGGGTTTAAGGATGCATAAGGATCTTGGAATATGATTTGCATTTTTTCGCGTATTGCAACCATACTCTTACGATTATATTCAATAATGTTTTTTCCGTTAAAACTAACTTCTCCCTCTGTGGGTTCTATCAATCGCAATATTGTTCTTCCTAATGTTGATTTCCCGCAACCGGATTCACCTACTACGCCAAGAGTATTCCCTTCATCTATTTTAATGTTAATATCATCAACTGCATGTAAAAAACCGTTTTTTGTTTTAAAATACTTTTTCAACCCCTTTGTCTCAAGCAATGGCACACTCATCTAATCACCTCATCTAAATTATTTAAGTTTAAATCCACTATCTTCCTTAGCCCTCATGTACAATATTTATAAAATCAGGAGACATTATTGATTTTACTTGTATAAGTGGCATCTGATTTTGTGAGTGCCATAACAGCTCTCTTCAGGCATCTCATATCTACAAACGTCTAAACATTCCGGGCATCGAGGATGAAATGCACATCCATTTGGTAGATTTATAGGATCCGGCATTAAGCCTTTTATAGGACTTAATCGCTTAGTATCTTTGGTCAAATCCGGTATGGAGTTAAATAAACCTATAGTATATGGGTGATGTCTGCCAGCAGTATATATATCTTTTAATGTACCCTGCTCTATAACTCTTCCGGCATACATAATAGCCACACTATCACAAGTTTGGGCAACTACACCTAAGTCGTGTGTAATAAGCATCATAGAAGTGCTAAATGTATCTTTCAATCTATTCATCATTTCCAGTACCTGTGCCTGTATAGTAACATCTAATGCTGTAGTTGGTTCATCTGCAAGTAGCAACTTTGGCTCACAGGCTAATGCCATAGCAATAACAATACGTTGCTTCATACCACCAGAAAATTGATGCGGATATTCAACTTTTCTTTCTTTTTGTAGGCCAACCATATCAAGTATTTCATCAACTCTTTCGTCAATCCTCTTTTTACCAAGCTCAGCCTGATGCAATTCCAATACTTCCGCAATTTGATCTCCAACCGATAAAACCGGATTTAAGCTTGTCATTGGGTCTTGAAAAATCATTGAAACAGCGTTTCCCCTTAGTTTTTGCATTTCAGTTTCTCTTAAATCTGTTATATTATTACCATCCAATAAAATGGTTCCTTTTGTTATTCTACCTATTTGTTCAGGCAATAGTTTCATAATACTTAAAACAGTTGTTGTTTTCCCTGCACCTGTTTCTCCCACTAAGCCAAGCGTTTGGCCTTTTTCCAATTCCAAATTAAGTCCGTTTACTGCATGAACAATCCCGTCTTCGGTTATATATTCCACATATAAATCTTTTATTTCAAGTATTTTTTTCTTCATTTAAACACTCCTTTATCCGGTTGTGATAAACCCGGCAACCCATTAATTTCTCAATCTGGGATCTAGTGCATCACGTAAACCATCGCCTATCAAGTTTAATGCAAGTACTGTGATTACTATAGCTATCCCGGGAAAAACTACTAAATATGAATAATCCCGCATATATGTTTTTCCTTCAGAAAGCATAGAACCCCATTCAGGTGTTGGCGGAGAAATGCCTAATCCAAGAAAACTTAAGGATGCAATAGAAAGTATAGCAAATGCCATATCCAGTGTTGCCTGTACGATAATGGGGCCGATAGCATTGGGCATTACGTGTTTAAAAATAATACGCATATCATTGGTTCCATATGCTCTTGCAGCTTCAATATATTCCTGCCCCCTAACCGTTAATATTGCTGACCTAACAATACGTGCAAATTTAGGAATGGCCGAAATAATCAGAGCAATCATTAGATTTATAACTCCTTGTCCCAAAACTGCTACAATTGATATTGCAAGAAGTGTTTGAGGAATCGCTAGAAAAACATCCATTATCCGCATTACAATTCCATCAATATAACCACCATAATAACCGGCTACTGAGCCAATAATTGAACCAATAGTAAGAGCAATTGCAACATTAAATAAACCCATAAAAATTGAAATTTTAGCTCCATGAATAATTCTTGCAAATATGTCTCTACCATATTGATCAGTGCCAAATATATGTTTTAAGCTTGGTTCTTGGAACCGTTCTTGCATATTTTGATGTATTGCTTTATCATAATCTACAATAAAATGTGCTGACAGGCTGAAAAAAACAAGCAGTGCCATTAAAAATAGCCCCACCATGGCCAACTTATTCCTTTTATATCGATTCCAAATGGATCTTAACTGTCCACGTCTTTTTACTTTAGTTTTTCTTAAAATGTTAACATCAGCTTTCATTGTCTTACCCTCCATAACTTGAACGTACCCTAGGATCAATAATTGCGTAAATAATATCTACTATTAAATTGATTAATCCAATAATTATAGTAAAAAATAGTACCGAAGCCATTACTAAAGGAGTATCTTTTGCCCGAATAGCATTAATTATCATCGTACCTACTCCGGGCATACCAAATACGCTTTCAACTATGATTGCACCACTCAACAGCGAACCAAAGCATAATCCTATAGTGGTAACAATAGGTAGCATTGCATTACGAAGCGTATGTTTAAATATCACTCTCATCTTACCTGCACCTTTTGCTCTTGCAGTTCTAATATAATCCTGGCGCACAATCTCTAGCATGTTTGAACGGGTAATACGTACTAAAATTGCCAAGTCCGCCGCACCAAGTGTAATACAGGGCATAATATAGTTTTTCCAGGAATCAATCCCTATTGCAGGTAACAAACGATACTTTAAAGACAATTGGAGTATTAACATAAGACCAAGCCAAAAACCCGGTATGGATGTTAATAATAAAGCTCCAATCATACTAATACTATCAATAAGCGAATATTTTTTTACAGCAGAAACAATACCAATCGGTATTCCAAGAACAACCATAAAAATTATAGAAAAAAAGGATAGCTTTAAAGTATTTGGGTATCTGCTAAACACTTCATCGAAAACCGGTGTTCTGGTGCTATAAGAAATACCAAAATCACCTCTGAATGCATTTGTCATATATTTGGCATAGCGCAGTAAAAAGTGCTCATTTAACCCCATATCCTCCCTTAGCAATTCAAGTGCTTCAGGTGTTGCATCTTTCCCTAATATAGCAAGAGCCGGATCACCGGGAGTCAAACTCATAATGGTAAAAATCACAAACGAAATACCTAAAAGTACCGGTATCATTGCCAATATTCTCTTAATTATATACCGTGTCATACTTTGCCATCCTTTCTTAATAAAATACAATTGTGTAAATTCAAATTGTTCTTATAGTACAACAATATCTTTTGTTACATTATTTAAAACCTCTGTACCTTTATCAGTAATAACAACTACATCTTCTATTCTAATTCCAAAACATCCCGTTAAGTAAATACCGGGTTCAATTGTAAAAGCCATCCCTTTTTCTAGATATCTTTTATTTGATTGCTTTATATCAGGTGCTTCATGTCCCATATATCCAATCCCATGACCAAGTCGTGTAGTGAAATATTCTCCATATCCTTCCTTGCATATAATATCTCTTGCCGCTTTATCGATATCCGGTATAAAAGCTCCGCTAAATGCAGCCTTTATACCGGCTTCATTCGCATTTAGAACAATTCGATATATTTCTTTTTGTTTATCAGTAATATCCCCCACAAATATGGTTCTAGTTATGTCGGATCTCATTCCATTGTAATAGCCGCCAAAATCCAACAAAACTATATCCTTTTCTTGAATAACAGCTTGGGTGCCCATATAGTGAGGATATGAAGAATTAGCTCCAAAAGCAACAACAGAGGAGGCGTATTCGCCTCCATGTTTTAAAAATAATTGGACGAAGTAATTCCTAATATCAACCTCTTTAATACCGGGTCGAATATAATTAAGCAAATCCTCAAATACCTTATCAGCAATACATGATGATTGCTTCAAGCTTTCTATCTCTTTCTCTGTTTTAATAATACGAATTTCCTCAAGTATTTGATTTCCCGGAATCAATTTTAGTTCAAATTTTTCTGCAATTTCTAAGATTCTACAAGCTTGGGCAGTTGAATTAACGGCAATTGTTTTACCAACCAATTGGTAATCATTCAATGCCTTCTCGACAACATCTATATATTCATCTCCATCAAACCATTCATATAATTGGACTTCTTCATTAAGGTAAGTTTTCATCTCCCCGGCAGTCAATAGATTGCATATATAAAATGAATCCCCATTTTCTTTTATAAACAGGCCTTGAAACCGCTCACACAAATCCGGTGTGTTTCCAAGGATAAATCGTAACTCATCCGATGGAGCGATTAACATTGCATCAATATCATTTTTTTTAAGTTCTTTCAGAAGTCTATCAAAATACAATTGGTTCATAGTTTTTTATCCTCCAATCCTTTAACTACCATGAATAATCATAAATATAGTATCTTGCCATAGGATTTGGTTGTACACCTTTAAGATCTTTCGTAGCAGCAACAGCTTGCATACCGCTATATATTGGAATAGCTATTGCTTCTTCATTAATTATCTCACAAACCCTTTTATATATTGTTTTTCTTTCTTCACTATCTTGGGATACTCTTCCACGATCAAGTAAATCATTAAGCTCTTTATTATCACATCCAAAATAGTTTTGACCTTTTCCTATTTGATCCCCATGGAAAAATCCATATATATAATTGCAATCTAGATAGGGTGCAGATGTACCATCTATATGCAATTCAAAGTCTCTTTCTTGCCTTACGCGTATTAAAGTTTGGTTAAGATCTACTACATCCAGTTCTGCATTAATACCTATTTTCTTTAGTGAGTCTTGTAGTACCTCTGAAGGCTTGTAATATTTTGGATCCGTATCAGTAATAATACTAATATCAAAACCATCAGGATAGCCGGATTCAGTTAGTAATTGTTTAGCTTTTTCCGGATCATGCGGATTTCCCTTTACATCATCAGGATAACCAAATGCAGCTTTAGCAGGGAAACAATCCAGTATCGCCCCAACTCCGTCAGATGCCGCAATCATCATTGCTTCTTTATCAATTCCGTAGCTAATAGCTCTTCTTACCTTGGGATCAGAAAGCGGACTTCTTTGATTGTTGATAGCAATATAAAAAGAACCGGACATCTCTGTCTCATGGTATTGTATGTCATTATTGTTTACCAATCTATTCCTTTCAGAAGCCGGCGGAGCATCTAAAATATCTATTTCTCCATTTTCAAGAGCAATAATAGCGGTATTGCCGTCTAAAACAATCTTAAATGTCAAGTGTTTAATTTCCGCCTCACCTTTCCAATAATCTTTAAAACTTTCAAACACATATTTATCCCCTGTTTTCCAATCTGCTAAATAATAAGGTCCTGTACCAACCGGATTTCTTTCAAATTTTTCCGGATCATCTTCTACAGCTTTTTTATTGACTATAGACATATTAGCGTGCCCTACACAGGACTCAATAGCTGAAAATGGATATTTCAAAGTAAGTTTCACAGTTCCATCATCTATTATTTCTGCCTTATCCATTGCAGAATTAATAGATGTTAGATTAGGTGATTCTATAGCCCTGTTTAATGAAAATGCAACGTCGTCGGCCGTCATCGTTTCACCATTATGAAATTTAACACCTTGGCGTAAGTGGAAAACTACTTCCGTTCCATCATCAGAAATATCCCAGCTTTCTGCTAATCCCGGCTCTAAAGTACCGTCAGAGCAACTTTTAATTAATGGTTCATAAATCTGATTAAAAACACTCCATGCCCTAAAAGAATAAATCTTGGCCGGATCTAAAGTTTGAACTTCAGCTGGCATCCCAAAAACTAGACTATCTTTTATAATAGTTTCTGTTCCTTTCGATTCTAGGTCTGCTTTTTCTTTACCACATCCGGTTGTAAATAATGTTAAAGCTAATAAAAAACACACCATAAATACTGTCTTTTTTCTCATAATACTATTCCTCCTTTTTCATTTAACAACTTTGTTACTAAAGTTTCAATCTAGTTTATAATGCAAGTTGTATGCCAGTCTATATTATTGATTGTTGTAATACCATAATATTTTATTATTTTTAAAAATATAAAGATTCCTATTTCACAAAATAATGATACAGGAGCTATTAAGATGTAATGGCTCCTGTATCATTATTTATAGTTAGTTAAATTATATATATTTTAAATGTTTATAAACAAAATATGCTTTCTTTTTTCCACTAAATGGAACCCCTTATATGTTCTTTATATATTTATCGAAAAGTATTATCGGCAATTTGTGCCTGTACGGCAATATTTGCCGCTTTTATTATATGTTAATATCGTATTCTTTTATTTTGTTACGTAATCCGCGTTCGCTAATACCAAGCATTTTAGCTGTTTTTTGGCGATGCCCATTATTATTAATAAGTGTTGCATGAATAATTTTTGCCTCTATCTTTTTTAAAGAAAGCCCCAACAAATCTTCTTTGAAAACACTTTCACTATGTCCTACCCTATTTTTTTGATAATAAGACACTTCTTGAGGCAAATCATCAGCTTCTATAGTTTCATCGTCTGTCAGCACCATTGCATATTCTAGTATATTTGAAAGTTCCCTTACGTTTCCCGGATATGAATAATCTAAAAGCTTTCTTTGAGCTTCTTTAGACATCCCTTTTATATGCTTTCCCAATTCTTTATTGTGAAGACCGATGAAATGGTTAATTAATAATCTTAAGTCCTGTTTTCTCTCCCTCAGTGGTGGTATGTGAATTTGCACAACATTGATTCGAAAATAAAGATCCTGCCTAAAGCTGCCTTTCTCAACCAAAGATGTAATGTCCTTGTTTGTTGCAGCCAAAACCCTTATATCAAAGTTTCTTTTTTCATTACTCCCAAGTGGTGTAAATTCTTTTTCTTGTAGAACCCTAAGCAGTTTTGCTTGTAAAGATAATGTCATATCACCTATTTCGTCCAAAAATAGAGTACCCTTATTAGCTACCTCAAATTTTCCCTTCATATCAGCAACCGCACCTGTAAAGGCCCCCTTTTTGTACCCGAATAGTTCGCCTTCCAAAAGTGTTTCCGGTATAGCTGCACAATTCACCCCTACGAATTTTTCATTTTTCCGTTTACCTGAATAGTGTAAAGCCTTGGCAATTATTTCCTTACCGGTTCCACTCTCACCTAAGATCATTACACTTGTATCCACATTTTTAAGTTTTTCTATCATCATATATATATTTTTCATTTGTGGACTTCTACCAATAATACCGTTGTAAACATATTTTTTCTCAATTTCCTTATTTAAATATTCTACTTTTTCATTCAATTGCTGATATTCTATAGCCTGTTCCAATACCAAAAATAACTCTCCTAAATTTAATGGCTTGGCTAAGTACGTATATGCTCCTCTCCTGATTGCCTCAACAGAAGTATCAATACTTGCATATGCTGTCATTATAATTACAATTATAGTCGGATCCATTTCTTTTATCTTTATAAGCAACTCATTACCATCATGTCCGCCTAATCTTAAATCCAATAAGCATATATTAATAAATTCATTTTGTAATATTTTGATTGCATCGTATGGTTCAATAGCCATACGCACATCATATTTATCTTTTAATGCAAAGGATAATGTGCTGCAAATACTTATTTCATCATCTATGATTAATACCTTTTTCTTCATTGCTCCTCCTCAATTTAATAGTGACCTTGGTATACTTATCCAATTCGCTTTTTATCATAATTTTCCCACCATTTTCTTCTATGGCCTGTTTACAAAATGAAAGCCCTATTCCCTTTCCATTGGGTTTCGTTGTATAAAATAATTCTGTTGAACGTTTTACTGTTTCTTCATTCATGCCAATTCCTTCATCAAAAAATTGTATATATATATATCCATCATTATTGTCATAAGCCCTAATTTTTAAATTATAATTTTTCTGATTAGGGGATTCCCTCTTTATTTTTTCAAGAATTGATTCAAAGGCATTTAAAATAACATTGATAAAAACCTGTTCTATCTGATTCCTATCTGCATGGATTGCTAAATTTTCCTCTACATCCATACAAATTTTAATTCGTTTATTTTTTAAAGCCGGTAGAATTAGATCTATACAAAATTCCACAAGTTCCAGCAGTATTACCCTTTCTTTCTGAGCTGCATGGGGCTTAGCATAATCAATTAGATTGTTAATTAGAGAATTGATACGATCGATTTCTGCCGGAAGCAAAACTGCCATTTGATCTTGTGCTTGTAAAGCCCTGTTTTTTGAAAATATCATCTCCATGGCAATTTTAATAGAAGTTAATGGGTTTCGAATCTCATGTGCAATTCCTGCAATAATCTGGTTTAATGCCTTATTCTTTTGTTTTTCAAACAGCTCCTCCTTAAAGAGAATTTCATGAGTAATATCTTCGAATGAAAGAACCACACCTCGAATTTCCTTTTTTATATCAAATAACTGATAGATACTATAACGATAGATTTTATTTATGTCATTATCAACTGATAATTCCAGTTCCCGATTAATTATAGTAACATTTTCATTAAAAACCTTATCTCCATACTGGCTAAGTATATAAGACGGTATGGGAATATCCATAACATTTTCTCCTATAAGGTTTTTTTGTTTTTTTACGAACGATTTTACCTTCTCATTACACTGGGTTATCTGATACTGATTATCAATAACTATAATAGCACTTGGATAGCTTTTAACAATATAATCATTGAGTTCGTTATAATTACGATTTTCTAGCATTTGTTTTTTTAATTCTTTGTTTATCTCTTGCAATTCTTTAGTCTTTAAACTCACCTTTTTTTTCAATACTTTTTTTAATCTGTATTCATTAAATAATATAAGCAACAAGATCCCAACCGCAATGTAAAATGGAACAAGAAAAGGTTTAATCCAATTCTTTATAGTCAGATCTCTATCAGATATCCATTCATCAAAAATGGTTTGATAACTTCCTTCAATACGCAAATCTTTAATGCTTGCATTAATTTTATCTAGAAGAATTTCATTACCCTTGCGCATGACTATCGTATACTCTATTGGGGTTATATAATTATTAATAATTATATATTTATTAATAAGTCCCTCGCGATCTAATTGATATAATGCACTGTGTCTATTCCCAACTAATAAATCTGTCTTACCTGTTATTAATAACTGAAATGCTTCTTCCTGATTTCCCACAACACGGTAACCTAGATTCGTCATATTATGCAGGTAAGAGTAATTGATAGAATTATTCTCAATTGCCACAGATAGGCTATTTATATTAGATATATCTTGTATTGTTTTAGAATTTTGTTTTGATGCAAGGATGCAAATATCAGATTGAGTTAATACATCAGAAAGATAAAAATCATCATTCCTTAAGCTATTGACCTTAATACCTAATGCTACATCAGCCCGATTATTTAAAACAGCATCAAGACATTTATCTTCACTGTGGTAAGGGATGTAAATAAGATGAAAATTATTTTTCTCAGCTATTTTATTTAACATATCTATGTGAATTCCTACAGCATTACCATCTTCCTCAAACTGAAAAGGCGGATTTTTGGGTTCAAATGCAACTCGGATTATCTCATCAACTGCATAAATTTCTAGTGAAAATAGATAAGAAAAAAAAATGAAGAAAAAAAGTAGTTTTTTTAATAAAGCATATCTTTTCATTTATAACTCCCGGCTTAATAAAATTTAAAATAGTTATAAAAACATTTTTTACAAGCAATCAAAAAGTATAAATAGTCTGTAAGAAAGTATAGATTACTTAAAATTTATTAAGAATTATTTATATATCTTATTTCTATTCTACCTAAAAATTTTTTTTCTTCAATGTTTTTCATTCTTTTGCTATAATTAAGCGTTAATTACCCGAATGATTAATGTTTCTTTAAAGCCCTTTTATGACCCAATCTCACAAATAATTCCATCATATTTCTTGCTTTTTCAAATATAATATTTTTTATTTTATTATATCATGTTATTGAATTCATAGTAATCCTAACATAAAGTGACAGCAAAACGTAACTAAGCGACATCCCTACCCACGTCATTCTGAAGGAACGTAGTGACTGAAGAATCTTTAAAGCCTCGGTGATAGAAGACTCTCCCCTTCGCTCAAAGTGACAGTAAAAAAATGGACAGTGTGACAAGGCAGTGTGATAGCGCAAAAATAACAATAGCAGCCTTAAAGGCTGCTATTGTTATTTACTTTATTAAACCTTCTTTTGCTTTTCTGCATATTTCATAAGCAGGGCCCATAAGCACTCCGGGTTTTTTCTTTATATGCTCAATGATCTCTTCCAGCATCTTTACTCTGCTGACCCTGCCGCATATCCAAGGATGCAATACAAAGGTCAAGGAACCTCCTTCTTCATAAATGCCTTCAAATTCTTCCAACCAGATTTCCTTTACAATACTTGTGGGCATAATAGGCCTCCTTGATGGTTCCTGTACAGTGAAAAAGAAATGAGAAGAATCATCGTAAAGCCAGTTAAAAGGAAGTTCAGGTAAATACTCACCATCACCGGTTTTATGTAGATAAGGGCAATCCCTATCCATCATATTTGAAGAATATTCAAAACCGTTTTTGGCAATTAACTCTATGGTTTCCTTATTTAAATCCGCTTCCGGTGCCCTGTGGCCTTTTGGCTCAACACCAAGCAAATCCTTCATTATCTTTTTTGATTTTATTATTAATTCATTTTCCTGCTCAATAAAATATGACTTTTCGTGTAAATATCCGTGATATCCTATCTCGTGACCTCTTTTTACAATTTCCCTGCAAGCCTCCGTATGCCTTTCGATAACCCATCCGGGTATAAAAAATGTGGATTTCAAATCTTGTCTGTCCAGCATATCAAGGATTCTGGGCAATGCAACATTCGGCCCATATGAGCCCTCTGCCATTAAATTCACGGAGTGCTTACTATCCATAGTTCGTGAAAACCAAAAGGTTTCAGCATCCAAATCAAATGTAAATGCCACTCCGCATTTTATCCCGTCAGGCCATATCTTTTTCATTGTATCACCTCATATAACAAATTTATTTATAAAGTTAAATACTACTTCCTTGCAATAATTTCTAACAACAAGGCATCTTCTTTGACAGGGAGGCTTGTATTAACTAATAGTATTTCACCTGTAGCAGGTGCTTTTAAGACATCTAACTCTCTGCCAAAAACATCTTCAATCCTGCCTAGAACATCTCCTTTTTTAACTTCATCTCCTATTTTACAATTGTTATAAAAAAGTCCTACTTTTTTTGACCTAATGTGTATAGGAGCTTTATAACAATTATAGTTATTGTATTCAATTAGACTGCCATCCAAGCATTTCGCATAGGTTAATATATTCATCAAACCGTGTAAATGTATGTTTATATATTCTTTAATATCCCCGTCTATCTTGCCGGCGTTTATTACCAAGCCCGGTATGCCTGCTTCTGCGGCAGTGGAATAGCTTTGGTTCTTGTCGTTTATTTCCCCTTCACTTGACTTAAATACAATTTTATTTATACCTGAATACTTTGCCATATCAAAGGAAATTGCATTGATATCGGCGTCACCCGATTCATGAATTTCACAAAACGGTATCATTTCTTCGGTTAAATCTGCAGAGTGCAAATCTATATAATAGTCACTACCTTTTATGAATTCATTAAACAAATGGTAAACAAGGATTTCGGAATATGTTCCGTCTTTGTCTCCCGGAAAACACCTATTAACATTTTTTCTATCTTCCGGACAAACAAATGGACTTTTTTTCTTAAAAGCTTTCATATCAACAATTGGTATTATCTTCACTGTACCTTTTAATTTCTTTGGATTAAGATTCTTGGACAATGCTATAGCAGAAGCAATAGCAGGATATTCACAACCATGAACTCCCGCTGTAACAGATACAGTAGGTCCGTCTTCTTCACCCTTTATTAGTATATAAGGAAGTACAATGCTATTACCATCACTTAATTTATATTCAACATATTTCTCTTTTTTATGCATAGATTTCGCCCTTTCAACTTAGTATATTAATGTTTCTCCATTATCTTCTTAATAGTTATATCACTAGGTATTGGAGATACATATTCTTTCCCTTTCCTAACGGAATCCAACTCATCTTGAGCAGCTTTTAAAAGTTCCGGTTTTTGCATAAAATCAAGTGTAGCAAGAGCCATAACCTTTGCAGCTAATATCATGCCTTTAAATCCTATAGTAGAACCACAAGAAGCTACAAACTGCCAATTATGTTCCGCTGTGCCTAATGGAACACATGTTGTTCCGAATTGTGCTGATGGTGTTATATATGAAACATCCGCCCTGTCACCGGATACCGGTACTACCTCTCCTTTTGAAAATCCTTTTAGTTCCAATTCATCTGCTATCCTGCCGCATATTATACCGCCTATTTCATCGATATCCAGTCTATGAGAACTCAAAAAGCTTTCAAATTGTCCCGGTTCCAATGAACCTATTAGATTTTTTGCAAACTCCAATTCTTCTTCCGTGTACTCAATAGGCCCTACTTGTGCAAGCTTATCTGCTATTAGATCATTTATTGTGTTATTAACGGTATAATTATAAGTACCGCAAATAAATTCAATATCATAAGTTGTGCCTGTTATTAAAGCCGCTCCTTTAGCTATGTTTTTTACACGCTCGTATATCTCCTCTACATCCTGTCTCTTGGGTGCCCTGATAATATAGTGAATTTGTGAATAACCGGGAACTATATTCGGCGCATCTCCGCCATGTGTTATTATGCTATGAATCCTAGCTTCTTGAATCACATGTTCCCTTAAATAATTTACTCCTATATCCATGATTATAGACGCATCCAGCGCACTTCGCCCTTCTTGCGGATCCCCGGCGGCATGTGCGGTAATCCCATGGAAGTTTACCTTAAAAGAATTCATCGCCAGTGTAGAACTATAATAGGCGGCATTAGCAAAATCCGGGTGCCAAGTAAGAGAAGCTGCCAAATCATCGAAAATACCGTCTCTAGCCATAAAAACCTTTGATGAAATAGTTTCTTCTGCAGGACATCCATAATACCTCACTGTTCCTTTGATTCCATACTTCTCCATAGCTCTTTTCGCTGCAACTACAGCCCCCAAGCTGCCAATCCCCAGTAGATTATGCCCGCATCCATGTCCTCCGGCACCTTCTATTACCGGTTCTTTAATATGTGATACTTTCTGTGAAAGGCCTGCCAGTGCATCATATTCTCCTAATATGCCTATTATTGGTTCACCGCTACCCCAAGTACCTATAAAAGCTGTTGGCATATCGGATATATTTTCCTCTATGGAAAAGCCTTCTCTTTCCAAAACATCAATTATAGCCTTGCATGATTTATGCTCTTCCAATCCTAATTCAGCATAATCCCATATTTCTTTAGCTAATTTGCTTAACTCTTCATTATTTTCGTCAAAATATTTCAAAACATAATCATTTACATTCATTTTTAACACTCCTTGTACAATATGTTTACAAGTGCCTTTTACATAGCCTTATAAGCATATCTTTATTTTTTATAATAAATTTTATTATTTTACTCTATGGCATCGGCATTTAGTACCGTCGGGCAAATTAATTAAATCCGGATGTATATCGGAGCATATGGGAATACTCTCGGGACACCTGGACCTAAATCTGCAACCCTTAGGTAAATTAATTGGAGAAGGTAACTCTCCGGCTGACTCCGCTTCTCTGTTGCTTAATTCATTTTCTGCAAAAGAAGATTCTATTAACAATTTACTATAAGGATGCCTTGCACTATTTCGAAAATCCTCAGCTTTTACAATCTCTACTATTTCTCCCAAGTACATAACAGCAATATCTGTGCAAATATATTCAGCCACTCTTATATCGTGTGTAATAAGTAAATATGTTAATGACTCCTCTTTTTGTAAATCCATAAGCAAATTTAATATTTTCGCCTGAACCGAAACATCTAAAGCTGAAGTAGGTTCATCCAAAACTATAAAATCAGGATTTAAAGACAGAGCCCTAGCGATACATATCCTTTGCTGCTGTCCTCCTGATAATTGATGAGGAAATCTGGTCAGCAGCTCCGGCCTTAGATTAACTTTATTTAACAACTCTTCAACCTTACTGCTGATTTCTTTTTCATTTTCATATAATTTATTTATTTTAAGGGGCTCCTTGAGCAAAAACTCAATTGTCTTCCTAGGTGATAGCACATCTGCAGGATTTTGAAATACCATCTGAATCTGACAATGAATTTTCCTTTCTCTCAATTCCCTTTTATTCATATTGGAAATATCCGTTTCTTTAAACTCTATGGTACCTGAAGTTGGTTCTATTAACCTTGTCACCAATTGAGCATAAGTAGATTTACCACAGCCGCTCTCTCCAAGCAATCCAAAAGTCGTGCATGGCATTATATCCAAATTTACTTTATCCAAAGCATGCACATATTTGCTTGATTTATTTAAAATCCGCCCTTCGACAGGAAATAATTTTCTTAATTCATATGTTGATAAAATAGGCTTTCCCATTTCCCTTCACCACCTTGTTAATATAGTATTAATTATACAGTCTTCGTATCCGAAAACTTGTTACAAGCTACCATCCTGCCATTATCCAATTTGATAAGCTCCGGTGGTAACCCTTTACAACACCTTTCACTACAATCTGCACATCTTGATTCAAATATACAACCCTCCGGGACTTTCAACATATTAGGAACAAATCCATCTATGCTTTTCAATGGCTTACCTCTTTTTATTGATGAGGGTCTTGCTTCTATAAGTGCCTTTGTATAAGGATGTAAAGGATTAGACAATAATTCTTTAGCATCGCCTATCTCTACAATAGTACCGCCATACATGACGGCAATTCTTTCACAAACTTGTTTAACCACATCTAAATCATGAGAAATCCAAATCAGAGAACTATTAGACTTCTCCATTATTTCACGCATTAGCTTTATTATCTGCTTTTCTACCGTAACATCCAATGCTGTGGTAGGCTCATCTGCAATTATCAGTGCAGGATTGCTTGAAACAGCCATAGCTATCATCACTCTCTGAGCCATTCCTCCTGAAAGCTCAAATGGATATCTTTCCAATACACTTCTAGCTTCGGGGACACGAACGATTTTTAATAATTCTTCCGCCTTTTTCAAAGCCTCCTTCTTACCAATGGAGGAATGTGTCATTATCACTTCTGTCATTTGATCCTTTACCTTAAATAAAGGGTTTAGAGAGGTCATGGGGCTTTGCAATATCATCGAAATACCGCTGCCTCTTAACCTTTCCATTCTTTTTTCGGATAATCCCAAAAGATTTTCCCCTTTAAAGGTTATTGAACCCGAAACAATTTCACCTGAAACGGGCAATAGCCGCATAATGGACTGGGATAAAACACTTTTCCCTGAGCCGGTTTCTCCTACTAATCCCAAAGCCTCGGATTCGTTAATTTCCAAATTAATACCTCTTAATACTCTTGATATCCCGTCAAAGGTATTAAATACAACATCTAAGTCTTTTATACTAAGCAATTTACCCATGTTTTTACCTCCTTTGTCTGGGATCCAAGATATCTCTCAGACCATCACCCAGCAAGTTCAAACCAATAACGGTAAGCACTATTGCAAGACCGGGGAAGAATACCAACCACCATTGTCCCGTTACAATATATTCCCTGCCTTCGCTTATTATCAAACCCCATTCTGATAGGGGAGCCTGAACGCCTATACCAATGAAACTCAAACCTGCTATATTTAAAATAATATTTCCAAAGGATAGAGTAGCACTGACTAAAACAGGGGGCAAAACATTAGGCAATATATGATGAAATAATATATAGTTCCATTTCCCGCCAAGAGCCTGTGTTCCTTTTATATACCCGCTTTGCTTTAATGATAGAGTCTCTCCTCTTGCAATTCTCGCGGTACCTGTCCATGAACTTATTAGCATAGCTATTATTAAAATTTTTATGCCGCCGCCCATTATAGTAGCCAATACCATAGCAACTATAACTGATGGAAAAGCCATTAATAAATCCACTAATCGCATAATAAAATTATCAAAGCTTCCGCCTAAATATCCTGAAATAGTACCTACGCATAAACCTAAAATAGTAGAAAACGTTACAACTACTAATCCTATGCTCAACGAGGTTCTTGCACCGAAAATTACACGACTAAATAAATCCCTGCCATATTGATCTGTTCCGAAATAATTGGTATTAGACGGAGAAGACAAAATATTATCATAATCTATTAAGTCGGGAGGTATCTTTGCAAAAATAGGTCCAAAGGCAACTATTAATAGAAATATTAATACTATAACAGCTCCTACCAAGGATAGTTTATTAGACATAAACACTTTTCTCATATAAGTAAACTTACTTTTGTTTGAAAGCATGTATTTCACCTCACCGTTAATACTGTACCCTTGGATCTATTACCATATAGATCAAATCAACAATCAGATTTGTAACTACATAAATTAAAGCCATAAATATAATAAATCCTTGTATAGGTCCATAATCCAAAAAGTTTATTGCGTCTACAGCATATCTTCCTATGCCGGGCCAATTAAACACTGTCTCTATAAACACCACTCCACCGATAAGCTGTGCCAAAAACATACCTAGCATTGTTAAAACAGGCCTTATACCGTTTTTCAATGAATATTTCCAAATTATCCTTTTCTTTTTAATACCGCAACTTTTTGCAAATCTAATATAATCTTGTTGACTAACTTCAATCATTCCCGTTCTGGTCAATCTACAAATCATAGCTAAAAATGAATATGAAAGAACAAAAACAGGTAGTATTAAATGCATTAAAGCATCTTTAAACAAATCCCAATTCCCGGTAATAACCGCATCCCATAGTAGAAATCCGCTTCCACCCGTTGCTGTTTCCCTTATAAGATTAACCCGCCCCGTGGGAGCAGGTACCCAGCTTAATTTATAGTAGAAAACATAGATACAAAGAAGGCCAATCCAAAATCCCGGGGCAGATATTCCTCCTATAGAAAAAAGTCTGGAGGCATGGTCGGCAAATCCATTTTTATTCGTTGCCGAGATTACTCCAAGCCATATTCCAACCAAAGCCGCAAGTAAAAGACTTAACATGGAAAGCTCTATAGTTGCCGGTAATCTCCACTTAAACTCGTCAACCACCGATCTTCCCGTGTGGTATGAAAATCCCAAATCTCCTTTTAATAAGGATTTAACATATTGGCTATATTGTTTAATATAGGGTTCATCAAGACCCATTTTTTCTTTCATTCTATCAATATCTTCTTGTTTAGCTTGAGGTGGCAATAATATTCGTGCAGGGTCTCCGGGGACAATCCTAACTAAAACAAAAGATAGAATAGATGCCCCTATAAGCACTAATATCATAAACGCAATTCTCTTAAGTAGATATCTGCTGAAACTCACTATACCAACCTCCTAAAAACTTAGTACGCATAGTTGAACCAATATCCATAGAGGCAGGTTTGACTCCATGCCTCTATGGTTGGTTAAATTCTATTCTACTCCATTTCTAATTCATACAGTCTTGTTATGCTGTCTGAATAATGGACATAGTTCTTTACATTTTTCCTAAATGCAAGTACAATCTTTGCTTCATGAATCGGAATATATGGTACTTCTTCAGCCAGTATTTCTTGGACACCTTTTAGCAATTCATCACGTTTTGCTGTATCCATCTCTTTCTTTGCCTTATCGATTAATTCATCTACATCTTTATTTGAATATCTTGCATAGTTGCCCGGTGTAGGAATTGAAGCCGAGTGTACAATATCATTTAATAATCCTACAGGGTCAGCAGCATTATCCCACCAAGATACTACGAAGAAATTAAGACTTCCTGCGTCACCGGATTGGAAGAATGCCGGCGGTGCCATTGATTTAATCTCCATATCTATACCAATCTTTTTTAATTCAGCTTGCAATATTACAGCCATATCCGGGAACTTGCCTGCATTAAATAAATCAAAGTCCAGTTTGAAGCCATTTTCGTAACCCGCTTCTTTTAATAATTCTTTAGCTTTTTCTAAATCATACTCATATTCGAAAACAGGAACTGATCCTGATAATTCAGTTGTTAAAATTGTTTTTGCTCTGGGAGCATACTTTTCTCCGCCTCCCAAAACCTTACATATCTGTTCATAGGGAACTGCATAAGCAATTGCCTGCCTTACTTTTGGATTATCAAGAGGTTTGTTCTTCGTATTCAATCCCAAATAAACAATTTTTGAATTAGCTGCTCTTACAAGTAGTTCTATATCAGGATTTTGTTCTAGAGCATCATAATCCTTTGCTGCCGGTAATCTGTAAAAGTCAATATCGCCTTTTTCCAACATAGTCCTCAAATTACTTGCTTCCGCAACAGTCTTTAATATAACCTTATCAATATCCGGTCTATCACCCCAGTAATCCTCATTTATTACTAAATGTGCCTCGTCCGTTGTCAATGACTCAAGTTTGTAAGGTCCTGAACCTGCTGTATTTGAAGCCAGCCACTGCATTTGATTTTCAATATTATCGGCACCCTGCTCCAAAACAAGCTTCTTATTCAAAATGCTTCCGTTATAACTGCTGATTCTTTTCTTTAAAAATTGAGGTTCAACACGGCTTAAAGTAACCTTAATTTTATGAGTATCCAATATTTCTACATCAGAGATTAGTTCGTCAAAATATGAAGCGTAGCTCCCGTTAGTTGTTAACATGTTAAAGGTAAACTCTACGTCTTCTGCATCAAAATCGGTACCGTCATGAAATTTAACGCCTTTTCTTAAGTTAAAAACATATTCCAAACCATCATCTGATACATCCCAGCTTTCAGCCAGTCTCGGTATAAGCACATCAGGTTCTTCTACCAACTCACCGTCTTCATTAACCATGCTGCTTCTGCCCACCAAAGTATCATAGGTGCTTATACTGATGTACTGAGAAGTAATGTTCCTTCCTATTAGGGGGTTAATATCTCCGGGGGGGTTGTTATCACCGATTACCAGTACCTTTGGTTCACCATCATTTCCTTTGGGTTCTTCACCGCCTTGTGAACCTTGAGGCTGTTTGTTACAAGCCAACAGACTTCCACCTATTAATGCGATAAGCAGCATTAATACAATACTTTTAAACAATTTAGATTTTTTCATTTTCCTCCTCCTACTTTATAATTATTTTAATTTTACTTATTTATTGTAAAATTAATCACATCTCCCGTATAAAACATCTCATGTCGTTTCCCAAACTTTTCTTTTAATAAATATTCTGCATCAAAGCCTGTGCAATGACCTGACCATATCTTTTCTATATTCAAATTACCTAATTCTTCTACTGTTCTTTTTCTCACTTCTTGGCTTAAGTCAATAAGATGAAATCCGCCAATAACGCTTTTAATTTTCTTATTATCCGTTATATCCATGGACTTATATAGTATATTTACTATTCCCGCATGGCTGCAACCGGAAACAACGACAATGCCTTCTTCTCCAAGATTAAATACTAAAGCCATATCATCTTCTTCCGGATCCTCAACTAATTTGCCATCCTTTAACACATATACATCTTCTTCAGGTTCCTCAAAGTCTGTAACTCTGGGAATTGTACCTGTTATCCAAACATCACTGTAAATCTCTGTTTCATCAGCTAACAACATCAGCCTTTCCCTTGGTAATTCCGACAGAAGTTTCTCATCTAATCCTATATAATGTATCTCCGGCTTTAAGCTATATACCGGTCTTGTAATATCATTGTGAGCAATTAGTTTAAACTTAGCATTTTCATTTCTGATAAGTTTTGTTAAACCACCGGTGTGATCATAATGACAATGAGATAATACTAATGCATCAATATCATCAACTTTTATATCCAGCTTGTTCATATTATGCAATAAGGGGTCTGATTCCCAACCGGTATCAAACAATATTCTTCTGCTATGTCCATCTTTCCAATAACAATCGGCTAAAATTGAAAGGCCAAACTGAGACCAAAGATCATTGATATACCGAGACCTGTCACAAATCAACACTTTTAATTCCAGTTTCTCAATTCCCGGTTTATTATTCATTCGCTTTTAACCTCCTTTCCTAAGAAATTAAGGTAGTTTTATTTCTTCCCATTCTTCATCCAAAAGTATTTCAAAATTCTCTGTTCTGGGTATATCTTCTTCATTAATTCTTGGGTGCTTAGTCTCATGTTCACCGTCACAATAGATTAAAATCTTATCATTATGGTAGCTCTTTAATTTTTTCAATAACTCAACTGCCTCTGACGGTGAAAATGTTCCGGAATAGTGACCGCCGCCGATTGGTGAAGCAAACTTCCCATTATAGTGGAAACGTGCGGTAACCTTATTCCCTCTGGGACCATTCCAATGCATTGTATTTATAGAAGATTGCAATCTTCCGTTATCAAAAGTAAATCCGTAGCCCGGCACAAATACATAATGATGGGAGCCCGGTACTTCTCCTTCCAGTAAGAAGTTATCTACTTTGGCCATGTTTAAAACTGAACTTATTATAAATGACTGAACCATACAATGACCGGCATTAGTTCTAAATGATTCATCTATGGTGTATTCCACTAGGCATTCATCCCATAAATGTCCCCAAACATAATTTCGATTTTGCAATGCTACTGTACCTATCCATTCCCTATCAAGGGTAAGTATTTTATTATAACCTTCAGCATTGCGGGAACAAGCAGCCATATATGCGGCAATCGGACTTAAAGTGTTAGCCCTTATAATAATTTGTTCAATAAATCCATAGTATTGCCATGCTCTTTCTTTTTCCGCCGGCATAGCTATATCCCATAAAGTATGAAACTTAAACCATTTAGTATATCTGCCTGTACTCCTAACTGCTGCTATTGTTGCTGCAGCCTCCTGTTTTGCTCCTTCTAATTTAGTAGCACTTTTTATTCTTTCCAACAGATTCTCTTCTTCACTTATCAAAGAAGGTTTTTGTATCCTGTTTCCAAGCCTATTAACTAACTCTTGTAAATATGGATAACCACCGGCATCTTCTCGTCCCATCAAAGGATACCAAGAAATTTTATCATTAAATATTAATACTATCTTTCCTTTTACATCACTTACCTTTTTACCGGTAAATGCGCATAATATTTCGTCTTTACAAGCTATCCAAGCCATTCCCTCTTCTGAATAAATAACAAACACTTCATCTGTAGAACCGGCTTTTTCACTTTCTATTATGAATCTCATAGAAGCGGCTTCCAGTTCCGTGATTTCTTTTTTCGTAGTTTTCAAAGTCGATGCAAGAGGCAACATTCTTCGATCTACAAAAGGTAAAAATGGATATCTTTCAGGGTAAAAAGATTGATAAGACATAACTATCTTGGTTTCATCCCATGGAAACAAGTCAAAATCAAAGGGGGCTGATCTAAAAAACTGGGCATGGGGTAAATATTCCTTGCTTTCCCTATCGTTTTCTAAAAATGCATTTTTATACCCGGGTATTGTTGATATATGTTCATAAAACCATTTATCCGCCCTTAAATATATTTCCGGATGCTTTATAAAAATACTGCGAGAAGCATAAAAAGCATATTTGTCAAACTTATCTTCAGCCGCACCGTCAGCCCTTTTGTTTAGCATCTCTAAATGCACCGACAATGGTGATTCCGGGCTTGTTAAAAACAAAGCCTTGTTTAAATCATTTGTAAACTCCATATAGTTTCCTCCTTTCTAAAGTATGTATAATTTATAATTATACCATCTAATGATTATTTATACTACCCTCTTTTTAAGAAAACAGTTGTACAGTGTATTGCTCCCCATCCTTTTAGTATTTCAGAAAAATCTACGGATATTACTTCAATCCCATTTTCTTCAAGCAGTTCTTTACATCTTGGATTGCCTTTAGGTTGAACGACCAACCCGGGTTTTAATGCTACATAGTTTACCCCCAAAGTATTCTTGGCTTCAGTTTGAGAAGGAGCTTCCAATATTTTAAACCCTTTCTTTTTAAGTGAATCGCAAACATCATAGGGTACTTGTGATACATGTGCCATAGCTATCTCATGACTTGCAATATTTAATAATCCATCAATATGTGCACTGCCATATGGGGTTTGCATATGGATTATCTCCGTTACACCCATTCTCCTCAATTCTTGCTCTACCTGTTCATAACCGGATTTGTTTGTTCTGCCGCCTGTTGCCAAGATAACTGTATTCCTGTCTACCCACATACCGTTGGCACCCTCAAAAATTCCATCACCGCCAATTGTTTTAATAATAGGAACGCCTAATCTTGCCATAGCTTCCGCTACATATCTTTCTTCTCCTCGCCTTTCGGCCATTGCCGGTCTTGTGATTATTGCACCCTCAGGAGTCATAAATACCTGATCTCGTACAAATACCGCATTTGGTCTATCATTTCTTTGCTCTTCCACGTAATAAACCTTTACACCGTGATCTTTATAAATCTCAGCTAAATTGTCATGCTGTTCTCTAAATTTTTGAACATCAATAGGCTCCTTGAACCTAACTTGCTTATAATCAAAGTTTTCTATCTCTTTTCCGGGTCTTCTCATCAATACGGCTTTTAGCGTATCTACTTCCGATGCTACCCCCCAATCCCCCCAATATAGCTTCATGTCCTCTTCAAAAGACGTTTCTTTTGGAAACCATCTTTCTCCCGGAATAGCATCAATATCCGTTATCTTCATATTTAAGCTCATGTCGATTCCTCCTCAGATTATAAATTTTCTCATAATAACTTTTCTTTTTATTATCTTACTTGTGTTGCAATATCCATACCAAAATAGATATGTACCACTAAGTACCATAATTATGTTTAAGAAAAATTATAGAGATTGGCCAACAGCAATCAAAAACCCGGGTTTTATCGCATTATAAAAAAATAAGATTTTTAATTAAGATATTGAAATTTTTTAGAATTGTATAAAATAAGATAAGTAGTAAAAAAAACTTTACCCCTTAGTAAAATTATTCTTACTAGGGGTAAAGGACTATTATACTTTAAATAACAATCATAAACCGTACTTGTCCATCTTGTATCTTAATAATTGCTTGGAGATTCCTAAAAGCTTAGCAGCTTCAACCATATTAATTGATTCTTCCAAGGCAACTATAATTATATTCTTTTCATAATCTTCCACCATATTGCTCAAAGGCACATTGCCTAATAAGTCTTCTATTCTTTCATTATAGCGGTTAGTTTTATTCTGTAAATAGTCCGGTAAATCCTTTACCATTATAAGATTACCTGAAGTTAAATTAAAAGCTCCCTCAATTACATTCTTTAATTCCCTAACATTACCGGGCCACGAATAATTATTAAAAATATCTTCAACTCTTTCCTCAACGCCTATTATTCCTCTGTTCATATTTTTATTATATCTATCAATAAAATAGCCGGTTAAAAGCTTGATATCCCCTCTTCTCTCTTTTAAACTGGGGATATTTATCTGAACCACACTCAGCCTATAAAACAAATCTTCTCTTAATCTGCCTTCTTTTATCGCTTTCCAAGGTTCCTCATTAACTGCGGACACTATTCTTATATCTATATCTATGGGGTCAATACCGCCAACCCTTCTAATCTTTTTTTCTTCAATAGCTTTTAGTATTTTTGCTTGAACACTTATTTCCATGGAGTTGATCTCATCTAAAAAAATAGTCCCGCCTTGGGCTACTTCAAACAAGCCTTTTTTATTCTCCGCCCCTGTATAGCTGCCTTTTACGGTACCGAATAATATGCTTTCCAATAAAGTAGAAGGTATAGCTGCACAATTTTGTGAAACAAAAGGCATATTGGACCTATCGCTATGTTTATGGATGGATTGTGCTACCAATTCTTTACCGGTGCCCGTAACTCCATAAACTAAAACAGAGGAGCCGGTTCTTGAGACTTTTAAGATTCTTTCCTTTATCACCAACATGGAATTTTCATTAGTGATGATATCATCTACAGAATATAGCTCATTCTTGTTCTTAGGCAAATGATTGTCTTTAAATGAAAGAATGATATTCTCTCTTCTGGCTTCCGGATCCAAATATTTGGAAACATCTACAACACCGACAATCTTTTCACCTGAAAGGATAGGTAATGTATTATTTACAGCATAAATAGATTGGCCTTTATAAGTCTTTAAATGCTGTCTCTCATTAAAAATTGGTTTTCCATTCTTTAAAACCCTTAAAACACTGCTGGTCTCCGAGGTAAGGTCAGGGTATATATCAAGGACATGTTTACCAAGTACATCTTCTTCCTTTAGTCTGTTAATATCAGGCCTGTAAGTAATAAAATACTCAACTATGCCTTTATTATTTGTGACAACCAATCCGTCTATATAATTATAAATACTAAGTATCTGCTCAACGTATCTTCTTATCATATATATCAACCTGCCTGCATTTTTATACTATGGGCTTTATATTACTATATTGATTCTTTATTTGCAATCCCAAGCTATACATCAGTATTTAACTGCTATGCATTAACTCCGTTGATAATACTGCATTTTTCATATTCACCTTTTAAATAAAACAAAATGTTTTCTGCCGAATGTATTCTGGCATCACGAACTGAAGCAATGGAATAAAATGCAACGTGAGGGGTTAAGATTACATTGTCTCTCCCATTTAAAGGTGAAGTATTCATATCAGGATATTCATTCTCCAAAACATCCAGACCTGCATAACCTATCTTGCCTTTATCCAAAGCATCTATTAACGCTTGTTCATCGACAACTCTACCCCTGCCCGTATTAATAAAAACTACTCCGTCCTTCATGCCATTAAATGCATCTGCATTTACAAACTTTTCTGTATATTTATTATGCGGCAGATGACAACAAATATAATCCGAATTCTCATATAGATAATCTATGTTTTTCAATTCCACTCCGTATTCATTGGCTATTTCCTTTTCAACATAAGGATCGTAGGCAATAATTTTAGGGCCGAATCCTTTTAGTCTTTCCGTTACCAATCTGGGTATATTCCCAAATCCCAATAAACCAATTGTACATTCGCTCAATCTGAAAATATCACGACAAATACTGAATTTCCAAAGCTTGTCGTTTTGAATGCTATTGTGAAATTGAATAAGCCTTCTGTTAATTGCCAACAAAAGCATAACCGTATGGTCAGCAACTTCGTTAATACAATATCTCGGTATATTCGTTACAGCTATACCTCTTTTTCTTGCTGCTTCAATATCCACATTATCAACACCGATTGCTTTGATTGCTATAATTTTTAATTTAGGTAAATTGTCCATTACAAAAGCAGTAAAGGGTTCATATACACTGAGTACCGCATCTGCATCTTTACAGTTTTTTATCAAATCCTCTTCAGTTGCACAAGGAATTCTCACTATATCTGCAAAACCGTCCAATACTTTTTCCTCGTACTGCAAATTCCCCTGTGAACCGTATGTTAAAACAACCTTTTTCATCACTACACCTCAATTTCCTTTATTACAAAAGTGCTATATTATATTTTGTTATCTTCAATGAAATCTTTCATTGAATTCATTGCTTCAACGATGTTATCCATTGAACATGAATAGGCTAATCTTACATAATCCATCCAATCGCTGCCAAAAGAAATCCCGGGGGATAATGCGATACCCTTTTCCCTTAACAGTCTTTCACTAAACTTTGTTCCATCCATGCCTAATTTACCTACATTAATGAATACATAAAAAGCTCCCTTCGGATTGATAAAGCTTATATTATCCATTTTGTTCAGGCAGTTTGCAACATAATCTCTTCTTGATTTAAACTCTTCTATCATTATGTCAACTTCTTTATAAACATTTTTATAAGCTTCAATCGCTCCTGCTTGCGCAAAGGAAGTAGCGCATACCGAAGTCTGGCTATGGGATCTGTTCATTTCCCTGATAAAATCTTCATTTGCCATAATATAGCCGATTCTCCAACCTGTCATGGAAAAAGTTTTTGAAGATGAATTAACAACAATTGTTCTTTCTCTCATACCCGGTAAAGTAGCAATACTTTTATAGGTTCCTTCAAAAACAAAACTATCATAACATTCATCAGACACCACTAAAAGATCATTTTCTATTGCCAATTCCGCTATCATATTAAGATCTTCATCAGTCATAACGTATCCTGTCGGATTATTCGGTGAATTTAACAATATAATCTTTGTCTTATCAGTAAGCCTAGACTTAAAATCGTCCATATTATATCTTATCTCATTATTTTTCAATATAGGTACCTCTACTATACAGGCTCCCGAATATGTCAGCTGTCTGGAATAAGAAACATAATATGGACTTGGTATCATAATCTCGTCACCGGGATCTAGAAATACATTCCATATGCAATACAAACCCTCCGTAGCACCTACTGTTATTACAATTTCCTTTTGCGGATTATAGCTTAGGCCTGTCTTAGAATATTCTCTTTCAGATATGGCTTTCCTTAAATCAAAGGAGCCGATAAACTCGGTATAATGCACTTGTCCTTTCTCAATCGCCTTGATAGCGCTTTCCTTAATTGCCTTAGGTGTATCAAAGTCCGGCCTTCCTATCTCCATGTGTATTACCTTTTCTCCGACCAATTCTTTTTCATTTGCTATGGAAAAGATCTCAAAAGTACCTTTTTGTTTAGGATACCTACGAACATTATCATTAAAATATTTCTTCATTATACATACCTCTTCTTCCTTTATAGTAAACTTTATATTCTTATCTAATGTTTCTGCGCATTTCTTTATTTAATATAATGAATTATTAATGCAATATTTATGCCAGTTAAGCAAACCCTTTAAAACCCCCTTTTTTAATATTAAAAAGCATATGGAATGTATATTTAATAAGTACGGTAAAATATATTTTACCCATAGGTCAAGTATCCTTTACTAATTGGAGATAATAAAAAAACCCCCGACGAGGTTTTTATTAACCTGCCGGGGGTTTTAACTAAATATATATGCTTTTATGTAATTTTAAATATCTTACTTCATCCCTAGTGCTTCTTCTACCGGTACATAGGGTAGGTCAAAAGCTTCCGCTACTGATTTGTAAACTATCTTTCCTTCCAATACGTTAGCACCTTTTCTTAGCGGCTCTTCATCTATTAATGCTTGTTTCCAACCCTTATTAGCAATTCTAACTGCATAGGGTAGTGTAACGTTTGTCAAGGCTAATGTAGCTGTCTTTGGTACTGCACCGGGTATATTTGCAACACAATAGTGGATTACATCATGTAGTACAAAGATTGG
>Ga0172382_10001887_pt1 | contig 36289 bp, 27 predicted proteins | sample Leawel138RmetaG_FD_122245 | JGI IMG/M metagenome (GOLD analysis project Ga0172382, IMG submission 122245) | Leachate microbial communities from a municipal landfill in Southern Ontario, Canada - Leachate well 138R metaG | ecosystem: Engineered > Solid waste > Landfill > Unclassified | place... | reverse complement strand
GCCACGGCCGACCGAGTTGGGCCAGCGGCTGCTCAACCATGTGCAGCAGGTGCGTCTGCTGGAGCGTGACCTGCAGGGCCAGGTGCCGACGCTGGACGAGAATCGTCTGCCCGAGCGACTGCGTATCGCGCTGAATGCCGACAGCCTGGCGACCTGGTGGGCCGAGGCCGTCGCGCCGTTCTGCACCGAGCACGCGGTGTTGCTCGATCATGTGGTGGAGGACCAGGCGGTCGGCTTGAAGCGCATGCGTGCGGGCGAGGTGGCCGGCTGTGTCTGCGCGGCCGAGCGGCCGCTGGCCGGTGCACGCAGCCAATATCTGGGCGCGATGCGTTACCGCGCGCTGGCCAGCCCGGCATTCCAGCGGCGCTACCTCGGCAGCCAGCCGAGCGCCGAGACGCTGGCGCGCGCGCCGGCCATCGTGTTCGGCCCCGATGACCGCCTGCAGCATCGCTTCATGGCTTCCATCGGCGGTACGGATGGCTTCATCCACCATCTGTGTCCGTCGTCCGAAGGCTTCGTGCGGATGCTGCAGAGCGGGCTTGGCTGGGGGCTGGTGCCGCAGTTGCAGGTGCGCGGCGAACTTGCGCGTGGCGAACTGGTCGATGTGCTGTCCGGCCCGCCCATCGACGTGCCGCTGTACTGGCATCACTGGCGCAACGGCGGCGCGCTGCTGGATGAACTGACCCGTCACCTGTTGCGTTGTGCCGGACGCTGGTTGGTGACCGAGTGAGATCGCGCGCCTGGCAGGCTGTCGCAGAACCACCCGCAACCATCGGCTGGTTCATGCCGTTTGCGGCCGGGCGGTAGCGCGGCCGGCAGGCGAATGAAGCGAGCGGGGCTCGCCTACGGCGCGTGATCTGCATTGTTTGCCTGGCCGGAGTGTGGGTCCGACATCCGTGTCGGCAGGCGTCGATCCGCTGGCAGGAAGGTATGAGCAAGCGGCGTACCAGCTTGCCGTTTCATCCTCATTTTTCCGCGCGACCGCACCGGCAGGCGCGTGCCATGCGGGTCGGGCTGCTGGCGAGCGCCACGCTTGGCGCACCCGTCGGGGCTGGGCCGTGCAGCCGTGCGCAGCGCCGGTGCGCGCTGCCTCGTGACGGTGCAGTGCCACCGCGCCGCCGTGCCTGCTGTGGCATGGCCGAATCGTTATACTGCGCGCTGTTTTTTGCTTCGCGCCATCCTGGAAGGTATCCCATGCGCAACGATGCTCACGACGAACTGGACCATATCCCCAGCCTCTCTGCGGCCCGGGATCGCGAAGAGCCTTATCCGGCGCCGGATCTGGAGCCGCTCCACAAGCCTGCCGTCGAGCGTGGCGAAACCGGACGCGCGCGGCAGAAGCGTCGCGGGGGCAGTACCGCGCCGCTGTGGGTGCTGGTGGTGGTGCTCGCGGTCTGTCTCGGCGCGTTCGTCTGGTGGAGCTTCCAGCGCATGGCGGCGCTGGAGATGCAGCTGGTGGCCACTCAGGACAGCTTCGCGCGGATCAGCGAAGACGCCGCGGGCCGCCTGCGCGACATTTCCGGCAAGGTCGTGGCGACCGAGTCCAACGTCACCACGGAAAGCGAGGCGGTGAAGCTGCGCATCAAGCAGCTCGAACAACAAGTGATCGAGCTGACCCGCAAGCAGCAGGCTTTCGCCACCGAGCAGCAGAGTCTGGCCGGCAAGCAGGGCAATCAGGATCAGCGTCTGCAGGAGCAGGGCAAGCGTCTCGACGGGCTGGATGGCGAGCTGCGCACCCAGCAACAGACGGGCGCGACGCTGGCCGCGGACCTCAAGACGCTGGGCAGCGAACAGGCCGCGCTGAAAACGGCGCTGGGCACGCAGGACCAGCTGCGTAGTCGCGTCGATGCGCTGGGCAAGGATGTTGCCGCTCTGCAGCAGCGCGGCAACCCGAGCCAGGCAATCAGCCGCCTCGAACAGGACCTGCTGGTGTTGCGCAGCGAGCTGGAGAACCGTCCGGCGGCCAGCTCCAACACGGCCGAATTCGATGCCTTCCGTGCTCAGGTCACCCGCAACATCACCACACTGCAGAGCCAGATCGCCAACCTGCAGGGCCAGCTCGACGCGCGCTGACGGCGAGCAGGGGCAACCGCAAGGGTTGCCCCGAACGGCTTACAGATCCCAGCTGAGCGACAGGTTCAGGCCGTGATCGCGGTTGTCGTTGCCGCGATAGTGGTAGTTGGCCCGCAGCGCCAGATCAGTGGCCAGCTGATGCGTCAGGCCAACACTGAAGCGCGTCTGGTCGCCGCTCGGCACCGCGCCCGGTAGCTCGAAGCTGTTGCCGGGCACGCTGTTGAGCGATATGCGCAGGTCTTCTGGATCCTCGTCTTCACGCTCCACTTCACGAGCCACTTCGCCGTACACGCGGGTGCGCTCGCTCAGGGCCAGGTCGCCGAACAGACCGAGCGACAGGCGCAGCGAGTCGCGCTCCTGATCGGCGAAGGTCATCGCGGTGGAGCGCTCACCGTGCTCGCTATAGCCGTCCACCTCCACGCGCTGGTAGGTCGCACCGATGAAGGGGCCGAACTGCATCGCATCCTGCGGCTGCATCAGGTTGAAGCCGACCTTGCTGCCGAGTGCCCAGACCTGTCCGTCGGTGGAACCCTTTTCGACGCGCTCGCTGATGCCCAGCGCGAAGCGCCGTTGCAGGTCGTGGTAATCCAGATGGCCGCCGCTGAGGGTGAAATCGGCGAACAGGCGATCCTGCTCGTAACGGGCAAAGGCGGTCGCCAGGTAGCTGCGCATGTCGTAATCGGATTCGCCAGCGCCGAGGCTGACATCGTTCTCTCCGACCGCCAGGCTGAGGCCGGCCAGCCATTGCTCGCTCAGCCGGCGGGACAGGCTCAGCGACAGCGACTGGCTGTCGCCGTCGCCACTGCCGTAGCCGTCGAAATCCGGGCTGCGATAGCCGCCGCCGGCCTGGATGCGCCATTCGCCGACGGGCTGCCAGCGGCCGCGCTGGGCCATCAGATCCTGATCGAGCTGTTGCAGCTGCGCGCGCAGTGCCGCCTGGCCCATCTCCGGCAGGCGCGAGATCTCCCAGGGCGCCGCGATGATCGAATACAGGTAGTCGGCGCTGATGCGATGCAGCGCGGTGGTCGGGTGCACGGCATCGTTGAACAGCAGGCGATCCGGGTCGGGGGCGCTGCCGGTGCGGCCATAGGTCGGGTCGGCCAGACAGCTGTCGCCGGAGAAGCACACGGCGTTCTGGTTGATGTCCGCGGCGAAGCCGAATTGCGCCAGGTCCGCGCGTACCTCTTCAAGCAATAGACGGCTGTTGAGCAGCACGTAGTTGGCGCCGGAGCCGCGCAGCTGTGCCTCGAGTTCGGCGTTGTACTGGTCGCTGAGCGCATTGAGCTGGACGCTGTCAGTGAAGGTGCCGAGCGGGGTGCTGCCGACGTCGGGCAGGTCGGAGACAATGATGTAACGCGCACCGGCTTCGGCCAGCGCGCTGACGCCGGCCACCAGATCGCTAGCCGCGGCTGCCATGGTGATCGGCCGGCTGCCGAGCTGGAAGATGTCGTTGGCGCCGCCGTTGAGGTAGTACAGCGCATTCGGGTCGGCCTGCGGGTTCTCGATCAGGTAGCTGGGACGCGAGCGGCTCAGGCCGCCGGTGGCTACCGTCGAGGTGCCGGTGATGGAGTCGAGGATCTGGTCGGTGCGGTAGCCGCCGACAGCGTAGTTGGTGCCGTCCGGGTTGCCGGTCAGCAATTGCGGCAGCAGTGGCGTGGAGGGCAGCGAGGTCAGCCCCAGGCGCTCGGCCAGCAGCTGGGTGGCGACCTGGCCGCTGTATTCGACGTTGTTGTCGCCATAGGTCGGGCCGGTGCGGTTGGTGAAGCGCAAACCACCGGTCGGGTTGCTGCCCAGCAGCGGGCTGCCGACGTCGGGGAAGTTGCCGGCATCGCTGAGCGAGTCGCCGAAGTTGATGAACTGGCTGAACGGGCCGTCGGCGGCTGCGGCGCTGCCGGCAAGGATGGCCAGCAGCAGGGCGGCCAGCGGTCTTGTCGTCGGATGCATCGGGTGTCTCCCTTCTTGTTGTTGTTCTGCTGCGCGCTCGGGCGCCCGTTCAAGCTAGCCATGGCGGAGCGACGGCGACAGCGCACAAAAGGGCGATTCGTCGGGACCGGCTGTCGCCCGAAAGACGGACAGCGCGACAGGTGCACGAAAACCCCTCTGGTTCTTGCCCTGGCTCAATGAATCGATTCCTCGCTCCGCTAGGATCGCGCTGCTGGCCGGAAGCCATCATGCGCAACCCAGGGATTTCACAGGGTGCGGCAATGGCCGGGGCTGAACGCGTGTTCCCTGCCGTGGATAGAACAACAATGACTGCACTGATCGACCTGCTTCGCTCACGTCTGACCACGCTGCTGCCCAGCGAGCTGAAAAGCAGCGAGCTGCGCCACCTGTTGACGCCGGTCGGTCATCCCATGCTGCTCTGCCAGCGCCGCGCGATGATGATCGTCGACCGCGTGCGGCTGTTCGCCTTTCTCTTCGCCGTGCTCACACCGCTGTGGAGCATCATCGACCTGCTGGTCTTCGACACGCCGCTGTGGGCGCGGTTGGCGGGCTTTCGCCTGCTGGCGTGTCTGGCGTTCACCTGGCTGCTGCTGTTCTACCGGCCGAGCGGCAACCTGTTCGACGCCTACCGGGCCATCGCGATCCTCTTCGCCATCCCGACGGTGTTCTACATCGCCTCGCACACGCTGCTGGGTTCCTACCAGCTGGCGCAGTTCTCGGCGGTGGTCGGTGCCGGCTATGCGTTCCTGCCGTTCGTGCTGATGGCGGGACTGACGATCTTCCCGCTGACGCTGGTGGAAAGCCTGGTGCTCGGCATGCTGTTGCTCATGGCGCAGGCGTTGGCCGGCTATCTGAGCTGGGCGACGTTGAACTGGCCGTCCTTCGCCGGTGCCTTCTGGCTGCTGATCCTGATCGCCGGCGTTGCCAGCCTGGCCGGCATGAGCCAGCTGGCCTTCATGATCGCGCTGGTGCGCCAGGCCATCCGCGATCCGCTGACCGGCATCTTTTCGCGCGGCAGCGGCGAGGAAATCCTGCGCCTGCAGTGGGACTCGGCGCAGCGCACCGGTAGCCCGCTGGCGCTGGCCTTCATCGATCTGGATCACTTCAAGGCGATCAACGACAACTACGGCCACGAGGCCGGCGATGCCGTGCTGCGCGATGCCGCGCGCAGCCTGGTGGCGACGCTGCGTGGCTCCGACAGCCTGGTGCGCTGGGGTGGTGAGGAGTTTCTGCTGATCATGCCGGACACCGACCTGCAGCAGGCGCACCGGGCGCTCGCCCGGCTCGCCGGTAACGGTCTGGGCGTGCGCCCGGATGGCCAGCCGTTGACCGCCAGCATCGGTCTTTCCGAGCGCCTGGCGGATGTCGCCGAGGACTACCGCCAGCTGCTGGAGATCGCCGACCAGCGCATGTACCAGGCCAAGTCCGGCGGCCGCAACCGCCTGCACGGCCATGCCGAATACACGATGGGCCAGCCCGTGGCGGCGGTGCTGGAGAGCTAACTCCCGGCTTTCGCGGGCGCGATCTCGGCGACCGCGAAGACATGTCGCAGGTAGCTGACGAACGCCGGGTCACGGCACAGGGTCTTGCCCGGCGAGTCGGAAATCTTCGCCACCGGCTGGCCGTTGCATGCCGTCATCTTGATCACCATGTTGGTGGGCTCCACGCCGGCGATGTCGCAGGTCAGCCCGGTGCCGATGCCGAAGCTCGGCCGGCAGCGCCCGGCCAGCGCCCGCAGGATCGCCAGCGCCCGGGGAAAGTCCAGGCCGTCGGAAAACACCAGCTGGCGGCTGCGCGGGTCGATGCCCAGGCTTTGGTAATGGGCGATGGCTTTCTCCGCCCAAATCAGCGGGTCGCCCGAGTCATGGCGCAGGCCATCGAACAGCTTGGCGAAGTACAGATCGAAGTCGCGCAGGAAGGCGTCCATGGTGATGCAATCGGTCAGCGCGATCCCCAGTGCGCCACGATATTCACGCACCCAGCAGTCCAGTGCGGCGCGCTGACTGTCGATCAGCCGCGGGCCGAGCTGCTGGTGCGCCATGATCCACTCGTGCGCCATCGTGCCCATCGGCCGCAGATCGAGCGTGCGCGCCAGGTGCACGTTGCTGGTACCGACGAAGTCGCCGGGGAACGTTTGTGCGAGGCGCTCGACCACCGCGGCCTGCACTGCATAGGAAAAGCGCCGACGGGTGCCAAAATCCGCCAGCTTGAAAGCGGCCAGTTCCTCGAGCGTGGCTTGCTCGCGCAGCCAGGCGCACTTGGCGTCCAGCCGCTCGAGCGCCTGCTCCGGCCCCACGTGCGGGTAGCGGGCCCGATTGCGCACCTCGCTGATGATCGCCAGCAGCGGCACCTCGAAGAGGATGACGTGCAGCCACGGGCCGCGCAGGTGGATCACCAGTTCGCCCGCTTCGACTTCCAGGCGCACGTAACGCAGGTCGAAGCGAAACAGGCCGAGAAAGCGGATGAAGTCTGGCTGCATGTAGGGGATGCGTTCGAGGAAGGCCAGTTCTTCGGCGTTCATTGCTAGCTCGGCAAGCGCCTCGATCTGCTCGCGTACCGCGCCCAGGTACGGGCTGAGGTCTTCCTCCGAGCGACAGCGGAATGCCCACTCCACCTCGGCGTTGGGGTAGTGATGCAGCACGGCCTGCATCATCGTCAGTTTGTAGAAATCGGTGTCCAGCAGACTCTGGATGATGGCGGGATTGTTCACGGTTGCGTTCCTGGCTGCGGTGCCATGCACCTTGCCGCTCGGAACGACATCTGGCAAGAACGATGCCGGTGGAAAACAAAAAGCGTTAATTAACTGGGCGATATACGGTGCAGCCGGCTGTCGGCTTTTTGTTCTGTCGGAAAGTTGTGGATTTTATCAGTAGCACTGTTGGCAGAATAATATTCGAGCGCCATCAATAAGTACTGATAGTTCGAAGTGGTTAAATTGCAGGCAATAAAAAAGGCAAGAGCCGAAGCTCTTGCCTTTTTACTACCGCTGTCGGCAGCTTTGTCAGCTACTGCGGCCACCGCCGTGGCTGTTTTGGCCACCCTTGCGACCTGCCTCGGAGGCCTTCTCGCGGTCGTTGGCGAAGTTGCCGCCGCTGTTGTGCCCGCCTTTGCGGCCGGCTTCGGATGCTTTCTCTCGATCGTTGGCGAAGTTGCCCGGGTTGTTATTTGCCATGTCTTTTTCTCCTCAGTTGGATAGAGACTTTGGAAACGGCCAATGAGAGAGATTCATCAGCCTTCATGGTTTCAGAGGACCGGGCTGCGATGGAAGTTTCATTGTTTCAGGAACAGCGGACGAATGGTTTTTCCCTATATCGCTCGTGCGTATGGCGCCGTGCAATTACAACGAAACGGTAGTTGCAATAAAAAGGGTAACTTCGCCGCGTCAGGCGGCCAGGGCGAGTTGTCGCTTAGCCAGCAGGCGCATGACGTAACCGATCTTCAGGGCGGTGGGGCCGAGGATCACCAGCGCGTGGCAGGCGACCACCAGCGGCAGGCTCAGCCACTGGTCGAACAGATAGGCGCCGCTGACGCCCAGCAGCAGGAGCAGCACGCCGCCGAGCATCAGCGCGTTGGCCAGATGGAGCAGGTGTTGCGGGTCCCAGGTGCGTTGAAACATGGTTCACCTCCGTCAAGGCAGGAGAGGGAGCCCGCGCATACGCGGGCTCGGTGGGTTCATTCGAGGGCGCTGGCCGGGCCGAAGAACTCGTAGCGGGTCTGCCGCTCCGGTACGCCGAGTGCTTTCAGCTGGCGCTTGACTGCCGCCATGAAGGGCTTGGGGCCGAGGAAGTAGGCGTCCACATCGCGGTCCGCCGGCAGCCACGCGGCCAGGCGGTCCTCGGTGAGCAGGCCGACGGCGTCGGGCGCGGCGGCTTCGCCTTCGTGTTCGTCATAGCAGTAGAAGTGCCGCAGCTGCGCATGCCGCTCGGCCAGGGCGTCCACTGTGCGACGAAACGCATGCACGCCGGCGTTGCGCGCGCAGTGGATGAAGTGCACCGGGCGCGAGGTGGCCAGTGCCTGTTCGAGCATGGCGAGGGTCGGGGTGATGCCGACGCCACCGCTGATCAGTACTAACGGCTTGTCGCCGGGTTGCAGGGTGAAGTCGCCAGCCGGGGCGAACAGCTCCACCACCGCGCCTTCGTCCAAGGCGTGCAGGGCGTTGGACACTACGCCGCCGGGCTCGCGCTTGACGCTGATGCGGTACTCGCGGCCGTTGCTGGCCGCCGACAGCGAATAGTTGCGGCGCACTTCCTCGCCGTCGATCTGCAGGCGCAGGCCGATGTACTGGCCGGGCAGGAAGTCCAGCAGCGGGCCGCCGTCCTCGGGCTGCAGGTGGAACGAGCTGATTTCTTCGCTCTCGGCGACCTTGCGGGCGATGCGAAAGCGCCGCGCGCCACGCCAGCCGCCGGGTGCCTCGGCCTTGGCCTGGTAGAGCTGTTCCTCGTTGCCGATGAGGATGTCGGCCAGCTGCTGATAGGCGGCGGCCCAGGCGTCGATCACCGCATCGGTGGCGATCTCCTCGCCGAGGACCTCGCGGATGGCGCGCAGCAGGCAGCCACCGACGATCGGGTAATGCTCGGGCTGCACCTGCAGCGCCACATGCTTGTTGATGATCTGGCCGACCAGCGGGCCGAGCGCGTCGAGCCGGTCGATGTGGCGGGCATACATCAGCACGCCGTTGGCCAGCGCGCGCGGCTGTTCGCCGCTGGCCTGGTGGGCCTGGTTGAACAGCGGGCGCACCTCCGGGTGCTCGCTCAGCATTAGATTGTAGAAATGCGTGGTCAGTGCCTCCCCGCCGCTTTCCAGCAGCGGCACGGTGGCTTTGATCAGGGCAATTTGTTCAGCGCAAAGCATCGAATACTCCTCTGGTGGGAAAGTCGCCGCGTCCGTTGCCTAGGCAAAGGCGCGACGTTCTACCGAGGTTCTTTCAACAATCGTTCCAGCTCTGGAATTGACTGAAATCAAGGTCTGTAATGCCTAGAAGGTACAAAAAACCTCGGCGTTAGAGGGTTTTAATCACCATTAGGGTCGAGATAACCCTGGAGCGAACCATCGCACCCGGCATGTGCCCTATGAAAAGAGCCCACCATCACTGCGGGGAGATCGACATGGAGACCTACCACATCACCCAGGAAGGCAATCGCTGGCTGCTGCGCGAAGAAGGCGACTCACGCGTGCTGATCGAGACGGCCAGCCGCGAAGCGGCGCTCGAGCAGGCCCGTGACTACATGAAACTGCGCACGGCGACGGTGAAGGTCCACGGCAGCGACGGCGAAGTGGAAGAGGAGCGCCATTACCCGCAGGAGCAGAATCCGCGCGCGACCGGCGGCTGAGGCTAGGCGTTCTCGGGTTGCCGGCGAACCCGTCGCGCCGCCAGCGCCACCAGCCAGCAGGCGAGGATGAACGGCATCGTCAGCGGCGGCAGGCCCAGCCGATCGAAGGCCAGTCGCGCCAGCACAGCGGCGACGATTGCCAGCAGCGGTGCCCACGCCGAGCGCTGCACCTGGCTTACCGCCAGCGCGGCCAGCGCCGGGTTGTAGCCGGCCAGGCCCGCGAGGATCGGTCCGTGCGCAGCGCCAAACAGCAAGCCAATGCCCAGACCGGCGGCGGAGCCGGCGAGCAGCCAGCGCGCGGCGCGTCGATCAGCCAGCCAGACTGCCACCAGCACCAGCAACCCGGCCAGCGGTTGGTCGAGGAAGATCACCTGGCCGATGCCGGCAGCGATGCCGAACGCCAGTGCCTGCGCATCGAGTGGCAGCGTCGGCGCTGGTGCGACGGTCGCCCCTGGCAGCAGCGCCAGCGCGAGCCAGCCGAACAGCACGAAGGGCAGGGTGAAACCGGGCAGCCACCGGCGCTCGCGCAGGCCGGCGAGCAGGCGCGTCTGCAACAGGTCGATGACCAGCGTGGCGAGCACGATCAACCCCAGCGAAAACGCCGAAAGCCCCAGCTGCAGCACGATCAGCACGCCCAGCAGCGCGCTGTTGTAGCCGTACAGCCCGCAGTCGATATCGGCGCGCGAACGCCCCAGCGCGGCGGCGCCGAAGGTACCGGCGAGCGCCCCGGCCAGCGCGCCGGCCAGCAGCGCTGGCGTGTGCAGCGCGATGGCGAGCGCGATCAGCAGCCCGCAGAGCGGATGGGCCTGCAGGAAGATCTGGCTGAAGCCGTTGAGCACGGCGCTGACATGGCGCGGGAGGCGGAGCATCGGAAGCCTGACGGGGGATTGGTGCGGGCGTGCATGCTACAGCGCCGCGGCGCCGGCCCCCAGGCCGACGCGCTGCGCCGCGTGCAGACAGGTGGTCAGGCGAGCGTTTCGATACGCAGCGAATTGGTGGTGCCCGGCTTGCCCAGCGGTACGCCGGCGGTGACCAGCACGGTATCGCCGCTGCCGGCCATGCCGCGGGCGCGGGCCAGCTCCAGCGCCTGGGCGCAGACCTGCTCCATGTCGCGCAGCGGCGCCTCGACCAGCGAGTACACGCCCCAGGCGACGGTCAGCTTGCGCGCCGTGGCCAGATTCGGCGTCAGGCTGAGGATCGGCGTCGCCGGCCGCTCGCGCGAGGCGCGCAGGCTGGAAGCGCCGGACTCGGTGTAGTTGACCAGCACCGCGACCGGCAGGATGCCGCTGATGCGACGGATCGCGCAGCTGATCGCATCCGACAGCGTGGCCTCGGCGCTCGGCCGGTGCACGTCGAGCTGCGCCGAGTAGTCCGGGCCGCTTTCCACCTGGCGGATGATCTTGCTCATCATGCTCACTGCTTCCAGCGGGTAATCGCCGGAGGCGGTCTCGGCCGAGAGCATCAGCGCGTCGGCGCCTTCGGCCACCGCGTGGGCGACGTCGGTGACTTCCGCGCGGGTCGGCGCCGGGGCGAAGCGCATGGATTCGAGCATCTGCGTGGCCACCACCACCGGGCGGCCGAGCTGGCGGCAGATGCGCACGATGTTCTTCTGGATGCGCGGCACATTCTCGGCCGGCACCTCCACGCCGAGGTCGCCGCGCGCCACCATGATGGCGTCCGACAGCCGGGCAATCTCGCGCAGATGCTGCACCGCCGAGGGTTTCTCGATCTTGGCCATGAGGAAGGCGCGTTCGCCGATCAGCTCGCGCGCCTCGTGGATGTCCTGCGGGCGCTGCACGAACGACAGCGCCACCCAGTCCACGCCCAGCTCCAGGCCGAAGGCCAGGTCGCGGCGGTCCTTGGCGGTCAACGGCGAGAGTTCCAGCACCGCCTCCGGCACATTGACGCCCTTGCGGTCGGACAGCTCGCCGCCGGCCATCACGCGGGTCTCGATGACGTCGTTGTGCTTGGACAGTACGGTCAGGCGCAGGCGGCCGTCGTCGATCAGCAGCGTCATGCCGGGTTCCAGCGCGGCGATGATCTCCGGGTGCGGCAGCATCACGCGGTGCTGGTCGCCCGGCGTCTCGTCCAGGTCCAGACGGAATTTCTGCCCGCGCTCGAGTTGCACGCGGCCGCCGGCGAAGCGGCCGACGCGCAGCTTCGGTCCCTGCAGGTCCATGAGGATGCCGATGGCCTGGTTCTGCTCGCGCTCGACCTGGCGAATCCAGTGAAAACGCTCGGCGTGGTCGGCATGCTCGCCGTGGCTGAAATTCAGACGGAACAGGTTCACGCCGGCGTCGACCAGCGCACGCACGTCGTCGATGCTGCGCGTGGCGGGGCCGAGGGTGGCGAGAATCTTGACCTTCTTGTCGGGCGTCATGAGCGGATACTCCCTGTGGGCCGCTAGGCAGTGGGCGGCAGAATGAGGATGGCGCGGAAATCGTTGACGTTGGTGCGCGTCGGCCCGGTGACGATCAGGCTGTCCAGCGCGGCGAAGTAGCCGTAGCCGTCGTTGTTGGCCAGCGCGTCGGCGGCGCGCAGGCCGAGGGCCTCGGCACGGGCGAAGCTGTCCGGGGTCATCAGCGCGCCGGCGTTGTCTTCCGAGCCGTCGATGCCGTCGGTGTCGCCGGCCAGCGCGTAGACGTTCGGCAGGCCCTGCAGCGCTTCGGTCAGGCCGAGCAGGAACTCCGCGTTGCGCCCGCCACGGCCGTTGCCGCGCACGGTCACCGTGGTTTCTCCCCCCGAGAGGATCACGCAGGGCGCGGCGATCGGCTGACCGTGCAGCACCACCTGGCGGGCGATGCCGGCGTGGACCTTGGCCACCTCGCGCGCTTCGCCCTCCAGGTCGCCGAGGATCAGCGGGGTGATACCGGCGGCGCGGGCCACCTCGGCGGCGGCTTCGAGCGACTGCTGCGGCGTGGCGATTAGCTGGAAGTGGCTGCGCGAGAGCATCGGGTCGCCCGGCTTGAGCGTCTCCGAGCGCGGGTCCTCGAGCCAGGCGCGCACGTTGGCCGGGACCTCGATGTGGTAGCGCGCGAGGATTTCCAGCGCCTGCGCCGAGGTGGTCGGGTCGGCTACGGTCGGCCCGGAGGCGATCACCGTGGCCTCGTCGCCGGGCACGTCGGAAATCGCGTAGGTGTACACGCTGGCCGGCCAGCAGGCGCGGGCCAGGCGGCCGCCCTTGATCGCCGAGAGGTGCTTGCGTACGCAGTTCATCTCGCCGATGTGCGCGCCGGAGCGCAGCAGCGCCTTGTTGATCGCCTGCTTGTCGGCCAGCGAAATGCCTTCGGCCGGCAGCGCCAGCAGCGAGGAGCCGCCGCCGGAGAGCAAGAAGATCACCCGGTCGCTTTCCTCGAGGTTGCTGACCAGCTCCAGCACGCGGCGGGCGACGCGCTCGCCGGCGTCGTCCGGCACCGGGTGCGCGGCTTCCACCACCTCGATCTTGCGGCAGTTGGCGCCGTGCTCGTAGCGGGTCACCACCAGCCCGGAAATCTCGCCTTCCCAGACCTGTTCGATGGCTTCGGCCATGGCCGCGGCAGCCTTGCCGGCGCCGATGACGATGGCACGGCCGCTGCGATCCTCGGGCAGCCGATCGGCCAGCACCTGGCGCGGGTGGGCGGCGTCGATGGCACTGTCGAACAGTTGGCGCAGGAGGGTGTGCGGGGCGATGGGCATGTGCGGATTCCTTCTAATAGTTTTGTTGAAAAACTACCTGCGTAGCCATTGCGGCGTTAAAAACAGGCTCAAAATGCTCATTTACAACTCGTAAACTGCGCTTTTTCGCCTGTTTTTGCCTTGCACTGGCTGCCTCGTCTACGTTTTTCATCTTTCTATTCAGGTCTGCGCCGATTCCAGACCTCAAGGCTCGATAAGGCAAGCACTGAGGGTTGGAATCGACCCGCCCGGCGGTCGGGCCGTGACTCCTTCTGCCGGGCGAATCGAAAGGGTTGCCGTCCGAAGACGGCGGTTGAACCGCGGCGGCGCGAGGTGAGGTCGTGGGGGGACACTGTGATTCCGGCCCCGCGACGCCGTGGTTCAACTCTCGAAGCGCCGCTGCGTCTGACGCTGCGGTGGCCCACCACCCGGGGTTCTGTCTGTCCTGAAGGTGGGTACCGCATGGCCCGACGCAGCGGGCTCGGGAGCTGCTTGATTACTTGCGGATCGAGAAGTTGGCCATGTGCTCCAGCCCCTTGATCAGCGCCGAGTGGTCCCAGCCGCTGCCGCCGATGGCCGCGCAGGTGCTGAACACCTGCTGGGCGTTGGCGGTATTGGGCAGGTTCAGACCCAGTTCACGCGCGCCGTTGAGCGCCAGGTTGAGGTCCTTCTGGTGCAGGCTGATGCGGAAGCCCGGGTCGAAGGTGCCCTTGATCATGCGCTCGCCGTGCACTTCGAGAATCTTCGAGCCGGCGAAACCGCCCATCAGCGCTTCGCGCACCTTGGCTGGGTCGGCGCCGTTCTTGGCAGCGAACAGCAGCGCCTCGGCCACCGCCTGGATGTTCAGCGCGACGATGATCTGGTTGGCCACCTTGGCGGTCTGGCCGTCGCCGTTGCCGCCGACGCGGGTGATGTTCTTGCCCATCGCCTGGAACAGCGGCAGGGCGCGCTCGAAGGCATTCGGGCAGCCGCCGACCATGATCGACAGGGTGGCCGCCTTGGCGCCCACTTCACCGCCGGAGACCGGGGCGTCGAGGTAGGCGGCGCCGGTGGCCTTGATCTTCTCGGCGAACTGCTTGGTGGCGGTCGGCGAGATCGAACTCATGTCGATCACCACCTTGCCGGCGCCGACGCCTTCGGCGACGCCGTTCTCGCGGAACAGCACGTCCTCGACATGCGGGGTGTCCGGCACCATGACGATGATGAACTCGGCTTCCTGGGCGACTTCCTTGGGGTTGGTCAGGGCGACGGCGCCGCCTTCGACCAGCGCGGCCGGAGCGGCGTCGTGGTGAGTGGAAACGAAGATGTCGTGACCGGCTTTCTGCAGGTTAAGTGCCATGGGCAGACCCATGATGCCGGTGCCGATGAATCCGATTTTAGCCATGAGAGTTCTCCTTCAATTCGTTCGGTTCAGATCGCGTTATGCGCTTTCATCCAGCCGAGGCCGGCTTCGGTGGTGGTGGCCGGCTTGTACTCGCAGCCCACCCAGCCCTGGTAGCCGATGCGGTCCAGGTGCTCGAACAGGAAGCGGTAGTTGATCTCGCCGGTGCCCGGCTCGTTGCGGCCGGGGTTGTCGGCCAGCTGTACGTGGTTGATCGCCGCCAGGTTGCTTTCCATCGTCCGGGCCAGGTCACCTTCCATGATCTGCATGTGATAGATGTCGTACTGCAGGAACAGGTTGGGGTGGCCGACCTTGTCGCGAATCTCCAGCGCCTGCGAGGTGTTGTTGAGGAAGAAACGCGGAATGTCGCGGGTGTTGATCATCTCCATCACCAGGCGGATACCGGCCTCTTCGAGCTTCTCGGCGGCGTAGCGCAGGTTCTCGATGAGGGTGATTTCCAGCTTGCCGAGGTCGGCATTCTTCGGCGCGATACCGGCCAGGCAGTTGACCTGGGTATTGCCCAGCACCTTGGCGTAGGCGATGGCCTGATCGACGCCGGCGCGGAACTCCTCGACCCGCTCCGGCAGGATGGCGATACCGCGCTCGCCACCGGCCCAGTCGCCGGCCGGCAGGTTGAACAACACCTGGGTCAGGCCGTTGGCTTCCAGCCGGGCTTTGATCTCATCGGCCGCATAATCGTAGGGGAACAGGTATTCGACGCCGGAAAAACCGGCCTTGGCGGCGGCCTCGAAGCGGTCGAGAAAGTCCTGTTCGGTGAACAGCATCGACAGGTTGGCGGCAAAGCGGGGCATGGTTCTCTCTCCTGATCTGTAGGGATCAAATTCGGTTCTGCATGGCGGCGGTGTGGTGACCGCCCTGGGTGTTGCCTTGCGGTGGATATGCTTCGCGATATCCACCCTACGGTTGCACTGTGCTGGCGTGGCGTAGGGTGGATAACGCCGCTTGCGGCTTATCCACCGTGGTGCATAGCTTCAGTCCAGCAATCCAACCGCGGTCGGCGCGTCCGCGCGGCCTTCGGCCAGCGGCTCGAACTCGTTGATGGCGTCGATCTCGGTGCCCATGGCGATGTTGGTCACCCGCTCGAGGATCACCTCGATCACCACCGGCACCTGATGCTCGGCCATCCAGGCCTGGGCCTGTTCGATGGCCGGGCGCAGGCCTTCCTGCTTGAACACGCGGATCGCCTTGCAGCCCAGGCCCTCGACCACCGCGACGTGGTCGACGCCGTAGCCTTCCATGCCGCTCTGGTCGGCATTGATGTTCTCGAAGCCCAGCTGCACGCAGTAATCCATCTCGAAGCCGCGCTGCGCCTGGCGGATCAGCCCGAGGTAGGCGTTGTTCACCAGGATGTGGATGTACGGCAGCTTGAACTGCGCACCCACGGCCAGCTCCTCGATCATGAACTGGAAGTCGTAGTCACCCGAGAGCGCCACCACCTTGCGCGACGGGTCCGCGGCGACCACGCCGAGCGCCGCCGGAATGGTCCAGCCGAGCGGGCCGGCCTGGCCGCAGTTGATCCAGTGACGCGGCTTGTAGACGTGCAGAAACTGCGCGGCGGCGATCTGCGACAGGCCGATGGTGCTGACGTAGCAAGCATCCTTGCCGAACGCGTTGTTCATGCACTGGTATACGCGCTGCGGCTTCATCGGCACGCTGTCGAAGTGGGTCTTGCGCAGCATCGTGCGCTTGCGCTCATGGCAGTCGGCAGCCCAGCTGCTGCGATCCGGCAACTGGCCGGCGGCCTTGCGCTCCTTGGCGACCTCGACAAACAGCTTCAGCGCGGCGCCGGCATCGGAGGTGATGCCGTAGTCCGGCGAGAACACCCGGCCAATCTGCGTCGGCTCGATGTCCACGTGGACGAACTTGCGGCCCTTGGTGTAGACCTCGACCGAGCCGGTGTGGCGGTTGGCCCAGCGGTTGCCGATGCCGAGCACGAAGTCGGACGCCAGCATGTTCGCGTTGCCGTAGCGGTGGCTGGTCTGCAGGCCGCACATGCCGGCCATCAGCGGGTGATCGTCGGGAATCGAGCCCCAGCCCATCAGCGTCGGGATCACCGGCACGCCGACGGTCTCGGCGAACTCCACCAGCAGCGCTTCGGCACCGGCGTTATAGATGCCGCCACCGGCGACGATCAGCGGGCGCTCGGCGGCGCAGAGCATGTCGATGGCTTTCTCGATCTGCTTGCGGGTGGCCGTCGGCTTGTAGACGGAAAGCGGCTCGTAGGTATCGACGTCGAACTCGATCTCGGCCATCTGCACGTCGAACGGCAGGTCGATCAGCACCGGCCCCGGACGGCCCGAGCGCATCACGTGGAAGGCCTGCTGGAACACGCGCGGCACCAGCGCCGGCTCGCGCACGGTCACCGCCCACTTGGTCACCGGCTTGGCGATGGACTCGATATCCACGGCCTGGAAGTCTTCTTTGTACAGGCGGGCACGCGGCGCCTGGCCGGTGATGCAGAGGATCGGGATGGAGTCGGCCCAGGCCGAGTAGAGGCCGGTGATCATGTCGGTGCCGGCCGGGCCCGAGGTGCCGATGCACACGCCGATGTTGCCGGCCTTGGTGCGGGTGTAGCCCTCGGCCATGTGCGAGGCGCCCTCGACGTGGCGGGCGAGAATGTGGCGGATGCCGCCATCGGCGCGCAGGGCGGAATACAGCGGGTTGATCGCCGCGCCTGGAATGCCGAAGGCGGTGTCGATGCCTTCCTTGCGCATTACCGCGACGGCGGCGTCGATTGCTCTCATGCGGGCCATGGTTCTTCCTCCTCGAGGGATCCGATAGTTTTTGTAGGTGGCCCAAGCATGCCGGCCTGGATTCCATGGCGGAATTGGCCGAGACTTCAGTTCTGTCGATATCAGGAGTATCGAATGGATCGATATACGAGCTTGCGCAGCTTCGTGCTGGTCGCTGACTGCGGCAGCTTCGCCGCCGCTGCGCACACGGAAAACGTCACGCCGGTGGTGATGGGGCGGCGGCTGGATGCACTGGAGCGTCATCTGGGTGTGAAGCTCATGCACCGCTCGACCCGGGGCCTCTCGCTGACCGATCTGGGCGAGCAGTACCTGGAGCGTGCACGCGGGCTGCTGCGGGACTTCGACGAGGTCGACGCCAGCATCAGCCATGACCGCAACTCGGTACGCGGGCATCTGGTGGTGTCGGCGCCGGCAGCGTTCGGTCGCCGGCATATCGGCCCGCACGCGCCGGCATTCCAGGCGCGCTACCCGGACCTGCAGCTGTCGTTCAACTTCACCGACAGCGTGGTCGATCTGGTGCGCCACGGTTACGACATGGGCATCCGCATCGGCGAGGTCACCGACCCCAACTACGTGGCGGTCAAGCTGTACCCCAACCGCCGTGTGGTCTGTGGCGCGCCGTACTATTTCGATCGCCAGGGCGTGCCGCGGGTGCTGGAAGACCTGACGCGGCACAACTGCCTGGCCTTCAATCTGCAGGGCGGCCAGCAGCGTGGCTGGACCTTCCTGCGTGACGGCAAGCAGGTGGCGATCCGCGTATCCGGCAATCTCGACTGCAACGACGGCGAACTGCTGTTCGACTGGGTCAAGCAAGGCCTGGGCATCGGCTGGCGCTCGACCTGGGAAATCCAGGCCGAGCTCAAGCGCGGCGAGCTGGTCACGGTACTCGACGAGTACGCGCTGCCGGCCTACGACATCCAGGCGGTGTATCCGCAGCAGCGCTACCTGCCGGCCAAGGTGCGTTTCTTCATCGATTACCTGAAAGGCATCTACAACGCCCCCGGCTACTGGGAAACGCGCTGATCGGCTCAGTTGCCGCGGTAGGTGGAGAAGCCGTAGGGGCTGAGCAGCAGCGGGATGTGATAGTGCTCGACGCTGCCATCGGCTTCGAAGATCACCGGAACTTCCGGGAAAAAGGTGCTGGCGTTGTGCGCCGCGAACCAGTCGCCGGTCTTGAAGGTGACGCGGTAGGTGCCCTTTTCCAGCGCCTTGCCTTCCGGGTAGAGCGCGGTGATGCGGCCCTGAGCATTGGTTTCGGCGCTGTTGAGCGCTTTCCAGGCATCGCCCTGGCGCTGCTCCAGGGTGACGCGCACATCCGGCGACGGCAGGCCGTTTTCCAGATTGAGCACATGCACGCTGAGCGGATTGCCGGCGGCCAGGGTGAGACCAGACAGGCCGCTGAGCAGCAGGCCGGCGGCGAGGGATTTCAGAGCTTTCATGGTGTTTCTTCCTTTCTTCAGTGGGAGGAGGGCAGCAGTTTTTCGATAGCGGCGACGGCGCAGGCTTCGTCGTTCTGCGCACCGCCGGCACCGGCCACGCCGATGGCACCGATCACCTCGTCGCCGACCTTCAGCGGCACACCGCCGCCGAGCAGCAGCAGTTCGTCCAGGGTGTTGAGGTTGGCGGCGTCCGGCGTGGCGGCGGCGCGCTCGGCGAACAGCCGGGTCGGGGTCTTGCTCGACAGCGCGGTGTAGGCCTTGCGCTGGGCGGCGAGGGTGTTGTGCGGGCCGACGTTGTCGTCGCGGCGCAGGGCGACGAGGTTGCCGCCGCGATCGACCACGGCGACCACCGCGGTGCGGTTCTGTGCGTGGCAGGCATCCAGGGTCTGCTGAATCAGACCGTCGGCCAGGGCCAGCGAGACGTTGTGCTGGCTGAGCGGTGCCGGCGGGGCGGCGTGGGCGCCGAAGGCCAGGGTCAGCAATGACAGGGTGGCGGCGATACGCATGGCGGGTTCCTTGGGTGGTTGAGCGTCGGAGCGCATGCTGCCGCCCGGCGACCGTCAGAAACGTTGCCGACGCATTACGCTTTTGTAATGGCTCGCCCTACGGCGACTGCCTAACCTAGGCGCATTCAACGAGGCGAGCCGATGCGAATTCTGGTGGTGGAAGACGAGGCCAAGACGGCCGATTACCTCAAGCGCGGGCTGGAAGAGTCCGGCTATCGCGTGGAGGTCGCGCGCAACGGCATCGACGGCAAATACCTGATCGAGGAGGAGGCCTTCGATCTGGTCATCCTCGACGTCATGCTGCCGGGGCTCGATGGCTGGCAGCTGGTGCAGGTGGTGCGCCAGCGCTCGGCGCACACGCCGGTGCTGTTCCTCACCGCGCGCGACGCGGTGGAAGACCGGGTGCGCGGGCTGGAGCTGGGCGCCGACGACTACCTGATCAAACCCTTTTCCTACGCCGAGCTGCTGGCGCGGGTGCGTACGCTGCTGCGTCGCGGCCCGCCACGGGAAGTCGAGCATTTCCACGTCGCCGACCTGGAGCTGGACCTGCTGCGCCGCCGCGTCACCCGTCAGGGCGAGCGCATCAACCTGACCAACAAGGAGTTCGCCCTGCTGCACCTGTTGCTCAGCCGCCAGGGCGAGGTGCTGTCCCGCGCGCAGATCGCTTCGCAGGTCTGGCAGATGAACTTCGACAGCGACACCAATGTGGTTGACGTGGCGATCCGCCGCCTGCGCGCCAAGGTCGATGATCCCTATCCGCACAAGCTGATCCACACCGTGCGCGGCATGGGTTATGTGCTGGACCCGACGCTATGAGCCTCTTACCGCGCTCGCTGAGTCTGCGCCTGGCGCTGGCCTTCGCGCTGGTCGCGGTGGTGCTGCTCGGTGCCATCGGCCTGTACCTGTACCGCTCGCTGGAGCGCGAGATCGTCTGGCGCGACGACCAGGCGCTGCTGGGCCGGCTCGAACGCATGCAGGCGCTGCTCGACGACAGCGCCAGCGTCGACGCGCTGCGCCAGCGCCCGCAGCTCTACGAGAACATGCTGGGCAATCGCGACAGCCTGCTCTGGCTGCTCGACGCCCAGGGCCGCGCGCTGATCGAGATCAACCCGCCACGGCTGGCGCTGCCGCCGCTGGCCGGGAGCGAGCAGCCGTTGCTGCAGGACATCGGCGCTGCGCGCCTGGCCTGGCGCCGGCTGCCGGGTGAGGCTGGGCTGACGCTGGTGGCCGGGCGCCTGCTGGCCGAGCGCGAACAGATGCTCGCGGCCTACCGGCTGCGGCTCTGGCTGGCGCTGGGCGTCGGCGCGCTGCTGGCCTCGCTGCTCGGCTGGGCGATCAGCCGGCGTGCGCTGCGCCCGGTACGCCGGCTCACCGAACAGGCGTTGCGCATCGACGTGCAGAACCTGCATCGCCGCCTCGAAGGCGATGCCATGCCGGCCGAGCTGGAGCCGCTGCGCGCGGCGCTGAACCAGATGCTGGCGCGGCTGGAGCAGGGTTTCGCGCGGCTGTCGCGCTTCAGCGAGGACCTCGCCCACGAAATGCGCACGCCGCTGGGTAACCTCATGGGGCAGACCCAGCAGCACCTGAGTCGGCCGCGTAGCGAGGAGGCGTACCGCGCGCTGCTGGAGTCCAGCCAGGAAGAGTACGAACGGCTGGCGCGGATGATCGACAACATGCTGTTCCTCGCCCGTGCCGAGCAGCCGGCGACGGTGATCGAGCGCCACACGCTGGCGCTGCCGGAGCTGGTCGGGCAGCTGTGCGAGTACTTCGAAGGCGTCGCCGAGGAGCGCGGCATCCAGCTGATCGACCAGAGCGAAGGCACGCTGATGGCCGATGCCGAGCTGGTGCGTCGCGCGTTGGCCAACCTGATCGCCAACGCGCTGCGCTATGCCGATGCGGGCAGCGCGGTGCGCATCCTCAGCGGCCACGAGGATGGCTGGCGCTGCGTCAGCGTGGTCAATCAGGGTGCGCCGATCGCCGAGGCGCACTGGCCGCGGCTGTTCGACCGCTTCTACCGCTGCGATCCAGCGCGCGCCGAGCCCGGCGATTCCGGGGGGCTGGGGCTGGCCATCGTGCGTTCGATCATGCAGCTGCATGGCGGCGAAGTGCAGGTGCACAGCGATGCGCAGGCCACGCGGTTCACGCTGCGTTTTCCGGCGCTGGATGCTGGCGGGCAATGACGCCTGGCGTGCGGTGCGGTCACAGCTAAGGTGAAGACTGCACGCATGACGACGAGGCCCGCCGTGGATCAGCTGAAAATCGCCACCTTCAACATCAACGGCATCCGCGCGCGGCTGCCCAACCTGCTGGAATGGCTCGCGCGCGAGCAGCCCGACGTGGTCTGCCTGCAGGAACTCAAGGCGCAGGATGCCGACTTTCCCCTCGACGACATCCGCGCCGCCGGCTACGGCGCGATCTGGCACGGGCAGAAGTCCTGGAACGGCGTGGCGATCCTGGCGCGCGATTGCGAGCCGCTGGAAATCCGCCGTGGCCTGCCGGGCGATCCGGACGACGGCCACAGCCGCTACCTCGAAGCGGCGGTGCACGGCGTGATCGTCGCCTGTCTCTACCTGCCCAACGGCAACCCGCAGCCCGGGCCGAAATTCGACTACAAACTGGCCTGGTTCGAGCGGCTGATCGAGCACGCCGCCGGATTGCTCGCCAGCGGCCACCCGGTGGTGCTGGCCGGCGACTACAACGTGGTGCCGACCGACGCGGACATCTACAACCCGCGCTCCTGGCGCAAGGACGCGTTGCTGCAGCCGGAAAGCCGCGACTGCTACGCGCGGCTGCTGGCGCAAGGCTGGACCGATGCGCTACGCGCGCGCTACCCCGATGAACCGTTGTTCACCTTCTGGGACTACTTTCGCCAGCACTGGCAGAAGAACTCCGGCCTGCGCATCGACCACCTGCTGCTCAGCCCGGACCTCGCGCCGCGCTTGCGCGACGCCGGCGTGCATCGCTGGGTTCGCGGGCAGGAACACGCCAGCGACCATGCGCCCGCGTGGGTGCTGCTGGATGCCTCCGGGCGGTCCGGCTGAACCTTTTTTCCGGCCCGGCAGTCGACCCTACTGAGGCCGGGCAGCGCGCGTTCCGGCCATTTCAGTCGATCCCGAGGAGAGAGAAATGGATACGAAAGACACGATTTCGGTGCTCAACGACCTGATCGAAACCAGCAAGGACGGCGAAAAGGGCTTCATGGAGTGTGCCGAGGATCTGCGCGATCCGCAGCTCAAGAGCACCATGAGCCAGCGCGCCCGCGACTGCGCCACGGCCGCGGCGGAACTGCAGCAGATGGTGCGCTCGCTGGGCGGCGATCCGGAGACCTCTACCAGCATGGCGGCCGACATGCACCGGCGCTGGGTCGATCTCAAGTCGATGATCACCGGCAAGGACGACGAGGCGATCCTCAACGAATGCGAGCGTGGCGAGGATGTCGCGGTGAAGAGCTATCGCAAGGCGCTGGAGAAGGATCTGCCGGCCGAGGTGCGGCTGGTGGTCGAGCGCCAGTACCAGGGCGTGCTGCGCAATCACGACCAGGTCAAGGCACTGCGCGACGCCGCACGCGCGCGCAGCTAAGCGACGCGCGAGCCGGAAGCTCCGGGCGAGCTTCCGGCTTTCCCTGCCGTCACAACTCCCCTCAGAACAGCACCTTCGCCACGTCGGCGAAGCGCCGGGCGAAATGCACCGTCAGGCCTTCCTTCAGGTAGTCCGGCAGCTCCTCGAAGTCGCCGCGGTTGGCTTCCGGCAGGATCAGCTCGAAGATCTTCTGTCGCCGGGCGGCGATCACCTTCTCGCGCACACCGCCAATGGGCAGCACCAGTCCGGTCAGCGTCAGCTCGCCGGTCATCGCCACGCCTTTCATCGGCGGCTGGTTGCGCGCCAGCGACAGCAGCGCGCTGGCCATGGTGATGCCGGCGCTGGGGCCGTCCTTGGGCGTCGCGCCTTCGGGTACGTGCAGGTGCACGAAGGCCTGGTCGAAGAACGCCGGATCGCCCTTGAACTGCTTGAGGTGCGAACTGACATAGCTGTAGGCGATCTCCGCCGATTCCTTCATTACCTCGCCGAGCTGGCCGGTGAGCTTGAAGCCGCGGTTGAGCGTATGGATGCGCGTCGCCTCGATGGGCAGGGTGGCGCCGCCCATGCTGGTCCAGGCCAGCCCGGTGATCACGCCGACGCCGGAAAGCACCTGCTCGCTGCGGAACACCGGCTTGCCGAGGTAATGCTCGAGGTCCTTCGGGGCAATCTTCAGTGTGGCCTGCGGGTCTTCCAGCAGCTGGACCACCGCCTTGCGCACCACCTTGCCGAGCTGTTTCTCCAGCTGGCGCACGCCGGCCTCACGGGCATAGCCCTCGATCACCGCCTTGAGGGCGCTGTCACTGATGGCCAGGCGCTCTTTCGGCACGCCGGTCTTGTCCAGCAGCTTGGGCCACAGGTGGCGCTTGGCGATCGTGAGCTTTTCCTCGGCGATGTAGCCGGACAGGCGGATCACTTCCATGCGGTCCAGCAGCGGACCGGGGATGGAATCCAGCGTGTTGGCCGTGCAGACGAACAGCACCTTGGACAGGTCCAGACGCAGGTCCAGGTAGTGGTCGAGGAATTCGACGTTCTGCTCCGGGTCCAGCGTCTCCAGCAGCGCCGAGGCCGGGTCGCCCTGGAAGCTGGCGCCGAGCTTGTCGATCTCGTCGAGCATGATCACCGGATTCATCACCTCGACTTCCTTCAGCGCCTGCACCAGCTTGCCGGGCAGGGCGCCGATGTAGGTGCGGCGGTGGCCCTTGATCTCCGCCTCGTCGCGCATGCCGCCGACCGAGAAGCGATAGAACGGCCGCCCCAGCGATTCGGCGATGGATTTGCCGATGCTGGTCTTGCCCACGCCCGGCGGGCCGACCAGCAGCACGATGGAGCCGGCGATCTCGCCCTTGAAGGCGCCGACGGCGAGAAACTCGATGATCCGCTGCTTGATGTCGTCCATGCCGGCGTGGTGCTTGTCGAGCACCTTGCGCGCACGCTTGAGGTCGAGCTTGTCCTGGCCGTGCACGCCCCAGGGCAGGGCGGTGGCCCAGTCCAGATAGTTGCGGGTGACGGCGTATTCCGGCGAGCCGGTTTCGAGAATGGACAGCTTGTTCAGCTCCTCGTCGATGCGCTTCTGCGCGGCCGGCGGCACCACCTTGCCTTCCAGGCGCGCGCGGAACTCGTCGGCGTCGGCGCTCTTGTCGTCCTTGGTGATGCCCAGCTCGCGCTGGATGATCTTCAGCTGTTCCTTGAGGAAGAACTCGCGCTGGCGCTCGCCGATCTTGCGATTCACCTCGCCGGTCAGCTCCTTCTGCAGCTTCGCCACCTCGACCTCGCGGCGCAGCAGCGGCAGCACCTTCTCCATGCGCTTGAGCACCGGCACGCAGTCGAGCACTTCCTGCAATTCCGTGCCGGGCGCAGTGGTCAGCGCGGCGGCGAAGTCGGTCAAGGGCGACGGGTCGTTGGGGCTGAAGCGGTTGAGGTAGTTCTTCAGCTCTTCGCTGTACAGCGGGTTGAGCGGCAGCAGCTCCTTGATCGCGTTGATCAGTGCCATGCCGTAGGCCTTCACCTCGTCACGCGGGTCGGCGTCGCTCTTGGGGTAGTCGACCTCCACCAGATACGGCGGCTTGCGCCGCAGCCAGCCACGGATGCGCACGCGCGTCAGACCCTGGGCGACGAACTGCAGCTTGCCGCCCTCCTGCGTGGCGTGGTGCACGCGCACCATGGTGCCGTGCTCGGGCAGGCTTTCGGGGTCGAAGGTGGCCATGTCCAGCACCGGCGAGTCGACGAAGAACAGCGCCACGCGCTGGTGCGGCGTCTTGGCCACGCGCGCCAGAGTTTCGGCCCAGGGGTCTTCGTTGACGATCACCGGCAGCACCTGCGCCGGAAAGAACGGCCGGTTGTGCACCGGAATGATGTAGAGCTTGTCCGGCTGCTGCTGGTCCGGCAGCACCAGACCGTTGCCGGAAATGATTTCCTGCTCGAGATGATCCTGATTGTCGTCGTTCATGCGGCACCCGTTGCGATTACTTGCGGGATACATGGTGGCCGTCCGGCCGATTTCAATCCCGCCGGCCGGGGCTGGGCGGCGTCCGCCGGCTTCGGGTAGAGTGCCGCATGCCGTTTGCGTCACCTTGCGGTCGCGAACGAGCGCGCCGGGCGCCCGACGCAACGGCGCCCGGCGCATCGGCGCCCGCTTCAGGTACTCGTCATGCTCAACGCCCGTTTGCTTCGCCTGGATGACCAGATTCACCAGCACGCCCACGACTATCACCAGCTGGTGCTGTCGCTGGCGGGCCGCGCCGAATTCGAGGTGGATGGTTCGGGCGGCGAGGTCTGCCGGATGCGCGCCTGCCTGGTGCCGGGCGACGCCGATCACGGCTTTGCCGGCATGGGCGACAACCGCATGCTGATCATCGATCTGGACGAGCAGGACGCCTGCCTAGATGACCCCGCGTTGCTCGCCCGGCTGTTCGAGGCGCCGCGCTACCCGGCGCTGGATGCCGATTTCCAGAACCTGCTGGCCTATGCCGGCGCCGAGCTGGCGCGCTATGGCAGCGATCCGCTGCTGGCGCGGGCGCTTGGCGGCGTGCTGCTACGCGCGCTGCATCTGCGGCTGTTCGGTGAAGCGCCGCAGCGCCCGAGCGGGCCGCTGGATTTGCAGCGGCTGGATGCGCACATCCAGGACAACCTGGCGCGACGCATCACGGTGGCCGAGCTGGCGCAGGTCGCCTGCCTGAGCCCCAGCCACTTCCACGTGCAGTTCAAGGACAGCGTCGGCCTCACGCCGCACCAGTATCTGCTCAAGAGCCGTCTCGACCGCGCCGCGCGGCTGCTGCGTGAATCGCCACTGCCGCTGGTGCGCATCGCCGAGGAGTGCGGTTTTTCCAGCCAGAGCGCACTGACCACCGCGACGCGCCGCTACCTCGGCCTGACCCCGCGCAAGCTGCGCCAGACCGACGACTGATCCCCACGCCGCGCCCGCTTTGCGCCCTTGCGGCCTGGCCGCTGGCGAAGCGCGCGCCAGTGTGCGGCGCCTTCGTGACGCTGCGGTTTCAGCGCGCCGCAATCGTAGCGTTTCGTAAAACTTCCGTAGTTTCCTGCAAGAAGTCGCGCCGGCGCTGCCCCTACATTCCGTCTCCGCCCTGACCCATCGTCGTGTATCGCGCCGAGGGCCGGGCCGTGAACTACACCTAATAAGCAGACACACCCTCAGAGGAGCGGCGCGATGTTCAAGGCCGGTCACGTGCTGGATGGCGCCTTTGCCAGCCAGAAAGCCGCAGAATTCTTTCCCACCATCAGCGCCAACTACAGCGTCGACGAAGCGGGCTATCTCACCGAACTGTTGCAGCTGGCCGATCCCGGCGAGGCGGGCATCGCCGCCATTCGTGAGCGCGCGCGCACGCTGATCGAGACCGTGCGCGGCCGCGAGAATGCCGTCGACACGCTCGATGCGCTGCTGCGCCAGTACAGCCTGGACACTCAGGAAGGGCTGATGCTGATGTGCCTGGCCGAAGCGCTGCTGCGCGTGCCGGACGCTGCCACGGCTGACGCGCTGATCCGCGACAAGCTCAATGCCGCCGAGTGGGAGCGCCACCTCGGCCAGAGCGACAACGTGCTGGTCAACTTCGCCGCCTGGGGGTTGGTGATGACCGGCAAGGTGGTCGATCCGGACACCGCCGACGGCCGCCCGAAAAATGTCATCGGCCGCCTGCTCAAGCGCTCCGGCGAGCCGGTGATCCGTGCCGCGATGAACCAGGCGATGAAGCTGATGGGCAAGCAGTTCGTGCTCGGCCGCACCATCGCCGAAGCGCTGAAGAACGGCCGGCCCGAGCGTGAGAAGGGCTACACCTATTCCTTCGACATGCTCGGCGAGGCGGCGCTGACCGCCGAGGACGCGGCCAAGTACATGGCCGATTACCGCCGCGCCGTGGAAACCGTCGGCGCCGAGCCGCAGGTCGGCCCCGGCCCGCGACCGTCGGTGTCGATCAAGTTGTCGGCGCTGCATCCGCGTTACGAAGTCGCCCAGCGCGAGCGCGTACTCAGCGAGCTGTTCGCCAACGTCCGTGAGCTGGCTGTGCTGGCGCGCCAGCGCGACGTCGGCATCACCATCGACGCCGAGGAGGCCGACCGCCTCGAACTGTCGCTGGAACTGTACGAAAAACTCCTGCGCGATCCGGCCATCGCCGGCTGGGGTGAGTTCGGTCTGGTGATCCAGGCCTATTCCAAGCGCTGCCTGCCGGTGCTGGTGTGGCTGACCCTGCTCGGCCGCGAGCTGGGCGCGCGCATCCCGCTGCGCCTGGTCAAGGGCGCCTACTGGGACAGCGAGATCAAGCAGTGCCAGGTACAGGGCCTGGAGGGCTACCCGGTGTTCACCCGCAAGGAAGGTACCGACACCTCGTACCTCGCCTGCGCGCGCTACCTGCTGTCGGAGCACACCCGCGGCGTGATCTACCCGCAGTTCGCCAGCCACAACGCACACACCGTCAGCTGCATCCTGGCGATGGCCGAGCAGACCGCCACGCCGCGCGAGTTCGAGTTCCAGCGCCTGCACGGCATGGGCGATGCGCTGTACGACACGGTGATCGAGAAGTACCGCAAGAACGTGCGCATCTACGCGCCGGTCGGTGCGCACAAGGACCTGCTGCCCTATCTGGTGCGGCGCCTGCTGGAGAACGGTGCCAACTCCTCGTTCGTCCACCAGCTGGTCGACCCGCGCGTGCCGGTGGATTCGCTGATCGATCACCCGGTGAGCCAGCTGCGCCAGTTTGCGGCGCTCGGCAACCCGCGCATTCCGCTGCCCCCGGCCCTGTATGGCAATCGCAAGAACTCCCAAGGGATCAACATGAATATCCAACAACAATGGAACGAACTGGCCAGCGCCTACCAACCCTTCCTCGACCGCCAGTGGCAGGCCATGCCGGTGATCGGCGGCCAGCGTCTGGGCGGTAGCGCCAGCGAAGTGCGTTGCCCCTACGACCTGAACAAGGTCGTCGGCACGGCGCAGTTCGCCAGCGCCGAGCAGGCGCGCCAGGCCATCGACGCGCTGGCGGCCTACTGGCCGACCTGGAACGCGACGCCGGTGGACAGCCGCGCGGCGATCCTCGAACGCCTGGCCGAGCTGCTGGAGCGCAACCGCGCCGAGCTGATGGCACTGTGCACCGTGGAAGCCGGCAAGTCGCTACAGGACGGCATCGACGAAGTGCGCGAGGCGGTGGACTTCTGCCGCTACTACGCGCAGCAGGCGCGCCTGAAACTGGGCCGCGAAGAGCTGAAAGGCCCGACTGGCGAGCGCAACGAGCTGTTCCATGAAGGCCGCGGCGTGTTCGTCTGCGTCAGCCCGTGGAACTTCCCGCTGGCCATCTACCTCGGCCAGATCAGCGCGGCGCTGGTCGCCGGCAACACCGTGCTGGCCAAGCCGGCCGAGCAGACCAGTCTGATCGCCGCTCGCGCGCTGGAGCTGATGTTCGAGGCCGGCCTGCCGAAGGACGCCATCGCGCTGCTGCCGGGCGACGGCGCCACGCTGGGCGGCGTGTTCTGCCGCGATCCGCGGGTGGTCGGCGTGTGCTTCACCGGCTCCACCGACACCGCGCGGATCATCAATCGCCAGCTCGCCGAAAAGGAAGGCCCGATCGCCACGCTGATCGCCGAAACCGGCGGACAGAACGCGATGATCGTCGACTCCACCGCGCTGCCCGAGCAGGTGATCAAGGATGCCGTCAGCTCCGCCTTCACCAGCGCCGGCCAGCGCTGCTCGGCCCTGCGCGTGCTCTACGTGCAGCGCGATATCGCCGACCGCGTCATCGAGCTGCTCAAGGGCGCGATGGCCGAGCTGAAGGTCGGCCCCACCCATCTGCGCGAAAACGATATCGGGCCGGTGATCGATGAGGAGGCGCGCGACGGCCTGCTGGCGCATATCCAGCAGCTGAAGAACGAAGGCCTGCTGATCGCCGAAGCGACCCTGCCGGCTGGCCTCAACGGCCATTTCGTAGCGCCGGTGGCCTTCGAGATCAAGGGCATCGAACAGCTCAAGAAAGAGCATTTCGGCCCGGTTCTGCATGTCGTGCGCTACGATGCCGCCGATCTGGAAAAGGTCGTCGCGGCGATCAACGGCACCGGCTACGGCCTGACCCTCGGCGTGCACAGCCGCAACGAGGAAACCGCCGAACGCATCGAGCAGCTGGCGCGGGTCGGCAACGTCTACGTCAACCGTAACCAGATCGGCGCGGTGGTCGGCGTACAGCCCTTCGGCGGCTGCGGGCTGTCCGGCACCGGGCCGAAGGCCGGCGGGCCGAGCTACCTGCTGCGTTTCACCAACGAGCGCACCACTTCGACCAACACCACGGCGGTGGGCGGTAACGCCTCGCTGCTGTCGCTCGGCGACGACTGAGCACGGTGAGCGCATGGCAATCGCCGCCGCAAACCGCACGGCGATTTTCCATGTGACGGGCACCAGCGGTACCCTCGGCGGCTTTGGCAGCCGGGGCACAACAATAACGGACAGATGGCGGACGCTCTTCCGCCACTGACGGGCCGGTTTCGGACCTGTCGCAGGTGATGGCGCCAGTGCCATCGCCCTCTGCCAAGGGCGCGACGCGAGCTGCTCGCGGTGCGCCGGACAACAACTAACGAGGGATACACAATGAGCGCCAGTACACCCACCCTGATCACGTTCGTGGTCTACATCGCGGCGATGATCCTCATCGGCTTCGTCGCCTACCGCGCCACCAAGAACTTCGACGACTACATCCTCGGCGGCCGCAGCCTCGGCAGTTTCGTCACCGCGTTGTCGGCCGGCGCCTCGGACATGAGCGGCTGGCTGCTGATGGGCCTGCCGGGGGCGATCTTCGTCGCCGGCCTGTCGGAGAGCTGGATCGCCATCGGCCTGATCATCGGCGCCTGGCTCAACTGGCTGTTCGTCGCCGGGCGCCTGCGCGTGCATACCGAGCACAACCACAACGCGCTGACCCTGCCGGACTACTTTACCCACCGCTTCGAGGACACCAGCCGCCTGCTGCGCATCTTCTCGGCGCTGGTGATCCTGGTGTTCTTCACCATCTACTGCGCCTCCGGCGTGGTGGCTGGTGCGCGGCTGTTCGAGTCCACCTTCGGCGTGCCCTATGACCTGGCGCTGTGGATCGGCGCGGCGGCGACCATTCTCTATGTGTTCATCGGCGGCTTCCTCGCGGTGAGCTGGACCGACACCGTGCAGGCCACGCTGATGATCTTCGCGCTGCTGGTCACGCCGCTGTTCGTCATCCTGGCGCTGGGCGACATGGGCAGCGTGATGGCCACCATCGAGGCGCAGAATCCGGCCAACTTCGACATGTTCCGCGGGCTGTCCTTCGTTGCGATCATCTCGCTGCTGGCCTGGGGCCTGGGCTACTTCGGCCAGCCGCACATTCTGGTGCGCTTCATGGCGGCCGACTCGGTCAAGACCATCCCCAACGCCCGTCGCATCGGCATGACCTGGATGATTCTGTGCCTGGGCGGCGCGGTGGCGGTGGGCTTCTTCGGTATCGCCTACTTCGCCGGGCACCCGGAGCTGGCCGGCCCGGTGAGCGAGAACGGCGAGCGGGTGTTCCTCGAGCTGGTGAAGATCCTGTTCAACCCGTGGGTCGCCGGCCTGATTCTCTCCGGCGTGCTGGCGGCGGTGATGAGCACTCTGAGCGCGCAGCTGCTGGTCAGCTCCAGCGCGCTGACCCAGGACTTCTACAAGGCGATGCTGCGCAAGAACGCCTCGCAGACCGAGTTGGTCTGGGTCGGCCGCGCCATGGTGCTGCTGATCGCGCTGATCGCCATCGGCATCGCCTCCAACCCGGAGAGCAAGGTGCTGGGCCTGGTGTCCTACGCCTGGGCCGGATTCGGCGCGGCATTCGGTCCGGTGGTGCTGATCTCGCTGCTGTGGAAGCGCATGACCCGCAACGGCGCGCTGGCCGGCATGCTGGTCGGTGCCATCACCGTGGTGGTGTGGAAGGAGTTCATCGGTCTGGGGCTGTACGAGATCATCCCCGGCTTCATCCTCGCCAGCCTGGCGATCTTCGTGGTCAGCCTGATGGGCGCCGAGCCCGCGCCGAGCATCGTCAAGCGCTTCGAGGAAGCCGACGCGGATTACCACGCCGGTTGAACCAGCGGGTAGGGTGGATGGCCGCAGCCATCCATCTTCTGGCAAGTGCTGGTGGAAAATCGCTACGCGAGTTTCCACCCTACGGATGAAAGGCCGCTCTTGCGCAATGCAGAGCGGCTTTGCCGTTCAGGCCTTGCGGTGCACCGACACGCCGGCGGCGTAGGTTTCCTTCACGGCGCGGTCGTCGCCGAGCATCATCAGGGCGAAGAGTTTTTCTTCCAGCGTCTTGGCCTGGCGCAGGCGGTAGTCGATCAGCGGCGTGGCCTGATAATCGAGCACCACGAAGTCGGCGTCCTTGCCCGGTTGCAGGTTGCCGATCTGGTCGTCCAGATACAGTGCCCGCGCGCCGCCGAGGGTGGCGAGATACAGGGACTTGAACGGATCGAGCTTCTTGCCCTGCAGCTGCATCACCTTGTAGGCCTCGTTCAGCGACTGCAGCTGCGAGAAGCTGGTGCCGGCGCCGACATCGGTGCCCAGGCCGACGCGCACGCCGAAGCCCTCGACCTTTTCCAGATCGAACAGGCCGCTGCCGAGGAACAGGTTGGAGGTCGGGCAGAACGCCACCGCCGAACCGGTTTCGCCCAGGCGCCGGCACTCGTCGTCGCACAGGTGCACGCCGTGGGCGAATACCGCGCGCGCGCCGATCAGCCCGTGGTGGTCGTAGACGTCCAGGTAGCCCTTGCGCGCCGGGAACAGCTCGCGCACCCATTCGATCTCCTTGCGGTTCTCGGAGAGGTGGGTGTGCATGTAGAGGTCCGGGTATTCCTTGAACAGTCGGCCGGCCAGCGCCAGTTGCTCCGGCGTGCTGGTCGGCGCGAAGCGCGGGGTGACGGCGTAGTGCAGGCGGCCCTTGCCGTGCCAGCGCTCGATCAGCTCGCGGCTGTCGGCATAGCCCGATTCGGCGGTGTCGGTCAGGTAGTCCGGGGCGTTGCGGTCCATCAGCACCTTGCCGGCGATCATCCGCAGGTTGCGCTTCTCGCAGGCCGCGAAGAAGGCATCCACCGACTGCTTGTGCACGCTGCCGAACACCAGCGCAGTGGTGGTGCCGTTGCGCAGCATTTCGTTCAGGAAGACCTCGGCGACCTCGCCGGCGTGAGCCGGGTCGGCGAAGGCGCGTTCGGTGGGGAAGGTGTAGGTGTTGAGCCAGTCCAGCAGCTGCTCGCCGTAGGAGGCGATCATGCCGGTCTGCGGGTAGTGGATGTGGGTGTCGATGAAGCCCGGGATGATCAGCGCGTTCGGGTATTCGATGACTTCGCTGCCCGCCGGCAGCGCCGGCAGCAGTTCGCTGGCGGCGCCGATGCGCGCGACCTTGCCGTCCTCGACGACCAGCAGGCCGTCCTCGAAGTATTCGTGGGATTGCTCGATGCCCACTTCGCGTGGGTCGGCGAGGCAGTGGAGCAGGGCGGCACGGTAGGCTTGGGTGCGGGACATGGTGTTCTCTTCGCTGTCGTTCTTCTGCACGCGCGGCCGCGTCCTGACGTGACGGGCGCCAGCCCTGTTCACGCGCGAGTCCGCTGCCGCCGGTGGCGTTTGTGGATTCAGCCGCGGCGCGAGGCCGGGACCAGCATGGGGATGGGTTTCTCGCCGCCTTCGCGCTTCTCGCCGCTTTTTTCACCGAAGTGCGCGTTGTAGGTGGCGATCACCTCGCCGGCGATGGACACGGCGATCTCCACCGGCAGCTTGCCCTTAACCTCGGCGATACCCATCGGGCAGCGCATGCGTTGCACGGTTTCCGGCTGGAAGCCGCGGTCGCGCAGGCGATGCTCGAACTTGGCGCGCTTGCTCTGCGAGCCGATCAGCCCGTAGTAGGTGAAATCGTTGCGTTCGAGGATGGCCGCGGTCAGCTCCAGATCGAGCTGGTGATTATGCGTCATGACGATGAAATAGCTGCCGGGAGGCATGTCGTCGACTTCCTCGACCACATCGTCGTTGACCACCTTCTCCACACCGCGCGGAATTTCGGCGGGGAATTCGTTCTCGCGCGAGTCGATCCAGCGCACCTTGCACGGCAGGCTGGCCAGCAACGGCACCAGCGCGCGGCCGACATGCCCGGCACCGAACACGGCAATGTGCGCCTGCGGCTGCCCCATCGGTTCGAACAGCACGACCGCCGCGCCGCCGCAGCACTGGCCAAGACTGGCGCCGAGGGCGAAGCGCTCCAGGCGCGTCTCGCGACTGCGGCTTTGCAGCATCTCGCGGGCGATCTGCTGTACGCGGTATTCCAGGTGACCGCCGCCGATGGTGTCGTACAGCCGCTCGTTGGTGACCACCATCTTCGAGCCGGCATTGCGCGGTGTCGAACCGCGCTCCTCGACGATGGTGACCAGCACGCAGGGTTCGCCTTTTTGTTGCAGCTCGGCGAGTGCGTCGATCCAGACCGTGTTGCTCATATTTCTGTCCCTCGTAGGGTGGAAGACCGCGAAGCGTCTTCCACCGAAACGATCATGTTGCCAATGGTGGACAAGCAGAGCGTTGTCCACCCTACGTCAGGCTGGGGTGGTTTCTGTCGTGGCCGAGGCGGCTGCCGTCTGCTTCAGCTTGCGCATCTGCTCCACGCCCCAGAGCACGCGCTCGGGCGTCGCTGGGGCGTCGATCTGCGGCTGCGCCCGGTAGTCGGCCAGGCTCGCCACGGCATCCTTGATCGCGCACCAGACCGAGATGCCGAGCATGAACGGCGGCTCGCCGACGGCCTTGGAGTGGAACACGGTGTCTTCGGGGTTCTTGCGGTTCTCCACCAGCTTGACGCGCAGGTCCAGCGGCATGTCGGCGACTGCCGGGATCTTGTAGCTCGCCGGGCCGTTGGTCATCAGCTTGCCCTTGTCGTTCCACACCAGCTCTTCCATGGTCAGCCAACCCATGCCCTGGACGAAGCCGCCTTCGACCTGGCCGATGTCGATGGCCGGGTTCAGCGAGGCGCCGACGTCATGCAGGATGTCGCTGCGCAGCATCTTGTATTCGCCGGTCAGGGTATCGACGATCACTTCCGAGCAGGCCGCACCATAGGCGAAGTAGTAGAACGGCCGCCCGCGCGCCTGGCTGCGGTCGTAGTAGATATTCGGCGTGCGGTAGAAGCCGGTGGACGACAGCGAGACCTGGCCGAAATAGGCCTGCTGGATCAACTCCTCGAACGACACGTACTGATCGCGGATGCGTACCTGGCCGTTACGGAATTCGACATCCTCCTCGGTGACGTTCCAGTGCCGCGCGGCGAACTCGACCAGCCGTTGCTTGATGGTCAGCGCCGCGTTCTGCGCCGCCTTGCCGTTGAGGTCGGCGCCGCTGGAGGCGGCCGTCGGCGAGGTGTTGGGCACCTTGTCGGTGTTGGTGGCGGTGATCTGGATGCGCTCGATATCCACCTGGAACACCTCGGCCACCACCTGCGCGACCTTGGTGTTCAGGCCCTGGCCCATCTCGGTGCCGCCGTGATTGAGGTGGATGCTGCCGTCGGTGTAGACGTGCACCAGCGCGCCGGCCTGGTTGAGAAAGCTCGCGGTGAAGCTGATGCCGAACTTCACCGGGGTCAGCGCCAGACCCTTCTTCAGGATCGGGCTTGTGGCATTGAACGCGCGGATCTCTTCGCGGCGGCGGGCATACTCGCTGCTGGCCTCCAGCTCGGCGGTCATCTCCTCGAGCATGTTGTGCTCGACGGTCTGGTAGTAGGGCGTGACGTTGCGTTCGGTCTTGCCGTAGTAGTTGCGCTTGCGCACGTCGAGCGGGTCCTTGCCCAGCTCGCGGGCGATGGCGTCCATGATCTCCTCGATGGCGACCATGCCCTGCGGGCCGCCGAAGCCGCGATAGGCGGTGTTGGAGGCGAGGTTGGTCTTGCAGCGATGTCCGTGGATGGTGGCGTCGCCCAGGTAGTAGGCATTGTCGGAGTGGAACATGGCGCGGTCGACGATCGAACCGGAGAGGTCCGGCGAGTAGCCGCAGTTGCCGGCCAGATCGATCTGGATGCCGTGCAGCAGGCCGTCGTCGTCGAAGCCGACGTCGTATTCGACGTAGAACGGGTGGCGCTTGCCGGTCATGGTCATGTCTTCCATGCGCGGCAGGCGCATCTTGGTCGGGCGACCGGTGAGGTGCGCGATCACCGCGCACAGGCAGGCCGGCATCGAGGCCTGGGTCTCCTTGCCGCCGAAGCCGCCGCCCATGCGGCGCATGTCGATGACGATCTTGTTCATCGGCACGCCGAGCACTTCGGCCACCAGCTTCTGCACCTCGGTGGGGTTCTGCGTCGAGGTGTAGACGATCATGCCGCCGTCTTCGGTGGGCATCACCGAGGAAATCTGGGTCTCCAGGTAGAAGTGCTCCTGGCCGCCGATGTGCAGGGTACCCTGCAGACGGCGCGGTGCGCTGGCCAGGGCGCTGGCGGAGTCGCCGCGCTGGTGGGTGTGGCTATCCAGCACGAAGTGCTTCTTGCGCAGCGCCTCGACCACGTCGAGTACCGGCTCCAGGTCTTCGTACTCGACGATCGCCGCCATGGCCGCCTTGCGTGCGGTCTCCAGGCTGTCGGCACCGACCGCGAGGACCACCTGGCCGACGTACTCGACCTTGCCGTCGGCCAGCAGCGGGTCGCCGGCGACCACCGGGCCGATGTCCAGCTGGCCGGGCACGTCGTCGGCGGTAATGGCGATGGCCACGCCGGGAAAGGCATAGCAGGGCGCAGTATCGATGCGCACGATGCGGGCATGGGCGCGGTCGCTCATGCGTGCATAGACGTGCAGCTGATTGGGAAACTCCAGGCGGTCGTCGACGTACACCGCTTCGCCGGAGACGTGCTTGGGCGCGCTGTCGTGCTTGACGCTGCGACCGACGCCGGTGACCAGGTCCTGCTTGAACAGGGCGATGAGTTCTTCCTGAGTCTTGGCAAGGCTGTGGTTAGACATATGCGGTCACCCTCGTCTCGGTCTTGGACGCTTGTTGTTCGAGGAAACATTTGCGCAGCAGGTTCTGCGCCACCAGCAGGCGGTACTCGCGGCTGGCACGGAAGTCGGTCAGCGGGGTGAAGTCCTCGGCCAGCGCATCGCAGGCCGCCTCCACGGTCTGCTG
>Ga0172382_10001885_pt1 | contig 36297 bp, 31 predicted proteins | sample Leawel138RmetaG_FD_122245 | JGI IMG/M metagenome (GOLD analysis project Ga0172382, IMG submission 122245) | Leachate microbial communities from a municipal landfill in Southern Ontario, Canada - Leachate well 138R metaG | ecosystem: Engineered > Solid waste > Landfill > Unclassified | place... | reverse complement strand
CAACCCCCGACCCCCGAATCCCGAATCCCGACTCCCTACTTCATCCCCAGCTTCTTCTCCAGGTAATGGATGTCCGTACCGCCCTGCAGGAAGGCGGTATCGGTGCAGATTTCCTGGTGCAGCGGGATGTTGGTCTTGATGCCGTCGACGACGATCTCGGCGAGCGCGCCGCGCATGCGGGCCAGCGCAGTGGCACGGTCGGAACCGTAGGCGATCAGCTTGCCGATCAATGAATCGTAGTTGGGCGGCACGCGGTAGCCGTTGTAGATGTGCGAGTCCCAACGGATGCCGGGACCGCCGGGGGCGTGGAACCGCGTAATCGTGCCCGGCGAGGGCGTGAAGTTGTGCGGATCTTCGGCGTTGATACGGCATTCGATGGCGTGGCCGGTGATCCCGATGTCACTCTGCCGGTACGACAGGCCAAGGCCGGCGGCGATACACAACTGCTCCTTGACGATGTCCACGCTGGTGATCATCTCCGTGACCGGGTGCTCGACCTGCACGCGGGTGTTCATCTCGATGAAATAGAATTTGCCGTCCTGATACAGGAATTCGAAGGTACCAGCGCCGCGGTAGCCGATCTTGCGGCAGGCCTCGGCGCAGCGCTCGCCCATCTCGGCACGCAGTTCCGACGTGATGCCCGGTGCCGGCGCCTCCTCGACCACCTTTTGATGGCGACGCTGCATGGAGCAGTCGCGCTCACCCAGATGAATGGCGCTGCCCTCACCATCGGCCAGTACCTGAAACTCCACGTGGCGCGGGTGCTCCAGGAATTTCTCCATGTAAACCATGGCGTTACCAAATGCCGCCTGTGCCTCGGACTGAGTGAGCTGGATAGCGTTGAGCAGCGCATCCTCGGCGTGCACCACGCGCATGCCGCGTCCGCCACCGCCACCGGCGGCCTTGATGATGATCGGATAGCCGATCTGGCGGCCGAGTTCGAGATTACGCTCGGGGTCGTCATCGAGCGGCCCGTCGGAGCCTGGCACGCAGGGCACACCGGCCTCCTGCATGGCGCGGATGGCGGAGACCTTGTCGCCCATCAGGCGGATGGTGTCGGGTCGCGGTCCGATGAAGATGAAGCCGCTACGCTCGACCTGTTCGGCGAAGTCGGCGTTCTCCGCCAGGAAGCCGTACCCGGGGTGGATGGCGACCGCGTCGGTCACCTCCGCCGCGCTGATGATGGCGGGGATGTTCAGATAGCTCTGCGCCGACGGCGGCGGGCCGATGCACACCGACTCGTCGGCGAGTCGCACGTGCTTCAGATCGCGGTCGGCGCTGGAATGTACCGCCACGGTACGAATGCCGAGTTCACGGCAGGCACGCAGGATACGCAGGGCGATTTCACCCCGGTTGGCAATGACGATCTTGTCTAAATTCATCTTTTGATGGCCACGAGATACTTAATAAATGAGTAAAGGCCTAGCCATGGAAAGCACGGACAAACCCTTCTGTTGTGAAGCGTCTATATGAATGCGCCTGCGCGAGTGACGCACCGTGGCGCCCGGACTTGAAGACATCGGTCACGGCACCACACGGAAGATAGCGCGTGGCTGGTTTTTTGAATTCCGTGTCCTTCCGTGTGGTTCCGTGGCCAGAAACTCTTGGTGGGCTGGTCGGGGCCGGTGCGTCCGGCTGCGCCTCGATGCACCCTACTGGAGACCAAAACCCGCATTGAGTTTTCCGTATTTTCCGTGGCGAACGTTCCTTCATTCGATTACGAACAGCGGCTGGCCGAATTCCACCGGCTGGCCATTTTCCACCAGGATCGTGGTCACGACGCCGGCCTTGTCGGCCTCAATCTGGTTGAGCATCTTCATGGCCTCGATGATACACAGGGTGTCGCCGGCATTGACGCGCTGGCCGACCTCGACGAAGGCCTTGGCGCCCGGCGACGAGGCGCGATAGAAGGTGCCGACCATGGGCGAATCCACGGTGTGGCCAGCCGGCACGATCGGTGCCGCAGGGGCGGCCGGAGCGGCGGCGGGTGCCGTGGGGGCGGCGGCCACGGCGGGCGCCGGCATCACCATGGGTGGTGCGCTCTGACCGTACCGGCTGATACGGACAGACTCCTCGCCCTCCTGGATCTCGATCTCCGCAATCCCGGATTCTTCCAGTAATTCGATGAGCTTTTTGACTTTTCGGATGTCCATGGCAATCACTTTGTGGCGCAGAGATAGGGACGGACTTGAGCCGGTGCAGCACACCGGGCAGCCGGGCAATGGCGCACATTTTAGCGCAAGTTCGCAGCAAATCGAGGGGAAATTTTAGAAGATTGTCGATTCATCGCCATACTCCAGAATACCTTGAGGAACGGCCGCGGCCCGATCGACGAATGCCTGCGGCCTCCTGCGGCGATACCGCCTGAACGTGGGCAGTTGCCATACCATCCCTGGCTTGTGCCGACATACTCACCAGGACGACCCCGGGTAGGATTGGTCGGGGAGAGATCATTGTGTCTCCATCGAGACCTTGCGTAAGCCATTTTTTACTACTGAATCCACAAAATGGCTCAGAAAACATCTGCTTCAGCGTCCGCACAGAAGGCCGTCATTCCAGGGTTTTCCCATAGAGCGGTTTCTGTGCCATTTTCTCGGTTCCATCGTGTATGGCAGTTACCTTAGGCCGCTGCCTTGGAAAATCAGCCACGGAATCCACGGAACAACACGAAAAATATTCTATATATAACCCCAGCCTTATCGCCCGCGGTTCAGTTTCCGGGCCTCATGCAACACCTTCTTTCCGTATCACTTTTCGGGATCCCGTGGCCAACGGTAGTGAGTTAAGCATCCACCCTTAGGTTTCATAGCTATTTCTTCTGAAAACACCTAGTTAGCTAAGTTCCACCTGGATCCGATCCGGTTGAGCCGCCCCCTGCCACAACGCCGCCACGGCTCACCTCCGCGACCTTCAGGTCTCCCCGCCCATGCCGATACCCCTTCCGTGCGCATAGCGCTTCCTGCGATCATGAGCATTTAAGCGAAATTATCTTTGTTTTTCATGCGGCTATGATCCGACCGGGGTTGCCGAAACCGGGTCTTGACCGCTATGGTGTACGGCCCCAGATGATCAGGACAGGGATCTCCGCATGGCATTGACCAACCCCCGTATCCAACTGACCGGCCTGGGCCGCCGACTGGTCAACGATGACGTTCTTGATGAGGCCACCGCCTTGGGCGCTGTCGATGCCGCCCTGACGAAGCGCCAATCGCTGACCAGCTACCTGGTCGAAAACAAGCTGGTGGCCGGTAACGTCATCGCGAACGCCGCCTGCCAGGAGTTCGGCATCCCGGTGTTCGACCTGGCGGTCATGGACCTGGATGCGGCACCCATCAAGCTGGTCGATGAAAAGCTCATCCGCCTGCACCGCGCCCTGCCGCTGTTCAAACGCGGTAACCGGCTGTTTGTGGCGGTCTCCGACCCTACCAACCTCACCGCCCTGGACGAGATCAAGTTCCACACCGGCGTGGCCACCGAGGCCATCCTGGTGGAGGAGGAAAAGCTTAACCGGATGATCGACCAGGCCCTGGAACGGGCCGATGCGGGCATGGGCGCCCTGCTCGACGAGGACCTGGAGAATCTCGACATCGTCGCCGGCGGGGAGGACGAGGCCGAAGACAAGGACACCTCGGACATCGACGACACGCCGGTGGTGCGCTTCGTCAACAAGATCCTGCTGGACGCCATCAACAAGAGCGCGTCGGACATCCATGTCGAGCCCTACGAAAAGAGCTTCCGTGTGCGCTACCGCCAGGACGGCGTGCTGCACGAGGTGGCCGCGCCGCCGCTGGCGCTGGCGCCGCGCATCATCGCGCGCCTGAAGGTGATGAGTCGCATGGACATCGCCGAGCGTCGCGTGCCCCAGGACGGGCGCATCAAGATGCATCTGTCGAAGAGCCGCGCCATCGACTTTCGTGTGAACTCCTGCCCGACCCTGTTCGGCGAGAAGATCGTGCTGCGTATCCTCGACCCGAGCAGCGCCAAGCTGGGCATCGACGCCCTGGGTTACGAGGCAGACCAGAAGCAGACCTATCTGGACAATCTCAACAAGCCCTACGGCATGATCCTGGTCACCGGCCCGACCGGTTCCGGCAAGACCGTGTCGCTGTACACCGGCCTGAATATCCTGAATACGCCCGACCGCAATATCTCCACCTGCGAAGACCCGGTGGAAATCAACCTGGCGGGTATCAACCAGTGCAACATGAACCCCAAGGCGGGGCTGACCTTCGCCGAGGCCCTGCGCGCCTTCCTGCGCCAGGACCCGGACATCATCATGGTCGGTGAGATCCGCGACCTGGAGACCGCCGAGATCGCTATCAAGGCGGCCCAGACCGGTCATATGGTCATGTCGACCCTGCACACCAACGATGCGCCACAGACCCTGGCACGCCTGGCCAACATGGGCGTCCCGCCCTACAACATCGCCAGCGCCGTGAACCTCATCATCGCTCAACGCCTGGCGCGGCGGTTGTGCAACAACTGCAAAAAACCAGTCAACATCCCGGCCCACACCCTACTGGAAGAGGGCTTCGAGCAGGCGGACATCGACGCCGGGGTCAAGATCTATGCCCACAACCCCGACGGCTGTGACCAATGCACGGGCGGCTATAAGGGTCGGGTGGGAATATACCAAGTGATGCCGATCTCCGATGCAATGTCGCGCATCATTATGGAAGGCGGCAATGCCATCCAGCTCGCCGACCAGGCACGCCAGGACGGTGTGGACGACCTGCGTACCTCCGGCCTGAAAAAGGTCAGACAGGGCGTCACCAGCCTGGAAGAAGTCAACCGCGTCACCAAGGATTAAGAGCGTTCAGCTAAGGAAACGACACCATGGCGGAAAAAGCACTCAAACTGAATCTGTTTGCCTGGGAAGGCACCGACAAGCGCGGCAACCGCGTCAAGGGCGAGAGCCGCGGCACCAACCCGAACCTGATCAAGGCGGACCTGCGCCGCCAGGGTATCGTTCCGCTCAAGGTGAGGAAGAAATCAGCCCTGGCCAGCGCTGGTAAGGGCAAGGCCGTCCAAGCAAAGGACATCGCCATCTTCACCCGCCAATTGGCCACCATGCTGAACTCGGGCGTACCGCTGGTACAGGCCTTCGATATCATCGGCAAGGGGCATGAGAACCCCCGGATGCAGCAGCTGGTAATGGCCGTGAAGGGCGACGTCGAGGGCGGTAGCAACCTCGCCGATTCGTTACGCAAGCACCCGCTTCACTTCGACGACCTGGTGTGCAACCTGGTCGAGGCCGGTGAGGCCGCCGGTGTGCTGGATACCCTGCTGGATAAGATCGCCACCTACAAGGAAAAGACCGAGGCGCTCAAATCCAAGATCAAGAAGGCACTGTTCTATCCGACGGCAGTGATCGTGGTGGCCTTCATCGTCACCGCCATCCTGCTGATCTTCGTGGTACCTCAGTTCGAGAGCCTGTTCAAGAACTTCGGTGCCGACCTGCCGGCCTTCACCCAGATGGTCGTCAATATGTCGCGCTTCATGCAGGACTATTGGTACCTGGTGTTCGGCGGCATCGGTGGCATCGTCTACGGCCTGCTGCAGGCCAAGAAGCGCTCGCGCAAATTCAACCAGACGCTGGACCGGCTGGTGCTCAAGATGCCCATCGTGGGCGACATCCTGACCAAGGCCGCTATCGCCCGCTATGCACGCACCCTGTCGACCATGTTCGCCGCCGGTGTGCCACTGGTCGAGGCCCTGGAATCCGTCTCCGGCGCGACCGGCAACATCGTCTATGCCGACGCCGTGCTGCGCATGCGTGACCAGGTCGCCACCGGCCAGCAGCTGCAGTTGGCCATGACCCAGACCGGGCTGTTCCCCAACATGGTCGTACAGATGGTCGCCATCGGCGAGGAATCTGGCTCACTGGATTCGATGCTCAGCAAGGTCGCAGACTTCTACGAACGCGAGGTCGACGACGCCGTCGACGGCCTGAGCAGCCTGCTGGAACCGCTGATCATGGCGGTGCTGGGCGTGCTGGTCGGCGGCCTGGTGGTGGCCATGTATCTGCCGATCTTCAAGATGGGCGCGGCGATCTGAGCGCGTCATAGCGCGGGACGGGACCCAGAGGCAGCCACGGAAAACACGGACGAAAAGGCAGCACCATTCCAGCCACGAAACCCACTAAACCCACAAAATGGGATATATCCAAGAATCTTTCGTGGGTTTAGTGGGTTTCATGGCTATGATCAATGCCTTGTGTTTCATACTAGGCATGCACGCCCGGAAGGCGAAATAAGAAGACCATGGACCTGTTCGACTTTCTTGCCCAGCAGCCACCCCTCTTGATCGGTACCGTCTTTCTCCTCGGCCTGCTGATCGGCAGCTTCATCAACGTGGTTGCCTATCGGCTGCCGATAATGATGGAGCGCGACTGGCGCCGGCAGTGCCAGGAGTATCTGCATCCGGACGAACCCATGGCGGACGAGGCGCGCTTCGATCTGCTCGTGCCGCGTTCACGCTGCCCGGCCTGCAAACACCGGATCAAGGCATGGGAGAACATCCCGCTGCTGAGCTATGTGTTCCTGCGCGGCAAGTGCTCGGCCTGCGGCACGCGCATCTCCCTGCGCTATCCCGGTGTCGAGTTGGTCACCGCGCTGCTGTCGGCCGTGGTCGCCTGGCAGCTGGGCTGGGGATGGCCACTGGTGGCCGCGCTGATCTTCACCTGGGCGCTGATCGCGCTGAGCCTGATCGACTTCGATCACAAGCTGCTGCCGGATTCCATCACCCTGCCATTGCTGTGGCTGGGCCTGCTGCTGGGCCTGGAAACGGTGTTCACCGATCTGCACTCGAGCATCATCGGCGCAGCGGCCGGCTATCTGTCGCTGTGGTCGGTGTATCAGCTGTTCCGCCTGGTCACCGGCAAGGAGGGCATGGGCTTCGGTGATTTCAAACTGCTCGCGGCCATCGGTGCCTGGCTGGGCTGGCAGGCGTTGCCGGTCACCATCCTGCTGTCCTCGCTGGTCGGCGCCGTCGTTGGCATCACCCTCATCCTGGCCCGCGGTCGCGATCGCAATATCCCCATCCCCTTCGGTCCTTACATCGCCGCCGCCGGTTGGCTGGCCCTGCTCTGGGGTGAGGACATCACCCAGGCCTACCTGCGCTTCGCCGGCCTGGCCTGAACCATCCAGCCCGTCCGTGGCAGCATCCCCTGGTTCCGACTAAGCTATGCTCCATGTTGCGTATCGGTCTGACAGGCGGGATCGGCTCGGGAAAATCCACGGTGGCGGCGTTGTTCGCAGCGCGCGGCGTGCCGATCATCGACGCGGACGCCATCGCGCGGGAGCTGGTCGAACCGGGCCAGCCGGCACTGGCCGAGATCGTCGCCGGCTTCGACGCCGGGCTGCTTGACGCACAGGGCCGGCTCGATCGTGGGCAGTTGCGGGCGCGGGTATTCGGCGATGCGCGGCAGCGACTCCGCCTGGAGAACATCCTGCATCCACGCATTCACGACGCCATGGTCGCGCGCGCGGCGGCGATGCGTGCGCCCTATACCGTACTGGTGATCCCCTTGCTGTTCGAGGCCGCGCAGCGCGACCTGGTGGATCGCGTGCTGGTCGTGGATGCCCCCGTGGAACTGCAGCGCGAGCGGGTACTGCTGCGCGACCGCCTGCCATCAGATCAGTTGGACGGTATCCTCACCGCCCAGCTCGGCCGCGAACAGCGCCGCGCCGGCGCGGACGACCTCATCGACAACAGCGGCGATGCAGCGGCGCTGGAGGCCCAGGTCGAGGCCCTTCACCATCGCTACCTCGCCCTTGCAGGCTCCTAGAAGAACCATCGCTGCTCACAGGCAGAATGGACAAAAACCGTCCCGCCACAAAACCCATGAAATTCACGCAGACGCAATAACCCCCAAAACCGCATTTGCCACGGAAACACACGGACGAGTGCATACGCTTCGCGCAACCGCCCTGGTCACCCGCCAGGCACTGGGCCGGGGCTTCACGACGCGGTTCCATTGCAATGCCTGCCGTAGGTTTCCGTGGCCACCCTCTCGCTTCGCGTACCGCCAAGCCCACAGCCGCACCGATTTGCCACTGTCGCCGGCCTCATGGAACAATAGGCGCCCGAATCCCGCGGACGTACCCGGCTGCCCCACGTGTCTCATAAAATAATTTACGAACAACCACTTAACGAGCGTATCCGAGCTTTTCTACGGCTCGAATCCCTGTTCCAGCGGGTCCGTCATCATCTCGGCGGGGTCAGCCCCTGGGACAGCCGGGCGGCGCTCGACAGCCTGCTGGACATCATGCACATCTTCAGCCGCAGCGACCTCAAGACCGAGGTCATGAAGGAACTGGAGCGGCATACTGCGAACCTCGCGCGCCTGGAGCAGAACCCGGACGTGGATCGCGGGCAGCTCAGCGAGCTGCTGGACGAACTGGATCTGCTGATCGACCAACTGCATGCCTACAACGGGCCGGTGGGCGCGCACCTCAAGAACAATGAATTCCTGAGCGCCATCCAGCAGCGCAGCGCTATCCCGGGTGGCACCTGTGACTTCGACCTTCCCGCCTTCCATTTCTGGGTGGAGCGTCCCGCCGAGGAGCGTTTGCGCGATCTGGCCGCGTGGCTGGACAACTTCGACGCCATCGGGCGCGCCATCAAATTGATCCTGCGCCTGACTCGCGGCAGCAATCTGTTCCATCCACACACCGCTGAAACCGGCTTCTTCCAGCGTGCCCTCGACCCCAATGTACCCTGTCAGATGGTGCGCGTCGCCCTGCCCGCCGGTAGCCCGTACTACGCCGAGATCAGCGGTGGACGCCACCGTTTCAGCGTGCGCTTCATGGCCCAGCCGTCGCCCAACGAGCGCGCTATGCAGGCCGACGGCGACATTCGCTTCGAGCTGGCATGCTGCATCATCTGAACATGGCCGGTGCCGGCGAGTGGGTACGGGTGCTGGCGTGAGGCACACGACCCGGAAACCACTGTTGGTCGCGTGCCCCACCTGCGGCAAGCGGATCCCCTGGTCGCCGGACAACCCGTGGCGACCCTTCTGTTCCGAACGCTGCCGACTCATCGACCTCGGCGAATGGCTGGGTGAGGGCCGGCGCATCCCGGGCGAACCGGTGCCCGGTGACGAGGACGACACGAACGGCGACAGCTGAACCGCAGCGTCAAGGGCCAGCCCCGGAGGGAAACCACTCAGGTCAGACGCGAATAGCACTTACTTGAGGAAGCTGATTACTCAGGAGTCAGGATTTATCGCTACCATCGTGGGCTGTCATCCCCGCAAAAGCGGGATGGTGAGTTGCACAATAGGTAGCCAATAATACTGACCACTGGGTAAGACCTCGGGGTGGTACCGCCTTCGCAGGAGCGCCATTCCTGGCGCGATGACTTGGGTCCGCCGTGCGGATGAATCACGGCAGAACTGCCGCTCCTGACAGGATGAGCGTCTGATTTGCCATAAGCATTTTTCCGTGTTGTTCCGTGTGCTTCCGTGGCCATTTCTTCAAGACATCGTCTAAAAGGATACGGTGGGTTTTCTGGCTGGCTTTTAACCTTCCCTAGTCGCTGGTGAACGGTAACGCCGCTGTCCACCGGTGCGGACCGTCGCGGATGTCCAGCGCCGCGATCCAGTCGACCCGGCTGGACGTGCACACGGGCAAGATGGCGCGGCCGCGCCACAGGCCATCGGCGACCTGCGCCAGACGATAGCGGTTGATGCCCATACCCATCCCCGGCATCACGAACTGCACCTCGACGACCGCCGACTCGCCGAGTACGCCGTCGACGCGGCGCAGCGCGATGTCGAAGGGTGTCAGAGAGACCACCGGTGGCCCGAGCCGCAGTTCGACCTCCAAACCCTCGCCCTGTGCGAGGCAGGCCGCACGCGCGCTGTCGCAGTCGGCGGCGACGGCGAGCACGATGGGTTGTACCGGGGGCGCCTCGAGGCCGCTGCGCTGCTGCCAGGCACTGAACGCCACCGCCACCAGCAGCAGGGCCGCGGCGACCATCCACAGGCGCAGCTTCATGCGTCCTCCTCCGCAAACCCTTCCCAGAATCCGCGGATCGCAGCGATACCCTGCGCGCCGGCCTCCCAGGCGCGTGCGCGGTCCTCTGCCTGCAGGCCGCCCAGGGCGAATACGGGCAGTGCCGTGGTCTCGGTCAGGGCGCGCAGCCTTTTCCAGCCGAGCGCCGCTGCGCCGGGGTGGCTGGCCGTGGCCTGTACCGGTCCGAGCACCACGAAGTCCACCCCGATACGTGCCGCCTGCGCCAGTTCAGCCGCATCGTGGCAGGATGCGGCCACCCAGAGTTCAGGTGACAGCGGCCGCGCGGACAACGCCCGCAGCCGCCGCGTGTTCAGATGCACGCCCTGTGCGCCGGCCGCCGTGACCAGGGCCGGGTCGGCGTTCAGTAGCACCTGCGCACCCCAGGGCCGGGCACGTCCGCAGACGGCACGTGCGAGTTCAAGATAGTCGGGCGCCGGCAACGACGTGGCCCGCAATTGCAGCAACCGCGCACCGCGTGCCAGCACGCGGTCGAGCCGCTCGAGAAAGTTCGCGTCCGGCGCGGGCGTGATGACATAGCGATCGGGTAGTCGCGCGGCCGTGATGATCGGCGCGTTGGCCGCCGGAAATGCGAGCTCACCCAGCCGCTCCGGTGCCATCCAGCGCAGGGCCTGACCTTCGCGCCCATGTGCCTCGCCGTGGAAGATCGTCACCCGCCATACGTCCAGCAGCACCCGTTGGTCGGGATATCGGTGAGGCACGCGGATCAGCGGCCGCGCCGCGACCACCTCCAGCCCGAGTTCCTCCAGGATCTCCCGCCGCAACGCCTGCCGTACATCCTCCCCCGGCTCGACCTTGCCACCGGGGAATTCCCATAGCCCGCCCTGATGGGCATGCACATGCCGACGACTGACGAGTATCTCACCCACAGCGTTGACCAATACCGCGGCGACAACATGAATCACAGTGGACATGGTAATCGTTCAGCGCTGCAGGGCAAGATCCGCCATTCCAGGAACGGCGGCCCGTTCAGGTACGGTATTCGGCGTTGATCTTGATGTAGTCGTAGGAAAAGTCCGTGGTCCAGACACGCTCGCAGGCCGCACCGCGGCCGAGCAGGACGCGTATCAGGATCTCATCGCGGGCCATCACCGCCTGGCCCGCGGCCTCGGTATAGTCCCGTGCGCGGCCACCGTCGCGGACGATGCAGACATCGCCGAGAAAGACCTGCACCGGCAAGATATCGAAGTGTTCCAGGCCGGCGCGGCCGACCGCGGCGAGGATGCGTCCCCAGTTCGGATCACTGGCGAACAGCGCCGTCTTGACCAGCGGCGAATGGGCGATGGTATAGGCGACCTGCAGGCACTCCTGGCTCGAGATACCCTCGGCGACCTCTACAGTCACGAACTTGGTCGCACCCTCGCCATCGCGCACGATCGCCTGGGCGAGCTCCTCACAGAGAGCGGAGAGCGCGGCCGTGAACGTCCGCAAGGCGGCACCGTCAGCGGCAAGGGTGACGCCCGACTGACCGGTGGCCACGACCACGCAGCTGTCGTTGGTCGAGGTGTCACCGTCGATGGTGATACGGTTGAAGGAGGCGTTCACCGCCTCGACGAGCGCGCGCTGCAGCAGAGGCCTGGCCACGGCGGCATCGGTCGCGACGAAGCACAGCATGGTCGCCATATCCGGCCGGATCATGCCGGCGCCCTTGGCGATGCCGGTCAGCGTGACCTCGGCGCCGCCGATGTCGACGGTCCGCGATGCACCCTTCGGCAGCGTATCGGTGGTCATGATGCCGTGCGCCGCCTCGACCCAGCCATCGGCGCGCAACGTCGCCAGCGCCTCCGGCAGGCCCGCTTCGATCTTCTCGACCGGTAGCGCCTCACCGATCACGCCGGTCGAGAACGGCAGCACCTGCCGGGGCGGACAGCCGGCCAGTGTGGCCAGGCTGGTGCAGCAGCGCCGTGCAGCGTGCCGACCGCCCGCGCCGGTGCCGGCGTTGGCGTTGCCCGTATTGATCAGCAGATAACGTGGATCGCCGCTGCCCAGATGCTCGCGCGCAACCTCGACCGGTGCGGCACAAAAGGCGTTGCGGGTGAAGACTGCCGCCACGGTGCTGCCTGCGACGATCTCCATGACGACCAGATCGCGGCGCCCGGCCTTCTTGATGCCGGCGCGGGCAACACCCAGACGCACACCGGCAACCGGGGGCAGTTCAGTTGGAGCGGAGAGACCGACTGGCATGTTTTATGAGGTACAAGATGCAGGAGACAAGATACAAGAGACGCCAGGAACCACCCTTATGTGTTTGCCTCTTGTATCTTGACTCTTGTATCTCTCTTTCATTGCAGTTGCCCATGGCAGTGCTTGTACTTCTTGCCAGAGCCACACGGACACGGTTCATTGCGTCCGATCTTGCGGCCGCGCACCAGTGGCACCTGCTTGGCTTGTGTGGAGGCAGTTTCTTCGGCCTCCGCCACAGCGCTGGCCTGGGCATGCTGGAACTCCATCGGTGCGGTCTGACGGCGCTGCGCGTCCACTGCCTCGACGTCGGACTCGGTGCGCACCTGCACCTTGGCGATGATGCTGACCACGTCGTGCTTGATGCGCTCGAGCATGGTGGAGAACATCTCGAAGGCCTCGCGCTTGTACTCCTGCTTGGGATTCTTCTGCGCATAGCCACGCAGATGAATACCCTGGCGGAGATAATCCATGGCGGCGAGGTGCTCTTTCCAGGCCTGATCCAGCACCTGCAGCATGATGGATTTCTCGAAATGCCGCAGTACCGAGGCGCCGACCAGCTGTTCCTTGGCTGCGTAAGCCTCCCCGATTTCCTGCTGAATACGTGTACGCAGGCTGTCCTCGTGCAGGCTCGGATCCACCTCCAGCCACTCGCGGATCGCCATGCGCTGCCCGAACTCGCGCTCGATCGCACTCTCCAAGCCGGCGACATCCCACTGTTCGTCGAGGCTGCCAGGCGGAATGTGAGTCGAGATCACTGCATCGACCACATCGTGGCGGATACCGGCGATCATGTCGGAAATATCGTCCTCGACCATCAGCTCGTTACGCTGCTGATACACGACCTTGCGCTGATCGTTGGCGACATCGTCGAATTCCAGCAGCTGCTTGCGGATATCGAAGTTGTGCGCCTCGACCTTGCGCTGGGCATTCTCGATCGCCTTGGTCACCCAGGGGTGCTCGATGGCCTCGCCTTCCTTCATACCGAGCTTCTGCATCAGTGCAGATACACGCTCGGATGCGAAGATGCGCATCAGGTTGTCTTCGAGCGACAGGTAGAAACGGGATGAACCCCGGTCGCCCTGGCGGCCGGCACGGCCGCGCAGCTGGTTATCGACGCGCCGCGATTCGTGCCGTTCGGTACCGATGATGTGCAGCCCGCCCGCCTCCAGCACCGCATCGTGACGCTGCTGCCAGGTCGCGCGCACCTTGGCCTGCTCGGCCTCGCTGGCATCCTCGCCGAGCGCCCGCAGCTCCGCCTCCAGACTGCCGCCGAGGACGATGTCGGTGCCGCGACCCGCCATGTTGGTGGCGATGGTCACCGCCCCGGGGCGACCGGCCTGCTCGACGATGTGTGCCTCGCGCTCGTGCTGCTTGGCGTTCAGCACCTCGTGCCTGATGCCGGCCTTTCTCAGCGCCTCCGACAGCATCTCGGAGGTCTCGACCGAGGTCGTGCCCACCAGCACCGGCTGACCACGCTGCTGGCAGTCACGGATGCCCTCGGCGATGGCATCGAACTTTTCGCGGCGGGTGAGAAACACCAGATCACCGTGGTCCTCGCGGGCCAACGGCCGATGTGTCGGGATGACAGTGACTTCCAGACCGTAGATCTGCTGGAACTCGTAGGCCTCGGTATCGGCCGTGCCGGTCATACCCGACAATTTTTCGTAGAGGCGGAAATAATTCTGAAAGGTGATGGAGGCGAGTGTCTGGTTTTCGCTCTGGATCGGCACACCTTCCTTGGCCTCGATGGCCTGGTGCAGACCCTCCGACCAGCGGCGGCCGGGCATGGTACGGCCGGTAAACTCGTCGACAATGACGATCTCGCCGTCTTTGACGATGTAGTCGACATCGTGGTGAAACAGCGCGTGGGCGCGTAGCGCTGCATTCACATGATGCATGAGGGTCAGGTTGGCCGCGTCATAGAGGCTCTCGCCCTCACCCAGCAGATCGGCGCCGGTCAGCAGCCCTTCGACATGCGCATGACCTTCCTCGGTGAACTGTACCTGCTTGTTCTTCTCGTCGATCGAATAGTCGCCCGGCCCGTCCTCCTGTTCCTGGCGGGAGAGTTCGGGGATGAGCTGATTGATGCGTGTATAGAGTTCGCTGTTATCGCCGCTCGGGCCGGAGATGATCAACGGCGTGCGGGCCTCGTCGATGAGGATGGAATCGACCTCGTCGACCACGGCGTAATACAGCTCCCGCTGCACCTTGTCCTCGATGCGGAACGCCATGTTGTCGCGCAGATAGTCGAAGCCGTATTCGTTGTTGGTACCGTAGGTGATGTCACAAGCGTAGGCGGCGCGCTTCTCCTCCGGTGACATGCCAGGCACGACCACGCCGGTACTCATGCCGAGAAAGTCGTACAGTTGCCCCATCCAGGCCGCGTCGCGCCGTGCGAGATAGTCGTTGACCGTCACCACGTGCACGCCCTTGCCGGGCAGGGCATTGAGATACACCGCGAGTGTGGCGACCAGGGTCTTGCCCTCGCCGGTGCGCATCTCGGCAATGCGGCCCTGATGCAGCACCAGGCCGCCGATCAGCTGGACGTCGAAGTGGCGCATGCCCAGCACGCGCTTGCCGGCTTCGCGCACCACGGCAAAGGCCTCGGGCAACAGGTCGTCCAGCGGTGTACCGCCGGCGAGGCGCTGCCGGAACTGTTCGGTGCAGCGGCGCAGTTCGTCATCGGTGAGCTTGGCGATGTCCGGTTCCAGCGCATTGACCTGCGCGACGGACTTGAACATGCGTTTGACTTGGCGTTCGTTGCGGCTGCCAAAGAGCTTACGGGCTAGATTTCCAAACATGGAGATGAGGTCGCTATCTGCTGGTGTGGTGGCGCGCGGAGGCCAGCATGATACCGCAATCGGGGCCAATGTAGCAGCGGCGACAGGGGGATACAGGCTGCCTTCCGGCGGGGCCGGGGACGGCGGCGTCAGCGTGCCGCGGTCAGATAGCGCGCCGGATCGATCCGGCGACCATCGCGCAGCACCTCGTAGTGCACATGCGGGCCGGTGGAGCGGCCGCTGGATCCCATCAGGGCGATCTTCTGGCCCTGTTTGACGGTCTCGCCGGCCTTGACCAGGTTCTTCTGATTATGACCGTAGCGGGTCACGTAGCCGTTGCCGTGGTTGATTTCGATCAGCTCTCCATAGCCGCTGCGTTTGCCGGACCAGGTGACGACGCCGGCTGCCACGGCCAGGATATCCGAACCCAGTTTGCCGGCAAAATCGACACCGGCGTGCATGGCCGGGCGGCCGGTGAACGGGTCGGTCCGCTTACCGAAATAGGACGACAGCCAGCCGCTGGCGACCGGCCGCCCCGCGGGATAGCCCTGCTCGTTCAACGCGCGGCCGAGCAGCACGTCCTCGAGGATGACCAGTTGCTGCTCGCGGTCATCCAACTGCGCTGACAGGGCATCCAGCTCGCGCATGAAATCCGGCGGTTCATAGGCAGCTGCCACGCCGGCCTCGACGGGGCCGCCCTGCGCCGGCGGCTGGTCGAAGTTGAACTCACCCTTGTCCAGCTTGGCGGTCTCCACCAGCCGCTGACCAATGCCGTCCAGGCGCATCACCTGGGCCTGCATCTGCGCCAACCGCAGCGTCAGGACATCCAGATGCGCCTGACTGCTGCGGCGCGCCTGCTCGACCGCCCGGCGCTGCGCATCCATGTCCGCCCGCCAGTCGTGCAGGGGGACTGTCGGTGCCGGTTGCCCGCTGCCGGCCATCCCGACGCGATATCCCGTATAGGCCACCAGCGCACAGACCAGTGCCACCATGGCCAGCATGGGCAGGTAGAACCGGGGGCGGCTGAGATTGAGGCTGCCGGGCCGGCCGTGTACAGTGGTGAACAGAATGATATTCATATGTCTGGGGGCGAAAAGCTGACGGACCCAAGATCCTATGCAAGGGTTAGGCCGATGAACCGCAGTCCGATCCGCAAGCCGATGGCCATAGGCCGATTCCTTGAACGGTTTGCCACGTCCGAACATGCCGATATCCCCCACAAGGTCCGTGCGCTGACCATCCTGGAAAACCAGATCCTGTCGCTGCTACCCCCTGAATTCGCCACCCACTGCCGTGTCGCAGGGGTGCGCGGGGACCGACTGCTGCTGGTGGCGGACACACCGGCCTGGGCAGCGCGGCTGCGCTTCCAGAGTACGCAACTCGTTAGGCATCTAGTTGAACATCCGGAGCGCGCCGGGATCGTGACGGTGCGCACAGTCCAGGTCCGGATCATCCCACCCGTCAACGAGGTGAAACCAACTCCGCGCCGCACCCGGCTGTCGGCGGAGAACGCTCAACTGCTGGAACAGACCGCCCGGGGCATCCAGGACCCACGGCTGGCACAGGCCCTGACCCGACTGGCACGGCGGTCTCGCTGAACGGGGGGCAGTGCTACGGCCCCCTCGATCGGGGCCGTACTGCTCAGGAGGCCGGGACCGGCTGCAGGAAGGAGATCGGTGCGGCGGCCGCGTCCTCGAAGGTGACCTCTTCCCAGGCCGTGGCGTCCGCCAGCAGCGCGCGGAGCAGGCGGTTGTTGATCGCGTGGCCGGATTTGTGCCCGTGGAAAGCGCCGATCAGGCTGTGTCCCAACAGATACAGATCACCGATGGCATCCAGAATCTTGTGCTTGACGAACTCGTCTTCGTAGCGAAGGCCGTCCTCGTTCAACACCCGGTAGTCGTCGACCACCACTGCGTTATCCAGACTGCCGCCCAGGGCCAGCCTGGCCTCGCGCAGACGCTCGATATCGCGCATAAAACCGAAGGTGCGTGCCCGGCTGACCTCGCGCACGAACGAGGTGGTGGAGAAATCCACCTCGGCGCACTGCGCATGGCCCTTGAACGCCGGATGGTCGAATTCGATGGTGAAGCCGACCTTGAAGCCGTCGAAGGGATCGAAGCGTGCCCACTTGTCACCGTCTTCCACCTTGATGCTGCGTTTGATGCGGATGAAACGCTTGGCGGCATTCTGCTCCTCGATGCCTGCGGATTGCACCAGGAAAACGAAGGGGCCGGCGCTACCATCCATGATGGGTACTTCCGGTGCGCTCAGGTCGACATAGGCATTATCGATGCCCAGGCCCGCCAGGGCGGACAGGAGATGCTCCACCGTCGAGATGCGCACGTCTCCCTTGATCAGCGTGGTAGACAACTGGGTGTCGCCGACATTCTCGGGACTGGCCTTGATCTCGACCGGTTCCGGCAGGTCCACACGCCGGAAAACGATGCCCGTGTCGACCGCGGCCGGCCGCAACGTGAGATAGACCTTCTCACCCGTGTGCAACCCAACCCCGGTGGCCCGGATGACATTCTTAAGCGTGCGCTGACGGATCATTATCTATTTGATTCCTCGAGAATCTTTTATGCTGTCGGGACTGGCTGACGAGCGAATCCGGGGATATTATCACAGCCGCCCCCGGGCGGAAAAGCCGAATGAAACACATTTCTTCAATAACTGCTTGAGTGGCAAGTGCAAAACCACGCCGGATCTCAACGGCCACCCGCGGACAAACTGAACCCTTGGCCGAATCCGCCTGAAAACCCGATGCAGCCGCAAAACCCACGAAACCAAAAATCCGCCACAGAAACACACGAAGGGACGCGGAATGGAAAACCCTACCGCACCCCTCCTTCCGTGTATTTCCGTGTGGTTCCATGGCCAATACAGTTGTTGCAAGCAAAGACCGCAACCGATCGGCCGCAGCGATCACACCCTAGCGCGGCCCCCATCAGTCCGCCTGGCGCCGCAGGAAAGCGGGGATATCCAGATACTCCAGATCGGAATCGTAATTGGGCGGCGTCGAGAAATCTCCGCCGACGGCCCGCTGCCCGCTGCGGATGACGGTCGGGCGATCCAGCTTGCGGTAGTCGGGTTCACCGTCGGTCTTTCTCTCCACCAGTTTCACCTGCGGCTCCTCCGGCAGCTGCGCCTTCTGCTGCGAACCCAACCCGGTGGCGACCACGGTCACCCGCAGCTCGTCGGTCATGTCCGGGTCGATCACCGTGCCGACCACCACCGTCGCATTCTCGGAGGCGAATTCCTTGATCACGTTGCCAACCTCTTCGAACTCACCGATCGACATGTTCATGCCGGCGGTGACGTTGACCAGGATTCCGGCGGCCCCCATGAGATTGACGTCCTCCAGCAGCGGACTGGCGATGGCCGCCTCGGCCGCCTCGCGGGCGCGGTCCTCGCCGCTGGCACGACCGGAACCCATCATGGCCATGCCCATCTCGGACATGACCGTGCGGACATCGGCGAAGTCGACGTTGATCAGCCCGGGGCGGGTGATCAGTTCGGCAATGCCCTGCACGGCGCCCAACAGCACGTCATTGGCCGACTTGAAGGCCTCCAGCAGGCTCACGCTCTTGCCCAGCACCGCCAGCAGCTTCTCGTTGGGGATGGTGATCAGCGAGTCGACGTACTGACCCAGCTCCTTGATACCTTTCTCCGCCACCGCCATGCGCTTGCGGCCTTCGAACGGGAACGGCTTGGTCACCACCGCGACGGTGAGGATACCCAACTCCTTCGCCACCTGTGCGACGATCGGCGCCGCACCCGTGCCGGTGCCGCCACCCATGCCGGCGGTGATGAACAACATATCCGCACCCTCGATCACCTCCATGATGCGCTCCCGATCGTCCAGCGCCGCCTGGCGGCCGACCTCCGGATTGGCGCCCGCACCCAGGCCTTTGGTCATGCCCGATCCGAGCTGCAGTGCCACCCGGGCATGGGTGTTCTGCAGCGCCTGGGCATCGGTGTTGGCACAGATGAAGTCCACACCCTCGATGTTGGCCGCGACCATGTGCTGCACGGCGTTGCCGCCACCACCACCGACGCCCATCACCTTGATCACCGCATTCTGACTGTAAGCATCCATTAATTCGAACATCGTCTCGTCTCCTCTGACTTGAATTCGGGTGCTAGGTCCTAGGTCCTAGCACCTCGTCCCTAGCACCTCGTCCCTGGTATTAGAAATTCCCTTGAAACCAACTTCGCATGCGTGTCCATACACCCGACATGCTGCGACCGAACTGCGCCTCCAGGTTGCGCTGTGCACGATTCTGGCTGCCGAACAGCAGCAGGCCGACGCCGGTGGCATAGATCGGATTGCGTACCACGTCGACCAGGCCGGCGATGTACTGGGGCGTACCCAGACGCACCGGCATGTGAAACACCTCTTCCGCCAGATCGATCAGGCCTTCCATCTTGGCGCTGCCACCGGTGAGCACGATGCCCGCGGCGACCAGGTCCTCGAATCCACTGCGGCGCAGCTCCGCCTGCACCAGTGTCAGCAGTTCCTCGTAACGCGGCTCGACCACCTCCGCGAGGGTATGCCGCGCCAGCCGGCGCGCACCGCGGTCACCGACGCCGGGCACCTCGATGGTCTCGTCGGAACTGGCGAGCTGCGCCAGCGCGCAGGCATAGCGGATCTTGATCTCCTCCGCATGCTGGGTCGGCGTCCGCAGTGCCACAGCAATATCATTGGTCACCTGATCACCGGCGATGGGGATCACCGACGTGTGGCGGATGGAGCCCTCGGTGAACACCGCGATGTCGGTCGTGCCGCCGCCGATGTCGACCAGACACACGCCCAGATCCTTTTCGTCATCGGTCAGCACCGAATAGCTGGAGGCAAGCTGTTCCAGAATGATGTCGTCGACCTCCAGACCACAGCGACGCACGCACTTGATGATGTTCTGTGCCGCGCTGACGGCCCCGGTCACCAGATGCACCTTGGCCTCCAGGCGTACGCCGGACATGCCGGCCGGCTCGCGGATACCTTCCTGCTTGTCGATGATGAATTCCTGGGGAAGGATGTGCAGGATCTTCTGGTCGGCCGGGATTGCCACCGCACGTGCCGCATCGATCACCCGCTCCACATCGCTGGGTGTGACCTCCTTGTCGCGGATGGCGACGATGCCGTGCGAGTTCAGGCTGCGGATATGACTGCCGGCGATACCCGTGTAGACGGAGTGGATCTGGCAGCCAGCCATCAACTCCGCCTCTTCGATCGCGCGCTGAATGGAATGAACGGTGGATTCGATGTTGATCACCACGCCCTTCTTCATGCCCCGTGAAGGGTGCGAACCGATGCCGATGATCTCGATGCCGCCCTCCGGCGTGACCTCGCCGACGATGGCCACCACCTTGGATGTACCGATATCCAGGCCGACGATCATGTTCTTTTCGGATTTCTTCGCCATCTGTTCTCAACCCTCTTTCTGTTCGCCAGCCGTCTGCTGCGGCTGGTCCCAGCGCACTGCAAATCCATTGCTGTAGCGCATGTCGACAGTCTTGAGCTCCGTTTCGCGCACTGCGAACAGCTGTGGATAGACCCGTACGAAGCGCTGCACACGCACCAGGGTGTCATCCCTGCCGAGTTGCAACTCGATGCCGTCATCCAAAGTCAGCTGCCAGGCTCGGCGATCATCGATATGCAGTATCGCCACGCGGCGCCCGATCGGCACCAGGGCACCCGTGATCGCGATGTACTGCTCCATCACCCGGCGCCGTAGCGCGTCGGGGCCGTCAAGCCGCGGCAGATGTCCTGGCAGGGTCTCCGCCGCCGGCTCGAACAGCTGGCCATGCGTGTTGAGCAGGCCCGTCTCGCCCCAGCGCGCCACCGCGCGCTGCTCCACCACATGCAGTCGCAGTCCGTCCGGCCAGATACGGCGTACCGAGGCCGACGCCACCCAGGGCAGCGCCTCCGCGGCGCGCCGCACCGCTTCCACGTCGACGGTGAAAAACCCACCTTGTGTACTTGCCGCGATCGCCGCCTGCAGCTGCTCGCTGCTCAATTTGCGAAATTCACCTTCGATCCGGACCGAGCGCAGCGGCAGCGTGTGCGGGTCGCGCAGCCAGGTCACACCCCACGTGAGCGCCGCTGCGAATAATGCGAGCGACGTCACCCGGGCGACAGGCCGCAGCAGTGGCTGCATGCGCCGATACAACGGCAGCGGCGGCTGCTTCAGGCGTGCCTGTGAAACTCTTCTACGCGCCATGCCGCACCTTCATCGTGGCGTTGGCCGCCACCAACGTGGTTTCCAGAATACGCAGTACCAGCGCATCCAGATCGATACCGGCCGCCTGCGCCGCCATCGGCACCAGACTGTGGTCGGTCATGCCGGGTACGGTGTTCAACTCGATCAGATGGGGCTGGCCGGCAGCATCACACATGAAATCGACGCGTCCCCAACCACTGGCCGCGACGGCCCCGAAGGCACGCAGCGCCAGCTCCTGATAGGCCGCCTCCACATCCGCGGCCAGACCACAGGGGCAGTGGTAGCGCGTGTCGTCCGAGCAGTATTTCGCCTCGTAGTCATAGAACGCACGCGGCGTCTCCAGGCGGATGAGTGGCAGCACCCGCCCACCCAGGATCGAGGCCGTATATTCGGGGCCGGAGATCCAGGCCTCGGCGAGTACCGCCCGATCGAACTGTGCCGCGAGCCGCCACGCCGCCTCCAGATCCGCGTACCGCTCCACCTTACTCATGCCGATACTGGACCCCTCGTGCGCCGGCTTGATCATCAGCGGGAAACCGATCTCCGCTGCGGTGGCCTCGAGGTCGCTCGCCCCTGTCAGCACCCGGAAGGCGGGCGTCGGCAGGCCGCAGGCCTGCCAGATCTGTTTGGTGCGGACCTTGTCCATGCTCAGCGCGGAACCCAGGACCCCGCTGCCGGTGTACGGCAGACCCAGCGTCTCCAGGGCGCCCTGGATCACGCCATCCTCACCCCCGCGGCCGTGCAGGACGATGAACACACGCGCAAAGCCACCACCCTTCAGTGTCGTGAGGACCGTGTCATCGACCACATCGACAGCGTGCGCATCCACGCCCTGGCGCAGCAACGCCTCCAGCACGGCGCGGCCGGACAGGAGCGATACCTCGCGCTCGGCCGAGACCCCGCCGAACAACACCGCCACCTTGCCAAAGCGCGCCGCGCCGCTCATGTCGAAACACCAAAGGCCGTCGAAAACCGCCAAGACGCCAAGATTTTATGAACCGCCAAGGCGCCGAGGACGCCAAGAACAGCTTGTTTGAACCGCCAAGACGCCAAGAACGCCAAGAACAGCGCATATGAACCGCCAAGACGCCAAGGGCGCCAAGAACAGCCTGTTTGAACCGCCAAGACGCCAAGAACGCCAAGAGCATTTAATGGAAAACCAGTTTTGCTTTTAATTTCCCTATTCTTGGTGTCCTTGGCGTCTTGGCGGTTCAAAAACTCTTGGCGTCCTTGGCGTCTTGGCGGTTCAAAAAAGGTTGGTACGCGTGGCGTCTTGGCGGTTCCCATGTTCATATCGCCACCCCCACGATGCGCACTTCGGGGATCAGCCGGACACCCTGTTCGCGTTCAACGGTGTCGCGCACTGATTCGATCAGTGCCTCGATGTCGGCGGCGCGGGCCCCGCCGGTGTTGACGATGAAGTTGGCGTGCTTCTCGGACACACAGGCCTGGCCGATGCAGCGGCCCTTCAGGCCGCAGGCCTCGATGAGTCGTGCGGCGTGGTCACCAGGCGGGTTGCGAAACACCGATCCGCAGCTCGGCTGCTGGGTCGGCTGGGTCGCGCCACGGCGCTCCAGCAGTTGCCGGATGCGTGCCTGCGCGACCGCGCTGTCACCGGGTTCGAAGCGCAGGTGTGCGGCAACAAACCATTCGTCGGCCGGCCCGCGCACATGCCGGTAGCCGATCTCGTACTCCTCGGGGCCACGCACCCGTCGCTCGCCGTGGCGGTCGATGGTCTCGACGGCAGTTACGTACTGCCAGGTCTCGCCGCCGAAGGCCCCGGCGTTCATCGCCAGCGCGCCACCCATACTGCCGGGGATACCGGCCAGGAACTCACCACCGGTCAGACCGTGTCGTGCCATGCCGCGCGCGACCTTGGCGCAGGCCACACCCGCCTCGGCGCGCAGTGTGCGTGCATCGAGTGGGTGCAGCGCACCCAGGCCGCTGAAGGTCGAGATGACCGTGCCGGGAAAGCCACCGTCGCGGACCAGCAGGTTGCTGCCCAGGCCGATCCACAGCAACGGCTCGTCGTCGGGCAGGCCGGCGAGAAAGCCCGCCAGATCGTCGCCATCGGCCGGCGTGTAGAAGCGCCGCGCCGGACCGCCCGCGCGCCAGCTGGTGTGGCGGGCAAGCGGTTCGCCATACCGCAATTCGCCGCGCTGCCGTGGGCTGTTCATGGCCGCCATCATCCCCGCACCCGTCCCCGTCGCTGTTTCGAGGGTCGGGGCAGGCGCGTGGCGTGTGTCGTGCCAGTCACCTTGCGGGGTGCCGGCAGCCACCGGCTGTTCAAGGATTCACCACAGCCCATGTGCAAGCGCAGGCGAACGGTGTGCTGAGTCATGGTCGGTCCTCCTCTGCTGCCTGCCACCGTACCGCCAGCTCCGCCGCGGCCGCGCCGATATCGCCGGCACCGGCCATCAGCAGCACGTCACCATCGGCCAGGATGGCCGGCAGCACGTCGGTCAGATCGGTGGTGTCGTCCACGAACACCGGATCGACCTGGCCGCGCAGCCGGATGGCGCGGCTCAGGGCGCGGCCATCGGCGCCGGCGATCGGCACCTCACCCGCGGCATACACATCGGTCAGCACCAGTGCGTCGGTCTCGCTCAGTACCTGCGCGAAGTCTTCGAACAGATCACGGGTACGGGTATAACGGTGCGGCTGGAACACCACCACCAGCCGGCGTGCGGGCCAGCCGTTGCGGATGGCGTCGATCACCGCGGCCACTTCGCGCGGATGGTGGCCGTAGTCGTCGATCAACAGCACGCGGCCCGCCGGCAAACGGCACTCCCCGTAGACCTGGAAGCGCCGGCCGATACCGGCGAAGTTCGCCAGCGCGGACTGGATCGCGGCATCCGCGAGGTCGAGTTCGCTGGCGACCGCGATGGCAGCCAGGGCGTTGAGCACATTGTGCCGTCCCGGCAGATTCAGCATGACGGGCAGGACCGTGTCCCGGTCCTTGCGGTGCAGATTGAAGTACATGCGTACCCCTTCCTGGCGTAGCTCACTGACCCACAGGTCGGCGTTGGCCGCGGCATCGATGGCATAGGTGCGTATCGGGCGCGCCACCTCCGGCAGGATCTCACGCACCTCGGCGTCATCGATGCACAGCACCGCCAGCCCGTAGAACGGGAGATGGTGCAGAAATTCCAGGAAGGTCTTGCGCAACTGGCCGAAATCACCGCCGTAGGTGGACAGATGGTCGGCATCGATGTTGGTCACGACCGCGATCATCGGCTGCAGATACAGGAACGAGGCATCGCTCTCGTCGGCCTCGGCGACCAGGTAACGACCCGCACCCAGACGCGCGTGGCTGGCGGCGCTGTTCAGCCGGCCACCGATGACGAAGGTCGGATCCAACCCCCCCTCGGCCAACAGGCTCGCCACCAGGCTGGTGGTGGTCGTCTTGCCGTGCGTCCCGGCCACGGCCACGCCGTAGCGAAAGCGCATCAATTCGGCCAGCATCTCGGCACGCGGCACGACTGGAATGCGCTGCGCCTGTGCGGTCACAACCTCCGGGTTGCTGCTGTCGACCGCACTGGAGATCACGACCACGTCGCTGCCGGTGACATGGGCGGCGCTGTGGCCGATGAAGACCGTGGCACCCAGTGATTCCAGCCGGCGGGTGACACTGTTGGTGCGCAGATCCGAGCCCTGCACCTCGTAGCCGAGATTGTGCAGCACTTCCGCGATGCCACCCATGCCGGCGCCACCGATGCCGACGAAATGCACCCGTCGCACCCGCCCCATCCCGCCAGGCTGTACCGCGATATTCGGCATGCCGATCTCGCTCATGTGGCGGCACCTCCCCGGCGCGTATCCAGACCGGCCAGTCGCAGGCATTCCTGCGCGACGACCCGTGCCGCATCGGTTCGCGCCAGGGCGCGTGCCGCCGCCGCCATCCGCAGCCGGCGTTCGGGATCGCGTGCGAAGTCTGCGATCACACCCGCCAGTGTCGTGGCCTCGAGTTCGGGCTCCGGGATCAACATGGCCGCACCGGCGTCGACGAGGTAGCGGGCATTGCCGGTCTGATGATCGTCGACGGCGTACGGATACGGCACCAGGATGGCGGCCACACCGACGGCAGTGAGTTCGGCGATGGTGAGCGCACCGGCGCGGCATACCACCAGATCCGCCCACGCATAGGCCTCCGCCATGTCTTCGATGAACGGCACGACCTCGGCCGTGACACCGGCCCGTGCATAGGACGCGCGCGCGCTATCCAGATTGCGCACCCCAGCCTGATGGCGGACCTGTGGCCGCAGCGCGGCAGCACTGCGCGCCAGTGCCTGCGGCAGCAGGTCGTTCAACGCCTGCGCGCCCAGACTACCGCCCAGCACCAGCAGCCGCATGGGTCCTGCACGCCCGGCGAAGCGCGCGGCCGGCGGCGCGATCCGGGTGATGGCACCGCGCACCGGATTGCCCGTGGCCAGCGGCCGCAGACGCGCCGGCAGGCTGCCGGGAAAGGCCTCCATCACCCGCGTCGCCAGTGGCGCCAGCAGGCGGTTGGTCAGACCGGCGATGGAATTCTGCTCATGGATAAGCAGGGGGCGGCGCAACAGCCAGGCCATGAATCCACCCGGTCCGGTCACGAAGCCGCCCATACCGAGTACCGCGCGCGGCCGCAGGCGCCGCAGGATACCCCCGGCCTGCAGCAGCGCGCCGAGGAGCATGAACGGTGCCGTCAATGCATGCAGAAAACCCTTGCCCCGCAGGCCGCGGACGCGCACCCAGGCCATCGGCAGGCCGGCTGCCGGGACCACGCGCGCCTCCAGACCCGCCTGCGTCCCCAGCCATACCACCGGGTGGCCGGCACTACGCAGCTCCTCGGCGACGGCGAGTGCGGGAAACACATGCCCACCGGTGCCGCCGGCCATGATCAGGATGGCGTCGCGAGGCCAGGCGTCAGCGGCAGTCATACCGGCCTCCGGGGTGCACGCCGCTGCGGCAGTGGGGTATTCGCCGGCAGGGTATGCACGGAGCAGCGTGTCTCGTAGTCGATCCGCAGCAGCAGACCAAAGGCGACACACATCACCACGAGACTGCTGCCGCCGTAACTCAGCAACGGCAGGGTCAGCCCCTTGGTCGGCAGCAACCCCATGTTCACACCGATATTGATTGCGCTCTGCAGGGCCAGCCAGGTGCCGATGCCATACGCGAGGTAGCCTGAGAATCGATCACCGGCTTTTTCCGCCACACTGCCGATGGCGAAGGCACGCCATACCAGGAAGCCATACAGCGCCAGCAGCAGCACCACACCGACCAGCCCGAACTCCTCGGCAAACACGGCGAAGACGAAATCGGTGTGCGCCTCCGGCAGATAGAAGAGCTTCTGCACGCCGCTACCCAGCCCCACGCCGAACCAGTGACCACGGCCGATGGCGATCAGCGACTGCGTCAGCTGGAAGCCGCTGTCGAAAGGATCCTTCCAGGGATCGATGAAGGTGGTCAGGCGCGTCATACGATAGGGCGATGAGACCGCGAGGATCGCCAGCGCCAGACCGGACCCGCCGATGAGTGTGCCGAACTGCCACCAGCGCACACCGGCGAGGAACATCATCGCCAACGCCGTCGCGAACAGCACGACCGTGGCGCCGAAATCCGGCTCTGCCAGCAGCAGTGCCGCCGCGACGATGAGGACGGCCATCGGCTTGATGAAACCGCTGACCTTGCTGCGCACCTCCTCTCCGTGGCGCACCAGATAGCCGGCGAGATAGATCAGCAGCAGCAGCTTGGCGGGCTCTGATACCTGCAGATTGACCGGACCGAGAGCGATCCAGCGGGTCGCGCCATTGACCGTATTGCCGACGCCCGGCACCAGCACCACCGCCAGCAGACCCAGCGCCAGCAGCAGCACCGGCACACCGGCCCGCGCCCAGTGCGCCATGCGGATGCCGAACACCAGTGCAGCGGCACCCAGGCCGACGAGCAGATAGACCGCCTGGCGCAGGCCATAATAGAACGGCTGGCCGAACTGCCGATCGGCCATGCTGACGGATGCCGAGGTCACCATCACCAGGCCGAGCGCGAGCAGGCACAGCACGACCCCCAGCAGCCGGTAATCCAGCCGCGGACAGCGCAGTCCGGTGGTGCGCGCCAGGCGTGTCTGTACGGCGGCCGCGATGCTCATCCGACCTGCCTCCGTACCGCGTCCATGAAGACCTCGCCGCGGTGATCGTACCCCGTGAACATGTCGAAGCTCGCACAGGCCGGCGACAGCAGCACGGCATCACCCGGCTGGGCCAGTTCGGCCGCGCGCTGCACTGCCGCCTCCATGCTGTCGGCGCGCACCACTCGGGTGATGTCGCCGAGCGCCACCTCCAACAGCGACGCGTCCTCGCCGATGAGCACGGCGGCCCGCAACCGGCCGCGCAGCGGTTCGCGCAGCAGACGGAAATCCGCACCCTTGCCACGACCGCCGGCGATGAGCACCACCGGTCGCTCCATACCCTGCACCGCCGCCACGGTGGCGCCGATGTTGGTGCCCTTCGAGTCGTTGTACCAGACCACACCAGCGGCCGCGGCCACCCATTGCGTGCGGTGTGCCAGGCCGCCAAAGGTACGCAGCGTCTGGAACATGGCCTCTCGCCCGAGACCGGCCGTGTCGCCGAGCGCAAGTGCCGCCAGCGCGTTGCTCAGGTTGTGCCTCCCGGCCATGCGGATCTCGGCCGCCGGCAGCAGCCGCACGTCGCCGCACATCAACCACACGGCACCGTCGAACTCCGCCACGCCGTAGTCACCGGCGGCGGGCACCTGCACCCCGAAGCCGATACTGGGCCGGCCGGGATCGGCGAGCCGCGCGGCATGGGGGTCGTCCCGATTGACGATCTGCACGTGCGCGTTGCGGTAGATGTGCTGCTTGGCCTTGGCGTATTCGTCCAGATTGCGGTAGCGATCCATGTGATCCGGGCTGACGTTCAGCACCACCGCCGCCTGCGCCGCCAGCGTGTAGGTCGACTCGAGCTGGAAGCTCGACAGTTCCAGTACATAGAGATCCGGTTCCACACCATCCGCAGCGAGCAGATCGAGTGCCGGCGTGCCGAGGTTACCGCCGACCTTGACACGGCGGCCGTCCGTGCGCGCCATCTCTCCGACCAGCGTAGTGACCGTGCTCTTGCCATTGGAACCGGTGATGGCGATGACCGGCGCTTGGGCACTGCGTGCGAACAGTTCGACATCACCGATCACCTCGATACCGCGGGCGCGCGCCGCGCTGATCAGTGGCTGCTGCAACGATACGCCGGGACTGACGATAATCTGCTCCGCATGTGCGAATGCCTCTGGCGCGAAACGACCCAGAAAGAGTGCGACGTCCGGTAACTCGTTCTGTACCGCGGCGAGTCCGGGCGGTGTCGGACGATCGTCAGTGACCGCCACGTGTTCACCGGCGGCCGCCAGATAGCGGGCGCACGACAGCCCGGTCCTGCCGAGGCCGACCACCAACACCTTTCTGGGAGCTCGCGCATCTGCTGTCATGGGTACACTCGCCATCACGGGTCCAGTTGCATCAGAACACCAGCCACAGCATCGACATTACAAAAAACATGAGGCCAACGAGCGCTATCTGGGAACCGACGTTCATGCCGCTACCTCCTCAACGAATCTTGAGTGTCGCCAACCCGATCAGGACCAGGATGACGGTGACAATCCAGAAGCGCACGATGACGCGCGGCTCCGGCCAGCCCTTGAGTTCAAAGTGATGATGCAGCGGTGCCATCCGGAAGATGCGGCGGCCGGTGAGCTTGAAGGATGCCACCTGCAGGATCACCGATACGGTCTCCATCACGAACACGCCAGCCATCACCAGAAACACGAGTTCCTGCCGCACCAGCACCGCGACCAGTCCCAACGCCGCACCCAGCGCCAACGCGCCGACGTCACCCATGAAGACCTGCGCGGGATAGGCGTTGAACCAGAGAAACCCCAGGCCAGCGCCCATCAGCGCGCCGCAGAACACCACCACCTCACCGGTCTCACGGATGTGCGGTATACCCAGATAGGCCGCGAACTTGAAGTTACCGGTGGCATAGGCGAATACCGCAAGTGCACCGGCGATCATCACCGTGGGCAGGATCGCCAGTCCGTCGAGGCCGTCGGTGAGATTCACTGCGTTGCTGGAGCCGACGATGACGAAATAGGTCAGCACCACATAACCGATACCCAGGTCGACGGCCACATTCTTGAAGAATGGCACCAGCAGCTGTGTCTCGGCCGGCGACTGGGCGGTGGCATACAAGACACCTCCCACCGCCAGTGCGATCACGGATTGCCAGAAGTATTTCCAGCGTGCGGCCAGCCCCTTGCAATTGCGCAGCACCAGCTTCTTGTAGTCATCCACCCAGCCGATGACGCCAAACAGCAGCGGGACCACGAGTACCATCCACACGTAACGGTTGCTCAGGTCCGACCACAGCAGCGTCGCGGTCGTGACCGCCACCAGGATGAGTGCGCCGCCCATGGTCGGCGTCCCGGCCTTGCTCAGATGGGTCTGCGGGCCGTCGCTGCGCACCTGCTGACCGACCTGATACTGGCTGAGCCAGCGGATCATGACCGGCCCGACCACGAACGAGATGATCAACGCCGTCAGGACACCGAGGATGGCGCGCAGGGTCAGATACTGGAAGACGTTGAAGCCGGTATGGAACTGGCTCAGATAATCGGTGAGCAGCAGGAGCATCAGGTCCGCCCCCCGTCCGTTCCGGCCAGCGCGCGCACGACGCGCTCCATGCCCATGCGTCGTGACCCCTTCACCAGCAACGTGACCTCGGCGCGCAGATCGGCACGCAGCGCGGCCACCAGCGTATCGAGGTCCTGGAAGGTCCGGGCACCGGGCCCGAAACGCCGCGCCGCCTGCGCCGCCAGCCCGCCCAGGCAGTACAACGCATCGATACCGGCCGCCTGCGCGTAGGCACCGGCCTCGGCATGCAGCGTGCCGCCATCGGGGCCGAGTTCGCCCATATCGCCGAGCACCAGCCAGCGCGGCGCCGGTGCCTCGCACAGCACGTCGATGGCCGCGGCCAGCGAGCCGGGATTGGCGTTGTAGGTGTCATCCAGCAGGAGGCCACCGTCACCACGGTGCGTGCGCTGCAGACGGCCGGCCACCGGGGCCAGAGATTCGAGGCCACGCCGGACGGCAGCGAGATCCGCGCCGGCCGCCAGCGCGGCGGCGGTCGCACCCAGGGCATTGACGGCGTTGTGGCGCCCGGGCAGGGGCAGGGCGATCTCCACCTCCCCCGCCGGTGTCCGCAGCCGCAACTGCGTATGACCGGCAACGCTCCGGTAGTCCCCGCTCACGTCGGCATCCATTGCCAGCCCGAAGCTCAGCACGCGCCGGCTCCCGGCCAGCCCCCGCCACAGATCGGCGCAGCTATCGTCGGCGTTGATCACGGCCACGGCGTCCGCGGCGAGCCCGGCGAACAACTCACCCTTGGCGCGTGCCACGCCCGCGATCGAACCGAAGCCTTCCAGATGGGCCGGGCCGGCGTTGGTGACGATACCGACCGTCGGCCGCACCAGCGTCGTGAGATAGGCGATCTCGCCGGGATGGTTGGCGCCCATTTCGATGACGGCGCTGCGGTGTTCCGGCGCCAGGCGGGCCAGCGTCAGCGGCACGCCGATATCGTTGTTCAGGTTGCCGTGGGTCGCCAGCACCGGGCCCGCCGTACCGAGAATGGCCGCCAGCATTTCCTTGACGGTGGTCTTGCCGTTACTGCCGGTCACGCCGATGACCGGCACGGCGAACCGGCCGCGCCAGTGGGCCGCCAACCGGCCGAGGGCCCGGCGCGTATCCTCGACCTGCAACCGCGGCAGCGTTGTATCGACGCTGCGGCTGACCGCCACCGCCGCGGCACCGGCCGCACGCGCCTGTTCGACGTAGTCGTGGCCATCGAAATGCGGGCCGGCCAGCGCGAAAAAGAGGTTGTCGGTGACGAGCGTGCGCGTATCCGTGCTCAGGCCGGTAAAACGCACATCCGCACCGCTGTGACGCGCCACCAGCACCGCGGCCGCCTCGGACAACTGCATGGCCATCATGCGGGGCCCTCCTGCAGTAACGCCCGTACCGTGTCACGATCGCTGAAGGGCAGGCGTCGGTCGCCGACCTGTTGATAGTCTTCGTGGCCCTTGCCGGCGACCAGCACGACGTCGCCGGGATCGCTGTTGGTGATCGCCTGGGCGATGGCGGTGGCGCGGTCACGCTGGACGTAGACGGCGTCCGGGTCCTGCATCCCGGCCAGGATATCCATCACGATCTGCGTCGCGTCTTCGTGGCGCGGATTGTCGTCGGTCAGCACGACGTAGTCCGCCAGGCGTTCGGCGATCGCGCCCATCAGCGGACGCTTGCCAGTATCACGCTCGCCACCGGCACCGACCACGCACCAGAGACTGCCACTGCAGTGTTCGCGCAACGCCTGGAGGACCTGCTCCAGGGCGCGCGGGGTATGGGCGTAATCGACCACCACCAGCGGTCGGCTCGTGCCGCCGCCGAAGGGCTCCATACGCCCGGTCACGGTCTGCACCCGCGCCAACCGCGCCAGCGCAGCGCTGAAGGACACGCCACGGATCAGCAGCACAGCCAGCACGGCCAGCAGGTTGCCGGCGTTGAAGCGCCCCAGCAGGGCGACATCGAGGTGTCCCACACCCCAGCTGCCGTCGATGTCGATGGACAGGCCGGCGGTGCCCGCGACGATGTCGGTGGCGACCAGCCAGCGGGTGTTGGGGCGGTCGAGATCGGTCACCGCCTCGCGCCCCAGCGCATAGACGACCAGCGGCAGCGCGGCCGGCAGTTCCGCATACAGCGTCCGTCCGAAGGCATCATCGAGATTGAGCACGGCGGCACCCAGGTCCGGCATGCAGAACAGCCGGCGCTTGGCCGCGGCGTAGGCCGCCTCGTCGCCGTGATAATCGAGATGGTCACGGCTGAGATTGGTCAGTACCGCCACATCGAAGGCCACATCGGTGACGCGCCCCTGATCGAGCCCGTGCGAAGACACCTCTATGGCAACGGCGCGTGCACCCGTGTCGCGCAGCGCGGCGAGTTCCCGTTGCAAGGTCAGCGCATCCGGCGTGGTGTGCAGACCCGGGCGCAGCGCACCGTACAGACCGTAACCGAGTGTACCGATGGCGCCGCAGGGGTCGCCGGCGGTGTGCAGTGCCTGGGCGAGAAAATGCGCGCAGGAGGTCTTGCCATCAGTGCCGGTGACACCGACGACGAACAGGTCGTGGGAGGGATGGCCGTAGAAACGCGCGGCAATGTCGCCGACCCGCCGACCGAGCTGCGCGACGGCGATCACGGGCACGGGCGCGGCGCGCAGCAGGCCACTGTCCTCGGTGATCGCCTCGGTCGGCTCCCAGGCGATGGCGGCGGCACCGGCGGCGATGGCAGCGGTGACAAAATCCACGCCATGCCGCTGCCGCCCCGCGACCGCAAGGAACAATACGCCAGGGCGCACCTGGCGACTGTCCAGTGCCAGCCCCTGCACCGCGACGTCCTGGCTCGGCGCAACCCTGGCCAAACCGTGCAGCAGCTGCGACAGCAGCGGCGCCTGGGGCCGTTCCTGCGCGGGCATCACGGCGGCCCCCCGAGCGCCACGCGCTGTACGATCTGCGGCGACAACTCGTCGGCGGCATCCGGCGCGACGTTGAGGAAGCGCAGCGCACCCGCCATGACCTTGGAGAACACCGGCGCCGCGACCTTGCCACCGTAATACTCACCATCCGACGGCTCGTTGATCATTACCACCGTCACCAGACGCGGGCGACTCAATGGCGCCAGGCCGGCGAACACCGACAGATAGCGATCCTCCGCATAGCCGCCGGCAATGGACTTGCGCACGGTGCCGGTCTTGCCACCGACGCGGTAGCCGGCGACACGCGCCGCCGGCGCCGTACCCTGAGGACCGACGGCCTGGGCGAGCATGGCGTTGATCTGGTCCACGGTACGCGTCGACAGGATGCGCTCACCGCGTGGTGGCCGTTCCAGCGGCAGGAAAGACACGGGCCGCGACAGGCCGTCGGCGGCGAACACGGCGTAGGCCTGCGCCAGCTGCAGCGGCGTCACCGACAGTCCGTACCCGAACGACAGCGTCGCCTGCTCGATGGGGCGCCAGCGGTGGTGATGTACCAGCAGACCCGCGGCCTCGCCCGGGAAACCGCTGGCGGTCACGGTACCGAACCCCACCCGGCTGAGCAGCGACCAGAAGTCGGCACGATCCAGCGACAGCGCGATCTTGGCGACACCGACGTTGCTGGACTTGCGGATCACGCCAGTGACGTCGAGGGCACCGTAGTTATGCACGTCGCGCACGGTGTTGATGCCGACGCGGTAGAAACCCGGATTGGTGTCGATCGGGGTGTCGGGACGGTAGTGGCCGGATTCGAGCGCCACCGCGACCGTGAAGGGTTTGAGCGTCGAGCCGGGCTCGAACACGTCGGTGACGGCCCGGTTGCGCGTCGCGTCGGGCGTGAGCCGGGTACGGTTGTTGGGATTGAAGGATGGCTGGTTGACCATGGCCAGCACCTCACCCGTGGTGGTGTCCAGCACCACGACGGAACCGGAGCGCGCCTTGTGCTGCTGCACCACCGCCTTGAGCTCGCGGTAGGCCAGATACTGGATGCGGCGATCGATGCTCAGTTTGAGATCGCGTCCCGGACGCGCCACGCGGATGCTCTCCACGGTCTCGATGACACTGTGGCGCCCGTCCTTCACCACGCGCTTGGCGCCGGGCTCACCGCGCAGCCAGTCGTCGTAGGCCAGTTCGATACCTTCCTGGCCGGTGTCATCGATATCGGTGAGGCCGAGCACGTGCGCGGTCACCTCCCCGTCCGGGTAATAGCGCCGGTACTCACGCTGCAACGCGACCCCCGGGGCCGCCAGGGCACGCACCTGCGCGGCCACCGACGGATCCACGTGCCGTTTCAAATAGACAAATTCACGGCCCGCGCGTTCCGCCAGGAGCCGCTGCAGCTGATCGGGTTCGAGTTCCAGGATCTTGGCCAGGGCCGGCAGGTAGGCGCGTGCCGACGCGAGCTCCTGGGGATTCGCCCAGACGGAATCGACCGGCGTGCTGACGGCCAGCGGCTCGCCGTTGCGATCGGTGATCATGCCCCGATGGGCCGCCAGCGTGACCACGCGCAGATGGCGCGCGTCACCCTGGTTCTGGAGAAAATCCTGGTTGAACACCTGCAGATCGATCGCGCGCCACACCAGCGCGCCGAAGGTGCAGACGAACAGCGCCAGGACGAAGCGGCGGCGCCCGGCGAATTCGGTCTTGTCAGTCGCTCTGCTCATGGCCGTACGATCACCACGGCGCCGGGCGCCGGTGTTGTCATTTTCAGCCGCTCGCGGGCGAGTTCCTCGATGCGACCATGGGTCGCCCAGGTACTCTGCTCCAGCTGCAGCTGCCCCCATTCGATATCCATTTTGTCGCGTGTCGCCTCCAGGCCCTGCAGCGTGATGAAGAGCTTGCGGCTCTGGTACTTCGCGTAGACCACGCCCAGGGCAGACAGCACCACGGCCAGTACCAGCAGCGGCAGGAGAATGTCGACACCCTTCACGTCAGTCTCTCCGCCACACGCAGCACGGCACTGCGCGCCCGTGGGTTGGCTATCAATTCCTGTGCGCCGGGCTGGATCGCCTTGCCCACCAGGCGCAGACGCCCCGGTGCGGGCCCGCCCATGACCGGCAGATCGGGCGGCAACATTTCGCCGCGGCTCTCGCGGCGCATGAAGCGCTTGACGATGCGGTCTTCGAGGGAATGGAAACTGATGACGCACAGCCGCCCGCCGATCGCCAGCACATCGAGGGTCTGCCCGAGCGCGGCCTCGAGATCCTGCAGCTCCCGGTTGATGTGGATACGCAGGGCCTGGAAACTGCGCGTCGCCGGATTCTTGTGACGCTCCCGCGTCGGCACTGCCTGGGCGATGAGCTCCGCGAACTGCTGTGTCGTGGTGATGGGACGTTCTGCCCGCGCCTGTACGACGGCCCGCGCGATACGCCGGGCAAAGCGCTCTTCGCCGTATTCCTGCAGCACCCGCACGATCTCCGTTGCATCCGCCTGCGCCAGCCACTGCGCCGCGCTCACACCGCTGTCGGGGTCCATACGCATGTCGAGGGGACCGTCCCTGAGAAAGCTGAAGCCGCGCGTCGGGTCATCGAGCTGCGGCGACGACACGCCCAGGTCCAGCAGGATGCCGTTCACGCACCCGGCTATACCCCCTTCCCGCGCCAGTTGCCCTAACATGGCAAACGTGCCTCGTTGAATATGGAAGCGGGCGTCCCGCCCGAATTGTTCCTGCGCGACCCGCACCGCATCCGGGTCCTTGTCCACTGCGTACAAACGCCCGACCGGACCGAGGCGTTCCAACAGCGCTGCGGCATGGCCGCCACGGCCGAAGGTGCCGTCGATGTAGATGCCATCGGGCTGCACCGCCAATCCATCCAAGGCCTCCTCGAGAAGCACCGGACGATGCGCTTGGCTCGGCGTCATGGGAGGACTACAGAATCAGATTCTGCAGCGTATCCGGCGTACCGGCTTCGTCACCGTCCACCGCCACCCAGTCGTCGCGGATCGCGCCCCAGGCCTCTTCATTCCAGATCTCGAACTTCCGCCCCAGTGCGACCAGCTCCACCCGTTTGCCGAGCTTGGCGAACTCGCGCAGGCGCGGCGGGATCAGGATGCGGCCGTGGCTGTCAACGTCGGTCTCAGTGGCGTGGCCGAGCAGCATGCGCTGCAGGCGGCGGGTCTGGATGTTCTGGTTGGGCAGGCGCATCAGCTCACGCTCGATGTCTTCCCAGGTGGGGATGGGATACAACAGCAGGCAGCCGTCGTCATGGACGGTCAGCACCATATGGCCACCACAGCTCTCCTCCAGGTCCCCGCGGTAACGGGTGGGGAGCGCCATGCGGCCCTTGGCATCGAGATTGACGGTGTTGCCACCCCTGAACAAAAATACCCCCCGGCCCCGCCTGAATTACCATTTATTTCCACTTTCCCCCACTTGGCGACACTATAGGAACCACTTGCCCACCCTGTCAAGGGAAATGCCGCCGGTAAATGAAAAAATCTCGCTTTG
>Ga0172382_10001883_pt1 | contig 36314 bp, 31 predicted proteins | sample Leawel138RmetaG_FD_122245 | JGI IMG/M metagenome (GOLD analysis project Ga0172382, IMG submission 122245) | Leachate microbial communities from a municipal landfill in Southern Ontario, Canada - Leachate well 138R metaG | ecosystem: Engineered > Solid waste > Landfill > Unclassified | place... | reverse complement strand
GACCTGCAGACCACGCACGACCTGTTCAAGAACTTCGTTGCGCGTTATCGGCAGCAGGTCAGCATCGACGACGTGGCCACCGGCGAGGTCTGGCTGGGTACCGCCGCGCTGGGCAAGCACCTGGCTGACGAGATCAAGACCAGCGACCAGTATCTGGCTGAGCGCGCGCATGAGGCTGAACTTTTCCATCTGCACTATGCGCAGAAAAAGAGTCTGCCCGAGCGCTTTGGCATGGCGGCCAGCGCTTTGATCGAGCACGGCGTGGCCAAGGGCTGGAAACAAATCAACGAACAGAAATTCTGGCGATAGAGGAGAGGCGCATGGGTAGCTTCAAGGCATTGCAGGTCAGCGAGGACGGGCAGGGACATTTCGCGTCACGTATCGTCGAGCGGGCGATCGATGAGTTGCCCGCCGGCGAGGTGCTCATCCGGGTGCGCTATTCTTCGTTGAACTACAAGGACGCGCTCTCGGCCAGCGGCAATCGCGGCGTGACCCGCCAGTATCCGCATACGCCGGGTATCGATGCAGCGGGCGTGGTCGAGGCGTCGAGCGTCGCCGAGCTGAAGGCTGGCGATGAGGTGATTGTCACCGGCTACGATCTGGGCATGAACACCGCAGGTGGTTTCGGCCAGTACATCCGTGTTCCCGCGGCCTGGGTGATCAAACGTCCGCAAGGACTCTCGCTGCGGGATTCGATGATCCTCGGAACCGCCGGCCTGACCGCTGCACTGTGTGTCGAGAAGCTCGAGCGCGCGGGATTGGAGCCTGGTGCGGCGCCGGTGCTGGTCACGGGCGCTACCGGCGGGGTGGGCAGTATTGCCGTGGCTTTGCTGGCACGGCTGGGCTATACCGTTGCGGCCATGACTGGCAAGGCAGAGCAGGGCGAGCTGCTGCGTCGTCTGGGCGCCAGCCAGATCGTCGAGCGCAGCGTGTTGCAGGCTGGAACAGAGAAGGCGCTGCTGAAAGAGCAATGGGGCGGTGCAGTGGATACCGTCGGCGGGGAGATTCTGTTCAACGTGGTGAAGTCGTTGCAGCGTGGGGCTAGTGTGGCCTGCTGCGGTCTGACCGCCGGAACGCACTTTTCAGCCAGCGTGCTGCCGTTCATCCTGCGCGGGGTCAACCTGCTGGGGGTCGACTCGGTCGAGATTCCGCTGGTCGAGAAGGCCTCGATGTGGGACAAGCTCTCGCTGCAATGGCGTCTGCCGCACCTGGACGAGCTGGCCGAGGAGATCGACCTGCAACAATTACCTGATGCGATCGAGCGCATCCTGGCCGGGCAGCAAGTGGGGCGGGTGCTGGTGCGGCTGGACTGACAGCCTGTTGCGTAAATCAAAAAACCCGCCGTAAGGCGGGTTTTTCTTGTGTGCGATTCAGCCCTGACGCCGGCGGAACAGCGGCAGGCGCTCGTCCACTGCTGCCTGGTAGCGCACGGAGAAGTCCTTCAGGCTCTGCAGCGCGTCTTCCGGGTCGCGATCGGCACGAATGGCAAACGCATCGAAGCCACAGCGGCGCATGTAGAACAGCTGATCGCGCAGCACGTCGCCAATCGCGCGGATCTCGCCCTTGTAGCCATAGCGTTCGCGCAGCAGGCGGGCGCTGGAGTAGTGGCGGCCGTCGGTAAACTTGGGGAAGTTGAGCGCGATTACCTGGAAGTGTTCCAGATCGTCGGCGATCTCTTCGACTTCCTCGTTGGAATCCAGCCAGATGCCCAGGCCGCCGTCACGCGCCTTGAGTGCGTGTGCGTGATCGATCCACAGGTGCAGCGGCACGATCACGTCATCGCAGTTGGACAGGCCGTCCAGCGTCTCTTCCTTGGGCAGCAGGTGCCAGGTTTCGTCGATGATCTGCTCGTTCTTAATGATTCGCTGCATACACTCGCTCCTTGAAGGGATCGATGCCGACGCGGCGGAAGGTGTCGATAAACTGTTCATCTTCGGTACGCAGCTCCACATAGACGCTGATGATCTTTTCGATCACATCCGGCACGACGTCCTGTGCGAAGGACGGGCCGAGAATCTGCCCCAGGCTGGAATCGCGGCCGGAGCTGCCGCCCAGCGAGACCTGATAGAACTCGGCGCCTTTCTTGTCGACGCCAAGAATGCCGATATGACCGATGTGGTGATGACCGCAGGCGTTCATGCAGCCGGAGATGTTCAAGTCCAGATCACCGATGTCGAACAGGTAATCCAGATCGTCGAAGCGGCGTTGAATGGCTTCGGCCACCGGGATCGACTTGGCGTTCGCCAGCGAGCAGAAATCGCCGCCGGGGCAGCAGATGATGTCGGTCAGTAGCCCGATGTTCGGTGTCGCTACGCCGAGTTCGCGCAGCTCGTGCCACAGCTCGAACAGACGGCTTTGCTCGACGTCCGCAAGAATAATGTTCTGCTCGTGGGAGTTGCGCACCTCGCCGAAACTGTAGCGGTCGGCCAGGTCGGCAATGGCGTCGAGCTGTTTGTCGGTGACGTCACCAGGCGTGTTGCCGGTGCTCTTCAGCGACAGTGTCACGGCGGCATAACCGGGCTTCTTGTGCGCGACCACGTTGCGCTGGCGCCAGCGAGCGAAGCCTGGGTGTTCGGCGTCTAGCTGCGCGAGGGCCGCACTCTGATCTTCCAGTTCTTTGTAGGCCGGATCGACGAAGAAGCGCCCGATGCGCTCGACTTCGGCATCGGTCAGGGTGCTCGGGCCATCTTTCAGGTGGGCCCACTCGGCCTCGACGCGCTCGGCGAAAACTTCCGGGGTCAGCGCCTTGACCAGAATCTTGATACGCGCCTTGAACTTGTTGTCACGGCGGCCGTAGCGGTTGTAGACCCGCACGATGGCTTCCAGGTAGCTGAGCAGATGCTGCCACGGCAGGAATTCACGGATGAAGCTGCCGACAATCGGCGTGCGGCCCAGGCCACCGCCAACCGAGACGCGGAAGCCTAGCTCGCCGGCGGCGTTGTGCACCGCTTCCAGCCCGATGTCATGCACCTCGATGGCGGCGCGGTCGCTGACGGCGCCGTTGACGGCAATCTTGAACTTGCGCGGCAGGTAGGCGAATTCCGGATGGAACGTCGACCATTGGCGAATGATTTCGCACCACGGGCGCGGGTCGATCAGTTCGTCGTGGGCAACGCCTGCGAACTGGTCGGTGGTGGTGTTGCGGATGCAGTTGCCGCTGGTCTGGATCGCATGCATCTGCACGGTCGCCAGCTCGGCGAGAATGTCTGGGACGTCTTCGAGTTCCGGCCAGTTGAATTGCACGTTGGTGCGCGTGCTTACATGCGCGTAGCCCTTGTCATAGCGGCGGGCGATATACGCCAGCTTGCGCAGCTGAGTGGAAGACAGCAGACCATAAGGAACGGCGATGCGCAGCATCGGGGCGAAGCGCTGGATATACAGGCCGTTCTGCAGGCGCAGCGGCAGGAATTCGTCACCGGCAAGCTCACCCGCGAGGAATCGGCGGGTCTGATCGCGGAACTGACGGACCCGGTCCTCGATGATGTGTTGGTCGTACTGATCGTAAACGTACATGAAGTGTCCTGTTTTCAGGCTGGCTACAGCTTGTCGCGCGCACGGCTGCGCACCCTACGAGGAAGGGCGGCAAGATACCAGCTCGTGGTTATACGCAAAAGTGATGTTTGGGAATATGTTTAGAACGAAAAACGGCATTCTGGCGCTATCGGACCGATGACCGGGAAGGCTGCCTAGCGATGATCTTTACTGGTCCCGTGACAGTGCTTTTGCTCATAGCCAATGGAGATGTTCCATGAATCATCGCGACAGTCTGGTAGATGCGGCAGCCATTCTCGCCCTGATCCTGCTCACAGTCGGCACGGCGATCTTCTGGCTCAGTTATCAGTAGCGCCGGGCTCACGCACCGGCGAGGTGGATCACCAGCCGGACCAGCGCAATGAGCACCAGCACGAAGATCACCGTGAAGCCAACGCCGAGCAGGATGAAGTGGCCAGGCTTGCCCTGAGTGAAATCGCGGGCGCGGTTCTTGCCGCTCTGAACGCCTAGCGCGGCGGCGAATACGCTTTGCAGCATCTGGCGCAGGGTCATGGGTTTGTGCTGCGGTTCGTCGCTCATGTTGCAGACTCGTGCGGGGACGTTGTCTGGAGTCTAGTCGAGCGCGCACATGTTTCAGGTGGTCGACGGAGAAACCCAGACCGCAGGTCTGACCATTTATCAGACCTGCGGTCGCTCCGTTGTCAGTCGGTCTTGATCGAGATGGCTTTCTCGCCTGGCTGGGCGCCGGGCTTCTTCGGCAGCGTGAGCGACAGCACGCCCTTGCTGAAACGGGCGTCGATCTGCTCGCGGTCGACTCCGTCCGGCAGGGCGAAGCTGCGTTGGAAGCTGCCGAACGAGCGTTCGGAGAGGTGATAACCCTGCTTCTCTTCTTTACGCTCCTGGCGTTTTTCACCCTTGATGACCAGCGTATCGCCGACCAGTTTTACCTCGATGTCGGCCTGATCCATGCCCGGCAGTTCGGCGGTGATTTCAAAGGCGTGGTCCTTCTCGACCACATCCACCGCGGGCATACGGCTGAGCCCGCCTTGCCAGAATGGCGTGGTTTCCAGGCTGTGGCGGCTGGGTCGATGCCAGGAACGATCAAAATCATCGAACAGGCGATCAATCTGCCGACGCAGGCCTTCGAACGGCCGCCAGCTTTCCTGGCTGACTGGCGGCTGGGCGCTGGACTCCTTGGCGTCACTTGCTGCAGGTTTGTTCGACGTGTCTGTCATTTGTAACCTCCATTAAGCGTGTGGTTGCGTAAGGCCAAATCAGTTTGGTCTCTTCACCGGAGCAGCGTTTGATCCCCGTCAAGTCATATCAGATGTTCGCCTTGAACCAGTCCCACAGGCCGAGCGAGTAGTTGGGCAGCAGGTCAATGCCCAGCGCCGACTTGACCAGGTAGAGAATCGCCAGTCCGAGCAGAGTACTGAACAGCAGGAAAAGTGTAGCTAGCGCAGCCTTGGCAGCCAGTGAAAGGTGTGGCTCAGTGCGTGAGTGGCCGCGTTTGTTGCGGCCGGCGAGTACGGCGAAGTAGTAGTAATGCCCGCCCAGCAGGCGGAAGGTGCCGCGCAGATCGATCTTGTGCTTAACCCAGGAGCGCGCGCCGAACACCTGGCGTAGCGCTTCGAGTTGCGCGTCCGTGAACGATTCGCGCAGCGTTTCCGGCAGGCGCTGCTTGAGCCCCTTTACGAACGGGTCGTCAGCCAGCGCCGCGTTGGTAAAGGGCGCGGGATAGCGAGCATGGTCAGTGTCGGAGGAGGTTTCGCGGGACGGCATGACAGTTTCCCCGTTCGATGAAAGGCTAAGCGTGACAGTTAGGCGCCGGCGGTCGCTTCGCAGGACGCTTGGACTCGCGCCAGGCTGGCTGCCAGCGAGGCGAAATCTGGGCGCTCGCGGCTTTCGTTGAGCAGGCATTGCTGACGCAGCTGGTCGAGCTGAAGCAAGCGCTCATCGCCGGCGTCCGTACAGCGCAGCAGCAGTTCTTCGAGCAGACAGCCGAAGGCGCGCGCCTCGATACGTTGCAGCGCCTGTCCGACGCAGCTGTCGGCGCCAAAGAACGATGCCGCGCCGAAATCGCTGAGCAGGCACTGGCCGTGCGGGTTGACCAGCAGGTTATGCGCATAGAGGTCGCCATGCAGGATGCCGCGCTCGTGCAGGTGCGCAACCGCCGAGGCGGCACCGTGGCCGATGCGCAGTACCTGCTCGGCGCTGAATCGGCTGTCGACGGCGTAACAGTCACGTGTGCAGCTGGCCAGCGACGGCGGCCCAGCCAGCGGCTGGAATGCCGGCGCGATCAGCTCCATCAACAAGCCGGCTGGGCTGCCGGGTTGCTCCGCCAGTGGCCCGGCGACCTGGACCAGATTCGGGTGCGCGCCGGCCGCAAGGCAGGCCGCCATCTCGCTGTGGGGCAGGCCGTCGCTGGTCAGGCTGCCCTTGAACAGCTTGGCCGCCATCGGCCGGACGCCATGAGGTGTGTGCCAGCTGGCCCGATGGATGATGCCGGACGCGCCCTGACCAAGTACTTCATGCAGTGCGAGCTGTTCCCGTGCGACTGCGGGGCTGGGATGGGCGGCGAGGGCGCGGATCTCCTCGGCGTCGCTGAACGGGTTGCCGGCAAACGCCAGCCAGGCCAGCCGCGGCAAGTGCAGCAGCCAATCAGGCAGCGCTTCCAGACGGTTGGCGGCGATGCGCAGGAGTTCCAGACGGGTACAAGCCTGCAGCTGCTCGGACAGCGAGCGCAGCCGATTGCCGGCCAGCATCAGCTTCTGGAGTCGGCTGCAGGTACCGAGCTCGGCGGGAATTTCTGATAGCAGGTTGTCCGTCAGGATCAGCCAGCGCAACGGCGCCGGCAGTGCGTTGGCGGGCAGGTGGGTGATGCGGTTCGCCTTGAAGCCGACCATCTCCAGTTGCGCGCAGTCGCCCAGGCATTCCGGTACCTGGCTGAAGGCATTATCGGAGCAGAACAGGATGCGCAAACGATGCAGGCGCGACAGATCGGCCGGCAGCGCGCTCAGCTGGTTGCCCGAAAGATTGAGGACTTCCAGCGTGTCGGCCAGGCCGAAGATGGCCTCGGGAAACTCCCGCAGGTCGGCAGACAGGTCCAGGCGGGTGATGCCGGCCAGATCGCCGCGCTCGAGTTGTTCCAGGGTGTGCATGGTGGCGTCCTTGCGGGCCGGCGTTGCTTCGCTCGGTGCGAGCGGCTCTAGCTGGGACAGTGCGGGCTGTCGGGCGTTCAGCTCGTCCGCGTCGGACGCCGCGCCAGAGCCTGCTCGGCACGCGCACGCAGTTGGCCGCAGCCGCCGTCGATGTCCTGGCCCGCCGAGTTGCGTACCTTGGTCAGCACGCCGCGGCTGTGCAGGTAGCGCACGATCTGTACGATGCGCTCGCCGTCCGGGCGCTGGTAGGCATCGTCTTCCAGGCTGTTGTAGGGGATCAGGTTCATCACGGCGTACTTGCCCTTGAGCAGGCGCAGGATGCCGTCCATCTCGTCCTGATGGTCATTGATGCCCTTGAGCAGCGTCCATTGGTACTGGATGGGAAAGCCGGTTTGGCGCGCATAGGCTTCGCCGAGTTCGACCAGCTCCTCGGGATCGATGCGCGGCGCGCGTGGCAGCAGCGCCTGACGCAGCTCGGCATCGGTCGAGTGCAGCGACAGCGCAAGCGCCGGCTTGACCTGCTGCTGCGGCAGGCGCTCGAACACGCGCGGATCGCCAACGGTGGAGAACACCAGATTCTTGTGCCCGATGCCGCCATCGGCGCCGAGCAGATCGATGGCTTCGAGTACGTTGTCGAGGTTGTGTGCCGGCTCGCCCATGCCCATGAACACGACTTTCTTCACCGGGCGAAAGCGGCGAGCGAGGGCGACCTGGGCGACGATTTCAGCGCTACCCAGCTGGCGCAGCAGGCCGCTCTTGCCAGTCATGCAGAACAGGCAGCCCACCGCGCAACCGACCTGGCTGGATACACACAGGCCATCACGTGGCAGCAGCACGCTTTCCACCATCTGTCCGTCGGCCAGCTCCACCAGCAGGCGCGCCGAGCCATCGGCGGCGGGGTGTTCGGAGCGCAGGCGCGCCAGCTTGTCCAGCTCCATGGCCAATTGCGGCAGGGCTTCGCGCACGCTGAGCGGCAGGAAGTCCTCCGCCTGCTGCTGGCGACGGCCGATGGAAATGTCGCGGCCGAGTAGCCAGGCACGGGTCATCCGCCCGATGTGGCGGGGCTTGGCGCCGACGGCGGCGAACGACTGGTGGATATCGTGGATACGCATGGGGCGCGCATTCTAGCGGGCCGCTCGCAGAAAGGGCAGGCGCTTAGTCGGCGAAACGCCGGCTGCCGAAGGCAATGCTCAGCAACATCAGCGCGAGCAGGCCGAAGGCGACGGCGAGCGAGCTGTAATGTGCGATCAGACCGATCAGCGCCGGACCGGCCAGCACCCCGGCGAAGCCCACCGTGGTCGCGGCGGTGACCGCCAGATGCACCGGCATCGCGTCCTGGCGGCTGAGCGAGGAAATCAGTACCGGTGAGACGTTGGCGCAGCCCAGTCCGCACAGCCCGTAGCCCACCAGCGCCAGCGCCCAGTGTTCGGCGAAGATGCTCAGGGCGATGCCCATGGCGGCGAGCACGCCGCCCAAGGCGATGGTTCGCGCGGTACCGAGGCTGTTGACGATCGGTGCGCCGGCGAAGCGGCCGATAGTCACCATCAGCGCGAAACTGGCGTAGCCCAGGCCGCCCTTGGCGGTCTCCAAGTTCTTGTCGGTGGTGAGGAACAGGGCGCTCCAGTCGAGCACGGCGCCCTCGGCCAGATAAACCACGAAGCACAGCAACCCGACCAGCAACACTTGCCCGCTGGGCCGCACGAAGGCACCGCTGCCAGCCGGCGCCCGGTCGGGCACGAAGCCGCGCAGTACCGCGAGGTTCGCCGCCACGATCAGCACGATCATCAGCAAGCAGCCGGCTTCGGCGCTCAGGCCGAGCGAGAGCAGGGCGGTCAACGCCAGCGCGCCGCTGATCGAGCCGAGGCTGAACATGCCGTGAAAGTTGGACATCAGACGCCGACCCAACGCGCCCTCGATCAGCAGCGACTGGATGTTGAGCACGATATCCAGCACGCCGAGGCTGCCGCCGAAGCAGAACAGTGCCAGCGCCAGCAGCCAGATCGAATCGACCAACGCCATGCCGGCCAGCGCCAGGGCCAGCAGGGCGACGCAGCAGAGAATCACCGGCCGGATGCCCCAGCGCGCCACCAACACGCCCGAAACAGGCATCCAGCCCAGCGAGCCGAGGCCGATGCACAGCAGCAACAGGCCGAACAGCGCATCGCTCATCTCGATCCGTGCGCGCACGTAAGGCACCAGCGGCGCCCAGACGGACAGGCCGAAACCGGCCATGAAGAAGCCGCAGCGCGTGGCGTGCCGCGCGAGCGGCGAGGTGAGATCGGCAGTGGTTGGCAGCGCGGACATGCGCGACGGTCCTTGGGTGAGGCGGTGAGCGGCGCGGGCGCCATGTAACGTCCGGTGCGAGGCGGCATGTTATCGTCTCGCTTTGCCGGCTGTAACCTGCGGAGCCCCTCGATGAAGTTCATACACCAGCGCGAGCAACTCGATGAGGACGATATCGTCGTCATCCAGTGCTCGCAGACCTGCAATATCCGCCTGATGAACGATGCTAACTTTCGCAGCTTCAGGAACGGCGGACGCCATACCTATCATGGCGGCGCCTTCGACCGCTTTCCGGCGAAGATCGTGGTGCCGAGTTCGGGGTTCTGGAACATCACCATCGATACGGTGACCCGCAAGCCCATCAGCGTGACGCGCAAACCGAACCTTACCTATTCGATCAAGGTCATTCGACGGTCCGCCGCGCGCTAAGCGACCGCCATCGCGCAGGCAACGAATCCAGGAGTGATCCGTGAGCCAGCGACACCGCTTGTCTTTTCTGTCATCGCGAACCGAACGTACGGCCGACGCGGGTAGCGTCGGCCGGGTTACCGCTGCGCATCTGGGCATGCTGCTGTGGGCGCTGTTTGTCGGTTTGTCGTTTCCCGCGGTGGGGCTGCTCAGCGAAGGGCTGCCGCCGTTGCTGCTGACGGCCATGCGTTTCGTCATCGCTGCGCTGGTGCTGGCGCCGCTGGCCTGGCGCCAGAGCGATGGGCGTCCGGGCCTCCGCACCTGGCTGCTTTATGCGCTGATGGGGATGTGCCTGGCCGGCTTCTTCGGCACCATGTTCTGGGTCGCGCACCGGGTTACCGCGCTGTCGATGGCCACGCTGTTCGTCAGCGTCCCGTTGCTGGCGTATGGCCTGGGCCGTGGGCTCGGCGTCGAGCGTCCGGCCGGTTGCTTGCTCGCCATTCTGGCGCTGGGGGCGATCGGCGCGCTGGGGCTGGCCTGGGCGGAGAACGGCGGCAACTTCACGGGCCTGCAGCTGGGGCTGGGCGAGCTGGCGTTCTTCCTCGGTTGCATCGCCTCGGCGCTGTATCCGGTGCTCAGCAAATGGGGCCTGGCCCGTGGTGTGCTGCCGACGCAGGCAGGCCTGCGGACCTTCTGGAGCCTGCTGGCCGGCGCCGTACTCATTGCGTTGATGGGACTGATCTGGGAGCAACCGGCGGCATTGCTGCGCATGAATCCGCTGGACGTGCTGTTGGTGATCTACCTGGGTGTTTTCTCCAGCGCCATGACGTTCTTCCTGCAGCAACGCGCGACGAGCGTGCTCACGCCCGGCGCGGTGACGGCGTACAGCTATCTGGTGCCATTCGTGTCGATGCTGCTGCTGTTCTACGACCAGCCCGCGCGCATCGGCTGGCACTGGTTGCCAGGCAGCCTGCTGGTCGTGCTGACCATCGCCTTGCTGCTGCGACGCGAATGATTGCGCGCGACGTTATTCGTCTTCGCTGCTGGCCTGGATGGCGCCCAGGCATTTCAGGCGATGCGGGCCGAGCTGCCAGCTGTCGTCCTCGGCCTGGTATTCGGCTTCCATCACGGTGTTGTAGCTGAAGCGCCAGCGCTTGCGTTCGCGACCGTCGAGCGCCTCGATGCTGACCACGATGTCATCGCTGGCGAACGGCTGTCCGGCTTCGGCGGCGGCGTCCGCCTGGTCGAGCACTGCTTCGTCGAGGGTGAAATCGAAGGCGTGCAGGCCGTCGATTTCCAGCATGTCGGCGCTTTCGAGCTGATCGAGCAGGTAGGGGTTATCGGTGTCACTCATGCGTCGTACCCCAGGTTCGGCATCAGCCAGCGTTCGCTGGTTTCCAGGCTCTGACCTTTGCGCGCTGAGTAGCTTTCCACCTGATCCTTGTCGACCTTGCCGACGGCGAAGTACTGCGCTTCTGGATGGGCGAAGTACCAGCCGCTGACGGCTGCGGTGGGCAGCATGGCGTAGTGCTCGGTGAGCGTGACCTGGCTGATGCCGTCGGCATCGAGCAGCTGGAACAGCGTGCCTTTCTCGGTGTGGTCCGGACAGGCCGGATAGCCGGGAGCAGGGCGGATGCCCTTGTACTGCTCGCGGATCAGGTCCTCGTTGCTCAGCTGCTCGTCCTTGGCGTAGCCCCAGTACTGCTTACGCACCCGCTCGTGCAGCCATTCGGCGCAGGCTTCGGCGAGGCGGTCGGCGAGGGCTTTGACCATGATCGAGTTATAGTCGTCGCCTTTGTCCTGATAGGCCTTGGCCACTTCTTCGGCGCCGATACCGGCGGTGCAGATGAAACCGCCCACGTAGTCGGTCACGCCGCTGTCCTTCGGTGCGACGAAGTCGGCCAGTGAGAGGTTCGGTTTGGCATCGGGTTTGACGATCTGCTGGCGCAGGTGATGCAGGGTGGCGAGCTTCTCGCCAGCGTCGCCATAGACTTCCAGATCGTCGTCCTGCACCTGGTTGGCCGGCCAGAAACCGAACACGGCGCGGGCACGAATCAGCTTCTCGTCGATCAGCTTGTTGAGCATCGCCTGGGCATCATTGAACAGTGCGGTAGCGGCTTCGCCGACGACTTCGTCCTCGAGGATGCGCGGGTACTTGCCGGCCAGGTCCCAGGCGACGAAGAACGGCGTCCAGTCGATGTAGTCGACCAGCGTGCGCAGGTCGATGTCTTCCAGCAGCTGGCGGCCAGTGAAGCTCGGCTTGACTGGGGTATAAGCCGCCCAGTCGAATTGCGGCTTGTTCGCCAGCGCCTGCGCATAGCTCAGGCGCTCGGTGCGTGCGCTGCGGTTGGCGGTGCGCTCGCGGATCATGGCGTACTCTTCGCGGGTCTTCTCGGCGAAGGACGGCTTGAGTTCCTTGGACAGCAGCGTGGTGGCGACGCCAACCGCGCGCGAGGCGTCGGTGACGTAAACCACGGCGTCATTCTTGTAGTGCGGGTCGATCTTCACCGCGGTGTGCGCCTTGGAGGTGGTGGCGCCGCCGATCATCAGGGGCAGGCTGAAACCCTGACGCTGCATCTCGCGGGCGACGTGGACCATCTCGTCGAGCGACGGGGTGATGAGGCCGGAGAGGCCGATGATGTCGCACTTCTCGGCGATGGCGGTCTGCAGGATCTTTTCCGCCGGCACCATCACGCCCATGTCGACCACGTCATAGCCGTTGCAGCCGAGCACCACGCCGACGATGTTCTTGCCGATGTCGTGCACGTCGCCCTTCACGGTGGCCATGAGGATCTTGCCCTTGGCTTCCGGCTTGTCGCCTTTCTCCGCTTCGATGAAGGGGATCAGGTGCGCCACGGCCTGCTTCATCACCCGGGCGGACTTGACCACCTGCGGCAGGAACATCTTGCCGGCGCCGAACAGGTCGCCGACCACGTTCATGCCGGCCATCAGCGGACCTTCGATGACTTCGATCGGCCGTGCGCACTGCTGACGGCACTCCTCGGTGTCTTCGACGATGTAGGTGGTGATGCCCTTGACCAGCGCATGCTCCAGCCGCTTGCCCACCGGCAGGCTGCGCCATTCTTCGGTCTCGGCTTCCTTCACGGCGCCGCCGCCCTTGTATTGCTCGGCCAGTTCCAGCAGCGCCTCGGTGCCGTTGGCGCTGCGGTTGAGCACCACGTCTTCCACCGCGTCGCGCAGCTCTTTGGGAATCTCGTCGTAGATTTCCAGCTGGCCGGCGTTGACGATGCCCATCGTCAGTCCCGCCTTGATCGCGTGGAACAGGAACACCGAGTGGATCGCTTCGCGCACCGGGTTGTTGCCGCGGAAGGAGAACGACACGTTGGACACGCCGCCCGAGGTCAGCGCGTAGGGCAGGTGGTCGCGGATATAGGCGCAGGCCTCGATGAAGTCGACCGCGTAGTTGTTGTGCTCCTCGATGCCGGTGGCGATGGCGAAGATGTTGGGGTCGAAGATGATGTCTTCCGGCGGGAAGCCCACCTCATTGACCAGAATGTCGTAGCTGCGCTGGCAGATTTCGCGCTTGCGCGCGGCGGTGTCGGCCTGGCCAGCTTCGTCGAACGCCATCACCACCACAGCGGCGCCGTAGCGCTTGCACAGCCTGGCGTGATGCTTGAACTGCTCGACGCCTTCCTTCATGGAAATTGAGTTGACGATGCCCTTGCCCTGGATGCACTTGAGGCCAGCCTCGATCACTTCCCACTTGGAGGAGTCGATCATGATCGGCACGCGCGAGATGTCCGGCTCGCCGGCGATCAGGTTGAGGAAGCGCACCATCGCCGCCTTGGAGTCGAGCATGCCCTCGTCCATGTTGATGTCGATCACCTGGGCGCCGGCTTCCACCTGCTGCAGGGCGACTTCCAGCGCCTCGGTATAGTTTTCCTCGCGGATCAGCCGTGCGAACTTGGCCGAACCGGTGATGTTGGTGCGCTCGCCGACGTTGACGAACAGCGAGCTGCGATCGATGGTGAACGGCTCCAGCCCGGACAGCCGGCAGGCCCTGGGAATATCCGGAATGACGCGCGGCGGGTACTTGGCCACTGCCTCGGCGATCGCCTGGATATGTGCTGGCGTGGTGCCGCAGCAGCCGCCGATGATGTTCAAGAAACCCGAAGCGGCGAATTCTTCGACCACTTCGGCCATCTGCGCCGGGGTTTCGTCATATTCGCCGAAGGCGTTGGGCAGGCCGGCGTTGGGGTGGGCCGAAACGTAGGTGTCGGCCTTGGTCGCCAGCTCCTCGAGATAGGGACGCAGGTCCTTGGCGCCGAGCGCGCAGTTCAGGCCGACGGAGATCGGCTGGGCATGGCGCACCGAGTTCCAGAACGCCTCGGTGGTCTGCCCGGACAGGGTACGGCCGGATGCGTCGGTGATGGTGCCGGAGATCATGATCGGCAGCTCGACGCCCAGCTCCTCGAACACTCCCTGCACGGCGAAGATCGCCGCCTTGGCGTTCAGCGTGTCGAAGATGGTCTCGATGAGGATCAGGTCGGCGCCGCCCTCGATCAGGCCACGGGTGGCCTCGCTGTAGTTTTCCACCAGCTGGTCGAAGGTGACGTTGCGAAAGCCCGGGTCATTGACGTTCGGCGAAATGGAGCAGGTGCGACTGGTCGGGCCGAGTACGCCGGCGACGAAGCGCGGTTTGTCCGGGGTTTCCAGGGTCTTGGCATCGGCAACTTCACGGGCCAGGCGGGCGCCTTCCACGTTCAGTTCATAGACCAGTTCTTCCATGCCGTAGTCGGCCTGGGACACCCGGGTGGCGTTGAAGGTGTTGGTTTCCAGGATGTCGGCGCCGGCATCCAGGTAGGCCTTTTCGATGGCCTGGATCACATCCGGCCGGCTGAGCAGCAGCAGATCGTTGTTGCCCTTGACGTCCTGCGGCCAGTCGGCGAAGCGTTCGCCGCGGTAGTCGGCTTCATCCAGTTTGTAGCTCTGGATCATAGTGCCCATGCCGCCGTCGAGGATCAGAATGCGCTCCTTGAGTGCGTGCTGGAGTGCCTGGAGGCGGGTGTTGCGAGTGGACATGGGGACTACCTGAACGAGCGGGTGACAGAGGCGGACAATCATAGCAAAGCTGCATGCTTTTTGATCATGTCGCCTTTTCCATGAAAATTATTCAGCTTGTCGTTTGGGTTAGCCCTCCAGCAGGCCGCTGTTTAGAATGCCGGATCTTCTTCAGGTTGATTCGTCATGTTTGCTCGACTCCTGCTCGGCTTGCTGGTCGTTCTGTACGGTGCCGTGGCGCAGGCGCAAGCGCCGTCCTATCAGCGTGACATTCAGCCGATCTTCACCGCCAAGTGCGTTGCCTGCCATGCCTGTTACGACTCGCCGTGCCAGCTGAACCTGGGCGGCGGCGATGGGGCGCAGCGTGGTTTTTCCAAACAGCCGGTTTACGACGGCACGCGAGTCAGGGCGCAGGAGACGACGCGGCTGTTTCTCGATGCACATGACGAGGCAGGTTGGCGGCGCAAGGGGTTCCATTCCGTACTCCGTGCGGCGGACGGCCAGGCCGCGTTGATGGCGCGCATGCTGGAGCTGGGGCGCAGCCAGCCGCTGGAGCCGAACGCCAAATTGCCGGTCGATCTGGATATCAGCATCGGCCGAAAGAACAGCTGCCCGCTGCCGGACGAGTTTGCTGCCTACGCCGCCAAGAGCGCTCACGGCGGCATGCCGTTCGCGGTGACTGGGCTGACGGATGGCGAATACGCGACCCTGCAGCGCTGGCTCGAACAGGGTGCGCCGGTAGAGCTGGCCAACCTGCAACCGAGCGCGAGCGAGCAGCAGCAGATCCGCCAGTGGGAAGACCTGCTGAACGCGCCCGGCGCGCGGGAGCAGCTGGTCAGCCGCTGGCTTTACGAGCATCTGTTCCTCGCCCATCTGTACTTCGAAGGAGAGGTTGAGGGCGGTCACTTCTATCAACTGGTGCGCTCGCGCACCCCCAGCGGCGCGCCGGTCGATCCGATCGCCACGCGACGGCCCAACGGCGATCCGGGCACCGCGTTCCACTACCGCTTGTGGCCGATCAGCGATGTGATTGTGCACAAGACGCACATCACCTACCCGCTGAGCGAGGCGCGGCTGGCGCGGGTTCGCCAGCTGTTCTTCGGCTCTGACTGGCAGGCCGGGCCGGTACCGGGCTATGGCGCGGGGCATCGCGCCAATCCCTTCCTGACCTTCGCGGCGATTCCACCGCAGGCGCGCTACCAGTTCATGCTGGATAACGCCGAGTATTTCGTGCGCACCTTCATCCGCGGCCCGGTGTGCCGCGGGCAGATCGCCACCGACGTGATTCGCGACAACTTCTGGGTGCTGTTCCAGGACCCGCAGCACGACCTCTATCTCACCGATGCCGACTACCGCGACAAGACCACGCCGCTGCTGGCGATGCCCGGGCAGTTCGACGAGCTTGGCGAGCTGCTGGGTTTCTGGAAGCGTTACCAGCCCAAGCGCAACCGCTACGAGAAGTTGCGCATGCAGGCCTATGCCGAGCAGCCGGCCGAGTGGGCGCATATCTGGTCCGGCAACGACAACGCGCTGCTGTCGATCTTCCGCCAGCACGACAGCGCCTCGGTACGCAAAGGCCTGATCGGTGCGGTGCCGCAGACCCTGTGGTGGATGGACTATCCACTGCTGGAGCGCACCTATTACCAGCTGGTGGTGAACTTCGACGTGTTCGGCAACGTGTCCCACCAAGGGCAGACGCGTCTGTACTTCGACCTGATTCGCAACGGTGCCGAGCTGAACTTCCTGCGTCTGCTGCCGGCGAAGTCGCGCCAGTCGATTCTCGACAGCTGGTACGAGCAAGGCGGCCAGCTGAAGCTGCTGCTGGCCTACACCTCGCTGGATACGCAGACGCCATCGAGGCTCATGCTCGAGCCCGGCGACTCGAAGCAGGCGCTGGCCCGCCAGTTACTGACACGCCTGGCACCGATCAACGCCGCGCCCGACCCGCTCAATCGCTGCCTTGGCACGCATTGCTATCGCGCCGACCAGCCGGTGCCGCTGCAGCAGGCCGAGCAAGCACTCAGCCGCCTGAGCAACCGCATGGCCGCTGGCTTGCCGGTCGTCGGCCAGTTACCGGAGGCGACGCTGCTGCGCATCGAGTACGGCTCTGGCCAGCGCGAGTTGTACAGCCTGTTGCGCAACCGCGCGCACAGCAATGTCGCCTTCATGTTCGGCGAGGACTGGCGCTACCAGGCGCGTCGGGACACGCTGACGGTTTACCCCGGAATACTCAGCAGCTATCCGAACTTCCTGTTAAATCTCGATGCCCGCGAGGTGACGACGTTTGTCGCGGCGCTGGAGCGGGTCCGCGACGGTGCCGATTTCGAGCGTATCGTCGAACGCTGGGGCATTCGCCGCAGCCACCCGCAGTTCTGGTTCTACTTCAACGACCTGTCGCGCTATCTGGAAGAAACCGATCCGCTGGAAGCGGGTGTGCTCGATATGAATCGTTATCAGAACCTGTAAAAAAGTGGTGGCTGTACTTGACTAAATTACTAGGACTTTATCCGCGGCCCGCGTTGGCGTACACTGCCGCGCATATCTGCGAGGAGTTGCCATGAGCGCGATCACCATTACCGAAGCTGCACACGATTATCTGGCCGATCTGCTCGAAAAGCAGAACACCACCGGCATCGGCATTCGTATCTTCATCACCCAGCCGGGTACCCCTTACGCGGAAACCTGCATCGCCTACTGCAAGCCGGGCGAGGAGAAGCCGGACGACACCGCCCTGGCGCTGAAGAGCTTCACTGCCTGGATCGATGGCACCAGCGAGCCGTTCCTGGAAGATGCGCTGGTGGACTACGCGACCGACCGCATGGGTGGGCAGCTGACCATCAAAGCGCCAAATGCCAAGGTGCCGATGGTCAACGAAGACAGCCCGCTGAACGAGCGCATCAACTATTACCTGCAGACCGAGATCAACCCCGGGCTGGCCAGCCACGGTGGCCAGGTCACGTTGATCGACGTGGTCGACGAGGGCATTGCCGTATTGCAGTTTGGCGGCGGTTGCCAGGGCTGCGGGCAGGCTGACGTCACCCTCAAGGAAGGCATTGAGAAGACGCTGCTGGCGCGCATCCCCGAACTCAAGGGCGTGCGCGATGTGACCGACCACAGCAACCGCGACAACGCCTACTACTGAGTTACCCTTCCCAACACCGTGACGCGATTGCCGCGTCACGGCTGTCGCTCGAAAGTACCATTTTGTCGGATGATGCCAAATGGCCACCAATGCTTCTCGCGGTTGATATAAGCTGGCGGCTTCCGATTCCATCGGCACGGAATGCCAGCGCGCATGTATACCACCTCCCTTCTGATCTGCGACGACTCCAACCTGGCGCGCAAGCAGCTTCTGCGTGCGCTGCCGGCAGGTTGGCCGGTGGCCGTGACGCAGGTGGAAACGGGCGTCGCGGCGCTGGAGCGAATTCGCCAAGGCGGCATCGACGTGCTGATACTCGACCTCACCATGCCTGGCATGGATGGCTATCAGGTGCTCGCGACTCTGCGTCGCGAGGGCCTGTCGTGCAAGGCCATCGTGGTATCGGCGGATGTTCAGGATGAAGCCGTGCGGCGGGTACTCGAGCTCGGGGCGCTGGCATTCATCCGCAAGCCGGCCGAACCGCTGCATCTCTATCAGACGCTGGCAAGCCTCGGCCTGCTGAACGAGCAGACGGCGCTGGCGACGCGCGCCGACGGTGAAGCCATCGGTTTTCGCGATGCCCTGCGCGAGGTCGTGAATATCGCGATGGGGCGCGCAGCGGCCTTGCTGGCGCGGGTGCTGGGAGTGTTCATCCAGCTGCCGATTCCCAACGTCAACCTTCTCGAAGTGAGCGAGCTGCACATGGCGCTGGCCGATGCCGCGCGTGGCGACAGGCTTACCGCCGTCTGCCAGGGCTACATCGGCGGCGGCATCGCGGGCGAGGCGCTGCTGCTGTTCCACGATTCGGAAGTCGCCGACATGGCGCGCTTGCTGCGTCGGCAGGATCATCACGAAATCGAGATGTTGCTGGACCTGTCCAGCCTGCTGATCAGCGCCTGCCTCAGCGGTATCGCCGACCAGATCGATGTCGCCTTCTCCCAGGGACATCCGCAGGTGCTGGGCCAGCACGCGCCGATCGAGGAGCTGATTCGCCTGAATCGCTTGCGCTGGAAGCGCACCCTGGCGGTGGAAATCAGTTACAGCCTGGAAGGCCACGACATCCATTTCGACCTGCTGTTGCTGTTCACCGAGGATTCGCTCGACCTGCTGTCCCGCAAACTTGCCTACCTGATGAACTGATCATGTCCCAACCCAGCGAATTCCACTGGCTGCTGGCGGTTGTCCAGAGCATCGACGTCGGGGTCGTGGTACTCGATCGTGACTATTGCATCGAAGTCTGGAACACCTTCATGGAGAACCGCTCCGGCGTGCTGCCAGAAGCGGCGCGCCGGCAGTCGTTCTTCGCGCTGTTCCCCGAGCTGGACGAGGAGTGGTTCCGGCGCAAGGTCGAGAGCGTCATGACCCTCGGCACGCCGTCGTTCACCATCTGGGAGCAGCGGCCTTACCTGCTGCGCTTTAAGAACTACCAGCCGATCACCGGGCTGGAAGACTTCATGTATCAGAACACCACGCTGCTGCCGCTGCGGGGCACCAGCGGCGCGATCGAGCAGGTCTGCCTGATCATCTATGACGTGACCGACGTCGCGGTGAACCGTCGCCAGCTGCAGGCGGCCAATCGCGAGCTGCAGCGGCTGTCCAGTACCGACCGCCTGACCGGGTTGTACAACCGTGGTCACTGGGAGGAAATCCTGCGTCAGGACTATGCGCGCCATCGCCGCCACGAGAGCCAGTCCGCACTGGTCATGTTCGATATCGATCACTTCAAGTCGATCAACGATACCTACGGTCATCAGGCCGGCGATGCCGTGATCCAGCAGGTCGCCGAGCTGATCCGCGAAACCATGCGCGACTGCGACGTGGCGGGTCGCTACGGCGGCGAGGAGTTCGTGGTGTTGTTGCGCGATACCGACAAGCAGGGCGCATTCACCTTTGCGGAGCGTCTGCGCCGCGTCGTCGAGGCGCATGAAGTGCAGCACGACGGGCGGCCGATCCGTTTCACCATCAGCCTGGGCATCGCCGATCTCAGCCAGCCCAGCACGGGACATGCGCAGCTGATCGAATGGGCGGACAGTGCGCTCTATGCTTCCAAGTCCGCCGGCCGCAACTGCGTCACCTTGCATGGGCACGCCGCGCGCGACCAGTGATGGGCGGTCCGGCTATTGCGCGTCGCTACGACTGCGCAGAAAGGCCAGCAAGGCCACTTCCTGACGACTCAACCACTTGCGCTGCCGTGCGCGCTTGAGGTCCGCCAGCTCGCCTTCGGCAAACGCCTGCAGAATCGCCGGGTGGATATAGCACTGGCGGCATACCGCCGGCGTGTTGCCCAGCTGGCTGGCGACCTGTTTCACCGTCTCGACCAGCTGTTGGCGCGCCTCGTTCTGGGTCTGCCATCGCCGTGTGCGCAGGTGCTCCAGCGCCAGCGCGCTGCCGGCCCAGGTGCGGTAGTCCTTGGCGGTGAAATCGCGCCCGGTCAGGTCGCGCAGGTACTGGTTGATGTCACCCGAGCCGACCGTGTGGCGCTGGCCGTCATCGTCCAGGTACTGGAACAGCTGTTGTCCCGGCAGCTCCAGGCAGCGCCGTAACAGGCGCGCCAGCCGCCGATCTCGCAGTGTCACCTGGTGTTCGACGCCGCTCTTGCCGCGAAAATGGAAGCGAATCGCCGTGCCGCGGATGTCGACGTGCCGGGTGCGCAGCGTGGTGAGGCCGTAGGAGCGGTTGTCGCGGGCGTAGCGTGGATTGCCGATGCGAATCAGCGTGGATTCGAGCAGCGTCACCACCAGCGCCATGACTTTCTCGCGCGGCATTCCGGTGCGCGCCAGGTCCCGTTCCAGGCGTTTGCGTAACGCTGGCAGGGTTTCGCCGAACGCCAGCATGCGCTCGTACTTGTTGCTGTCGCGTATCTCGCGCCAGCGCGGGTGGTAGCGATACTGCTTGCGCCCGCGCGCATCGCGTCCGGTGGCCTGCAGGTGACCTTGCGGGTCGGCGCAGATCCAGACGTCGCGATAGGCTGGCGGAATGGCGAGGCTGTTGATGCGGCGAACCTGCGCCTCATCGGTGATGCGTTCGCCCTGCGCGGTGTAATAGACGAACTTGCCGCGCAATCGCCTGCGTCGGATGCCCGGCTGGCTGTCGTCGACGTAGTTCAGCTCCACCGGCAGTGCGGGGCAGAGCGGCGTGCCGGTATCGCCCGATTCGTCTTCGGGCACTGGGCGGATGCCGGTTGCCTGCGGCCGTAACTTCGGACCCTCGGCGGGGTTGCGCATCGGCTTGTGGAGTCACTCGTCGCGTTCGGCGGTGTTGCGCATCAGCAGGCGGATCGCGGCCACTAGTTCATCGATGGCTTCCCGATAGATCGCCGGCTTGCCTTCGGTTTCAGCCTGATCGGCGTGTTTGCGTGCGGTATCGAGGTGGTCGTTGATAGCGGAATAATCACCCAGCATGTCTGCATCTCCTTCGGCGGAGGTCGGCGTGATGTCGGCCCTGTTCAGACTGATCGCCGGCCAGCGACGCGGTTCGGGACCGTGTGTCAGTGCAGGCGTGGGTGGGTCAGCGCTTTGCACCAGCAGCGATGCCCACAACGCGGACAGCTCATCTCCTGCTGGCTTTCGAGTGTCTGTGGAAAACCGCAGTGACTGCAGGCATACAGGCCGCTGGCCGGAACCTGCCGGAATTCGGGGCGATGCTCCGGCGGCATCACTGACAAACCCGGGCGCACCTGATCCGGCGTATGGAAGAACAGGCTGACATCACCGTCGGTTTCGAGAATGCCCAGTCGGACCTGACCTAGATGTTCGACGCCCTGCTGACGCAACTCCATGAAGAACTCGTCGGCGGAGATGTCATGGCGATTCAGGCTGTGCAGTTCGTAGAGGCCATCGCGGATGATCGTCACCGGCTTACCCTCGAGCCAGCTGCCGAAGCGCGGGCTGCGGGTCATCAGCAACACCGTGAAGCGATACAGCCCAAGCAGGGTGACGAACACCGCGATGATCGGCAGCAGCGGGACGTCTTCGTAGAAGGACACATCCCCCGCCGCCGAACCGAGCGTCAGGATGATCACCAGTTCGAACACCGAAAGCTGGCGGATGCCGCGTCGGCCGCTGATCTTGAGAAAGGCGAACACGGCGACGAAGGCGAACAGCGCGCGCATCGACACCTCGGCGATGAACAGCAGGGGGAAGTCATCGAGCAGGATGCGTTGCCAGTCGAAGGGCGTCATCGGTAGTTGTTCTCGTTATCTGCGAAGTTGCGCTCAGGCGGCCGCCACGTGGTAAACGAGCCGGATTCCGTCGCCGCTGCCGTCACCGACCACGGAGCCGACTATTGGCGCGTGGGTGACGTCGCGCCCCGGGTAGGCCTCCTGCAGGTGCTGCAGGGCAATCTTGCAGACATGTTCGAGCAGCCCGGTGAACTGGGTATCGCGCGGGATGATGAACTTTAGGGTGATGTCGTGAGCGCCCGGCCCTTGCGGCAGGTTGGCCAGACCGCAGCTGTGCCATTGGTCGTTGACGTAGGCGTGAGCACCTTTCATGGGGGGTCTCCTGTTTCGTCGATATCTCTACTGACCGTGAAACAGGTGAATGGGTCGATCGATGCGAAACAAACGCAGCGTCCAGAAATGCAAAAGGCCCGGAGCAGAGCTGCCGGGCCTTCTGGAGACACGCACCGAATTTATTCAGGCATGTGCCAGGGCGAGAAGTGGATGCCGTCGCGGGTCATCTGCTCGCGGGACTGCTCCAACGCTTCGCCCAACTTGACCGGATCGGTGTACACGCTGCTGGACATCTTGCAGCGGCCCAGCGGGCGGGCGAGGGCGCTGTCGACAACGGTGATGCTGACTTCGCCGTTACCTTCCGGCAGGGTCCAGGCTACGCACTGGAAGGGCTTGAATGCGCGATCGGTGATGAGGAGGGCGTCGTTGATGCGGAGCGGTGCGTTCATTGGGCATGTCTCTCTGTGTGCGATGGTGGGCCATTCGAGCCTTGCAACGTTGGCCTTACATGCAGTTGATGTACGCAGAGGACTTGCAAGTCACACTCGAATTCCGAGAGTTGAGACTTTTTTTGCAATTAGCCAAAGGTATAACGCGCGAGTTTGGTTTCTGGTGCACCAATCAGGCGTGCTAAGAGCATGATTTAAAAGGAATTTGCTGGAATGCGCAGGCGTTGCTCAGGCGGCCGGCGGTCAGTCGGGCTGCGACAACTTGCCGCCAAATAAAAAACGGCAGGCCGATGCCTGCCGTGTGACTCGGCGCCCCGATGTAGCCGGGGCGCTCAGTCGATCAGACGCGGAACTGGCGCAGCAGACTGTTCAGACGCTCGGCCAGTTCACCGAGGTGCTTGCCAGCCTCGCGGGTCTGCTCGGCGGCATCGGTGCTCTGTTGTGCCAGACCGGCCGCCTGGGTGACGTTCTGATTGATGTCTTCGACCACATGCGACTGCTGCAGCGTCGCGCTGGCGATGGAGGCATTGAGGCCGGACAGGTTACGCAGCGCCTGGGCGATCTGCCCGAGGCTCTCGCCGGCCTGGCTGGCCTGCTCGACGGTGAGCTGCGATGCCCGGTTACTCTCCATGATCACGTTCACCGCTGCGCCGGAGTTCTTCTGCAGACGCTCGATCATGGTCTGGATTTCCGCCGTCGATTGCTGGGTGCGCTGCGCCAGCAGGCGTACCTCGTCGGCGACTACGGCGAATCCGCGGCCCTGTTCGCCGGCGCGGGCGGCTTCGATGGCGGCGTTGAGCGCGAGCAGGTTGGTTTGGTCGGCGATGGAACCGATCACTTCGAGCACGCTGCCGATCTTGGTGGTTTCATCGGCCAGCGACTGGATGACGCCCACGGCCTGGCTGATGGTCGCCGACAGTTGGTCGATCTGCTGCAGGCTGGCCTCGATGTTCAACTGGCCCTGGCCGGCCTGGTTCTCCGCGTCGCCAACTTCGCTGGCGGCATGCTCGGCGTTCTTCGCGACTTCCTGCACGGCGTACGTGACTTCGTTGATGGCGGTGGCCACCAGTTCCATCTGCTGCAGCTGCTGCTGGCTTTGCTGGAAGGCATCCCCGGAGACGCTGCCGAGCGTCTGGGACGATTGTCCTAGCGACTGCGCCGTCTCCAGCAGCTGGCTGATCACGCTGCGCAGCTTGCCGGTGAAGCGGTTGAAGTCGCGGCCCAAGGTGGTCAGTTCATCGTTGCCGGAAACATCCAGATCGCGCGTCAGATCGGCCTCGCCGCTGGCGATGTTGGCCATCGCCGACATCGAGTTGCGCAGCGGGCGGGTGATGCTGCGGATCAGAATAGCCACCAGTACGGCCATGATCGCGGCGATGAACAGGCCGATGATGGAGAAACGCATCAGATAATTTTTTGAACTCGGCCTCGACGTCATCGACGTAGATGCCCGAGCCGATGATCCAGCCCCAGGGCTGGAACAGCTGAACGTAGGAAATCTTCGGTACCGGGTCGGCTTCGCCCGGCTTGGCCCACATGTAGTCCACGGCACCGGCGCCGTTACTGCGGGCCACGGCGACCATTTCGTTGAACAGTGCCTTGCCGGTCGGGTCCTTGACCTGGGACAGATTCTGACCTTCGAGCTTGGGCTGCATCGGGTGCATGATCATGACCGGGCCGAGATCGTTGATCCAGAAGTAGTCCTGGCCGTCGTAGCGCAACGCGCGGATCTGCTTGATGGCCGCCTGCTGCGCCTCGGCGGTGGACATGGCACCGCTGGTTTCGAGCTGGCGGTAGTGATCGAAGATGCCGGCAGCAGTCTCGACCACATGACGGGTCATCTCCTGCTTGCCCTTGTACAGATCGCTACGCACCTGCTGGATCATCAGCATGCCGAGGATGAACAGCATGAGGATGGCGACCACCGGAATCAGCCACAGACGCTTGCTGATGGGAAACTTTCGCAGCAGATTCATTTTCGTAGAACTCCTGATGAGCCTTTTATCTTTATGCGCACCGGCATCGGTGCAATGTGCCGGACAGATGAGTGATCGTCGCCGCTCTGCCTGTCCGGCCTCTCCCTGATAGCTTTTCGGCCGCGCGTGGCTAAAAATGAGCCCCCTCCTGTGACGCGGCGGAATTTACTTGGCCGCGACGAGTCAGAACAGCGGCCAGACGCCGTGCTGGCATATACCTTTGTTGTATTTTCAAGTGCGATGGTCTGCATCGCTGATGGGGAATAGATGGATCTTTGGATTGCCGTACAGGCATTGATTCTGGGAGTGGTTGAGGGCCTGACGGAGTTTCTGCCGGTATCCAGTACCGGGCACCAGATCATCGTCGCGGATCTGATCGGCTTCGGCGGCGAACGCGCGCTGGCCTTCAACATCATCATTCAGCTGGGCGCCATCCTGGCAGTGGTCTGGGAATATCGGCGCAAGATCATCGGCGTGGTGGTGGGGCTGCCGAAGGAGCGCGAAGCGCAGAGATTCACGCTGAATCTGCTGATCGCCTTCATGCCGGCAGTGGTGCTCGGCGTGCTGTTCGCCGACCTCATCCATCATTACCTGTTCAACCCGATCACGGTTGCTACCGCATTGGTGATCGGCGGCATCGTCATGCTCTGGGCGGAGAACCGCGACCATCGCATCGAAGCCGAAACGGTCGACGACATGCGCTGGACGCACGCGCTCAAGGTCGGTTTCGCCCAGTGCCTGGCGCTGGTACCGGGTACGTCGCGCTCCGGCTCGACAATCATCGGTGGCCTGCTGTTCGGCCTTTCGCGCAAGGCGGCGACGGAATTCTCCTTCTTCCTGGCGATGCCGACGATGGTGGGCGCAGCCGTGTACTCGGGCTACAAGTATCGCGACCTGTTTCAGCCCGGCGACTTCCCGGTGTTCGCCATTGGCTTCGTCACCTCGTTCCTCTTCGCGATGCTGGCAGTGCGGGCGTTGCTGAAGTTCATCGGCAACCACAGCTATGCGGCGTTCGCCTGGTATCGCATCGTCTTCGGCATCATCATCCTGGCGACCTGGCAGTTCGGCCTGATCGACTGGAGCACGGCGGTAGGTTAGGAGTCTGGAAACAAAAAAGCCCCGCTTTCGCGGGGCTTTTTCATGGGGCTTGTCGATCGATCAGACCAGCACGCCCTGGCTGCGCAGGTAGTCGTCGTAGCTGCCGCTGAAGTCGGTCACGCCGTTCTCCGACAGCTCGATGATGCGCGTGGCCAGCGAGCTGACAAACTCGCGGTCATGGCTGACGAAGATCAGCGTGCCCGGATAGTTCTCCAGTGCCAGGTTGAGCGCCTCGATCGACTCCATGTCCAGGTGGTTGGTCGGTTCGTCCATCACCAGCACATTGGGTTTCTTCAGGATCAGCTTGCCGAACAGCATGCGGCCCTGTTCGCCCCCCGAAATCACTTTTACCGACTTCTTGATCTCGTCGTTGGAAAACAGCATGCGCCCAAGGGTGCCACGCACCAGCTGTTCGCCGCCCTGGGTCCACTGGCCCATCCAGTCGAACAGCGTGACGTCGTCCTCGAAGTCCTCGGCGTGGTCCTGGGCGAAGTAGCCGACATCGGCGCTTTCGGTCCATTTCACTTCGCCGGACAGCGGCGGCATCTCGCCGACCAGCGTGCGCAGCAGGGTGGTCTTGCCGATGCCGTTGGGCCCGATGATGGCGACCCGCTCACCGGCTTCGATCTGCAGGTTCAGATTCTTGAACAGCGCAGTGCCGTCGTAACCCTGGCTGAGGCGTTCCAGCGTGACCGCCTGGCGGTGCAGCTTCTTGTATTGCTCGAAGCGGATGAACGGGCTGACCCGGCTGGACGGCTTGACCTCCTCAAGCTGAATCTTGTCGATCAGCTTGGCGCGGCTGGTGGCCTGCTTGGCCTTGGAGGCGTTGGCCGAGAAGCGGCTGACGAAGGTCTGCAGCTCGGCGATCTGCGCCTTCTTCTTGGCGTTGTCCGACAACAGACGCTCGCGGGCCTGGGTCGCGGCGGTCATGTATTCGTCGTAGTTGCCGGGGAACAGGCGCAACTCACCGTAATCCAGGTCGGCCATGTGGGTGCAGACCGAGTTCAGGAAGTGGCGGTCGTGGGAAATGATGATCATGGTGCTGTTGCGCGCCGTGAGCACCGACTCCAGCCAGCGAATGGTGTTGATGTCCAGGTGGTTGGTCGGTTCGTCCAGCAGCAGCACTTCCGGATCGGAGAACAGCGCCTGGGCCAGCAGCACGCGCAACTTCCAGCCCGGCGCGACGGCGCTCATCGGGCCGAAATGCTGCTCCAGTGGAATGCCCAGGCCGAGCAGCAGCTCGCCGGCGCGGGATTCGGCGGTGTAGCCGTCGAACTCGGCGAACTGCACTTCGAGCTCCGCGACGGCCATGCCGTCATCCTCGCTCATTTCCGGCAGGGAATAGATGCGGTCGCGCTCGGCCTTGATCTGCCACAGCTCCTCGTGGCCCATGATCACGGTGTCGATCACGCTGAAGTCTTCGTAGGCGAACTGGTCCTGGCGCAGCTTGCCCAGACGCACGTTGGGTTCGAGCATCACCTGACCGGCCGACGGCTCCAGCTCGCCGCCGAGAATCTTCATGAAGGTCGACTTGCCGCAGCCGTTGGCGCCGATCAGGCCGTAGCGGTTGCCGCCGCCGAACTTGACGGAAACGTTTTCGAACAGCGGCTTGGCGCCGAACTGCATGGTGATGTTAGCGGTGGAAATCAAGAGGCTCTATCTCGCGGGTTTCAAAGGGTTTCGTTGGGGCTTGTGGGCAGCTTTCGCGTGCCATTGCGGCCCGGCGCCGGCGTTATCGCTTCGGCGGGCAGCGCTGAGTGCGGGCTGCATGCGCCGCATCGGGGTCTATCGTGAGGCGCGCATTGTACGGAGGCCGGCCGCGAATACCCAGCGCTAGCCGCCGGGCGCGTCGTCAGGGCTCCGGTTTGAGCCGGTTCACTGGAAGTCTCGGCTGCGCACATCCAGCCCCGAGAGCAGCGCACTGAGGTCGCGCAGTCGGCCAGCGATCACGTGGCGCACACCATGAGCGGACTCCAGATGACCGTCGACCCGCAGCAGTTGCGACTGCAGCAGCACCGGGCGCTGGCGTTCGGCCAGATGCTGCCAGACCACCACATTGATTAATCCGAACTCATCTTCCAGGGTGACAAACACCACGCCGCTGGCGGTCTGCGGGCGCTGCCGGCCGATCACCAGGCCGGCAACGCTGACCGGCCGACCGGGCTCGGCATCGGCCAGCTCGCGTGAGCTGCGGCAGCGTCGCGCCCTCAATTGGTCGCGCAGCAGCGTCAGGGGATGCGGTCCAAGCGTCGTGCCGAGGGTTGCGTAGTCGGTCAGCAGGTCTTCGCCGGTCGTGGGCAACGGCAGATTCACCGGCGCTTCCGTCGTTGCAGTCAGCTCGGCGAACAGCGGCAGCTGCGGTTCGACCCCGGCAACGGCCCAGCGCGCGTGATGACGATGCCCGGCAAGGCCGTGCAGGGCGCCGGCATCGGCCAGCCGTTCGCGCGCGCGGGCGTCCAGCCCGGCGCGCCGGCTGAGGTCATCGACATCGCTGAACGCTTGTGTCCGGCGAGCGCTCTCGATGCGTCGTGCATCCGCCTCACGCAGGCCACGAATCATCCGCAGGCCCAAGCGGATCGACGGCTGTGCCTCGGCGCCGGGCTCCAGGCTGCAATCCCAGTCGCTGTGACATACGTCTACCGGGCGCACTTCGATGCCGTGGCGCCGGGCATCCTGCAATACCTGATCGGGGCTGTAGAAACCCATCGGCCAGCTGTTGATCAGCGCGCAGGCGAACGCCGCCGGCTCATGGCATTTCAGCCAGCTGCTGGCGTAGGTGAGCAGGGCGAAGCTGGCAGCGTGGGATTCGGGGAAACCGTAGCTGCCGAAGCCTTTGATCTGCTCGAAGATGCGCGTGATGAATTCAGGCTCGTATTGCTTGTCGAGCATCCGCGCGGTCAGCCGTTCGCGATGATGTTCCAGACCGCCGTGGCGCTTCCAGGCGGCCATGCTGCGGCGCAGTTCGTCGGCCTCGCCGGGGCTGTAGTCGGCGGCGATGATGGCCAGTTCCATCACCTGTTCCTGGAACAGCGGCACGCCGAGAGTGCGCTCGAATACCGGCATGAGTTCGTCGGAGGGATAGAGCACCGGCTCCTCGCCGTTACGCCGGCGCAGGTACGGATGAACCATATCGCCCTGGATCGGCCCGGGGCGGACGATGGCCACCTGGATCACCAGATCGTAGAACTTGCGTGGGCGCAGGCGCGGCAGCATGGCCATCTGCGCCCGCGACTCGATCTGGAACACGCCGATGGTGTCGGCGCGGCTGATCATGGCGTAGGTCGCCGGATCCTCCTGCGGCAGCGTGGCCAGCGTCCAGCGTGTGCCGCGATAACGCTCGATCAGGGCGAAGCAGCGACGCAGCGCACTGAGCATGCCCAGGGCGAGCACATCGACCTTGAGCAGGCCGACCAGATCGAGGTCGTCCTTGTCCCACTGGATCACCGTGCGCTCGGCCATGCTGGCGTTCTCCACCGGCACCAGGGTCTGCAGTGGGTGTTCGCTGATCACGAAACCGCCAGGATGCTGCGACAGGTGACGGGGGAAGCCGATCAGCTCGCCGGTCAGTGCCAGCACCCGGCGCAGCAGCGGGTTATTCGCATCGAAGCCGGCCTCGGCCAGGCGTTCGGCCGAGGGCACACGATCGCTCCAGCGCCCGCAGCAGTCGGCCAGCGCATTCACCTGATCGGCTGGCAGGCCGAGCGCCTTGGCCACGTCACGCAGCGCGCCGGCGCTGTGATAGGTGCTGACCACGGCGGTGAGTGCGGCGCGGTGACGGCCATAGCGGCTGAAAACGTACTGGATGACTTCCTCGCGGCGCTCGTGCTCGAAGTCCACGTCGATATCCGGCGGCTCCTTGCGTTCGCGCGAGAGAAAGCGCTCGAACAGCAGGCGGCGTCCCGGCAGGGTGGGGTCGAGTTCGGTGATACCGAGGGCGAAACACACCGTGGAGTTGGCCGCCGAACCACGTCCCTGGCAGAGAATCTGCCGCTCGCGTGCCCAGTTCACGATGTCGTGCACGGTGAGGAAGTAGCTCTCGTACGCCAGTTCGGCGATCAGCTTCAGCTCATGTTCGAGCAGCCTGCGGGCTTGTTCGGGCACCCCGTCCGGCCAGCGCCAGCGGGCGCCGCGCTCTACCAGTTCGCGCAGCCAGGAGGTGGCGTCATGCCCGTGTGGAACCAGTTCGCGTGGGTAGTGATAGCGCAACTGGCCGAGATCGAAGGTGCAGCGTGCGGCGATGCGCAGGGTTTCGGCGAGCAGGGCCGGTGGATACAGCTCGGCCAACTCCTCGTGGCGCCGCAGATGGCGCTCGCCGTTGGGGAACAGGTGGGCGCCGGCCTCGGCCACCGGCAGGTGGTGGCGGATGGCGGTCATGCAGTCCTGCAGGGCACGCCGTCCGCGGGCGTGCATGTGCACGTCGCCGCAGGCCACCGGCGGTAGCCCGCAGGACGTCGCCCGTTCGAGCAGGTGCTGCAGTTGCGCGGCGTCATCCGCGCCGCGATGCAGTTCGACGGCCACCCACAGCCGCTGCGGAAACAGGCGGCGCAGCCAGGGCAGGTGACGGTCGTCGTCATTATCCGGCAGCCAGATCGCCAGCAGCCCGTCCGGGGACTCGGCGAAATCGTCGAGCAAAAGGCGATAGCGACCCTTCTCGCAACGGCGGCGGGCCAGGGTGATCAAGCGGCAAAGCGCCTGATAGCCGGTTAGATTTTCGACCAGCAGGATCAGCCGGGGGCCGTTTTCGATACGCAACTCGCTGCCGACGATGAGCGGTACGCCACTGTCCTTGGCTGCCTGCCAGGCGCGGACGATACCTGCCAGCGTGCATTCGTCGGTGATCGCCAGGGCGCGGTAGCCCAGGCGCGCAGCCCGCTCGAACAGCTCCTTGGCGCTGGAGGCACCGCGCTGGAAACTGAAGTTGGACAGGCAGTGCAGCTCGGCGTAATCGCTCATGCGAACCAGCCGTGCAGCAGCAACGGCCCGTCGCTGCCGAGCGGGCGGAAGGCCCAGCCGCGCTGGCCGGCGCGCGTTTCGATGAGGTAGTAGTCGCGCCGTATATCCTCGCCGTCCCACCAGCCGGACTCGATGCGTTCCGGGCCGGCGAGGATGCGCAGCGAGCTTTCGCGCAGCGGCTGCGGTCCAGTCAGCAACCAGCCGGGGCGAGGGCCGCATGCCGGCAGTGCTGTATGCGGCGCCTGTGCCTGCGTCTGCCAGGCTTGTTCGGGGCGATGATCGGCGCAGGCGCCGAGGCCCTGCACCGCGTGGTCGCCGAGACGTGCGCGCAGGCGTTCGCGCAACTGTTCCCAGGGCAGCGTTTGCTGCGCTCTTTCATCGAACAGCTGGCGGTGCTGCGGCGTGAAAGCCGGCAGCTCGCGCGCCAGCAATCGCACTGCCAGCACCGGGGCCGGCAGTTGCAGCTGCTCCAGGCGGCCGCGGGTCAGCTCGAATAACATGCCGGCCTCGCGCTCGGCAGCCAGCAGGCCGACGACGACCTGGCTGTCGGCCAGGTTGCGATGTTCCAGTTGCAGGACGAAGCGCTGCACGCCGCTGTCGCGCCCGGCGAGATAGGCGGCCAGGTCGGCGGTCAGCCGGCGCAGCGGGAACAACAGCGCCTGGTGCGACTCGACCTCGAAGTTCAATTCGATGCGTGCGTCGAAAACATCCGGCGGGCGGTAGAACTCCAGCGCCAGCGGCTGCCGTCCGAGCAGGGTGTCGAGCTGCAGCAGCACCTCGGCCGGAAAGCGCCGGGCCACGCTGTCGCGGGGCAGGGCAAGCAGTTGCGAAAGACTGCGCAACCCCATGCGCGCGAAGGCCGTGGCCGCTTCGCGCGACAGGCCGAGGCGCTCCACCGGCAAACGTCCGAGCGCCTCGCGCAGCGTTGTGTCATCGCTCACCGCCAGACCATCGTGGGCATTGGCGAGTACCCGTGCCGCCGCCGGGTTGGGGGCGACGGTGATGCGCTGGCGAAAGCCCAGGGCGTTCAGTTCCTGGCGCAGGCGCGCTTCGAAGCGCGGCCAGGGGCCGAACAGGCCGAGGCTGGACTGCACTTCCAGCAGCAGGCAGCGCGGGTAATGCAGGCTGACCTGGGCGCTGAAGCCGTAGGCCCAGGCGGCCAGGAAGCGCTGCCAGCGCTCGATGGCCGTCAGATCGTAATCGGCACTGGCGAAATTGCGGGTCAGCGCCTGGGCGGCAGTCAGCGTCTGGCCGGGTTTCAGGCCGAGTTCGCGCGCCGCCGGGTTGACCGCTTGCAGCACGCGTCGCTGCGCCGGCCCGGCGAGCAAGGCCAGCGGCGCGGCAGGGTCGCTGCGTTCGCGCAGCACGCCGTCCATCGCCAGTTGCGGCAGCAGGATGCAGGCCCAGAGCATGTCCGTGTCACCGCCAGGCGCTGGCGGCGATCGGCCGCGCCGGCGCCAGACCGCCTCGGCACTTGAGCACGCGCAGTTGCGCCGGGTGAGCGTCGATGGCCAGGCGCAGGGCGGCTGGCGAGGGGTTCAGCGCTTCGGCCTGCGGACGATAGGCGAAGGCCAGCGTCTGTCCGGTTTCGGCGGCCACCTGCAGGCGCCGCAGGGCGCGGTCGTCCGCCTGCCTCGGCCAGCACAGCACGGCGCCACAGCTGCCCGAGCGCAGGCATTGCTCGGTCGCCCACAGCGCATCGCGCCCGCTGGCTTGGACGATGCTCAACTGCCGCAGGTCGACGCCGGCGGTCAGCCAGGCCTGGGGGTAGGGCAGATGCGGCGGGTCGACCAGCACCACCCGCTCGCCGGCCACGGTCAGCCGGGCAAGGGTCGGCCACAGCAGGCGCAGCTCGCCGGTGCCGGGCGCGGCGAGGAGAATCTCGCTCAGTGCCGCCTCCGGCCAGCCGCCACCCGGAAGGGCGGCATCCAGCGCGGCGTGTCCGGTCGACTGGCTGGTGGCAGGGGCGACGATGGCCTGCCCACGCCAGACACGGCGTGCATCGAGCAGGCGATCCAGGGCGACCACGGATGTCATGCAAAGGCAATCCAAAAATACTGTATATGGATACAGTATTCAGTTGCCCGGTTCGGCGGTCAAGTCATGCTGACCAGCGTCATCGCCTCTTCCGCTGATGCAGAGCGCCTTCGATGATTTCGTGTCGGTGGACTCAGACCTGAGCCGGGCGAGCCCGCTGAAGACGAATCGCACGCCGTGCGCTACGCGCCAGGCGGATGCTGAGCAAAAACGCTGCGCAGCTCAGTCCGGCGATCAGACCCTGCCACAGCCCGCCCGGGCCGGATGCCGGGCCGAAGTGGTCGGTCAGGCCGAGCACGTAGCCGATCGGCAGGCCGATACCCCAGTAGGCGAAGAGGGTGAAGATCATGGTCATGCGCGTGTCCTGGTAGCCGCGCAGGGCGCCGGCAGCGGTGACTTGCACAACATCGGAGAACTGGAACAGTGCCGCATAGAAGAACAAGCCGGACGCCACGGCGATCACCGCGGGGTCGGGCGTGTAGATGCGGGCGATCGGTACGGCGAACAGCAGCATCGCGGTGGCGGAAAAACAGGCATACACCAGCCCCGTGCCCACCCCGACGCCAGCGGCGAAACGCGCATCGCGCGGCGCACTGCGGCCCAGCGCCTGTCCCACCCGCACGGTGACCGCCATGCCCAGCGAAAGCGGAATCATGAAGATCAGCGAGGTGAAGTTCAGCGCTATCTGGTGTCCGGCCACCACCGTCGCGCCCAACGCGCCGATCAGCAGGGCAATGACCGAAAAAATGCTGGCTTCGGCAAACACCGCGATGCCGATCGGCAGACCGACCGAAAGCAAGGGGCTGAGCACCGGCCAGCGCGGCCATTCGAAGTGGGCGAACAGCTGGCTCGGCCGATACGGCGCGGCGCGGCGTACCCAGAACAGCATCGCCAGCAGCATGAACAACATGACCAACGACGTTGCGACACCGCATCCAACACCGCCGAGTGCCGGCGCACCAAGCTTGCCGTAGATGAAGATGTAGTTGAGCGGGATGTTCAGCAGCAGGCCGAGAACCCCGACCACCATGCTCGGGCGCGAGTGGCCGAGACCGTCGCTGTAGCAACGCAGCACCTGGTACAGCCCGATCGCCGGAAAGCCGCAGGCGACGGCGCGCAGATAGCCCATGCTGGGATCGATCAGCGCGGCTTCGACGTTCATCCAGTACAGCATCGGCTCGGCATTCCACATCAGGACGGCGCACAGGCTGCCGAGGCCGCCGCCCATCCACAGCGCCTGGCGCACCAGCGGGCCGATCTCGCTGTGATGTCCGGCGCCGAAACGCTGCGCCACGTTCGGCGTGGTTGCCAGGATCACGCCGGTCAGGAACAGAAAAACCGGCACCCAGATGGAATTGCCCAAGGCCACTGCCGCCAGATCGTGCGCACTGACCCGACCCGCCATCACCGTATCGACGAAGCCCATCGCCGTGTTGGCCAGCTGAGCGATCATCATCGGCAGGGCAAGGGCGAAGAGGGTGCGCAGCTCGGTCCGCACCCGGCCGGCTCTCGACTCAGAAGGCATTGCATCGTTCCGGTTGTATACAAAGAGCGCGGTAGTCTACGCCGCACGACAGCTGGCCGAAAGGCGGAAAAATGGCGGCGAGGCGTCTAGAATGGGCCGCATCTGAAACGGAGCCTGCCATGCGTATCCTCGCCGACGAAAACATTCCTTTGGTCGATGCCTTCTTCGCCGGCTTCGGCAGCATCCGCCGCATGGCCGGTCGCTCGATCAACCGGGCGGCGCTGGAGCAGACCGACGTGCTGCTGGTGCGCTCGGTGACCCGCGTCGATCGCGAATTGCTCGCCGGCACACCGGTGCGCTTCGTCGGCACCTGCACCATCGGCACCGATCATCTGGACCTCGACTATTTCCTCGAAGCCGGCATCACCTGGGCCAGTGCGCCCGGCTGCAATGCGCGCGGTGTGGTGGATTACGTGCTGGGCAGCCTGCTGACGCTGGCCGAACGGCAGGGCGAGGAACTGACGACACGTCGCTATGGTGTGGTCGGCGCGGGCGAAGTGGGCGGGCGGCTGGTGGAGGTGCTGCGCGGGCTGGGCTGGGATGTGCGGGTCTGCGATCCGCCGCGCCAGGCACGTGAGACTGGTGACTTCGTCACGCTGGAGGAGATTATCGCCGAGTGCGATGTAATCAGCCTGCATACGCCACTGGAGTTGCAGGGCGCGCATCCGACCTTCCATCTGTTCGACGCTTCCCGGCTGGCGCAACTGCGCCCTGGCAGCTGGCTGATCAATGCCAGCCGTGGCGCGGTGGTGGACAATGCCGCTCTACGCGAACTGCTGCTACGTCGACCGGATCTGCAGGCGGTACTGGATGTATGGGAAGGCGAGCCGCAGGTCGACGTCGCCTTGGCCGAATTGTGCCAGCTGGCCACACCGCATATCGCCGGCTACAGCCTGGACGGCAAGCTGCGCGGCACCGCACAGGTCTATCAGGCGTTCTGTGCCGCCCAGGGGCTGGCGCCGACAGTGACGCTGGACGAGCTGATGCCGGCGCCGGCGCTACAGGCGCTGAGCTTCGATGGCTCTGCCGATCCATGCGACCTGTTGGCCACGCTGTGCCGCGCGGTCTACGACCCGCGTAGCGACGATGCCGCGTTCCGCCGCAGCCTGCGCGGCGACGAAGCGCAGCGTCGCGCGGCCTTCGACCAGCTGCGCAAGGCCTATCCGCCACGGCGCGAAATCGACGGTGTGCGAGTGCACATTCAGGGCGACAACGACGAACTGACCCGCGTCGTGCGCGGGGTGGGTGCGCTGCTGGGCTAGGCCGATTGGTCGGATGCAATTTGCGGCCTGCTCCGCTTGCATTACCCGTCCTGTGCGACACGTGTGTACGTGTCGTGCTTGGTTTGGTTTACTGCACTATGGCTCCAAACCCTTTGCTATCAGGGGGTTAATGCTTAAAACAGCAGTCAATGTACCGGCTCTGCCTGGTAAACCTATGCTTCGGACGCTCTGCGTTTTAGCGAAGCTAGGCAATAAATCTGCATCAGTTCGCGCCCAAAATGGGTTCAGAATGAGGTGCAGACACAGGAAAGTAGCTTTCCGGCCCGTCTGGATTGTTACAAATAATGTCTAAGCCTGAGGGTGAATTCCGCCCTCAGAGCAGAACTTCGTCCTCTTGTTTGGCATAGAGCCTTAGCACCGTCGTGAGACGTTGGGGACGTTGAACCAAGCACGGAGCGTCAAGCTCCGAAACGCATTGCTCAGCTCCGCTTGCACAGGGAGTACCGAGCCGGGCATGTACCTGCCCGTTCATTAGATCGGCATGCGTCAGGGGCCAACCCTGGGGTGTGAAGCCCGATTAACAATGTCTCGCTCGCAAGAGGGTGTTATCCGGTGACGGAGAACGCTTCGCGTCCGAATTGCACGGACGTACCGAGGCTAATGACCCAACCCGCATGGCTAACACATGTGAATCGTCGCCTGAACCCTCGTCATAATGGACGGGCCTACGGCAATTATTGGCCTCAGCCAAAAACGGCAATGCAGTCGGTCATCACTGTGGGATGAGGTGATGCGGTACCGCAGACTGCCGGGGGAGAGACGAAGCCTAAACGGGGAATTGATGCGTCTCGGGGAACGTGGCAATCCCGACCACCCGCCTGGCCAGCAACATCGGTCAGGCAGGCAAACCGCAAGGGGCGCTGATGGGTGTGGGGAATGGGAGGATGCAAAAAGCGAAGGGCCGTCTGTAACGGGTGGCATACCGGTTGAGACATTACCGGCAGGGGCAACCCTGGCTGACGTGCATCTGGTTTACGAGCGCAAGAAGAGCCGCTGATTCCAGCGATAACCAAACGACCCTATGGGCGACTACTG